>Ga0299913_10000066_pt1 | contig 45175 bp, 41 predicted proteins | sample RVTome_9_FD_201360 | JGI IMG/M metagenome (GOLD analysis project Ga0299913, IMG submission 201360) | Soil microbial communities from uranium-contaminated site in the Upper Colorado River Basin, Wyoming, United States - RVT155D38 (version 2) ... | reverse complement strand
GCACCGGCGGCCACGGCTGGCGCCGCAGCCAGACGCCCGCGGCGAGAATGCCGCCCGCGGCGATCCACCGCATCGCCCCCATGAGCGCCGGCGGAACCGTCTCGAGCGCGATGCGGATCGCGAGGTAGGTCGTGCCCCAGACGACGCAGATGCACAGCCACGCCGCCCACGCGAGTGCCATCGAGATTGACCGATTCTCCGTGCGAAGGGCGAGCGCGTCCTCCGCCGGGAGCGCGCCATTGTGTCATCTTCGCGGGCCGCGGGCTCGCTTGATCCCTCCGACGCGAACCGGGAGCGGGTGATCCGGCAGAGGCGTATAATCCCCGGGCAAGTGGCTCCGGAACATCCGCCGAGTCGAACCGCCACGGCGAGCCGCGAAACGCGCGCGGACGCCTTCGCGCGGCTGTTCGAGGCCGTTCACGAAGGCGTCTACATCGGAACGGTCGGCCGCGGCGGCAGTGCCACGCTCGCGGCCAACCCGCACCTCAAACTGATCTTCGGCCATGCGCCGGAGACGGCGGAGTCGCAGGTCACGCCGTTCGCGCCGTCAGCCTTCCTCGATCCCCTGTCCAGGGAGGCGTTCCTGGAGCGCCTGGAGACTGACGGCGCCGTCTCGGACTATCTGCTCCGGCTGCGCCGGGTGGATGGTACGCCGGTCTGGGTCGAGCTGACGGCGCACGCCGAGCCCACCGGCGCCGACGGCCTCCTTCGGGTCGACGCCCTGGTGCGCGACGTGAGCGAGCGCAAGAAGCTCGACGATCAGTCGCGCGACCTCTATCACCAGCTGCTGCAGGCCGAGAAGATGGCCGCACTCGGCCAGACGATCTCCGGGGTCGCGCACGAACTGAACAACCCGCTCGCGACGATCCTCACCTGGGCGGAGCGCCTGTCCCGGCGCCGTATGGACGATGCGATGCGGCGCGGCATCGAAACGATCCTGAGCGAGTCGGATCGGGCCGCGAAGATCGTCCGCAATCTCCTCACGTTCGCGCGCAAGCGCCAGAGCACCCGAACGCTGGTGGATCTCAACCAGGTGCTGCGCGAGACGCTGGCGCTGCGATCGTACGAACAGCGGGTGACCAACATCACCGTGCTCGACGCGCTCGCGTCGGGACTGCCGCAGATCTTCGCGGATCCGCACCAGATCCAGCAGGTGCTGCTGAACCTGATCATCAACGCCGAGCAGGCGATGCTCTCGGCCAACGGCCGCGGAACCCTCGTCGTCCGCACCTGGCACGAGGGGGAACGGGAGCTGGTCGTGCTCGAGGTGAACGACGACGGCCCCGGCGTGCCGCCGGACGTGCAGGCGCGCGTCTTCGATCCGTTCTTCACGACCAAGGACGTCGGCAAGGGCACGGGCCTGGGGCTCACGGTGGCGTATGCGATCGTCCAGGAGCACGGCGGACGCATCCGGCTCGAGTCGGGAGAAGACGGCGGCGCGTCCTTTTTCGTGGAGTTCCCGATTGCCGCCGGACGCCCGCGCGAGGTCTCGGCGCCGCCCAAAGCCCTCGAGATCGACAGCCTCGCCGGCAAGCGCGTGCTCGTCGTGGAGGACGAGCCGGCGCTCGCGGCTGCGGTGGCGGACGCCCTGACCGACGCGGGATTCGAAGTGGACCGGGCGGGCGATGGGGAAGAGGCGCTCGCGCGTGTCGCGGAGCGCCCCTATGACCTGGTCGTCTGTGATCTCAAAATGCCGCGCCTCGACGGACGGGCGTTCTATCGCGCCATCGCGGCGACGGCGCCGGACCTCGCCGCGCGCGTGATCTTCGTCACGGGAGACGTGGTCGGGCCCGAGGCGGAGCGGTTCCTCGAGGAGACGGGGTGCCGCTGGCTCGCGAAGCCGTTCCGGCTCGGCGACTTGCTCAGGGCCGCACGCGACGTTCTCGTGTAAGGCAGCACGACCGCCTGCTGCGGTTCGGCCGCCGCAGGCAGCTGCGCCTTGATGGCCGCCGGCTTCTGCATGAACTGGAGCACCGTGGCGCGAAGAGCCGCGGCCGCTTCCGCTGCCGGCACGGCGCTGCCGAGTGCCTCCCGCAGGCGGCGAATCGCCCGCGCGTGCAGCTGAGAGACGCGCGATTCGTTGACGCCGATCTCCTGGCCGATCTGCTTCATCGTCACTTCGCCGTAGTAGTACATCCCGATCACCTTCCGCTCGCGCCAGGGCAGCGAGGCGATCGCGTTCCGCACGCGCTCCCGCACCTCCGTCCGCTCGTACGCGACGTCGGGACGCTCCGGCTCGGCCGGCATCAGCGCCGGCGGGAGAATCGCATCGTCGGTGTGGTCCGCGGACGCCAGGGGGGATGTGGATTCGATGGTGTTGATGCGGACGATGGTGCGGTTCAGCCGCTTCTCGTCGCTGCCGATCCTCGCCGCGAGGTCCGCGATCGAGGGCTCGCAGCCAAGCTCGCGGCGCAGCTCCTCGCGAGCCGCCTCGAGCTGACGGCGCTGACGACGGACGCCCCGGGGCCAGGCATCCTTGCGGAGCGCATCGATCATCGCGCCGCGAATCCGGCGCTCGGCAAAGGTCTCGAACTTGATGCCCCGGCCTTCGTCGAAGCGGTTCGCCGCGTCAATCAGTCCGATGACGCCGTCCTGAACCAGATCGCCGAGATCGATGGAGTGCGGCATCGAGGCGGCCATCCGGCGCGCCAATGCCTCGACAAACGAAAGGCCGGTCACGATGCGCCCGCTCGCTGGGGATGCGGTCTCAACCTGCATGCTGTCAGTCTCCTTGGTGCCGGCCGGGTCGCCGGGGACGCCAGCCCCATCGCAACGCCGGTACCACGGCTGAGCCCCAACAGCCGCCGCGACGATCCCCGAGAACGGACAGACCCGCAAACTATTGCGTAGTCAAGCACTTCTCGTCAGTGCGGGCGATGACGTGAAGGCGCACGAAGCCTCGCGAAAGGACCGAAAATCGTCAAAACTGCGACGATCTCCGTCCGACTGCGCCAACATTTTGACAAGCCTGATTACAGGATTGAAATCGACCTGACGGTCTCGTCGCGTGCCGCTGGCGCGGCCGGGATCCGGAGGATTGCAGGGTGGCGGTTTTTGCCCTCAGGGCAACGGAAGCGACAAGTCCTGTCAGAGGCCGGCTTCGATCGGTGCGGCGATCGTCTCGCCTCGGGCGCGCTCGCGGATCGTGCGCGCCGTCGTCATCGCCTCGAGCACACTCGTGACGACCTGCGCCGCGCGCGCACGATTCACGTCGTCGCGCGACTTCGCTTCGAGCAGCTCCGCGTGCGCGAGGATGGTCCCCAGCTGGTTGTTCAGCCGGTGGAACAGCAGCCGGAGTTCCGGAGACTCGGCTCCGTTCTCGTCGTAGGTAGCATCCACGAGATTGACGACCTCAGAGACGTTCGAGGCTGCCGCGATCGGCCGCCGTATCGGTCGCCCGATACGTGACCGTGCTCATCTGCTGCGGCTCACGCCAGAGCGTGTCCTCGAAAATCCGTACGGCGCCTCCAGCCGTGCGCACGTACTCGACCTTGCCCGCAGCCATCCAATTGTAGATCGTCCGCCGGCTCACGCCGACCGACTGACATGCCTGAGTGATGGAGATAGCTTTGCGATCCACGTTTACCCTCCCGACGCTAGGGGTATCGGAACCTGCCGCCGCCGGCTGTAGCCATCGTATGCACTTGACGGCAGAAGCCCCCACCGTCAAAATGCTGACGCATTATAAATGGCTGAAAACAAGACGCATCTGCTGCTGGTCGAAGACGAGGCTCCGTTGCGCGAGGCGGTCGCCGAGCGACTCGGCGATCATGGCTTCGAGGTGACCCAGGCCGAGACGGGCGAGCAGGCCCTCGAGCGCCTCGCGGAGTTCGCCTTCGACATTGTCGTCACGGACCTGCGGTTGCCGGGGGCGGATGGTACTCAGGTGATCGAAGCGGCGATCGAGCGCTACCCCGAGATCATCGGCATCGTGATGACGGGATACGGGACCGTGCGCGACGCGGTGGATGTCATCAAGCGCGGCGCGGCGGACTTCGTGACCAAGCCGTTCCAGTTCGACGAGCTCATGCACGCGCTGAACGGCGCGCTCGAGCAGCGGCGGCTGAAGTCGGAGAACGCCTACCTGCGCGCACAGCTGCAGGAACGCTACCGGATCGAAGGGATCGTCGGCCGGAGCCGCTCGATGCGCGATCTCTTCCAGCTGCTCGAGACCGTGGCCGCGACGGCCAGCACGATTCTGATCACCGGTGAGACCGGCACGGGGAAGGAGGTGGTCGCGCGCGCGATTCACCACAACAGCCCGCGCCGGGCGCATCGGTTCGTCGCGCTCAACTGCAGCGCCATCCCGGAGACGCTCCTCGAAGCGGAGTTGTTCGGACACGCGAAGGGTGCCTTCACCGGCGCCATCGGCACGCGGCAGGGACGGCTGGAGCAGGCGCATCGCGGCACGCTGTTCCTCGACGAGGTCGGCACGATGTCGATGCCCCTCCAGATGAAGCTCCTGCGCGTCCTGCAGGAGCGCGAGTTCGAACGGGTCGGCGATTCGAACACGATCCGGGTGGACGTGCGCGTCATCGCGGCGACCAACGCCGATCTGAGCCGGATGGTACAGGCCGGCACCTTCCGCGAGGATCTCTTCTACCGCCTCAACGTCATCCCGGTCAGGCTTCCGCCGCTGCGTGACCGCAAGGAGGACATCCCGCTGCTCGCGCAGCATTTTCTGCAGAAGTATGCCGGCGAGCTCGGACGTCCGCCCATGACGATGTCGCAGACGGCGATGCGGGCCCTCATGAGCCATGGGTGGCCCGGCAACATCCGGCAGCTCGAGAACGCCATCGAACGGGCGGTCGCACTGTCGGCGGGCCGTGCGCAGGTCGAGGTCTCCGATCTTCCTCCAGAGGTACAGCAGTCCGAAGCCGCTGACACGACGTTCCCCTCGCTGTTGTTTCCCGAGGACGGCATCGACTTCGAGCGCTTCATCGCGGACATCGAACGGGAAATGATCCGGCGGTCTCTGGAACGCACGCAGGGGAACAAGGGCGCCGCGGCCCGCCTGCTCAACCTGAAGCGGACGACGCTGGTCGAGAAGCTGAAGCGACTGGAGCGTGCGTAGTGCCGCCGCGCCACGCGTACTGGACGATCATCATCGACAACCTGCCCACGGCGTTCCGGGCCGCTCGCGTCGACGAGTTGCTGCCCACCTTCGAGCGCCTGAGACGCAAGCACCCCACGGCGGTGATGCGCTGGTTCGCGCGCGGCCGCCTGTGGGAATCGCCCGAGGCCGCCCGGCGCGCGCAGCCGGCACCGGCGCGCGCGAAAGACTGGCGGCCCGGTGGCGCACACCGCGATCCGCGCGACCGCGGTCCGCGGCGTCCGTCGCGATGGCGCGCGATCCGCGAACGGCGGAAAGCCGGTGGCGGCGTCGCGCCGGGCCCTCACGGCGCACCGAAGGCGGGCGCCCCACCGGGGCGCGGCAACCCAGACCGAACCAGGCGCGAGCCGTCGTCCTCCCAGCGGCGGGGGCCGTCCTCCCAGGGCCGGGGGCCGTCCTCCCAAGGACGGGGGCCATCCTCCCAAGGACGGGGCCCATCCTCCCAAGGACGGGGCCCATCCTCCCAGGGGCGAGGGCCGTCATCCTCCCAAGGACGGGGGCCGTCCTCCCAGGGGCGAGGGCCGTCGTCTTCCCAGCGGCGGGGCTCGAGCCGACCGGATCGGAGGCACCCGCGTCCGGACCAGGAGCGCCCCGGTTTCCCCCACCCGCCTCCGCCGAAGCCGCCACCCGGGCCGGCTCGGCCTCCGCGTCCCGGCGCGGAGCCGGATCCCGTCCCGTCGAGACCCGAGGAGATCGTGATTCCGCGTGAGCCGCCGGAGCGAGGCAGGCATGGCGGTGTGCGGCGGCCACCGGCGGAGCGGAAGCGGAGCCGCCGATGATCGCGCACGTGGTGCTCTGCACGCTCAAACGGGACCTGTCACGAACGGACCGCGAGCGGTTCCTGCGCGCGATCCGGACCGCGCTCGCGGCGATCCCGACGATCCGGCGGTCATCAGTGGGGAGGCGCCTCGAGCCCGGCGAGCCGTACTCCAGGACGGGAGAGGTGGAGTACGACCACGTCGCCGTGATCGAGTTCGACGATGAGGCGGGGCTGCGCGGCTATCTCGAGCATCCCACGCACGCGGAGCTCGCGTCGCTGTTCTGGACGTGCTGCACGCGGACGCTCGTCGCCGACTATCGGCTCCTGGATGCGGCGACGACGCCGACAGACGCTTTCGCGATCTGACCTCCGGTCTTGCCCAAGCTCGGCGTCACCTGGGGAGAGGCGGCGCGGCGAGCTGCCGTACAATCCCACGCGCTTTCCTACATTCGCCCACGCGCCGGCGCAACCCGCCGTCGTTCTCGCGTTTTTCCCTGGTACATCGCTTGATGTCCTGACCGGCGCCGGCCGCGGCTGACGCGGCCGTTGTCGGGCTGCCTGGCGCCGGGGAGCGCCGGAAATGGTGCGGCCCGCGGGAGTGTGGGTCGTGTTCACGCGCCGACGCCTGCGGCAGTCTTCGTGCTGTGCGTGCGCCGCACTGCTTTTCGCGGCCGCTGACGCAGCCGCCGAGTTGCGCGACACCAGCGTGCCCGGCACGCTCGCGGCCGAGGCCGCCGCGGTCGCGGCTTCGATGTCCGCGCAGCCCATGGTGCGCGGCAGCGGCGCATGGGTGCGGGCGGTCGTCCGGACATCGGATGATCGGCGTCCCGGCGGACTCGTGCCAATGTACGTCGGCTTCGCCGCGCTGCAGGCGCTCGACGCACATTCCACGCTCGCCGGCGTGAAGCACGGCCATCCGGAGGCGAATCCGTTCATGGCGCCGGTCGCGCACCGGCCGGCGCTGTTGATTGGAACGAAGGCCGCCGTCGCGGTCGGAACGATTGCGCTCTCGGAACGGCTCTGGCGGCGGCACCGCACCGCCGCGGTCGTGCTGATGCTGGCGGTCAACGCGGCACACGCCGCCGTCGTCGCGCACAACTACCGCCAGCTGCAGCGCTGACGCCGAGGCTACTCCTCGCGCAGCCAGACGGGTTGATCGATCGAGTCGTTCTCGTCCCACTCGACGCGGTTGCGGCCCGCCGCCTTGGCGCGATAGAGGTTGGCGTCGGCGCGTCCGAGTGCCGCGGCCGCGTCCTCATCGAGCCGAAGCTCCGCCACCCCCGCCGAAATCGTGATGCGCCCCGCGTCGGCGACGACGAGGTTCTGCACGTGTTCGCGCACGCGCTCGGCGAACGTGCGCGCACCCGAGAGACCGACGTCGGGAAGCAGCACGAGGAACTCCTCGCCGCCCCACCGCATCGCGAGATCCGATCCCCGCTGCGACGCGGACAGGATGTCGCTGATCCCGCGCAGCACGCGGTCGCCGACGGCGTGTCCGGCCTGGTCGTTGATGCTCTTGAAGTGATCGATGTCGAACAGGACGAGGCTGAGCGGACTGCCGCTCCGGCGCGCCCGCGCCACCTCGCGGGCGAGCGCCTCCTCGCCCCCGCGGCGGTTCGTCAGTCCGGTGACCGGGTCGGTCAGCGCGAGGCGCGAGAGCGCCGTGAAGCGCTCGTGCGTGTGCGCGCGCTCCACCCCGGCCTCGAGCTCGAGCGCGAGCCGATGGGCGGTCTCCGACAACGCGTCGAGCGCACGGGCATCGAGCGTGAGCGGCTCGAGATCGAACAGGCAGAGGGCGCCGCTGATGGTTCCCGTCGGCGTCATGACCGGCACACCCGCATACCCGCGCAGCGTCCCCGCCGGCGGAAAGGCGGTGCGTGAGAACACCGGGTGCTGCGTCACGTCGGGTACGACCAGCGGCTCGCGGGCCTCGAGCACCTGCCGGACGAACGACCAGCTGCGCGGCGACGTCCGGCCGGCCGCGGGACGCTGCGACAGGTTGACGTGGATCCGGAACCACTCCTGCTCGCCAATCAGCACGGAGACGAGCACGAGACCCACCGAGAACCGTCGAGAGACGTCGCTGGCCACGCGATCGATGGTGTCGCTGATCCAACGGTCCTGGAGCACCGTCGGCGGAGGCGTCGTCGTCGATGCCACGTGACGGACGCCGTACGGGAGCAGCGGCTGCAGCCGCGCGACCGCGTCGCGCACCTGCTCCTCTGACGCGTCGCCGGCAAGCAGCTCGGTGACGCCGAGCCGCTCCTTCAGGTTCCACGCGGCCCCGCTGAGCTCCTTCGAGCTCGAGATGACGATGACGGGGGGGCCCGCGTCGACCGCGAGCCGGCGCAGCTCCGCCAGCAGCGCGAACCCGTCGAGCCGCGGCAGCGACAGATTGGCGACCACGAGCGCCGGCAGCTCGCGTCGCCGGAGCATGGCCTTCGCTTCGTCGCCGTTTCGCGTCACCACCGCTTCCAGCCCGGTGGACTCCACGACGTCCCGGTAGAGCGCCGCCCGCCGGTGATCCGGGTCCGCGATGAGTCCGTACGCGGGCTCACGGGTCGGCGGGCGTTCCGCATCGGACGAATGTGACGCGTTGTAGTCGATCACGTCAGTGGCGGGGCTGGCGAGTCGCGCGGCCGGAATGGCGTGAGTATAACGGACGGTTATTGCGGACAACTTCGGCCGAATCCCCATAAATCGGCTTTGAGTGTCGCGTCAGATACGGCTTGACCCGTGGCCGCTACAGTTCAGCTGGGCCCGTGCTCACGCCGTCGGTTCAGAAGCCGAACACGGCCGAATTTGGCGGATAGTCCAGCGTGATACACGGATGTCCGGTCGAGTCAGAAGAAAGTCTGGCCAATAGCTGAACTGTATCTTTTCAAGCACATGTTCGTATTTTGATTGACACAAGCTCAGGCATAGGTGATCATCCGATACCTCAGCTTGAAGGCGCGGCTCGTCTTCGGCTGCCAGTCAGTCGCCCTGTAAGTGAGAGGGCGAAGCTCCACCGGCGCCTCATCGGCACCTTCAAAAATTGGCCGCAACTCTTCGGTTTTCTCTGGCGGTGTCGCTCGGCGCGGCTGCCCTCGCGGGCACAGCTGCCTGTACGCAGGCGCCCCGCCCGAGCACTGGCGGCGCGACGACGCACTACGACCCGGAAACGCGCCGGCTCGAGCGGGTGACGTACGACCGGAACGGCGATGGCCGAATCGACGCGACGACCTTCATGCAGGGCGCGATCGTGACCCGCGCCGAGCTCGACGAGGACTTCGACGGCACGATCGACCGTCGCGAGTACTACGTCAGCCGGCCTTCGACGGGCGGTGAGTCTGTGCCGGGCGCCGTGCTCGACCGGGTCGAGGTCTCCACCCGGCCCGACGGACGGGTGACTCGATGGGAGCGCTACGAGAACGGACGGCTGCGCGACGTCGAGGAGGACACCAGCGGCGACGGCCGGGTGGACAAGTGGGAGAGCTGGCAGGACGGCTCCCTCTCGATGATCGCGATGGACACGCTCGGCCGGGGCCGGCCGGATCGCCGCCTGGTGTATCCCGCGGGCGGCGGGGAGCCGTTCCTGGAAGTCGATCCGGACGGAACCGGGACGTTCGCCCGGGCCGCGATGCGGGAGTAGCGCCGCGGCATCCGGCAGGTACTGCCATGACTCAATCCGCCCCGGTCCCACGCCTCTCGCCGCCTCGCGTTTCGCTCTTCGGATCGTCGATTCTGGCGATCGCGGGATCGCTCGATCGCCGGCAGGTGGATGACGTCGCGCGCGGTCTGGGCCTGTCGGTCCGGTGGGCGAGCGGCGTGCACCAGACGCTGACGGAGCTGCAGGATCGCGCGGCCATCTGCCTGCTCGACTGCACGCGCGGCAGCGACGCGCTCCGCATCGCGCGCACCGTCCGCGCCGAGCGTCCGAAGGCCGTGCTGATCGGCGTCATCGATCCCGCGCGTCCCGAGAGCACGCTCGATGCGTTCCGGGCCGGCGTGTTCGACGTGCTGCCCTCGCCGCTCGTTCCCTGGGATCTGAGCGCCGTGATCTCGAACGCGCAGGACCTGGCCGAGCTGGCGTCCGACGCGCCGCAGGAGCACGTCGAGGTGTCGCCCTACGGCGTCTTCGGCAGCTCGCCGGCGATGCGGAAGATCGTCGAGCTGCTGCCCCGCGTGGCGCCGAGCCGCTGCCCCATTCTGCTGTACGGCGAGCGCGGGACCGGGCGCGAGATGCTCGCGCGCGCGATCCACGGTCACAGCCGCCGCAGCACGGCGTTCGTGGCGGTGGACTGCTCGAGCGCGACGCCCCAGGAGCTGGAACACGAGCTGTTCGGCTCCGTGTCGCAGCGGCGCGGGGATGGCCAGGAGGAGCGCCGCAGCATGGAGCGCGTGACTACCGAGGGCAAGCTCTATCAGTGCTCCGGCGGCACGCTCTTCCTGATGAATGTCGCGGAGATGCCGGGACGGGTGCAGGCCAAGCTGCACCGCGTGCTGCGGGATCGGGAGGCGGTGCTCTCGAGCGAGAAGCGGCGCATCGAGCTCGACATCCGGCCGATGGCGGCGGTCGAGCCGGGGTTCGAGTCCGCGGTCGACGAGGGCCGGCTCCGGCGGGATCTCTACGAGCGGCTCTCGCTGATTCGAATCGAGCTCCCGCCGCTGCGGCAGCGCCGGGAGGACGTGCCGTTCCTGGCGAACCACTTCCTCAAGGAGACCTGCCGGGTCAACGGCGCCCCGATCAAGACGCTGACGCGCTCGGCGCTCACGCTGCTGGCGGCGCTGCCGTGGCGCGGCAACGCCCCGGAACTGCGCGCCCTGCTGGAACGGCTGGTTCTGCTGACGCCGCACGGGTCGATCAGGCTCGAAGACGTGCTCGCCCAGGTCCGGCTCGACGGCAGCGACATCGCCGCGGCGGGCGGAACGACGCTGCGGGAGGCGCGGCTTCGGTTCGAGCGCGACTACATCGCCGCCGTCGTGCGGCAGCACCACGGACGGATGGGTGAGGCGGCGGCGGCGCTCGGGATCCAGCGTACGAACTTGTATCGTAAATTGCGGCAGCTCAGCGTGTTACGGCAGGCGCGTGGACCCAGAACCGGCGGGTGATCGCTCCCGGTATCGGGTGGCTGGAGGCCGGTATCAGCTGAGATACACGAGAGCGGCCGCGATACAGAAAACAGGCTCGAGAGTATTGACCTCAGGTCGAGCTGGCGTCAGCATGTAATCGGACACCGGCCGGTGCACCACTTTGAAAGCTGAGGAAACACTTATGCGCACGGCAAAGGCAGGGATCGCGATGGCGATCATCGGGAGCATGCTGGCGGCTCCGCTCAGTGCTGCTGGGAGGCAGGACGTGGAACCGGGCGTGCTCGGGGGAACGGCGAAGCACGAGGCGAAGAAGCCCTGCACCGACTACACGGTCCGGGCGCGGGTCGTTTCGGATGGTACGATCGCCGAGACGGTCCCGCTGGACGTGCAGTGCAGCTTCACGCTGTCGGGCCTGGGGCTGACGAATCAGCTCGTCGAGCTGATCAACAAGGACGGCAAGGTCGTCTGCACGGAGGGACCCTACCTTCTGACGCAGGCGGCGCCGCACAAGACGGACGTCGACATCAAGTGCGGGATTCCGCCCGCGGCCTATCTGCTGCTTGCTCCGCTGGGAGCGCTCGGCTTCCTCGGCGGCGACGCGGAGAGCGGCGCACAGTAGCTCGACATCCGGCGACCGGAGCACCAATTCATCGAGAGCGGACGGGACTGCCGGCCTGATCGCGGGACTCCCGCGGCGGCCAGCAGTTCACCGTCCCGTTGCGACGCGTGCACGACCAGCGTTCGCGCAGGAAGCCGTGCGGCCTCGTCCGAGGCGCGCACGGCGTTCGTGTCTGCCTGACCGGCGGCCGTTCCGCACTGCTGCACCTTTCCGTGACCCGACTCTGGACTTCGTTTGCGTTGGTGTGCCTGTCCTGGCTGGCGCCGGCCATGGTGTCGGCGCAGGAGCTCAGCGATCCGCTCGCCGATGAAGCAGAGACGGCCCGTTTGCACATCGGTCCGCTCGCGATCACGCCGGGGCTCGAGATCCGGCAGGTCGGCGTCGACACCAACGTGTTCAATACCGGCGAGAACCCGCAGCGGGATCTCACCGCGGCTTTCGGGCCGCGTGGGCGGTACTGGCTGCGTCTCGGGCGCCTGCGCCTCCGCGGCGATTCCGGGCTCGTCTACCACTACTTCCACGAGTTCTCGACGCAGCGCTCCTTCGGCACCGATAACGAGCTCAGGCTGTGGCTGCCGCTCAACCGCATCACGCCGTTCGTGAAGGGCGTCTACGATAATTCACGCCAGCGCCCCGATTACGAGATCGACGCGCGCGTCCGCACCCGGACGACGATTCTGGGCGGGGGTGTCGATATCAAGCCGCTGAGCCGTACGACCGTCCGGCTGCAAGCGGAAGAGGGGCGCATCAAGTACGACGACGACGCAGTGTACTTCGGGACGCCGCTTCGCGAGGCGCTCGACCGGCGGACGCATTTGTATCGTGTCGCCGTCCGGCAGCGCCTGACACCGCTGACCACGTTCGTCGCCGCGCTCGACCGGCAGCAGGACCGCTTCGACTTCCAGCCCGTCCGGGACGCCGACAGTTACCGCGTGCTCGGCGGCTTCGAGCTCGACCCGTTCGCGCTTATCAGCGGCGAGGCGTTCGTGGGGTTCCGATCCTTCACGACGCTCGATGCGGAGACGTCGGACTTCAACGGCCTCGCGGCCGTCGCGCGGGTGGCCTACGTGCTGCGGTCCACGAGGGTCGGTCTGGTCGCCGAGCGGGATACCGCTTATTCCTTCGAGGTCGACGAACCGTTCTACGTTGTCACGGATCTGGTGCTGGACGTGACGCAGAAGGTCACGTCGAACTGGGACGTCGTGGGAAGGGGCGGCCGCCAGACGCTGCAGTACCACCGCCGGGGTTCCACCGGGACCGCGGACCGGATCGACACCGTGTGGCTCGCGGGTGGCGGCATCGGCCGGCGCATCGGGCGCACGTCGCGGATCGGCTTCGACGTGGACCATCTCAGACGGGACTCCCCGCTTCCCGACCGCGCCTATGACGGGTGGCGGATCGGCGCCTCGCTGACCTACGGAGTGCAATGACGATGAAGGGGCTACTGTTCGGCGTCCTCGCAGGCGTGTTCGTCGGGTCTCCGGTGCTGGCCCAGCAGACCGATTACGTCGTCGGCTCGCAGGACGTCCTGGCGATCACGGTGTACGACCAGCCGGATCTCTCAGGCACGTTCAACGTGGAGGCCGACGGGTCGTTCACGTTCCCGCTCATCGGACGGGTGGCCGCCGGAGGCCAGACGCTCCGGGCTCTCGAGGAGGACCTGGAGACGCGGCTGGCCGACGGCTATCTGAAGCACCCGCAGGTCAGCGTCGCCATCGAGCAGTACCGCAGCCAGCGCATCTTCCTGATGGGCGAGGTGCGCGCGCCGGGCGCCTATCAGCTCACCGGCGACATGACGCTCATCGAGGCGCTCGCGCGCGCGGGGTCGGTGACGGCGTCCGCCGGGGACGAGGTCATGGTCGTGCGTCCGCGGGACACACGTTCGGATGCCGGTCCGCTGACGCCGGACGACGAGGACGCCGAGATCATCCGGGTGAACCTGCGCGCGCTGCAGGCGGGCGAGCTGTCGCACAACGTGCCGCTGCGCGATGGGGACACGCTGGTCGTCCTGCGCGCCCAGGCGGTCTACATCTTCGGTCAGGTGAAGAGCCCCGGGGCCTTCTCGATCGAGAAGGGCACGACCGTGCTGCAGGCGCTGTCGCTGGCCGGCGGGGTGACAGACCGCGGCTCCACAGGACGCGTGTTCGTCGTCCGCGAAGTGGACGGCAAGAAGAAAGAGTTCAAGGTGAAGCTGAGCGACACCGTGGAACCCGGCGACACGCTCATCGTGAAGGAACGGTTCTTCTAAGACGACGGCTGCGGGCCGCCGAGGTCCGCCGCGAAGGATAAAAAAATGGCGCCCGAGAACGAGAAGCGGTCGGCGTTGCCCGGCCACCTGCAGCACGCCGAGGAGGACTGGCACATCTACGACTTCCTGCGCGTCATCTACAAGCGCCGGTGGGTCGCGTTGCCGGTGTTCCTCATCGTGTTTGCGATCGGCGCGATCAACAGCATCCGCCAGACGCCGATCTACGAGGCGCGCACGCAGATCCTGATCGAGAAGGACGCGCCGAAGGTCGGCGATCTGAACACGATGTTCCAGGAGCGGGACAGCTGGTACAACGACGACTTCTACCAGACGCAGTACCGGATCCTTCAGAGCCGGAGTCTTGCGCGGAAAACCGCGGAACTGGCGAACCTGCAGGCGCATCCCGCGGTGCAGGCCGCTCGGCGCGAGCCGTCCGGATCGCTGCTCGGTCAGGCGGTCCCCTGGCTCAAGCAGCCCGCGAGCGACGACGCCGAGCCGGAAGCGGGCGAGGGGGAGCCCGCCGGGTCTCCCTCGGCGCCCGCCGACCCGTTCGCGTCCTTCACGGGCATGGTCCTCGATTCGCTGACCGTGTCCCCCGTACGCAACAGCCGGCTCGTCGAGATCCGGATGCTCTCGGCGGATCGCCAGCTGGCGGCGGACCTGGCGAACGCGCACGCCAGGGCCTACATCCAGCAGAATCTCGAGACGCGGTTCTCGGCATCCAAGGAGGCGACCGACTGGCTGAACCTCCAGCTGGCCGAGCAGCGCAAGCTCGTGGAGGAGAGCGAGGCCGCACTCCAGCGCTACAAGGAGCAGCACGACGCGGTCGCCGTGGAGGACCGGCAGAACATCGTCGTGCAGCGCCTCGGGGATCTCAACGCCGCGGTGACGAAGGCCAAGACGCAGCGCATCGAAAAAGAAGCGCAGTACAACCAGATCCGCGTGCTGCAGGGCTCGTCGGCCATCGATTCGTTTCCCGCCGTGGTCGCCAACGAGTACCTCCAGAAGCTGAAGTCGGATCTCGGCGACCTGCAGCAGCAGCACGCCCAGTTCTCGGAGAAGTACGGCGAGCGCCATCCCGAGATGGTCCGCATCACCACCGCGATCCGCACGACCCAGGCCAAGTACGATCTCGAGGTGCAGCGGGTCGTCGAGTCGGTGCGCGCCGAGTACGAGGCGGCGCTCAGCCAGGAGCGCAGCCTGGTCGGAGCGCTGGAGAGCCAGAAGCGCGAAGCGCTCGGGCTCAATCGCAAGGGCATCGAGTACAGCGTGCTCATGCGCGACGCCGAGAGCAACCGCGAGATCTACGAGGCACTGCTGCAGCGCACGAAGGAGACCGGCATCTCCGGCGAGCTGCGGACCAGCAACATCCGCGTGATCGACGCGGCGGAAGTCCCGGGCTCACCCGTGCTCCCGCGGCGCGGCCGCGACCTCATGACGGCGGCGATTGCGGGCGCGATTCTGGCGCTCGGCCTCGTGTTCCTCTTCGAGTACCTGGACAACCGCATCAAGTCACCGCAGGAGCTGAAGCGCCATCTCGGCCTGTCGTTCCTGGGGATGATTCCGAAGATCGACGCGTCAGGACCTACACTCCTGCAGGAGGGGGCGCCGGCGGCGTTCGCCGAGGCGGTGCGATCCGTCAGGACGAACGTCCTGTTCTCCTCGGCGGAGGAGGGCGCGCGCACCATCGTGGTCACGAGCGCGGGACCTGGCGAGGGGAAGAGCCTGGTGTCGAGCAATCTCTCGGTTGCGCTGGCACAGGCCGGCCAGCGCGTGCTGCACATCGACGCGGATATGCGCCGGCCGCGGGTCCACGACATCTTCGAGACCAGCCAGGAGCCGGGACTCTCCAATCTCCTGGTCGGCGACTGCAAGCCGAGCGAGGCGGTCCGCAAGACCTCGGTGTCGAACCTGTGGATCCTGCCGGCCGGGATGATTCCGCCGAATCCCGCGGAGCTCCTCGGGTCGAAGCGGTGCACGGAGTACTTCAGCCGCCTGAGCGAGCACTTCGACTGGGTGGTGATCGATTCACCGCCCGTCATGGCCGTGGCTGACGCCGCGGTCGTCGCCAACTCCGCGACCGGCGTGGTGTTCGTCGTCGGCTCGGACCAGACGAGCCGCCACGCGGCGAAGGCCGCCATCGAGCAGCTGCAGAGCGTCGGTGCCCATCTCGTCGGCGCCGTGCTCAACCGCGCCGATGTGCACCGGAACCCGTACTACTACTCCGCGTACTATCGCAAGGACTACAGCCGCTACTACGCGAAAGCCACCCCGCCGCGCGCATGATCGCTCCGGGCACCGCACCGGCCGCTCACCAGACCGCCGGTGAGCGCCGTGTCCCCCCGTTCATCGGCGGCCGCCGGCGGTGCGCCCGCCCGGTCCGGAGCAGCCAGCCTTCCAATGAGGATCCTGTACCTCAGCCCGTCAGGCGCGCTCGGAGGAGCCGAGCGGGCGCTGCTCGAGGCGATGGGCGCGGTCCGCGACATCGAACCTTCCTGGGGTCTGGGCCTGATCGCGTTCGAAGAGGGGCCCCTGCTCGAGCATGCGAAGCGTCTCGGCGCCGACGCGTTCGCGCTGCCCATGCCCGAGTCGCTCGCCGCCGCGGGAGAAACGGGCCGTACCCGCGCGGCGACGCTGCTCGATCTGGCGCGATCGGCAGGTCCTGCGGCGTCGTACGTCCGCGCCCTCCGGCGGCGCGCCGCCGCCTGGAGGCCGGACCTGATCCACTCGAACGGCATCAAGGGGCACGTGCTCACGGCCTGGCTCGGTGCGGAGGCGCCGGTCGTATGGCACGTGCACGACTACCTCTCCACGCGTCCCCTCTCCCTGCGGCTGCTGCGCCATTACGCACCGGCCGCGGCGGCGGTGCTGGCGAACTCGCGCAGCGTGTGCGCAGACGTCTCGACCGCTCTCGGCGCGCGCGTCCCGATCCGAACGATCTACAACGCCATCGACGACCGCCGGTTCCGGCCGGAAGGCCCGCAGCTCGATCTCGACGCCCGCTCGGGCCTGGCTCCTCCCCCGGATCGGGTCTTCCGGATCGGGATCGTGGCGACGTTCGCCCGCTGGAAGGGACATGACGTGTTTCTCCGCGCCGTCGCGGACCTTCAACACCGCTACCCGATCCGCGCGTACGTGGTGGGAGGGCCCGTCTACCGTACCGGAACGGCCAGCCAGACCAGCTGCGCCGAGCTGCAGGCGCTCGCCTTCGAGCTCGGGCTGACGGGACGGGTCGGATTCACCGGTTTCGTCGACGAACCGGCGGACGCCTATCGAGCGCTCGACGTCGTGGTGCACGCCAGCACGAGTCCCGAGCCGTTCGGTCTGTCCATCGCCGAGGCGATGGCGTGCGGGCGGCCCGTTGTGCTGAGTGACGGGGGCGCGGCACGCGAGCTCGGTGAGCCGGGGCGAACCTGCCTGGCGCACAAACCGGGAGACGCGCGCGATCTCGCCGCGCGGCTCGAGCAACTGCTGGCCGACCCGGCGCTTCAACAGCAGCTCGGACGAGCCGGCGAGCAGTTCGTGCGGCAGCGGTTCACGCGGCACGCTTTGGGCAGCGCCCTTGTCTCCGTCTACCGCAAACTCCACGGAGAAGCCGGTGCTCGCTGAGCGCGCGCGCGCCGAGACCGGGCGGTGGGCGGGTCCCGCTCCGGGCCGCGGCGTGCCCCGCCGCGTGCACCTGGCCGTCTTCAGTTACAGCCTTCCGCGAGCCGGGATGAAACGCGGAGGCATCGAGCGCGTGGCGCACGACCTCGCCGACGGCCTCGCCCGCCGTGGCCACGCCGTCACCGTGTATTCGCACGACCCACGTCCGCCCGGCGCCGCCTATGAGACGGCGTCCCTGCCCTGGCGTGGGTTCGTGTCCACGTGGGCCGGCCGCCGCCTCACAATGGGATACCTCGGCAACGTTCTGATGCTCCTGACACCGGTCGGCGACGCCGAGATCCTGATGGCGCACGGCGACAGCCTGCTGCTGCCGCTCCGCGGGCGCCCCCTCGTGCGCGTGGTGCACGGCTCGGCGCTCGACGAGGCACGGACGGCGACCTCGTTCGGGCGGCGGTGCCTCCAGGCGGGCGTCTACGGACTCGAGTTGCTCACCGCGGCGCTCCAGCAGCACTGCGTGGCCGTGAGCGCGAACACGCTGCGAGCCAACCGGTTCATCCGCCACCTGATCCCCAACGGCGTGAATCGGCGCGTCTTCCGTCCCGATCCCGCGCAGCGGTCCCCATGGCCCTCTATCCTGTTCGTCGGAACGCTCGGCGGACGGAAGCGAGGCAGCTGGCTGCTCCGCCAGTTCCACGACCGGGTCCGATCCCGCTGTCCGGACGTCGAGCTGCACATGGTGTGCGAAGGGGCGCCGCCCGGACCGGGCGTGGTGGTCCACGCCGGCATCAGCGACGTCGATCTCGCCGTTCTGTACCGTCGCGCGTGGGTGTGCGCGTCTCCATCGACGTATGAGGGCTTCGGGCTTCCGTATCTCGAAGCGATGGCGAGCGGCACGCCCGTCATCGCCACGCCGAACCCGGGCAGCCTCGAAGTCCTGGACGGAGGCGCGTACGGCTGCCTCGCCGGCGACGAGGCGTTCGCCGACAGGCTGTGCGATCTGCTCGGGGACGCCGATGAACGCGCCCGCCTGATCGCGGCGGGCCTCCAGCGGGCCGAGCAGCTCGATCTCGACCGGACGCTGGACGCGTACGAAGCGCTTTTCGCCTCGATGGTGCCCCCCCGTGGCTGACGATCTGCTCGCGCGCCTCGACTCCGCCGTCGCCACGGATCACCCGAGCCGCCAGCCGCTGCGGGAGACGGTTCCGGCGAGCAGCGCCCACCCGGACGCGACCGCCGCCGACGCCCCCTCACATCGCGAACGATGGCCATGGCTGGCGATCTTTCTCGGCGTCCAGTTCCTCTGGGGAGCGCTCCTGTTCGTGCCGGGCTCGCAGGAGTACCGGCCGATCGTGCGGGCGCTTCCGTACGCGTCGGCCGTGGCCCTGCTGGCCGTGTACGGGACGCGGACCGTCCGCGCCCGCGGGCCGGGAGGCACGCTGCTGCTCGTCCTGGCGCTCGCGCTGCTGGGAATCAATCTGCTGCACCCCACCAGTCAGCTCCAGGCCGGCCTCGGGCAGCTGGCGTTCCAGATGACGATCGCGGCGCCGATGTTCTGGGCGTGGAAGGGAGTCTCCCGGCCGTCGCAGCTGCGCCGGTTGCTGTGGCTCTGCCTCATCTTCAACGCAGCCGGCGCGCTTCTGGGTGTGTTGCAGGTGTACGACCCGGAGCGCTTCATGCCGCCGCAATTCAGCACGCTGGGGCTCAGGCTGAACGAGCTCTACGTCGAATCGCTCACCTACGTGGGCCGCGACGGAACGCGCATCGTGCGGCCGCCGGGCCTGAGCGATCAGCCCGGAGGCGCGGCCGCGTCCGGAGCGCTTGCGGTCGTCCTCGGTGGCGGGCTCAGTCTGGGCGCCGCGAACCCGCGCGCGCTGGTCGTGACGGTCGCGGCGATGGGCGTCGGTCTGGCTGCCATTTACCTGACGCAGGTGCGGTCGCTGCTGCTGATGGCGCTGGCCGCGCTGGCGGTCGTCGCGGTGGTGCTGTTTCGTCGCGGCCAGCTGAAGACCGCCGCCGGCCTCGCGGTGACCGCCACGCTGCTGGCGGCTGGTGCCTTCTTCTGGGCGCGGTCGCTGGTCGGCGACGCTGTCGAAGAGCGCTTCGCCACGATCACTGAAGAGGGGGCGCTGCAGGCGTATCGCGAGAACCGGGGCGGGTTCGTCGCACACACGTTCGGCGAGCTGCTCGACCGCTATCCGTTCGGAGCGGGCGTCGGCCGCTGGGGAATGATGCAGGTTTATTTCGGCGACCCCACGAATCTCGAGGCACAGCCGATCTACGTGGAGATCCAGATCACCGGCTGGCTCCTCGATGGCGGGGTGCCGATGTGGATCCTGTACGGGGGCGCGATCCTGTTCGCGATGATCGGGGCGTACCGGCATGCGCGCCAGCGTCGCTCGCAGGAGCTCGCCCGCGTCGCGCTGATCGTCCTGGCCGTACAGGTGCTGATCGTCGGGTTCTCGTGGGCTGGTCCCGCCTTCAATACACAGCTCGGTCTGTTCTTCTGGTTTCTCTCGAGCGCCCTGCACGGCGCCGCCAGCAGCCGTGAGCCGACCCCACCAGCCGCTGGCCGCACTTCTCCATGAGCCGCACGCGCCGCTTCCTTGGAGGAGTGATCCTGGGCTACACGCACGGCCTGCTCGTCACGCTGGTCGGCCTCTGGCTGACGCCCTTCCTGCTGGGACACCTCGGGGCCGGCACCTTCGGCGTGTGGCTCGTGGCGCAGCAGCTCCTCGGCTATCTGCTGCTGATGGATCTCGGGGTCACGGCCCTGCTTCCCCGCGAGACCGCGTATGCGACGGGGCGCGCGGGCAGCGTGGACGGGGCGACCGATCTGCCGCAGGTGATCGCTCGCGCACGCCAGGCCGTGCGATGGCAGATGCCCCTGGTCGTGCTCGCCGCGCTCGCGGCCTGGGGCTGGGCGCCGGAACGCTGGGAGGCCGTCATGGGCCCCCTGGGACTGCTGCTGGCGTGCTTCGTCGCGTTTTATCCGGCCAGACTGTACCAGGCGTTCCTCCAGGGCGTGCAGGAGCTGCCGTTTCTCAGCCGAATCCAGATCGGCGCCTGGGCGCTCTCCACGGTCACGACGATCGGGCTGGTGCTGGGCGGCTACGGTCTCTACTCCCTGATCATCGGATGGGCGGTGGCGCAGGCGACGACCGCCGGGGCGGCCGCGCTTCGAACGCATGGCGCGTACGGGCACGTCTGGCCTCGATGGCGCCTTCAACCGCGATGGCTGGACGTCACGCCGTATCTCAAGCGGTCCGGGTGGATCAGCCTGGCGCAGGTCGCTCAGGTCTTTCTCACGGGATCCGACCTGCTGCTGATCGGGGCGGTCCTCGGCGCGGCGGCCGTCGTGGAGTACTCGTGCACGGGCAAGCTCGTGATGGTGCTCGCGAACTATCCGCAGATCATCATGGTCTCGGCGACGCCTGCCTTGAGCGAGATGTGGGCCGCAGGGCGGCGCGAGGGCCTGCGCGAGACCAGCACGGCGCTGACGCTCCTCACCCTCAGCGTGAGCGGCCTCATCGCCTGTCTCGTCATCGGTCTGAACGCCGGGTTCGTCAGCTGGTGGGTGGGACCGGAGCAGTACGGGGGACTGCCGCTCACCTGGTTGTTTGCCGTGCAGCTGATCCTTCGCCATTGGAACATCACACTGATATACGGGCTGCTTGCATTCGGCCACGAACGGCGCATCTCCGTGACGAACATGATCGACGGCGTAGTCTCAGTCGGAGCGGGCCTCTGGCTGATCTCGATCTTCGGCGCCGAAGGCGCCGTGCTCGGATCGCTCCTGGCGGTGACGACCGTCAGCCTGCCGGCAAACCTCGGGGCGCTCGCACGGGCCACGGAATCCACGCCGGGACGAATCGCCGGCGGCCTCTGGCCGTGGGCGTCCCGGTTCATGCTGGTCGCGGCCGGCTGCGCCGCCCTGTCGGTGCAGTGGCCGCCGCCGCCGCGCTTCGGCGTGCTGGCGACGCTGGCGGTGTCGATCGGCCTGATCTACACGCTCGTGGTCGGGCACGGCCTGTGGCACGGGCCGCTCGGGGTGTACGGACGTCCGCGGCTCCTTCGCCTGCTGCCGCCGCGATTCAGGCCCGCCCAGGTCTCCTCGACGAACTAGACGGTGGCGCCGAGACGGATCGCGTTTGTGTACGGGACCGCGCTGGGCGAAGGGGGACTCGGCGTGCAGGCGGCCAATGCCCTGCGCGCGCTCGCACTCACCGGCCATGACGTTCACGCCATCGGCCCGGGACCGGCCCCCGATTTCGACACCTCGGGACTTGCGCGCGTGACCTGGCACACCGTGCCCCCGCTTTCGTCCCAGGTGATCGTGCGGTCGCCCCTCCGGTGGCGGCCCGGCATCGCGCAGTGGTGGCGCGATCGCCGCCTCGGTCGCCAGGCGTACGCCCGCCTGGAGCGAATACGGCCGGATGCCTGCTACGCGTTCACGCAGGTGGCCCTCGAGTCGTTGCGATGGGCGCGTCATGCCGGCGTGCCGACGGTGCTCGAAAGCCCCAATGGGCATATCAGGAACTTCCGCGACGTGTACACGCGGGAGGCGCAAACGCTCTGCGGTGCCCGCTATCACGGGCATCCCGCCCGCGTTATGGCGGCGCGCGTGGAAGCGGAGTACCGGCTCGCCGGCCGGATTCGCGTCTCCTCCGAATGGGCACGGCAGTCGCTGATGGAAGGCAGCGTGCCGGAGACGTCGATCTTCGTGCTCCAGCAGCCCATCGATCTGCAGCGCTACCGACCGGAGTCGTCCGGTAGGCGTCCGGGCGACGTGCTGCGCGTGTGCTTCGTCGGCAGTCTCGATCTGCGCAAGGGCTTCGCGTACCTCCTGCGGGCCGTCCGGCACTTGCGCGGTCGCGTGTCGGCGGAACTGGTCGGCGCGACCGGCGATCGCTGCTGCCGCCGGCTCCTCGCCCGGGAACGTGAAGGTCTGGAGGTGCGCATCGGGCCGGGCGACCCGCGGCCGGCGTTCAGCCGTTCCGATCTGTTCGTGCTGCCGACGCTCGAAGACGGGTCTCCCTTTGCCACGGCCGAAGCAATGGCGTCGGGACTGCCGGTCCTCACGACACCGTGCAACGGCGGCGCCGAGTGGCTGACACCCGGCGTCACGGGGTGGATTGCGGCCCCTCGATCCGCGGCTGCCTTGGCGGACGTCTTCGAACGCGCGGCGGCGCAGATCGTCCACCTGAGGGAAATGGGCCTCCAGGCCCGGCTCGATACGGAACGGCGAGCCGGCCCCGAATGCGACCGTCTCGTCGCCGACTGGGTGGCCAGGTAAAGGCCCGTGGCGGCGCTGAGCGTCCGCCTCGCCCACGGCCCGGATCTGAAGATGGAGAGACCAGTCGCGGACATCCGGCACCACGGCGCGTGGCGCGGCGCCCGTGCCGTCCTCGGGCGGAAGCTTCGGCAATGGTGGTGGTTTCCGCACGTGCGGCGCGTGCAGCACGAGGGACTCGTGCGCGCCTGGCGGCGGCGGCGCAGCTGGAACCAGGTGCTGCGCTCTCCCGCCGTGCGCACCGGGCATCCGGACGGGACGTCACCCTTCGAGCTGCACCTGCTCTGCTGCCTCGCGGACTACGTTGCCGCCATCTGGGCCCTGAAGAGCCTCCTGAAGCGATCCGCGCCGGGTTGCCCCGTCTATCTGCACCTGCAGGGACACTCGACGGCGCGGATGCGGTCGACGCTCGGACGGCACTTCCCTGACGCGGTAGTGATCACCCAGTCGGAGGCGGACGCGGTCGTGATCCCCGCACTTCGCGCGCGGAATCTCCAGCGGGTGCTGGCGCTCCGCGCGGCGCTGCCGGTCGCGCTCAAGCTCGTGGACGTGCCGTTCTTCGGCGGCGCCCCGCGGCTGCTCGTCATGGACAGCGACGTCCTGTTCTTCCGTCGTCCCGACGAGCTGCTCGAGGCTGCGCTCACGGAGGGACCGGCGGTCTTCCAGCGCGACGTGGAGAGCTGCTACGTCATGTCTCCGGACGCCGCGCGCGAGCTGGGTGTAGAGCTGCAACCCCGTCTGAACTCCGGCCTGATGGCAATCGACCGCGCCTCGATCGATCTCGACCGGTGCGAACGGTACCTCGGGCACGAGGCGTTTCGCACGCCGTCCGGATGGGCGGAACAGACGCTGTTCGCGCTGCTCGCCAGCGCCGCTGCACCCGTGTCTCTCCTGCCGCCCACGTACGCCATCAGCATGACCGCAGAGCCCGAACCGGACGGGCTCGCCGCGCGTCACTATTCCGGAACCAGCCGTTCCTATCTCACGACACAGGGGATTCCCTGGCTGGCGCGCGAGGGCTGCGTGCTGAACGGCGCCCGCATGACGGCGCTGGAACATGCCGCCGGATAGCGGCCGGCCGACGTGGCATCTCGTCACGTGCGAGTTCCCGCCGCGCGTGGGGGGTGTCGCGGATTTCAGCCGTGTGGCGGCCGGCGTCCTCTCGCGCGAGGGACCCGTCCACGTCTGGGCCCCGGCACCGGCCCGCGCGGCGTGCGAGGGCATCGTGGTGCACGAGCTCGAGTCCGGGTTCTCCGCGGCGTCACTCCGGAGGCTCGACTCACGGCTCGGAGCGTGCGTGCCTCCCCGCCGGCTGTTCGTCCAGTGGGTCCCGCACGGCTACGGCTACAAGTCGCTGAACGTACCGTTCTGCCTCTGGGTCAGGCGGCGCGCGCGGCGTGGCGACCAGGTCGACCTGATGATCCACGAGCCGTTCCTGCCGTTCGACCGCAGGCGGCCTAGACAGAACGTCGGCGCCGTGGCGCACCGGCTGATGCTGCGCCTGCTCCTCGGAGCTGCCACGCGGGTCTGGGTCTCGACGCCGTCGTTCATCCCTGACGTTCATCGGTTCGCGCCCAGGCCGGTGACCGCGGCGTGGCTGCCGGTCCCCAGCCCGATCTCTCTGCTGGACGCGCCCGACGAGGTGCGCCGTCTCCGCGCATCGCTCGCGGGCGACGCGCCCATCGTGGGCCACTTCGGGACGTGCAACGCGCTCGTCGCGCCGGTTCTCATGGAGACGCTGGAGCGTCTGAGCGTCCTGCGGCCGGAACTGCGGCTGATCGTGGTCGGCCGTGACACCGACGCCGTCACGCGCGCCCTCGCGGCGCGCGGACGCGTGGCGCCGGAACGAATCGTCCGCTCCGGCGAGCAGACGGGGCGGGACCTCTCTCTGCTGCTCCAGTGCTGCGACGTCTTCGTGCAGCCCTATCACGACGGCGTCAGCACGAGGCGCACGACCCTCATGGCGCTCCTGCAGCATGGCGGCGCGATCGTCACCGCGCGCGGTCCGCGGACGGAGGACGACTGGCTCTCGTCGGCGGCCGTCCGCCTCCTGCCGGCGGCCGACGCGGCTCTTTTTGCTTCCGCCGCGCACGATCTCGTCGCCGACGCGGAGGCGCGCATGCAGATGGCCGATCGCGCACGGGAGCTGTATGCGGAGAGGTTCGATGCGAGGCATTTACGGGCCGCGCTGGCGGCCGGTGTCGCGGATCGTGAGGCGCTCCTGACGTGTTGAGACGGCAACGCATGCCGGGCGCGCTGGCACCGTCGGAGCGGGAGGATGACGGATCCTCCCCCCCCGCGTGAGGATGCGCATCGCCGTTGTCGCGCGATCCGCCGACCGCGTCGGCGGCGCGGAAGCGTACGTGCAGACGCTGCTGCCGCTGCTCGTGGAGCGAGGGCATGAAGCGGCGCTCTGCCTCGAGCTTCCCAGCACCGGGGCGGCTGAGACGGATGGAGCGGAGCGCTTCGACCTGTCTCCGGAAGGCGCACCGTCGCGCTTTCCCCGACTGCGCCGATGGCAGCCCGATGTCGTGTTCGTGAACGGCCTGTTGAGCAGCCACAGCGAGGAGGCGCTGCTCGACATCGCGCCGAACGTGCTGCTCGCACACAACTACCGCGGCACCTGCATCAGCGGGACGAAGACCCGATCGTGGCCGCGCGCCAGCCCCTGCGGACGGGCGCTGGGCTGGGGCTGCCTGGCCCACTACTTTCCGCGGCGATGCGGAGGGCGCAGTCCGGTGACGATGGCCAGCGACTTCGCGCGGGAGCGCCGGCGGCAGCGCCTCCTCGGCCGGTACGCGCGGGTGCTGACGCTGTCGGACCACATGCGCCGGGAGTACGTGGGAAACGGCGCCAGCGAGTCTCGCGCCTTCGTGCTGCCCTGGTTTGCACCGCACGTGGACGCCGCGCAGGTTCGCCGGAAGTCGCCGGGTCCATGGAGACTGCTCTATCTCGGCCGCATGGAGTCTCTGAAGGGAGGCGATCTGCTGCTGGATGCGCTCCCGCACGTTCGGGCGCAGCTCGACACCGCCCTCGACGTGACATTTGCCGGAGAGGGCCGGCGCCGGCAGCCGTGGGAATCGATCGCTGCCGCCCTGCGCCGCCGGCATCCGGACGTCTCCCTCCGGTTCACCGGCTGGCTGGCGCCGGATGCCGTGCGCGCCACGCTGAGCCGTACCGATCTGCTGATCATGCCCAGCCGCTGGCCCGAACCCTTCGGGCTCGCGGGAACGGAGGCTGCCGCGCACGGGGTTCCCTCGGCCGCGTTTGCCGTGGGCGGCATTCCGGAATGGCTCGAGGACGGCGTCACGGGCCATCTTGCGCCGGCCGGCCCGCCGTCCGCGGACCGGCTCGCCAGCGCGATCGTCCAGTGTCTTCGAGACCGCGGGCACCACGCGGCGCTCGGCGCGGCCGCGCGGCGTCGGGCGTGCGAGCACGGACTCGAGCCGCACGTGCAGGCCCTCGAGGAGCACCTCAGGGCGGCCGCGAACTCGCCCCGATCGGCGGAAGAGGCCGTCCCCTGACTCCAGACGTGCGCCTTCGGTTCATCGTCGAGAGCGGCACCGACGTTCGGCTCGTCGAGGAGCTGGCCCGCCGGTTCGAGCTGCAGGTCGACGCGCGCCGCATCGAGGGCGGCCACGAGATCAGCCAGCCCACGGACGCACCGTTCCGCCTGTCGATCGGGCCGCCGTCCCCGGCCGCCTTCGGCCGGTGGCTGCTGCGATCGCTGCTGCGCGAGCGGACCGCCTGCGACGCGGTCATGGTGCAGGGGTACGGGATCGCGGCGCTCGCCGCCAACCTGGCGGGCTGGTGGACGGGTCACCCGACCGTGATGCTGATCTGCAGCCCCACCGAGGCGTACTACGCGTGCCGGCGCCTGGACTCCACCGGACGTCCCTTTCGCGCGGCGGAATGGCACGGGCTGCGTGTCCTGGCGCGCCTCAACGCGCGTTGCGGTCAGCGGTACGTCGTCCTGAGCGCGTACCTGGCCGACGTCGTTCGCCGGCACGGCACGCGCAGACCGATTGACGTCGTACCCGTCTATGGCGTTGACACGGCGACGTTCCGCCCGGGAGACGAACCCCGGACGGCGCTGCGTGCCAGGCTCGGGCTCCCCGCGTCAGCGGCGCTGGTGTTCTTCAGCAGCCGTGTCGCGCCGGAGAAGGACCCGGACACGCTGCTCGAGGCGCTCGCGCAGCTGCGCGCGGCGGGACGGGACGTGAGAGTGCTCCATCGAAGCGGCGGCCATGCCGAGTTCGTCAGGCGCGCGGCTGCCGCCGGGCTGTCCGACGCGATCATCGCCGGCGACGCGGTCGCGCCCGGCGCAGAACTAGCGGATCACTACCGCGCCTCCGACGTCTGCGTCCAGGCCAGCCGCGAGGAGGGTCTCGGCTTTTCGGTGCTCGAAGCGCTGGCCTGCGGCACGCCGGTCGTCGCGGCCGCCGTGGGCGGTCTGCACGAGACGGTCCGCGATCCGCAGACGGGATGGACCTACCCGTCAGGGAACGCCGGCGCCCTCGCCCACGCGCTCGAGGACGCGCTCGATCATCCGGACGAAGGACGCCGCCGCGCGCTCCGCGGCCGTGCGCTCGTCATCCGGTCGTACGAACGGAATCTGGTGTTCGATCGGCTCGCCGATGTCCTGCTGCGGCAGCGAGGGGCGACGGCGGGCGCGGGAGTGCCGCAGCGTGCGACTGGCAAGTGAAGCGGGGGCGCGCGCGATCCGGGAGCCGGCACCTCCGATGCGGATCGCCTTGCTGGCCGACATGCTCGAGGAGCAGTGGCCCAGCATGGACCTGGTCGCCGCCTCCCTGATGCGCGAGCTGCGCGCGCAGTCCGACCTCGCCGTCCAGCCGATGCTCGTGCGTCCGCGCCTCGTACGGCTCACCGGCGCCTGGCGCCGCTCCGGGTCCGCGTCGACGCCGGATCGGGTGCTGAACCGATTCTGGTTGTACCGGCGCGCGCTGCCGGTCCGAGGCGAGGCCGATGTCTTCCACGTCCTCGATCACAGCTACGGACATCTGGTGCGACACCTCCCGGAGGAGCGAAGCGTCCTGACCTGCCACGACGTCGATGCCTTTGCCGCTCTCGCAGAGCCGAGCGGCCGCGGCGGTCTGCCGGCGTTCCTGGTCCGGCGCCTGCTCGAGGGCCTGGCCCGGGCCAGGCTCGTCGTGTGCCCCAGCCGCGCGACCGCGGGCGAACTGATCGCCGGCGGTTTCGTGCGGCCGGATCGGGTGACGGTGGTGCACAACGGCGTCGACGTCGAGCCGATGTCCTGCGATCGCGTGGCGCAGCTGACCGGACCGCTGCTGGGACCAGCCGAGTCCCATGACGACCTGCTGCACGTCGGCAGCACGATCGCCCGCAAGCGCATCGACCTGCTGCTCGAGATCTTCGCGCGGGTCCGCCGCGTCAATCCCCGGGCCCGGCTCGTGCGGGTGGGCGGGCGGTTCACGCCGGCGCAGGAGCGGCTGGCCGATGCACTGGGCGTTCGTGCGCACGTCCTCGTGCTGCCGCCGCTCGATCGCGCGACGCTGTCGGCGGTGTACCAGAGGGCCGCGATGCTGCTCGCCACGTCGGAGCGCGAGGGCTTCGGTCTCCCGGTCGCCGAGGCGCTGGTGGCCGGCACCATCGTCCTGGCCACAGACCTGCCAGTCTTCCACGAGGTCGCGGCCGGTGCAGCACGCTATCTCCCGCTGGGCCACGTGGAGCGATGGGCCGAGTGCGTGATCGAGGGACTGGCCGAACGGCGGGATCGTCCCGACGCGTGGCGCCAGCGCCAGCTGATCGCCCGCCAGCGCGGGGGGTCGTTCAGCTGGTCGCAATACGCGCGCGACATGGCGGTCCTCTACCGTCGCGTCCTGGACGACGGCGGCGCCGGCGCGGCGGCTGTGCCGCCCGCGGCCGACAGGGTGGCGCAGAGATGATGCCGTCGCTCGTCGACGTGGCGGGTGCCGTGCCGTCGGCGGTAGCGGCGCCGGACGCCGGCATCCGGGTGCTCCACGTCGGCAAGTACTACCCACCGGTTCCCGGAGGCATGGAGCGCGTGCTCCAGCTGCTCTGCGAGCACGAACGCCGGCTCGTCGACGCCCGTGTGCTCGTCTCGAACATGGGTGCAGGGACCACACGCGGCGTGCTGAACGGCGTGCCGGTGACCCGCGGCGGCCGCCTGGTCGCGGTCGGGAGCGTCGCGATCTCGCCATCGCTGGTCGGTGCGCTGTGGCACAGCGATGCCGATATCACGGTGATCCACGAACCGAATCCGGTCGCGCTCGCGGCCGACGCCCTCCTTCGCCGCCGGGAGCCGCTGATTGTCTACTTTCACAGCGAGGTCGTCCGTGCGCGGTGGAAGTACCAGCTGTTCTATCGGCCCTTACTGAGGCGCGTGCTCGATCGCGCCGCCCGCGTGATCGTCGCCTCCCCTCCCATGGCGGAAACCGCGGCCCAGCTCGCGGCGCATCGCTCGAAGTGCGTGGTGATCCCGTACGGCATCGATCCGGCCAGGCTCCACGCCTCGGCGGCGGTGCGGGCGCGCGCGCAGCAGATCCGGGAGTCCGCCGGCGGCCGTCCGCTGGCCCTGTTCGCCGGCCGCCTCGTGCCGTACAAGGGCGTGGACGTGCTCCTTCGAGCCATCCGCGGCATCGATGTCGCGCTCGCCGTGGTGGGACATGGACCGCTGGCCGCGGCGCTGCGAGCGCTCGCGGAGTCGGAAGGGGTCTCCGGCCAGGTACGGTTTCACGGCGCCGTGCCCGATTCCGAGCTCCTCGCCTTGTACCACGCCTGCGACATGTTCGTCCTGCCGTCCGTGACGCGGGCCGAAGCGTTCGGGATGGTGCAGATCGAGGCGATGGCGTGCGGGAAGCCGGTCATCAGTACGAGCGTGCCATCAGGGGTGCCGTGGGTGAACCAGGACGGCGTCACGGGATTGGTCGTCCCGCCCGGGGACGTCTCCGCGCTCTCTGCGGCAATCGCTGCGCTGGCCGCTGACGAGCCGCTGCGGCGTCGGCTCGGTGAGGCCGGCGTGCGCCGTGTGGAGGAGGAGTTCACGGCGGCGCGGATGGCGGAGCGCACCGTCGCGCTCTATCGCGACGTGCTCGGGAGGCCGGCGTGAGGGGAGGGCCCGACCAGCAGCGCCCGATCGAGCGCGATTCGGCCATCGATGCGATCGCGCGCGCGCTGCAGGGCGATCTCTCCTGGACCCGCGAGGATCGGTGGAACGCCGATACGCTGGCGGAGGAAGCTGAACGCCACGGTGTCGACCTCGTGCTCTGGCACGTGCTGCATGCCCGGGCGGACGGCCCCGTCGGCCTGACCGAGCGCCTGGCCGTCAAGGTGGGGCCCGAGGCCGCGCGAGCCGCCATCCGCGAGCGCGAGCTCACGGCGGTCTCATGGGCCTTCGAGGCACACCAGGTGCCGGCGCTCGTCGTCAAGGGTGCCGCGCTCGCGTACACGCGATACGCCAAGCCGTGGCTCCGGCCGCGGCTCGACACCGACGTGCTCGTGGATCGATCGGCGTTCGATCGTGCCGCGGCCGCGCTGGAGCACGCGGGCTACGCCCGCTCGGCCACGTTCTCGACCGGTGATTTCGTCAGCCACCAGGTCGCCTACGAGCGAACCGACGACTACGGCGTCGAACACACGATCGATCTCCACTGGCGGGCGCTGAATCCCCAGCTGCTGGCCGGAGTGGTCGAGTTCGCGGACCTCTGGGAGGAAGCCGAGGACGTGCCCGTCGGCGCCGCCAGCATTCGGGTGCCGACGGCGTTCTGGTCGCTGCTGCTCGCCTGCGCGCATCGGCTGGCACACCATCAGCGCCACGAGCGGCTGATCTGGCTCTACGACCTTCACCTGCTGGCCGGCGTTCTGCCCGAGTCCCGCTGGAACCATCTGGTCGCGGTCGCGCGCGAGCGCCGGATCGCGGCCATCTGCGCGGACGGTCTGGGCACGGCCGCGCGGCGGCTCGGCACCCCGGTTCCGGCCGCCGTGCTCGCCGCGCTGACGTACGCAGGCCGTTCGGAGCCGACGCGCCACTACGTCGACCGCGACGTGAGCCGGCTCGACGTGCTCCGCGACGATCTCCGGGAGCTGCCGTGGCGCGACCGCGGGCGCCTGCTTCGCGAGCACCTGTTCCCGCCCGCCGCGTTCATACGCAGCCGATATGGGACGGAGAGCAGCCTCCTGCTGCCGCTGCTGTACGCCCACCGCCTGATGACCGGCGCCGTCAAGTGGATTCGGACGTGACGTCACCTCGACGTCCTGCTCGAAGCGGACGCCGCATGGCTCGTCACCTGCGAATGGACCATCGCAACCTCGCCTGGATTCACGCGTGAATACGAGCCCACCTCGCGAACCCCGGTCGGTTCCAGTCGTGCGCTCGAAGTACAGGCGCCGTCCGCAATGATGGCCAACGGCACCGGGCCCCAGTCGCCGGGAAACGGTTCCACGGCCGATACCCTGGTTATGTCCTCCGAAACCAGGTCGGCGGCTCTGGTGGTCCCCGCGCTCCCGGTACGGAGCGTGCCCGTGTCGAAGCGGCTCTTCGACATCGGAATCGCCAGCCTCGGTCTCCTCGCATCCTCTCCCGTCTGGGCGCTGCTGGCGGTCCTCATCAAGCTCGAGGACGGAGGACCGGTCTTCTACAACCAGGAGCGGGTCGGCGAGTCGGGCCGGCGGTTCCGCGTGTGGAAGTTCCGCTCCATGGTCCCCGATGCCGAGAAGCAGGTCGGGGCCGTCCAGGCGACGGAAAACGATCCCCGGGTCACGAGAATCGGACGCGTGATGCGCGCCACCGCGATGGACGAGCTCCCACAGCTGTGGAACATCTTCATCGGCGACATGAGCTTCGTCGGCCCGCGCGCGCTGCGTCCGGGTGAAATCGAAGTGCTCAGCAACGGTACCTTCGAGGCGCTCGAGGACGTGCCGGGCTACGCCGAGCGTTGCGCGGTCCGGCCGGGTCTGACCGGGATCGCACAGGTCTATGCCCCTCGGGACGTCACGCGGCGGCGCAAGTTCCGATACGATCGCCTCTACATCCGGCGACAGAGCTTCTGGCTGGACGTCCGCCTGATGTCGCTGTCCTTCTGGATCACCTTCCGTGGCCGGTGGGAGGCGCGGGCCACCAAGCTCTGACGGCGGCGCGTCAGCCACAGCCGTGGCGGGCCGTCCGGGCGGCCGCCGACACGGCCGTTGGCCGAAGCCTGCGGTTGCGCTACTCTTAGGTCGGGCGCGGCGCAGAGCACGAAGCTGTTGTTGTGCGAGCGCCCGTCCGCTCCCTCCTTTGGACATGCATGATGTCGCCGTCGTCGGTGGCGGCCCTGGCGGGCTGCACGCCGCTCGTCTGCTGGCCCGGTCCGGATTCGATGTGGCCGTGTTCGAGGAGCATCAGACGAGCGGCGATCCCGTCCACTGTACCGGCATTCTGGCGGCGGAGGCTTTCGGCGAGTTCGATCTCGACCGCGACACCATCCTGAACGAGCTGAGGACCGCCCGGTTCGTCGCGCCCTCCGGACACGCAATCAGCCATACGACGGCCGGCGTGGAAGCGGTCGCCATCGACCGCCTCGCCTTCGATCGTCACCTCTTCGAGGCGGCGGCGCGCGAGGGAGCGAGTCTCGTCGCGGGCACGCGGGTCACGTCGGTTGAAGCCGACGCACGCGAGGTCCGCCTTCTCCTGAGCAACGGTCGGACCGTTCGCAGCCGGACGTGCGTGCTGGCCTGCGGCGCCAACTACCGCCTGCAGCAGCGACTTGGTATGGGCCTGCCAGGGGTGTTCCTGCAGTCGGCGCAGATGGAGCTGCCGGTATCGGGGTGGTCGTCCGGCGAGGTGGAGGTTCACGTCGGACGCACGATCGCGCCGAGCGGCTTCGCGTGGGTCGTGCCCGTCCGGCGCGGCTCCGGGTGGTGCGTGCGCGTCGGCCTGATGTGCGAGCGGGACGCCGTGCGTTACTTCCGGCGGTTCGTCGCCCGCCTTCAGGAGCGGCTCCGAATCGAGACCGGCAGCGTGGCGGCGCTCAGGCCCCGGGGCAAGATGCTGCCCCTTGCGCCGATCGCGAGGACGTACGCCGGCCGCGTGCTCGCCATCGGCGACGCCGCGGGCATCGTCAAAGCCACGACCGGCGGTGGCATCTACTACAGCCTCGTGAGCGCCGGGGCGGCCTGCCAGGTGCTCGCCGCGTCACTGCGGCGAGACACGCTCGACATGGACAGCCTGGGGCGTTTCGAGCGGCTCTGGAAGTCCCGGCTGGGAGCCGAGATCAAGGCTCAGCTCGAGCTGCGGGCGATCGCGCACCGCATGAGCGACCCCGATATCGAGGCGCTCTTCGAGCTGGCGCGTACCGACGGCATCATGCCCATCGTGCGCAAGACGGCCCGGTTCAATCACCATCGGGCCCTCATCCGCGCCGTGTTCCGCCACCCTCCCGCGCGCCGTCTGCTGTTTGATCGACTCCGCGGCAAGGGCGAACGGCCACTGCATGCCGCAAGCGATTGAGACCACGGCCTGGCGCGCGCGCGCGCCCGGGATCGCCGACCGCGTGATCCTCGGCGCGGTGGTGCTGCTCGTCTCCTGGGGAACACTGGCCTTCGGCGCGGTGTACCCGTGGGCGTACGTGCCGCTCTTCGGCGCGGCGGCCGTGACCGGCACGATCGCCTTCTGGCGGGCGCGATCGGTTCAACTCTCGCGGCCGACGCGGGTCATGCTGGTGGCCCTCACGGTCACGGGATTCGGGGCCGCCGCCCAGGCCATTCCGCTGCCATACGGCCTTCGCACCGCTATCAGCCCGGCCAGCGAGTCGTTTCTGCGCGAAGTCGACGTGCCGTATTCCGCCGCCGCGATGCTGTACGAGAGCAGGACCTCCGCGGCCGGCGTCGAGAGGCCGCTGCGTTCTCTGTCGCTCGACCCCCAATCGACGATGCGTTGCGTCGCAATGCTCGCCGCGCTGACGCTGCTGCTGGGGGGATTGACGAAGCTGTTCGGCCGGGTCGGGGCTGCCGGCCTCGTGTCCTGGATCATCGCGATCGGCACGCTGCTCGCCGTCATCGGCATCGTGCAGAAGGCCGTGCTCGGGGATCACGCGTTCGCCGGCATGAGGATCTACGGATTCTGGGAGCCTCGCTACAAGGTCACGACGCCGTTCGGGCCGTACGTGAACAAGAACCACTACGCCGGCTGGATGATCATGGCGCTGCCGCTCGCCATCGGCTACCTGCTGTCGATGGCGGCGCTCTGGCGCCGCCACCTCGGGAGCGGCTGGCGGGACCGGCTGCTGTGGCTCTCGTCTCCTGAAGGCGGCCGCGCGCAGCTCGTCGCATTCGCGATCGTCCTGATGGGACTCGCCCTGACGCTGACGATGTCGCGGTCGGGCCTGCTGGCCCTGGTGCTGGCCCTCCTGTTCTCCCTGCTGATGGGGGCGCGACGCCAGTACTCGCTCGGCGTACGGCTGGTGCTCTCGGCCGGCCTGCTGATGCTGCTGGCCGGCGGCGCCGTGTGGTCGAATGTGGACATCGCCGGGCGGTTCACGTCGGGGAGCCGCTCGATCGAGCTCAGGCGCGAGGCCTGGCGCGACGCGCTCGCGATCGTCCGCGACTTCCCGCTGGTCGGAACCGGATTGAATACGTACGCGACCGCCACGCTCAAGTACGACACGACGCGGTCCGACCTCCAGTTTCACGAGGCGCACAACGAGTATCTGCAGCTCGCCGCCGAAGGAGGACTGTGGCTGGGTCTTCCCGTGCTCGTCGCCATTCTCGCGACCATCCGGGCGGTCAGGGAGCGGCTTCAGGCGGACGCGCCGGATCCGGCTGCGTACTGGCTTCGCTTCGGTGCCAGCATGGGACTGCTGGCGATCGCGCTGCAGTCCTTCGTGGAGTTCAGCCTTCAGATGCCCGGCAACGCAGCGCTGTTCGTCGTCGTCGCGTCCATTGCGCTGCACCCACGGCCAGCACGGCAGATGTTCGACCCCGTGTCGGCTGCGCCCGTCTAGATTCCAGCTGTTTCGACGAACAGAGTGACTGCTGCCAGCAACGATCGTCCGATGCACTCGGACGAGATCTCCTACCAGACGGCAGGAGCGGTTCGCCTCGCGTTCGGCTTCCTGCGGGCGATGGTCTCGAGTCTCGGATGGCGGCTCGCAGGCGCGCTGGCGGTCAGCGTGGCGCTCGCGCTCGCGGAAGGCTCGGGCGTCCTTCTGCTCGTGCCGCTGCTCGCGGCGATCGGCCTCATCGTCACTGACGGACCTGCCGGGCATCTGGCCGCGTGGACCACCCAGGCGTTCGCATTCTTCGGTCTGGCACCCGACCTGCCGGTGGTCCTGATGGCCTTTCTGGCGGTCAGCATCGTGCACGCCAGCCTCTCGCGGTGGCACCTCGTGCTCGATCCCGCCACCGAGCAGCGGTTCACGCTGGCGTGGCGCGAGCGCCTGTATGCTGCAATCGTGTCCTCCCGCTGGTCGTTCCTGGTCCAGAGGCGGGCGAACGATCTCGCTCACGCGCTGACGCGCGACATGGAGCGCGTGAGCACCGCGGCGTACCAGCTGCTGCGGCTGGCCGCGACATTGGGGGTGACCGCCATCTACGTCGCGTTTGCGATGCGCCTCTCCGGCGGCTTGACGCTCGTGGCTGCCGCCGGTTCGGTCGGCCTGTTGTGGCTCTTTCGCGGCCAGGCGCGGCAGTCCACCGAACGGGGCGCGGCGCACGCGGAGGCGGACCGGCGCCTCGACGAGATGATCCACGAATCGCTGGACAGCCTGAAGGTGGCCAAGAGCCTCGGCGCCGAGCCCCGGGCCCGGCGGGCGCACGGCGTGCTCGTTCGCGCCGCGTCGGGCGAATACCTCGCGTTCATCGCCACGCTCGCCCGCTCGAAGCACCGGATGGACGTGATCAGCGCCGCCGCACTGTCGCTCCTGCTGTTCGCCGCCGTGACCGCATTCGGCCTCAGGGGAGCGAGCCTGCTGCTGCTGATGTTCGTGTTTTCGCGGATCGTGCCGCGCGTGCTGTCGCTCCAGCAGTCCATCCAGCTCTTTGCCGTCAACCTTCCCGCGTTCGGCCGCGTGGTCGCCCTGTGCCGCCGCTGCGAGGAGGAAGCCGATCGCAGCATTGCCGAAGGCTCGGATCGGCTCGAGCTGACTCGGACGCTGCGCCTCGACAACGTGGCGTTCTCGTATCCTTCGCGTCCGTCGCGGCTCATCGACGGAATCTCGCTCGAGATCGGGGCCGGAGCGACGACGGCCATCGTCGGACCGTCCGGTGGAGGGAAGTCGACGCTGGCCGACATCCTCATCGGCCTGCTGCAGCCGGACTCGGGGTGTCTCGCCGTGGACGGCGCCGAACTGCGAGGCGAGAGGCTGCGGGCGTGGCGCCGGTCGATCGGATACGTGCCGCAGGACACATTTCTTCTGCACGAGAGCATCCGCGCCAACCTGGCCTGGGCGGCGCCCGGCGCCGCGGAGGCCGACATGTGGCAGGCGCTCGAGATGGCTGCCGCCGCGACGTTCGTCGCGGCGCTGCCCCAGGGGCTCGATACACCGGTAGGCGATCGCGGCACCCGCCTGTCCGGCGGCGAGCGGCAGCGGATCTCGCTCGCGCGCGTGCTGCTGCGTCGCCCGTCGCTGCTCGTGCTGGACGAGGCGACCAGCGCACTCGATTCAGGCAGCGAGCGTCAGATTCTGGAAGCCGTCGCGCGGCTCCACGGCCGCGTGACAGTCGTGTTCATCACACACCGGCTCACGGCCGTTCGCGACGCCGACGTCATCCACGTCCTCGAAGCCGGCCGCGTCGTCGAATCCGGCAGCTGGAAGACGCTCGTGAACGCACCCGGCGCCTTCCGCCGGCTCTGGGACGCCCAGGCGTCCACCGGCGCAGCGCCCACCCCAGAGCGGTGGCAGCTCGCCTGAACATGGCTGCGGTCTCCAGCACCGATCGACTGATCGTGCCCTCCGGCGTCGTCCCGCGCCGCGTCGAAGCACGGCTCGTGCTGCTCAACGCGGAGACGGGACGCTCCTTCGCACTCGACGAGATCGGCGCGCGGGTCTGGGCGCTGATCGAAGGCGCCGAGCGTGCCGGCGAGGTGTACGCGGCCCTGCTCGACGAGTATGACGTGGACGCGGCGACGTTGACGCGCGAGGTCGATGCCCTCATCGGCCGGCTCGAAGCGGAGGGCCTGCTCGAGGTGTGCCGTGAGTGAAGGGGTGCCGGCCAGGGGCAGGATCGCGCTCCTGCGCCAGCTGCCGTGGCGACACCGGCTGCTGCTGCTGCAGGCAGCGGCTCTCCTCACGGCCTTGCGCGTCCTGCTCAGGACCGCGGGGCTACGGCGCGTCCATGCCGTCCTGAACCGGTCGGCGCGGCCGGCGGCATTTGCAGGCCGCCGCGCGTGGTCGTCCCCTCGGGAGGTGCAGGCCGCCGTCCATCTCGTCGCGATGGCGGCACGGCGACTGCCCGCGTCCACCACCTGCCTGCACCGGTCGCTGGCGCTCTGGTGGCTGCTTCGCAGGCGCGGCGTGGACTGCGAGCTGCGCCTCGGCGCGCGCCGGCAGGACGAGCGGTTCGACGCGCATGCCTGGGTCGAGTGCGACGGCGAGGTCGTGAACGACGATCCGCACAAGGTGCGCGAGTATGTGCCGCTCTCGTGGCACCCGGCCGGACAGCGTCCGTGACCTACCAGAGCATCGCCGCGCACCGCTCCATGGCGCTCGACGCCGTGCGGAACGAGGCCTACGGCGCCGCGCTCCGTGAGATGGTCGGGCCTCAAAGCGTCGTGCTCGACCTCGGGGCCGGGACCGGCGTGCTCGGGCTGATGGCGGCTCGCGCGGGCGCCAGGCGCGTCTACCTCGTGGAGCCCGAGGACATCATTGCCGTGGCCGGCGAGGTCGTGCGCGCCAATCGCCTCGAGGACGTCGTCCTGTGCGTACAGGGGCGGATCGAGGAGGTTCAGCTGCCCGAGCGTGTGGACGTGATCGTCTCGGTGCTGACAGGCAACTTCCTGCTGACCGAGGATCTGCTGGGCAGCCTGTTCCACGCGCGGGACACGTGGCTCGCTCCCGGCGGCGCACTGATCCCATCCGCGGCACGGATGCGCGGCGTGCCGGTGTCGGCGCCGCGGCTGTTCGAGAAGGAGGTCGCCGCGTGGTCCACTCCGCATCACGGCGTGGACCTGGCATCCGTCCGCAGCTACGCCGCGAACACGATCTACTATCGCACCGACGTGCGGGAGACGGAGTGGCTCTCGGAGCCCGCGACCCTCCACGAGGTCGACTTCGCCACCGGCGCGTACACAGGGTTGCGGGTCGAAGCGGCCGTGACCATCGGAGGGCCGGGTCTCTGCCACGGCTGGGCGGGCTGGTTCGACATGAAGCTCGGCGACCGCTGGCTGTCGACGTCTCCAAAGGGTCGGCCGATGCACTGGACGCCCGCGTTTCTGCCGCTGGACCCTCCGGTCCGCGTCGAGGCGGGAGAGCGCATGACCCTTCAGCTGGCCAGGAGCCCCTTCGGCGACTGGACCTGGACGACGGAGAGCGGCGCGGGCCGCCGGCGGCATTCGACGCTGCTCTCGGCACCCATCACGGGGGACAGCCTCAATCGAGCGTCGCTGGCGTACGCCCCGGCGCTCAACGCGGAAGGTGGCCTGCTGCTCGATGCACTGTCCCGCTTCGACCGCGCCGCCAGCGTCGAGAGGATCGCGGCCGACCTGCAGGCGCGGCATCCGGTCCGCTTCCGCACGAACGAGGAAGCCCTTCGCTTCGTCCGGGGGCTGCTCAAGCCGTTCGCCTGATCCGACCCTCCTCCGAGCTCGCAGAATGCCGGATACACCACGACGCGTCAGGTTCGCGCCCGATACCGTCCTGCAGGTCATCGACGGCGACGCGCTGATCCTCAAGCTTCAGCACGAGACCGTGTTCTCGCTCAACGAGACCGGCGCGCGGATCGCCGAGCTCATTGCGACGGGCAAGACGATCCACGAGATCGTCGAAACCCTCGCCGCCGAGTACGACCGTTCCAGAGACGACCTCGAACGCGACGTGCGGGACCTCGTCACGGCGCTCCTCTCCCGCGGGCTCCTGGTGGCCGCGGGCGAACACGATGGCTGAGGCGTCTCCGGCGGTCGCCCTCCCGGGCTGGTACGCCTGCTTCTCGCCTGCCCGGCCGCTCCAGGTCCACCTCCAGCGTGAGGCGGCGGTCCGACTGGGACCCCTGACCGTGTTCCGGGCCGCGGAGGACTGCGGCGTCGCGTCGTACGGCAACCCGCAGGAAGATGGGGGGGCGATTCTCTTCGATGGCCACCTGTCCGACCGCGACGAGCTGATCCGCGAGCTGCAGCTGCCGGCCGATCTCTCTGACGCACGGCTCGCCGCGGCCGCCTACCAGCGCTGGGGACGGGACGCTTTCGATCGTCTCGACGGACGATATCTCCTCGCCGTCTGGGACGGCCGGAATCGCCAGCTGCTGATCGGTCACGACGCGCTCGGACGACATCCGGTCTTCTACGCACACGAGAACGGATCGCTCTGGTTCTCGTCGAACATCCTTGCGCTCGCCTCGTGCGGGAGCGTGCCACGGCGCCCGAATCGCCTCTCGCTGGCGCTGCTCATCCTGTTCCACTGGCCCGAGGCCGGACAGACCTTCTTCGAGCGGATTAGGCGGCTCAGGCCGGGATGCTACCTCGAGGTGAACGGCTCGCTCGAGGCATCGGAGCACGAGTACTGGCACCCGTTCCCCGCCGACCACGAGGACTGGCTTCCGGATGAAGGCGTCGTCGAGCAGTTCGAAGCCGCTCTGACCGCCGCGCTCCGCCGCTGCATGCAGCTCGGCGCCCAGGGGCTCATGCTGAGCGGCGGCCTCGACTCCATCACCGTTGCGGCGCTCGCCGCCGACTACACGCGCGCCAACGGCCTCCCGCCGCTCGTCGCCGTGTCGGGCCGGAGCGGGCGTGCTCCGTCGGCGGAGGAGTCGCGGCAGCCGATCGTCACGGCGGCGCTGGGGATGCCGCATGTCGTGAGCACGACGCCCGAGTGGCTGCAGGGACGCGACGGCATCGAGCTGTCCCTCGAGATCGCGCCCTCGCTGCCGTCGCCCAGCCGCATCTACTGGGTGGGCACCTACACGGCCTTCTATCGCCGTACCGCCGCGCAGGGTCTCCGCGTGCTGCTGACCGGAGCGGGAGGCGACAACTGGCTCGGGGTGGCCGACCCGCATGCCGCCGACCTGCTTCGGCGGCTGCGGCTGTTCGAGCTCGCGCGGTTGATCAGAGCGGACGTCGCCACCGGCGGAGGGTCGCCTCGCGGCGCGGCGCGCCGGCTCCTGTGGACCAGCGGCCTCAGACCGCACGTCGACTCGCTCGCCGCGTGGATGCTTCCGGAACAGAAGCTCCGCTATCACCGCCGCCGGTGGCACGAACACCTCCCGGCGTGGGTCTGTCCCGATCGACCGCTGCGTGAAGAAGTCGTCGAACGCCTGCTGGCCAGACGCACTCCACCGCTGACGAGCGATGGGCGGCTGCCGCGCAGCTATTACCGCCACACGCTGCGCTCGCTGACCAATCCGTACATGCACTACGAGAACGAAACGGCCTACCACGTGGAGACGTGGTGCGGTCTGCGCCTGCTCAGCCCCTATCACGACCGGCGGTTCGTGAGCTTTGCCAACCGGGTTTCGCCTCGCGCGCTCGTGCACGGCGCGCGCTACAAAGGACTGCTTCGCCCGATCGTGGCGCGCAGACTTCCCCATCTGAGCCTGGATCGACAGCGGAAGGAGTATTCGGAGCAGGACAGGGCCTGGCAGCTCGCGGAACTGCGCGAGTCGATCTCAAGGGCCTGGATGCCGTCGCAGCTGGAAGAACTGAGCGCGCTTGGCGTGGTCGACCTGCGCGTGCTGGCGGACGAGTCACTCCAGAGCGGCGCCGACCAGCGCTACGAGCCGCACATCCAGAAGTTCATCCTCATGAGCGCGGAGCGATGGCTCCGCGCCCATGGGTGAGCGGACCCGACCGTTCCCGTCCGATCAGGAGCTCGCGTGGCGATCGACGGCCTCGAGGATCTCCTCCATGGCGTCGAACGATCGTCGATAGGTGAGTCGAAAGGCGGGAATCGCAGCCGCCAGCGCAAGGTAATCCCTCATCAGCCGCTGGTTGTGCGACGGAATCTCGAGCGTGAAGGCGTGTGCCTGCTCAAGCAGCCGCGTGTACGCGTCGGCTGCCTTGACGGTTGCGATCGTCACGGCACCGGAGCCGTCAGCTTCGCTCTCGAGCAGGTACACGGCGGACAGTGTCAGCGCGCCGTCCGGCCACTCGATCGGATCGACGGGGTGGGCGCTCCTCCCGAAGTACTCCGCCGTCGCGGAACGTAGCCGCGCGTCGTTGCGCAGCGGGTGCAGGGCGATTGCCGGTCCGGCCACCGAGAACGCGAGCGTGTCGTCCGAGACGTGCGTCCAGCCCGGACGACGGCTCAACCCGTAGGCGATCGTGGATTTCCCAGCGCCGCTGGGCCCGACAAACGCCACGGCGCGTCCGTCAGAGGTCCGCATCGCGGCGCTCGCGTGCAGCACCTGCCGTCCCCATACCAGGTACACGGCCGGCAGCCAGCTCCGGGTAATCAGATTGGCAAACCAGTCGGAATCGACGTCGTGGGCGGGATAGGCCGTGCACTGAGGTGTGTCGGCGAAGAAGCGGATCCCCCCGACCCCCGGCTGCCAGATCCAGTACGCGTCGCCCAGTCTGAAGCAGTCGGTCGGCGATTCCTCGAAGGGAGCCGGCTGCCAGGTGGTGAGAAGCTGTCCGGCCGCGACCAGCTCGCGGTGCTGCGAGGCCGCGTCGACACCGGGGTGCCAGTGAATGATCGGCTCCGTCCACAGTGCCATCGGGCGGCCAGTACCGCCCGACGACACCTCGACAAACGGGCTCAACGACCGCTCGCCCTGGGTGTCGGCGAAACCGGCATCTGCGCGTTCACGGGCCGCAGAACGGATCGTCAAGAGCACACCCGGCCGGCTTCGTCGCGCCGAAGGCGGGTCTGCTAACCCATTTGCGGCATCGACTCGCCGCCGGCCATCGCATTCCCGTCGTCGGTCAGCACCGACTTGCCGTAAGCGTGTCCGGTTCTGACGAAGTCGCGCAGATTGCCCAACTCATCGAGCGTGGGTGTCTTCCACGCCGCTTTCCGGACACCGCGTCCCGCCGAGTTCCCGCTGCGCTCCATACCTTCCTCCCTCACGCGTCTCCGGCCGGAGTCGCTGCCTCTAGCATAATCGTGCAAGCATAACGCAACTGGCCAGATGCCGTACCGAACACCCGAAGCCCTGCCCCTATTGCACCCTACGCCTGCACTGCAGCTGAGTCAACCGGTGGGCATCCGGAGGTGTGCCCCGCGGGGTCAGGTCTGTGGCCTTCCGGATACACCCAGCGCCCACCCAGCATCCTCACAGCGTCTGTCGGCGCAAACCCATGCTGCCTTAATATGTAAGCCCCATGTCCCTCCGCCTGGGCTTCGATATGGACGGCGTGCTGGCGGACCTGGATTCGGCCCTGGCCCGCGAGGCACTCCGCTTGTTCCCGGGAGTGGACATCGGGCGCGGCGCGGAGCCCGCCCGGCCGGATCCTGTAGCCGGACCCTCCGCCACCGCCCCGGCAGAGGCCGGCCCCGGCGAGGTCAGCCCTTCCTCGCTTCGCCTCACGGCCCGCCAGGAGCGCCAGCTCTGGGAGGCTGTCCGGGGCATCGAGAACTTCTGGGAGACCCTCGAAGAGACCGAGCCAGGCATCGTCGCCCACCTGGCGCGGACGGCGGAGGCGCGACGCTGGGAGGTGATGTTCCTGACCAGCCGCCCGCGAACCGCCGGAGACACCGTCCAGGTGCAGAGTCAGCGGTGGCTCACCCGGCTCGGCTTCCGCTACCCGTCGCTCTTCGTCGTCTCGACATCCCGCGGCCGGATCGCGCACGCGCTCGACCTCGATGTCATCGTCGATGACCGGCCGGAGAACTGTCTGGACGTCAGCATCGACTCGAAAGCCCGCGCCATCCTCATCTGGCGCGGCGACGAGTCAGGCGTGCCGGCAAGCGCGCGGCGTCTCGGCATCGGCGGCGTCCCGTCGGTCGCCGCATGCCTCGACCTGCTCGTTGCCGCCGAGGAAGCCGACCACTCCGAAGGCGGACTGATGGATCGGCTGAAACGGCTGCTGAAGCTGAAGCCGTCGACGACGACCCAGCAGGCTCGCGCCTGATCCTCCACGATCCGCCAGCCGTTCCTGACAAAGCTGAAACCCCGGGCGCGGATCCGTAACCCCGGAGCCCCGTGCCAGGGCGTGCAGCGGCGGCAACAACTTGCGATTCAATCGTTTGCGCTTGCACCGATCCGGGTACAGCCGTTGCCCATCTGGAGGCCGGACGCGTCACGTCCGGCCCCTCTTCGAAGGAAGGACATGACGCCCAATTGGCCCCTGGCCGGAAAGGCTCGTCATGTCCCGCACGCTCCCCAGGCTGGCGTCAACCGTCCTGATTTCACTGATCTGTTTCTCCAGCGCCGAAACGGCGAGCGCTCAGGAGCAGCTCGCCTCCAACACCATCGTCGCGCCCGTCGGATTGCTGCCCGAGGCCGCGACCCGCGCGACCCTGCTGCCGTTGGTTCCGCCCTCGGCCGCAGCCGAGGCGACGTCTCCGTTCGTCTCGACGCCGCGCGAGGCTCAGTTCCAGGGTGGGGATCGGCCGGCGCTGCTGCCCGCGCTCTATGCCGCGACGGTCGCGCTCCAGGCGCTCGACGCTCACTCGACGATTACCGGACTGCGGCATGGCGCCAACGAGGCGAATCCGCTGATGACCGGCGTTGCCGGCAACCCGACCGCACTACTGGCCGTGAAGGCCGGCGCGGCGGCGAGCACGATCTACTTCGCCGAGAAGCTCTGGAAACGCAATCGCGTGGCCGCCGTCGTCCTGATGGTGGCGGTGAACAGCGTCACCGCCGCGGTCGTCGCGCACAACTACAAGGTCGCGGCGCGCGTCCGCTGAACCGCGCGTCGCCCGAGTTCGCGAGCCGGCCGGCGACCCAGGCGTCTCAACGCCAGGGTGCCGGCCGCATTCGTCTCAGCCGATTTCGCGAACGCGGCCGTGTGCTCTAGTATTGCGCTGAAGCTTTCAGCCGGACACGACTGACTGCCTCGTCGGGGCATGCAGACGCTCTCCACGCTTCTGAGCGGCACGCTGATTCCGCTGGTCGCCCTGCTGGCCCTCCTCTGGGCCGCGCTCTCCGTCTACCTCGTGGTCGCCGGGCGGCGGGCCCGAGAAGCCGCAGCGACCGTACGGAACGTGCTGGCGGAGCTCAACGGGATCGAAGCGAGCACCCTCTCACCCGAGGAGCAGGTGCGTGCCGTGGAGCGGCTCGCCGGGCGGCTCGATCGCCTGATGCTGCTCCGGATTGCGGCGACGCTGCCGGACAGATCGCCGCTGTCGGAAGCGTTCGCGCGGGTCGTCACCAACCAGCACAAGCTCGAGTGGTTCGTGCAGCAGGCGTCCGCCTCCCGCGGCCCGCGCGCGAACTGGCGGCGGATCGCCGCGCTGCGCCTCCTCGCGCACCACGGCTACTCCGGAATCGTTCAACTGCTGGCGCAGGCCGCCGCCGAGCACGATTCGGAGATCGTGGGCGCCGCGCTGGCGATCCTCGGCCGGACGCCGGACATGAAGGCGGCCGAGATCCTGGTCACGGCGCTGAAGACGCAGCAGTACTCGCCCTCCCGGCTCGCGACGTTCCTCGACCGGTTCCCGCTGCCGATTCCGGGCCTGCTCCGGCCGCTGCTCCATCATCCCGACGCAACCGTCCGCTACTGGGCGGTGATGCTGCTCGCGCGGCATCGCGGCGCGCCAGGCGCCGAAGGCGAGATCGCGGCGCTGACGTCCGATCCCGCCCCGCTGGTCCGCCGGGCGGCCGTGGCGAGCCTGGCGCAGCTGAATCCCGCAGCCGCAGTGATTGCGGCGCGCCCCCTGCTCGCCGACCCGGTCTGGTTCGTGCGCGCGCACGCCGCGCGCGCGATCGGCGAGACGCAGGACCCGGACCACGCGCGCGAGATCGCGCCGCTCCTCGCGGATCGCGAGTGGTGGGTGCGCACCGCCGCGAAGGAGGCGCTGCAGCGCATGGGGCCGGAAGTCTGGTCGGCGCTCGTGCCGTACCTCGATCACGTCGACGCCTTCGCACGCAACGGTGCGGCGGAGGTGCTGCAGAATATCGGCATCCTCGACAGCCTGATCATCCTGGAAGCGGCCACGGTGCGGCCCAGCCCCGAGAAGATCGACATGCTCAGGAAGATCGCCTCGGCGGGCGGCACGCGCATGACCGAGGCGCTTCTCGACCGCGTGGATCAGCAGACGCGTCCGCGCGTCCGGAGCCTGCTGGCCAGCCTGGGCCTGGAGCCCGCGGGAGCGCAGTCGTGACCGCCGGAGGCTTCGTCGCGACGCTCGCCGGGGCCGGCGTGATCTATCTGCTCGTCGCGTACGCCA
>Ga0299913_10000065_pt1 | contig 45206 bp, 77 predicted proteins | sample RVTome_9_FD_201360 | JGI IMG/M metagenome (GOLD analysis project Ga0299913, IMG submission 201360) | Soil microbial communities from uranium-contaminated site in the Upper Colorado River Basin, Wyoming, United States - RVT155D38 (version 2) ... | reverse complement strand
GACGGCTCCACCGACGCTAGCGCGCCAGCTTCATAGCCTCCCACCTATCCTACACAAACGCAGCCATAAACCAATACCAAACTGCAGTAAAGCTCCACGGGGTCTTTTTGCCCTGCCGCGGGTAACCTGCATCTTCACAGGTACTTCAATTTCGCCGGATCCCTCGTTGAGACAGCGCCCAAATCGTTACGCCATTCGTGCGGGTCGGAACTTCACATTCCTCCACTGTTACCAGTGGTTGCAGACTATACCTTTACCTGCTTTCACAGGTACCGGCGTGTTGTGATGCTCATAGATTTGGCGATCGTTTAATCGCCAGGAGTCATCACCGCCCCACAAAAGTGAGGACAGTCGTTACGGGGTCACTAGGACTTCCCTCGGTATTACCCTCTTCACATGAAGATAGGGCTTCACCGATATGAGCCGGTTAACAATGCAGATCGCTCTACATTGGGGCAAGTTGTAGTTGTTGCATTAACAACCCTTGTCTTACCCGACAAGGAATTTCGCTACCTTAGTACCGTTCATCGTTGTTACTCACAGCATTGCGCTGTGGGTCGATTCATTTCTGATCGACTCTCACGATCGCCCGTGAGATCGGACTATATCATCGACGACAAGTATGCCATCGTTCGGCGTATAGTCTCTGAGGATTCTTTCTGTTGTGTAGCGTCGCTTCCCGCCGCCATTCATTTGGTGGCGCAAAAGCACTACACGAGCCCAATCATTTGCCTCTAATGCGTTCTTTTTGCAGAGGATTAAGACCGCTTCTTTGAATAAAGCGAAATCCTGTTGCTTAGACCCCATTAGGGGAAAACGATCAAAGAACGGAATGATAATATCTCGAATGTCAGTCAAGCGATTGACCTCGAAATACCATCCTCCCGCGCCGGCTCGCCTCATGGTTCCGCAGCCAATCGCTTGTCTCATAAACTCCAACGGCGTTGGGTCGTTTTGCGAGACGTTGAATGCTGCAGATATTCGCCAAGTCGTCCCTCTGGGACGACAAACGATCATGAAGCTTCCTTCTCCCATTGCGAAGCCAGCCAATAGACTGGCCTCCTCAAAGGAGATGGCAGAGAGTCTTTCCTGCTGATTTCCTGCACTCATCACATTGTCACTTATGGTTCTTAGATCGCCTTTTGGCAATCCCCAACAAGTAGCGTGAGATACTTCACCTTTTTCAGGACAGGCTTTCCAGCATTTAGCCGAATTTTACAACTACCTCGGTTGATAGTTACGGCAGCCGTTTACTAGGGCTTCAGTTCATAGCTTGCACTACTCCCTTTAACCTTCTAGCACTGGGCAGGCGTCAGCCCCTATACGTCAGCTTTCGCTTTAGCAGAGACCTGTGTTTTTGCTAAACAGTCGCTTGGGCCATTTCACTGCGGCCTGGATCATCCCCAAGAGCCCGGAGGCTCGAGCGGTGCCAGGCACCCCTTCTCCCGAAGTTACGGGGTCAATTTGCCGAGTTCCTTAACGAGGGTTCTTCCGATCGCCTTGGTATACTCTACCCGTCTACCTGTGTCGGTTTGCGGTACGGACACCTTTGATCTCGCTAGACGCTTTTCTTGCAGGATCGGCTCAGTCGAATCGGCTTTCGCCTTTCATTCACTTTTCGGGGTTTGGTATGAGAGAGTGGATTTGCCTGCTCTCTCCCCCTAGGAGCTTAGACGCACATAGCCAAAAGTGCGCTCAACCTACCGTTCCCGGTCACGCCATTGCTCTCATCCAGCGTTTCGTCACTGTGGGTAGCCCGAAGGCTACCCGGCGCAACTCCACGCCGGCGGCACCAAGTGGTGCAAACGATCATTGGTGGTATCGGAATATCAACCGATTGGCCATCGCCTACGACTTTCGTCCTCGGCTTAGGTCCGACTAACCCTGAGATGATTAGCATTGCTCAGGAAACCTTAGACATACGGCGTGCGCGTTTCTCGCGCGCATTTCGCTACTCATGCCGGCATTCTCACTTCTGTTTGCTCCAGCTGTCCTCACGGTCAGCCTTCAAGGCGGACAGAACGCTCCCCTACCACTGTGTCAAAAGACACAATCCGTAGCTTCGGTAGTATGCTTGAGCCCCGTTGGATCTTCTGCGCAGAAACACTTGACCAGTGAGCTATTACGCACTCTTTAAATGGTGGCTGCTTCTAAGCCAACATCCTGGTTGTCTGTGCATCTCCACATCATTCCCCACTTAGCATACATTTTGGGACCTTAGCTGACGATCTGGGCTGTTTCCCTTTTGACCATGGAGCTTAGCCCCCACAGTCTGACTCCCGGGGTATGGAATTACGGAATTCGGAGTTTGATTGGATTTGGTAAGCGGGAAGCCCCCTAGTCCATTCAGTGCTCTACCTCCGTAACTAAACCCCCGAGGCTATACCTAGATATATTTCGGGGAGAACCAGCTATCTCCGAGTTCGATTGGCATTTCACCTCTACCCACAGGTCATCCCCTAGCTTTTCAACGCTAGTGGGTTCGGGCCTTCACGGGACATTACTCCCGCTTCACCCTGCCCATGGGTAGCTCACTCGGTTTCGGGTCTACTCACTGCGACTAACTCGCCCTATTCAGACTCGCTTTCGCTGCGGCTGCGTCCTTCGCGGACTTAACCTTGCCACAATGAGTAACTCGCCGGCTCATTCTTCAAAAGGCACGCCATTAGGCTATCTCTGCTGCCGATCCAGACCGACCACGCCACGAATGTGGCGAGGTATGGCCCGGCCATAGTATGACGTCGTCACACTATGCGCGGCCGACACATCGCTTCGCTGCCCGGCCCCGCCAACGCGTCTAGATAGACGACAAATTGCGGGTCATCGGGTCGAATACCAAGTGTGATCGACCTGGATCGGCAGCAGAGGCAACACCCTCTGACTGCTTGTAAGCATGCGGTTTCAGGTACTATTTCACTCCCCTCCCGGGGTGCTTTTCACCTTTCCCTCACGGTACTGGTTCACTATCGGTCGCCAAGCGTATTTAGCCTTGGGCGGTGGTCCGCCCGGTTTCCCACATGAGAGACCTTCCACGTGGTACTCGGGATGATGACACAGAAGCCTGATCGTTTTCGTGTACGGGGCTGTCACCCTCTACGGCGGGCCTTTCCAGGCCGCTTCTACTAACGATCGAGGTTTGTAACTTCCTGCAAAGCCTGCAGGCCTTGCGTGGTCAGTCCCACAACACCATGTCTGAAACGGCTGCAGCCTATCACGCAGTCATGGTTTGGGCTCCTCCGCTTTCGCTCGCCACTACTCACGGAATATTTTCTTTTCCTACGGGTACTTAGATGTTTCAGTTCCCCGCGTTGCCTCCAAAGAGCCTATATATTCAGCTCCTGGTAGCTGGGCATTACCCCAGCTGAGTTTCCCCATTCGGACATCCTCGGATCAACACTTGCTCGCAGCTTCCCGAGGCGTTTCGTCGCCTGCCACGTCCTTCTTCGGCGCTTGGCGCCAAGGCATCCACCGTATGCTCTTAGTAGCTTGACCTGCATCTCGTGCGACTAGCACGCCTGCACAGCAGAGCCGTGCAGAGCTAGAACGCTCGGACGCAGTTGACGGTGCCGTCTAAGCACCGTCGATACGATCGGAATAACCTCGACGAATCGAAGTTTCTTCTTTCTTCTCTTTCGCTCTTTGTCCGCACAAGGTGAGTTGTGCGAATTTGTTAAGTCTTACCTGCGGACCTGGCCACTGCTTGCAGTGCGGTATCCGGCCGCCGGCGGCGTTAGAGCCTGGTTGCGGCTTTTATGGCCTTGCTCGAGCGTACGGCCGGGGTCGTCTTAGCGTCCCCGCGCTGCCAGTCCGACAAAGTCAGTCTGGCCGGGGTCGACTCTGCGTCCCCGCGCTGTCGCACGCACGATGCATGGATAAGTCCACACAGCGCAAGCGCAATGCCAATTTTATTGTGGGTCTGCACGAGTGAATCGTGCAGAGGACTTGCCGCGCTCACGACGGTTGTTCCGTCGCAATATGCTTACAGGATCTGCTCTCTTGGCGATCCGCGACCTTGGTCCAGTCGAACTCGAGTCCTACAACTCGACATCGAAGGATAAATATACATTGTGCAATGCGGAGTAGTCAAGTGTCGTTATCAAAATTCCCTTTGCTGGCATCAGCATTGCGGAGTAGACCAAAGTAACTAACCGCGTATAAAGCTGATACCAACTTTTACAAGCCTCGGAGGAATTACGCATGATTCGTCGCAGCCATCTTTCAATTCTGGTTGTCGCCACCCTGCTGTTAGCAGCATGTGATCAAGAGCCCGCCCCCAGCAATTCGGCCTCGTCTACTGAGAACATCCCGAGCGCCAGCCCCAGCTTGAGCTCCACCGCCGAAGTCGAGCTGGTCGTAGCGCAATCAGACCTTGGTGAAATTTTGACCGACGCTGACGGTCGCACCCTGTATGCCTTCACCAATGACGTGGATGGACAGAGCGTGTGCAACGATGACTGCGCTACCAATTGGCCACCGCTGACGATTGACGAGAACGAAGAAGTCTCGGCCGCCGCTGGCGTTTCTGCCACCTGGATCGGGTCCATTACTCGCGATGACGGCAGCGCCCAGGTTACCTATTCTGGCCATCCGCTCTACTACTTTGCCGCAGATGCTGCACCTGGTGACACTGCGGGGCAAGGCGTGGGTGGGGTCTGGTTTGTCCTCGGCGCTGACGGCGAGCTGATTGGCGCGCCGGAGCCACCGGCAGAAGAGTCAGCCGACCCTTCGTCGGAGGAGTCGGATGACGCCAGTGCGAGTGGCGATTACTAAGAGCTAGCCTATCTGCGAAGGGGAGGCTCAGGCGCGATCGCCAAGCAGCTTCCCCTTCGCGTCATGGCGCCCGTCGCACGAGCAAGAGCAGAGGCCCACGTGGGCGATGCCGCGGTGCTCGTCGTTGCGGCATGGTTCGCAGATGAAATACCCCCAGCGGTTTAGGCCGGCCGGCTTGCGCTTGCGGGTGGGCTTATCGGTCATGTGGCCCCTCCTGGCTGATCTCTTTCGTAAGGATAACTATCCGACTGCGCGCCGCTCTGATCAAGTTTTGGGCGGATCGCAAGTAGGGATTTGCACCGACTCGAGGCCGCCTGGGGCGCAAGATTTTGTTTGACACCACCTTCGCCGCAGGCATGCTTGGCCTATCAAAGCGAATGGAGTGATCAATGGCTAATTACAAATACTTTGCCGGCCGCGCCTGGATCGGGATTGCCGAAGTTGAGGATCCGCAAAAGTTTGGCGCTGAAGCGGCTGAGCTCGCCTTTCAACACTGGCTAGAAGACCTGGAGTTCAAGGACTTTGCACGCGATCTCCCCATCAACAAGCTCGATGAGCCGGGCATGGAAGATCACATTGAAGCTAGCGATGTCAAACTCGATCGCACTAAAGGTGAGATCATTGTGACTGACGCCAACGGCGGCTACGACTTCAAGCCCTAAGAGCCTGAATCCAGCAAGCGGAGGAGGAATCGATGAGCGACGACAGCGCACGCCCGGTATGCATCTGCGGCCATCCCCAGGTGCCTGGGCACTATTTCGGCGACCGCCTGTGCAGCGAGCACCAGGCATTGCACACGCCTTGCTCGGTGCCTGGCTGCGACTGTCATGAGTATCGACCACGACTGCGCGGCATTAATGCGGTGCGCTCGGCGTTACATGAATTTTATGACTCTGACGAAATTGACCTGTGGCTTGATGCTCCACACCCGCTACTGCAGGGTGCCGCCCCCAATGACCTGGTCGCTACTGAGTTTGAAGATCAGGTCTGGGCCCTGATCGACCAGCTGCGCTCAGGAGCGGTGGTCTAGCCAGCGATAGTTGCTTTACGCCGCCGCAACTCGTAAACTAGAAGCAAGGTCAGATAAAGGAGCTCGAGCAATGCGCAGCACCCCGGTCATCGAAATGCACGTCAAAGAGCACGAAGTTGCCATCAGTTGTCGCGAGTGTGGCGTTGTAGCCGTCATCGAAGACAAGCAAGATGCCGACGAAGTCTCCTTCCAGATCGGCATGCATCGGCGCTCGCATCGCGTCTAGACCTATCGATCTTAGTCAAGCCAAGCGTGTGTAGCTCAATGGTAGAGCGGGCGACTCTAAATCGCCGGTCGCGGGTTCGATTCCCGTCGCACGCTCCAACTTTACTCCCAGCTTTCTCCTTTTAGTCCGCGGCCTTGCTGGTCAAGCAGCGACAAAGGGGGCCTGCGCTTGACGACTTCGCCGCCACGGCCAGTCTGCCGAGTATGTTCATGACTCTAGTCGGTTATGCCGGCGCTCTCGGCATCGTCATTTTCAGCGCCCGCTCGGCTCTGGCTGCCCTGCGCGGCAGCGCCGGCAAGCTTGACCCTCATTCATTTGCAGTCTTGACGCTTGCCTCGACCCTATTGTGCATATATGCCATCAGCCTAGGAGATGCGATCTTCGCCTTTGCTAATGGCGCATCTGGATTTTTTAACGCCGTCGTCATGACTGCCGCCTTTCGTCATCGAAGTCAGAATTGACCAATGCGCGATAGCCAACTCCAGCGCCTGATTAGCCTGTTGGATCTGACTAGTCTGTCGGCGACAGACACTCCCGACCACATCCGCGAACTATGCGCCAAGGGTCTCGAGCCCTTAGCGCAATTCCCCGACGTGCATGTAGCTGGCATCTGCGTGTATTCCGCTCTAGTGCCGGTGGCCCATGAGTTGCTGGCAGGAACGCCAGTGCGCCTGGCATCGGTGGCCGGCGGCTTCCCGGCCGGCCAGGCTAGCTTGGCAGTCAAGGCCTTTGAGTCCGGCGAGGCCGTGGCGCATGGAGCCGACGAAATCGACCTGGCCATCAATCGTGGGGCCGCGTTATCCGGAAATCTGGCCGCGGTGTATGCGGAGATCGTCAGCGTGCGCCAGGCGATCGGAGAAGCGACGTTAAAGGTCATCTTTGAGACCGGTGAAATTTTACCAGATCGTCAATTGCTGTCTGAACTGGCGACCATCGCCATCGATGCGGGTGCTGATTTTCTCAAAACATCTACCGGCATGATACCCGCTGGCGCCACCGAGGAAGGAACCTTTATTCTGGCTACCGCCGCCCGCGCAGCTGATCGGCGAGTGGGCGTAAAGCCGTCGGGTGGCATCGGCAGCATTGCCATGGCCACGCGCCTGCTCGAGCTAGCCGAGTCGATATTGGGCCCACTCGACGCGCGCAGCTTCCGCCTTGGCGCCTCCGGCCTGTTGGACCGGCTGATTGAAGCGGCCGGCGGGCAAGAAAGCGAAGCAGGCAGCGGCCATTAGCCGACCACGACAGGATCGCGCGTCGTTCGCTTTTGGCCACGGCCATTGTTCTCACTCGCCCGCGCTTTACGTGGACGTACGGGCTTCAGCTCCTCGCCGTCCAGATCGAAGTCGTCAACCGGCCAGGCCAACGATGCCAGATCGGCCGCGTCTTCTAGAAAGCGAGCGAACTTATCCTTGAGCAGCTGTCGCGTCTCTTGCCCTGCGCGAGGAGCGATTAAAATGCCGGCGGCCACGCCTAAAGAGAAGAAGCGAATGGCCGTCTTGAGATATCGAAACATGCGCAAGCCTCATTGTGACAAATAGAGCTCTACGCGCAAGATGACTGCCAGCAACGATGGCATAGACGATGCTGCGCTCATTATCAATTGTTTGATACGGCAGCGTATACTACTCGTCAGTATCATGCTCGCCAGTATCATACGCTGCTTTCATCAGGAGAAATCAATCATGCCCATCCCTGGAGTTGGCGAACTCGTTTTGGCGCTGGTAATCATTCTGATCATCTTTGGACCAGGACGATTGCCCGAAGTAGGTCGGGTATTAGGGCGTAGTTTAAGCGACTTTCGCCGCGCCGCCGGCCAAGAGTCGGCTGGTCCTTCGTCCTCGGATGAAGACGTCAAGCGAGGCTGAAGACTGAGTTTGAGGCGTTACCTCAGCTTCACTTTAGTCTGAGCGGGCATCCAATAGCCCTTCCATACGCCAGCACTGACGTAGTAGTGGATACGACCATTGATCAACGCGCGCTTGATGACAGGCGCACTAGAGGCGCGACCCAGCCAGTATGTCTTACGAGCCGACACCGATCCGGAGCTGTAGAAGCGATAGCCGGTGTAACGGCCGATCGCGAAGGAAAGCGACTTGCCTGTTAAGTTCGTCACAGCCACCGCTCCCTTAACGTAGCTACGCGTCGTTTCCGGAATGTAGTAGCCCTTCCAGGTGCCATTGGTAATATACAGATACGGCTTGCCCCGCACGGTGACGCGGCGAGTAGTGGAGACTGAAGCGGCGTAGCGCAGGTATGCTTTCTTGCTCGAGCTGACACCACCGGTAGCGTTGAAACGATAGCCGGTATGATAGCCACTAGCCAGGTAAACGCTGCGCGCCTTAGCAAAGCTTTCACTTACTACGATCGGATTAACTGTAAAGCTCCACGAGGTTGTCGTTAGCTTGTTGCCGGCCATATCGGCGATCGTGCTGGTGGCAGTAATCGTATACTTAACACCCGGCGCTAGTGCGGCCTTGGGGCGCAATTCAGCCCGGAAGGTACTGGTATTATAGCTGACGCTGCCTGCTACGACTGCGCCGGTATCGGCGCGGCGCAGAACGAAGGTGCTGCCGCTGACGTTGCGCACCGCCTCAGAGAAGCGCACCGCGGGTCGATAACTACGACTGACATTAGTAGCGTTAACGGCTGGGGCACGACCGACAACAGTCGGACGAGTCGTGTCAGCCACCGGCGTCGGGGTCGGCGTCGGGGTGGGGTTGACGACTGGCTCAGGCACCGGCGTCGGGGTAGGCGTCGGGGTAGGCGTCGGGACAGGAGTCGGAGTAGCGGTAGGTACCGGCGTCGGTACAGGGGTCGGCGTCGGGGTAGGCGTCGGAGTAGCGGTAGGTACCGGCGTCGATACAGGGGTCGGCATCGGGGTGGGAGTCGGCTCCGCCGGCGGCTCTGACGGCGGGACAGGAGTCGGAGTAGCGGTAGGCACCGGCGTCGGGGTAGGTGTCGGGACAGGAGTCGGAGTAGCGGTAGGCACCGGCGTCGGTACAGGCGTCGGGACAGGAGTCGGGACAGGAGTCGGAGTAGGCGTCGGCGTGGCGGTCGGCTCTGGTGCCGCCATCGTGATCTGCACTGTGGCGCCACTGCTGCCGACGGAGGTGGTGGTGATACTCACGCTGCTGGCGGCATCGACGAAGGTTTGATTAAGAGCCAAAGGCGCGTCGGTATAGGTTGTCGTCAGCGGCGTGGTGTCGATCAGCTTCGTGTTTGAAGTCGGATTGGCCGGCGCGACGCGGATGGATACCCCGGTCACGGCGGCGGCAGTTGCTGTCCAGTTTTCATAGAAGCTGTCCGGCTGACGGAATTCCAGGGCCAGGTATGTGCCATCGGCGCGTGGAATACGCACAATGCGATTCGCCGCCCCGTTAATGCCGGCGACGCCAACCGCATAACTGCCCGAGGTGGTGATGGTGGTGATATCAGAAGCGGATAAAATACCCGCTTCGTAGCGCATGAAGGTGCTGAGCGAATGAGTGGACGAGGCCATGACGTCGAAGGGATCGCCATACTCGCTCAATGAGCAGCTTGCCGACAGCGAGACGCGCACGCCGCCTTCGCTGCAGTTGATAGTGGAGGCGTGACGAGCGCCAAGATTGTGGCCCATTTCATGAGCGTTGATGCTCCAGCTGGTGGCGACGCCGTTGATCCAGATGTTACGCGCCGGGTTGGTCAGGGAACCAACGCTGGCCATGCCCGCCCAACCGCAGACCGACTGTGAGGGGAAGGCGACCACGACGTGGTCATACGCAGTTAAGTCAACGCCAGCCGCTGTCGCTGCCGCTCGAGCCGCAGTGCCCCAATTGGAGTAGGCACAGCCCTCGTCTGGGGCGATGGTGTAATAGCCGAAGACGTCGCCGCTCAGGCTCATTGCGCCATAGCTTTGGTTGGCGTAGAAGGAAGCAACGCTCTTGGTCGGCGCGGCCGCAAAGAAGGTGTTGTTGACCGCACTCGCTGTCCAAGGCTGAATCGGATTATTGGAGAAGTTAGTCAGTAACACTGCCACGCGCCGATTAATGGGGGCGGCCATCACTGGCGCCTCCTCAGTGGTTGTCACCTCGCTGACGTTGACGCTCGCCTCGTCAGCGGCCAAGACGCCTTCGACTTCAATCTCGCTGCCTGTCGGCGGCAAGGCCGCCTCTTCCTGCGCAGATAGGTCCAATTCGACCAGCTCGCCGGAGCTCAGCTCGACGGCATCGATATATTGCTCAGAGTGCTCACGACCAGGAGTTTCGGCAATCAGCTCAGTCAGGGTGCCGGCCAATATGTCAGACGCATCAGGCGTGGCGGCACCCGCCGGCGCTACTGCCGTGAGCAGTAGTGCACCTGTGATAACGAGTGTAACAAGGGAGGTCAGGGTTCGGCGCATCTGTCTCTCTGAAATTAGCAACGCAAAGAAGCGATAAATCTTGGTGGCAGAAGCGTGGGGTGCGGATGAGTTCCGTAAATGACCCAAAGGTACTAGTGCTACCTAGAAAATAGGCATATCCACGCTGGAGCCGAACGCGTTTTTCACGGGTGCGAGGCGCAGAGAGTGCTGAAACCACCAATTTACTGGTTTGTAAAATGCCATCCACTTGACGTTAGAGGCCTTTTCCGCAAGCTAAACTTGCTTCTTTGAATATAAGCTCTCCGTTGCTGTGCGCGGAAATAGAAGGATTTTAACGAATAATGCTACTAGCAACCATCCGCCGCCTCTTGAATCGCCGAACTGCATTGGGGCTGGTCGTCCTGACCGCCGCTATGCTGGTGACGGTTGCCAGCGTCCTCGCCTTCTCGTATGGAAGCGGCGCACGCCTATATGGCATTTATAGTAATTCGACTTCGACCAACGCCAATCCAGGCGGCGGCGTGCCGTTGGGCACCTTCAATTTGCGCTCGAGCACGCAGCCTAATGTGCTGCCAGGCTACTACGCCGGCCGCTTCAAGGGCGCCATCGATGGCAATATTGTCTACTTCTATTGCATCGAGGTAGAAAAGCCTATCAACTTCCCTGATAACTACGCTCCCAGCGGCCGCGTCAGCGAGAAGCTTGGCTATATTCTGACTAACTTTTACCCCAATGGCAGCACCGCCGGTCGCCTCACGGCCACCGAAGAGGCTGCGGCAGTACAGCTGGCAATCTGGGCCTTTACCGATAATCTCGACACCACCAAAGTGTATGTGACCACGTCCGGCTTCAATAGCGCCCAGAGCATCCGTATTCGCAATCGCGCCACCGCGATTCGCAATGCGGCCAACGCCAACGCCATCAATCATCACGTCGTTAACTCGCTGGCCTTTGATACCATCGGCACTACCACAAACGAGCTTGGTGACCCGATCGAGTTCCGTATCCTAGCTCGTGATCAGAGCGGGGATCCGATGTCGGGAGTGGTCGTTAACTTTACCACTACCTCAGGCACACTATCGCGCACCAGCGCCACGACTGGGTCAAATGGCTATACCCCCACGGTAACATTGACCGGCAGTAATGTCGGCACAGCCACCGTAACGGCGCGCACTACGCGTACCAATAAGGTGGTGGGCGTCGCCTACTATCGTACTACGGGCGCCAGCAGTAATCAGGCCGTCGTCTTGGCTACTCCTAATACTGACACGCTCAGTACACCGCGTACCTATACCTTTACCAAGGCCTCCCCCAGCATCAGCACCCAAGCATCGGCGGCGACCACGGTCGGCACTCCGATCAAGGACACCGCGACGCTGTCCGGCGGCTTTAATCCGACTGGCACGATCACCTTCCGTCTGTATGGGCCAGCTCAGACTACCTGTACCGGCACGCCTATCTTTACTTCATCGGTGACGGTGAGCGGAAATAAGGCCTACACTTCAGCTAACTATACGCCTACCCAACCTGGCACCTACCGCTGGGTGGCCACATATAATGGTGATGCTAAAAATCTGACGGCTACGCATGCCTGTAATGCGGCCAATGAAAATGTAGTCATCAGTAAGAAGTCGCCAACGCTCAATACCCAAGCCTCGCCAACAGTAACGCTGGGCAATCCGATCTTTGATACGGCAACGTTAGCTGGTGGCTACAATCCAACTGGCACCATCACCTTCCGCGTGTATGGTCCTGACGACGCCACCTGTGCAACTCCGATCGCGCTCTACAACGGCGCAACCGGGCAATCTACAGTTACGGTCAGTGGCAATGGATCTTACCAGTCCGCCAGTTACTTGCCGCTGTTGCCCGGCACATATCGTTGGATCGCTAATTACAGCGGCGACGCCAACAACAACGCCAAGAATAACGCCTGTAACGGCGCCAACGAGAGCGTAATTGTTACTCTGACCACGCCTACCCTGAGTACGGAAGCTTCGGCATCAGTGCAAGTGGGCGGCGACATCAGCGATACGGCGACCCTGGCTGGCGGCCTGGCTCCGACCGGTACAATCACCTTTAACCTGTATGGACCCGATGACGAGAATTGCGCAGAGGCCTCGATCTTCACTGACGAAGTGGCAGTTGACGGCAATGGCGACTACCAGTCGGGTCCGTTCACGACGTCCCTGGCCGGCGAATATCGCTGGATCGCCAGCTACAGCGGCGACGCCAACAACGAGCCAGAAAGCGGCGTCTGCAATGGTGAAAACGAGAATGTGGTTGTTACCACCTTCGCACCTTCGCTGACGACGAATGCTTCTGACGATACTATCGTTGGCCTTCCCATCAACGACACAGCAACGCTAGCGGGCGGCTTGACTCCGACTGGCACGATCACCTTTGACCTGTATGGACCTGACGACGAAGAGTGCGTCACCTCAATCTTCACCGACGAGGTGGAAGTTGATGGTAATGGCGATTACGTATCTGAGTCGTTCATGCCTACTGATGGCGGCACCTATCGCTGGATTGCCGACTACAGCGGCGACGTTAACAACGATGCAGTTGATAACGGCTGCAACGAGGCAAACGAGAATGTTTCCGTACGCGTCCCGGCGCCAGGCGAGGGCCTGACACTGACGACTAACGCGTCCGACGACGTGCTCCTGGGCGGCGAGGTTTCTGACATTGCCACCTTAGGCGGCGAGCCGCTTCTGCCTCCGGTCGGAACGATCACCTTTAATCTGTACGGCCCAGGCGATGAGACGTGCGAAACATCGATCTACAATGAGGATGTGCTTGTCGCAGAGCTGGGCGACTACGAGTCGGGCAGCTTTATCCCGACCGCTGCAGGCGTCTACTACTGGATTGCTTCATACACGCCTGTCGGCGAAACCGAACCAGCATTGATGGGTGAGTGCGGCGAAGTCAGCGAAACAGTGACCGTCAGCGAAATTCCGCCTGTCGTACTGACACTGACAACCAACGCGTCTGATGATGTTCAAGTCGGCGGCGAGATCTTTGACACGGCTACTCTCTCAGCTCCAGAAGAGGCTGTTGATGTTGAGGGCACTATTGCCTTTGACCTGTACGGCCCGGACGACGAGACGTGTGAAACGTCGGTCTTCCATTCTGAAGTAGTCATCGTCTCGACGGGAGTCTATGAGTCAGAGCACTTCACGACTACCGAAGCAGGAACGTACTACTGGATCGCTACCTTTACGCCGGAAGGCGAAGAGACGGCGACCCTAGCCGGCACCTGTGGCGAAGAAGATGAGACGGTGACTGTCAGCGTAGTGCCACCGTCACCGTCGCCAACACCGACGCCAACGCCAACACCTAAGCCGCTGTTGCCGAACACGGCATCTGGGGATGAAACGCCGATCAGTGGCACGATTCCGTTGCTCCTGCTTCTGTTGGGTGCATCAGCGGCCACGTTAAGCGCCGGCACAGTTGCCGTACGCAGTGGCGAGTGGCTGCAAAAGCGTCGTTAAAGTAACGAGCCACACAAAAGCTGTCGCACGTCGCATGCGACAGCTTTTGTGTGCGAGCCGCTAGTCGACGATCTTGATCCGGTCCGGCTCGATTGAGCTCAAGATCGCCATGGTGCCCGTCCAGCGGTTGGCTGCTGTAATCAGGTCCTGGTCGGTGATCAGGCGGTGATAGCTGATTGCCTGGCTCTTCGGATCAACCCAGCCGCTGAGCGGATGGTCGTCCTCTTCGAACCACAGGTGATCCAGTTCCAGGTAGGCGCCCTTGCCGCTCAAGCTCATGACGTCAGCCGCAACGGGCAGGCCATTGATGTCCACGCTGAGCAGGACGAAATCGGCAGGGTTGCCGTAATCGGTCAGTAACTCGTAGCGTTCGCGCTCCACCCAAGGTTTCACTGATACGAAGACTGGGATGCATCCATACATGGCCCGCACCTCTTCGGGGCTGGGGAAGTCGGTCAGCACGCGAGTAGAATCAATGCGCAGACCGCTGCGCATGATGGCCTTGAGCCTGTCGCGGCGGGTTAGGTGATAGGCCCGCTCGGCCGATTGGGAGATCAGGCTCATGCCTATTCGTCCGACGAGCGGGCGAGCTCTTTCACTGCCTCGTCCAAGCGGCGCGCAATGGGCCCCCACGTATCATAGGCCATCTCGCCGCGCGCAATAGCCCCGTCAATCTCGCTGGCCAATTCCTCGGCCACCCAAGGATCCATGTCGGTGCTGATCTGCTCGCCGATCACGCGAGTATGCCATTCACTATCGCCACCGGCGGTGCCGCCTTCGCCGCGTTCGACCATGGCCAGGGCCCGCTCGAGTGCGATGGCGCTCTCGCGCCATCCCTCGTCAACCTTACCTCCGGGGCGATTGACGGCGCGATTACATAGCCGCGCCAACAGTTGCGTCTCGAGCTCGTCAGAGTCGAGGAGCACTTGTTCTGTAGCGTAATCGGCACTGATGATAGCCATGGTGAATATGAAAACCTCGGTGATAATGGTTGTAACCTTGAACACCAATGTGGCCGCGCGATGGCCTGCGTCAAGAAATCAAGAAGAGTCAAAAGTCAAAAGAAAAACCCGACGGTCGAAGCCGCCGGGGGATGCCCAGATAGGTTAGTTAAAGCAAAGCAGACGTCAACTGTTGATTGATTACTAGTTTCGTTTATCTGCCGAGGTAATCGTATCGTGCACGGCCGTTTCAATGGCCTCAGCCTCTGCTCGAGTATGGGATGGTCGCGGGGCGTCATCGAGAAGTAGGCCGTTGAGTCGTCGGCGAACAGATGCCTCTCGCTCCTTACGCAGGAGGGTAACCTTTTCCAATAGCCGCGTTCTAGAATCGGACATTGTTCGCGCCCTCATTCATCTTCATGATTAAAGCTTATTCGTCCTGTGCGCCGGCGCCACTGCCGCGCTAGCTCGCCGGCGCTGATGGGCGCGGCCGAGCCGGTGGCGCAATCTTGTGTGACCAGGTGCAATTCATCAGTACAGCGACAATCCTTGCGGACGTCGGGGTGAGTAATGCTATCGCGCATCCATAATGGCAAGCTCGCCAACACGCGGCGAGCGCGCTGTGATCGCTGCTCGTAGATCTCACTACTGCGCTTGTCAATTTCGCCACTTCGCTGATTCACTTGCGGACCTCTATAAATTGTGTTGCTTGAGGCCGCCGCGCGGGCCGAAAACAAATTCCTCGCCGGGAATGCGCAACACCTCTTCGATGTGCAGATCCACGCGACAGCCACGACCATTGGCCTTTACTATCGCTTCGCGAATGTGCGTTGCCAGATCGGTTACGGTACCTTCAAGAATGTAACCGACAGCCGCCATCTCGATCAGACCTTCGTCGAAGCGCGGTGCACGCCAATCGGTGTGAATTGGGTTCCAGCTCGCGCGCACGGCCGCCTCTACCTCATCGGCACGTGTTTGATCGATGTGCTCGAGAAAAACAACAACGTCAAATAGTCCAGGGACAGGCATGAGCTCGCCCTCCGCTTTCTTGCTCAGATGTGGAATTAATTTCAAGTAGCATAATGCCGTGTCGCTTATTGCTAGTCTAGTCCCCGTTGACATGCACCTTCAACGGGCGGTTTGACAGCTTCCACGAGGCGCATGTAAAGTACCAAGCCAAGCAACCTCTGATCATAAAAGGAACGCGTCTGTGAATGAGCAAGCCGTCGATTACGCAACACTATCTGATGCGCAGCTAAGGGCCCGCGCTGACGAAGGCGATGATTACGCGGGAATGATTCTCGAAAACCGCATTCGTGTCCTGGGGCCCTTGGAAGATCGCCAGCCAACCCCCGCACAGCGGGCCATCCAAGTCAGTGATGCTTTGATCGCCCTGCTGAGCGGCATCGAATCGTTCGGCGAACGCGATTCGATCCGCGGACGCGAACTGCTACGTATGCCGGAATACCTCCGAGCCAGGAAGTTATTTGACGATGACTGATCTGTCACTGGACCACCCCGCCGCGACAGATCCGGTCCTGGCCGCGGATGGCTACCCGAGCGAGGTTGAATTGCAGCGTATTCGTGACTGGTCACTCGAGGCGGGTTGGCGTGAGCTGATGGATTATGTGCAAGCTCGATGGGCATACGCCGAACACGGATACTGGCGACAGCGCGGAGACTGCTTTGAACTCAGCACAGCCGGCTGGTCGGGAAACGAAGATATGATCGGAGCCCTGCAGCAAGCGTATAGCGGTGTCTTTTGGGCGGTCTGCTTCCGAGCCCAACATCGCGGCGGGCACTACGTGCTCGATGTACAAAGGTTCGGCAGCGACGGAAAGATGGTGCGCGAGGCAAGCACGCCGCTCGACGAACGTGGCGGCGTTTCATGTAAGGGCCTGGCTGCAGCCGCGGAGGGACATGCTTCATGACTATTAATGCTGGCCTGCAGTTGGGCCCCTGCGTGCTCTGCATGGAGCCGTTCGATTCTCCGGAAGATCTCAACAGCGTTGACGGGCTAAGCAATGCCCGGCCGCTGCGGTTTGCTGGAGCTTGGGCTCATGCCAGCTGCATAGAGCAGGCGAGAGCCCCGCAGACCCACGTAGGGATGGGTGAAATCTGTTACGGCGAAAGATGCCCAGAACACCCGTATGGCATATAAGGCTATCGAATGGATAAATTACTAAAACCAATGAGCAGCAAAGGAGGCGACCATGAGTGATTACGATGAAACCCTACGGTTGGCCGGCGTCGGCGGCGTGATGCGTGCCATGGCGGCCGTCTTGATTGATCGCGGCCATGACGAGGAGACAATTGTCCAAGGCCTATCTGCGCGACTGCCAGGCAGCGGTGGTACCGAAGCCGATGCTATCGAATCTGATCTGTGGGACCACTACTTTGGTCCGGCCGCTGATGAGATCGCCCATCGGCTTGACCTGAACGCGTATCCAGAGGACTAATCTGCTATATCCGCTACGGGGAATAGGGAATGGCCGAAACGCGTTCGGTGCTGGTCGTCGATGACGACGCACCTATTCGCACATTACTAGCTAAGCTTCTCAAGGAAGCCGGCTATGCGGTGCGTCAGGCCAAGACTGGCGCTGAGGGTCTGGCGGCTGTAGCCAAGCAGCGCCCAGACCTGGTGATGATGGACATTCAACTGCCGGATATGGATGGTCTGGATGTTCTCAAGTCCATGAAGCGCGAACACCCAGATCTCGAGATCATCTCCATGACCGCCTTTGGCGGATCCAGCTCCGCCATCAAGGCTATGGAACACGGTGCGTACGACTATGTCACCAAGCCCTTCGAGATCGACGACCTGCTCGCCACGCTGAAGCGCGTCTTCGAGCACGCGGCCATGTCTGAAGAAGTCAGCGCCCTACGAGTGGAGTTAGGCAAGTCGGCCGCCGGGCGCGAGAAGATGGTAGGCTCCTCAAAGCCAATGATGGAAGTTTATAAACTCATCGGCAAAGTGGCCGATGCCGATGCTACGGTACTGATCAGCGGCGAGTCTGGCACTGGCAAGGAGCTCGTCGCCGAGGCTCTGCATCGCGCGTCGAAGCGCAACCCTCATCCGCTGGTGAAAGTGTCATGCGCGGCCCTGCCAGAGACGCTGCTCGAAACCGAGCTGTTCGGCCATGAGAAGGGATCCTTCACCGGCGCCATGACCATGCGCAAGGGGCGCTTTGAAAGTGCCAACAAGGGCACTATCTTCCTCGACGAGATCGGCGAGATGACGCTGGGAACCCAAACCAAACTACTGCGCATCCTGCAGGAACATGAGTTCGAGCGCATCGGCTCCAACGTACCAATCAAGGTTGATATCCGCGTCATTGCCGCCACCAACCGCAATCTGGCCGAGGAAGTCGACTCCGGGCGCTTCCGCGAAGATCTCTACTACCGCCTGAACGTGATCCATATCCACATGCCGCCTTTGCGCGAGCGGATGGAGGACGTGCCGCAGCTGGTAGAGCACTTCTTGTCCAAGTATCGGGCGCGACCAGATGCCCTGCCGACGCCCATTTCTGAAGAGGCGATGGCGCGACTGATGGAGCACGACTGGCCGGGCAACGTGCGCGAGCTTGAAAATGCCGTGGAGCGTGCTGTGGTGCTGTCGCGCGGCGCAACCATCATGCCTGAGTATTTACCGCTAGCTGAGTCCCCTGCCTCAGCAGGTGGACGGGCGCGCTCGAATCAATCTGAGGCGGCGCCCGGAGCCATGAACGGCAAAGGGCTAAGCAACGGAGACGGTAAAGACGGCACCTTGAAGGGCGCGGTTGAGGCGCTCGAGAAGCAACTTATTGCCGATACGCTGGCACGCAATGGCGGCGATCGAGCCAAGACGGCCAAAGATCTCGGCGTTTTTAGACGACTACTTTACGGCAAAATCGTCGACTATGGACTCGATGACTAGGCTACTTGCCGAATTTGAACAGGGCCGTCACGACATCGCCGTCAGCGAGCTCGAGCGTCAACTGACGACAGGTGCCTTTCCAGTCCTTGTCCGTCTTCCACATATACGTGTATTCGTCGCTGCTGGCGTTGTAGCTTAGACCGCTAGAGCCAGTTGATGTCGTGGTTTCGATCGTGTCGATTGGAGAGGTAGAGCCGCATGTTACCTTCACCGAGCCCGGGAAGCCTTCAGCAAAGATGTCCAAACCAAAGTCGCCGCCCAAGCTGAACTTAACCGGGATGCTACGCCCAGCACTGACCATATTCAATGTCGGCGCATTATCGACCGGAGCAAAGAAGCCGGTGAACGTATAGTCTGGTCCGGTATCGCCAGTTTCTTCAACGATGGCAAATGGCGAGAAAGTATTCACCAGACCACAGACAGTGTTGTTGGCAGTATCGAGCGAGCTGGTCACGTCAGACCAGGTGCCACCTTCATAGTGGAGCAGCTTGACTTCATTTTCGTCTTCATAGGCGCCGGCGTTGTATTGAATGCAGATTTCGGCCGGCGGCGTAAAGGAGGCCGTCGTGGAAATCTCAAAGTAAGCTGCTGGATCGCCGACGCTGAAGTTGGTCGGGATGGGTGGAGCAGTTGTCTCAATGTCACTTTCGAACGTCGTGACGCCGCCACCGGTCACTTCAGGGAAGGTGATGGTGGCATAGGTGGCGCCATTAGAAGAGTCTGGCGGGGAGACGACGACTTCGCCACCGTCCGGATCAGGCTCGGTAGCACGCGGCGAATCATATGAAAGATTCATCTCCACATACAGATCAATCTGATCTCCGACCAATGTCCCGTCCTCGAGCGCCAACGGCGTGGCTCCAGAGGTATAGGTCACAGAAAGGTAATCGGATGGGGTAACCAATACTGGCAAGGTCAGATCTACCAATGACAGACCCAGGTGCGGGTAGCGCAGGTCAACTGATGTTGGGGCAAATGGCGCCTCGCCGTTGAGGCTGATGGCAAAGTCGCTTGTCGGCGGCAGAGGATCCGCTACCGGGCCGGCCACCACCAATAGCACATGATCAGGCCCTGTGCTCTCGTCCATAAGCGGCACAACCGGAACGCTGCCAAAGGGAATAGTGGCCAGCTGAGTCGTCGTTGCCGGCACCTCGTTACCATCGAGATCGCGCAATGGATCGACTCCTGGCGTATAGGTGATTTCAATGGCAGCCCCTGGCGCGGCCGCGGTTGCCCACCCCAATTCCAGGAAGGTGACGCCATCCACAAATCCTAGGTAGTTACTTAATACCGGGGCGCCGCGGAAGCCGCTGAGCAGCAAGCTGACGTCAGTGGCGGTAGTCGGTGCCCCATCAATCGTGACGGTAAAATCTTCTGGCGCCGGCAGAGAAGAAAGATCAATCTCTTCGGTGACCCACAAAATGGCACGGTCGTAACTGGCCAGTTGATCACTTTCGATGGCGATGATCGATGGCGCCAGATCGTAGGCGAACAGCCAAGGATGATTCATGGCGGTCGTAGTGCGAATAGTGATATGCAGGTCATCGGCCTGGGTGCTGCGAGCCGACTCGCACGGATCTGGACTGGCGGCAAGCCCTGCGTCACACGGCAAGACGCGGGCGCCGCCCTGATAGACAAACAGCTCATCGGACGGGATTTCAAACGGGTAAGAGTTAATCTGTAGCTGGCTGGAGTCGATGGTGAACTCCATTGAAATTGGCTGGGCGACCGTCCCGGCCGGAGCGGTGGCGTTCACCTGTAGGCCAATGTATCGTTCTGGTCCCGGACCTGCCAGGCCGAAGCCATGATGATCAAAGATGCTGACTTCGCCGCCGCCAACAAGCGAAGTGGTCAGGGTGGTTTCAATGGGATCGTACGGGTTAGCGCCATCTGCCTCGCCGTCAGTGGTCAAGCTATCTCCAGCCACAACGGTGGCAAGAGCTCGCTCGGTGGGCACGTATTCTTGGATTTCGTAGGCTAGTTGGCCGGCATGATTGCGAATAGGGGAAGCGCCCGGAGTATAGCTGACAGTGATTAATCCGGAGCCAAGGGGCGCCGCCAGGTTCAAAAGGACCACATAGGTGCACGGATCGTTGGGAATCTCGACCGAATCGATCGTCACCGGACTGCCATCAAGGCTGACGACGAAGTCGGACGCATCAGGCACGGAAGTTTCATCGAGTGCCGAATCGCAGATCGCGTCTTCCGGTGCGCTGTAGTCGAGCGTCAGCTGATCGCGGGCCGGCTCTTCAATGAAGAGGTTATTCAAGTTCGGCTCATACAGGCCAGTTAGAGTTACTTGTGAGCATTCGGCGGCAGTGGCTAACGTCACGCCGCCGGGAGTTGCTGCCAACTCGGCAGTAACAAACCAGCCGACTGTGACAGGAGGAGTAATGGTCTCTTCGCTAAATGCATCGCCATACTCGTCGGTGGTGATACCCACTTCGACCAAGAGATTTTCTGGAGCAATGGCCGCCTCGCACGTCTCTGCCGCATACAATCGAGCATAGAAGGTGGTATCCGGGGCGCCATTGGCAGCGACGGCAAATGTTGTCTCAGACTCGGTTGAGTTGGCGCTGGCGTACACATATTCGCCTTCTGCCAGCACCGCGGTCGGAGCAACCAGAGTCAACGCAGCCAATAACAATGAAAGGCCGAGCCTTGCGGCTCGACCCGATGCAGATAGGAGCGGAGAGGAAGAGTTCATAGAACAAATAGAATTGCCATAAGCCTCGAGTTTGTAAAGCGTATTTTGCATTCCAGTTATTTCTTTGCATTTGAGAGCCTCTTCGCGCAGGATGTCACCATGGATTTGGACTACATTCGCGAACGATTCCTGGGCATTCACCCATTTGCGGCGGCAACGCCATTGGGCGACGAAATGCCGATGTGCATCTATTGCCCAGCTCCGGCGCTAGAGCATCCCACTGACGGACTTGGCCTACCATTTACTCCGCAACAGCAAATAATCGCCGATCTGGTTGAAGAGGTTGAGCGATTACGCCGCTCGAGCAATCAGCCCCTCATCGCCAGTCGTGAATTGGAGCGTTGACATCAATGGCGACTGTGCATCACATCAACCCGCTCGCTGGACTGCCGCGCTGCACTCAATGTAACACGCAACACTGGACGCGCATCGAACCACGACCGGAAACTGTTACCTTTACCGACATCAGCCCCGAGGGCATTGGCGAGCCGGTTACTGAAGAGTCCTGGAACGGGCATTTGAAGCACGAGTGTGAAAATGGACATGAAGCTGACTCGAAAACCAACGCGGACTTGTTGAGCGTCAGTGCTGAACTGGCGCGGCGCGGCATGGTCGGCCCGCGCCCTGGCGGCGCTCAGGTCTGGCCTTTTGTGGGCGGTAATTGTATTGGGGACGCCTGGAATGACGAAGAGTTACGCAGCGAGCTACATCGCCTGCAGACAGAAGGAGTGGACCTCGACCTGCTCGAGGTCGTCTTCCTCGACGAGCGCGATGAGGTAGTCGTAACCTATCGAGGCCCGCAGGTGTCGGCCTGGCTGCGAGGCGAATTGCCCAGTCCTGCTTATTATCAGAGCGTAATTGGCTGAATCGAGGCAGGACTTCTCCGCTGTCTTTTTAAGATTTCGCATCGCCTTGACGGACCGCGAGCGTGTGATAATTGTGCTATCGGTAATACAGGAGGCGTCTCATGCCCGAGGGCATTCCCGATCTCGGAGAAATCTGGCAAAACTTCGTCGATAATCCAATTGTTGGATTTGCGGTGCAGTTCGTGCTTATCTATGCGATCGCACTCTGGCTAGGAAGCGCGTATTGGGCCTTCCGCGATACGCAGGCCAGAACTGAAAACCCCGTGCTACCATATCTATCGGCGGCGTTGATCATCTTCTTCACGCCACTGCTCTTTTTATTCGCGATTATACTTTACTTGCTCCTTCGTCCGCGCGAGACGCTAGCAGAAGTTTACGAGCGATCGCTGGCGGAAGAATCTCTACTGGCCGAAGTCGCCAAAAACGAGCAGTGTCCGGTTTGCCGCGGAAACATCGACAATGACTGGATCGTATGTCCGGTATGCCGTACTCGTCTGCGTCGGATCTGTCCCGCATGTGATCGCCTCATAGATCCGCAATGGTCGTTATGCGCTTACTGTGGTCATGAGCAGAGCCGGCCTTAGTCGTTGTCGGACGGAACCTGACAGGTGTGCCCGTAGTCATCTCCCCACCAATGGGCGTCAACGTCTCCTTCGCTGCAAACGCCGATATCAAAAGGCGTGATCTGCTCGCGTTCGCCACGTAGATACTTGCTCAGTTCTCCCAGCTGGTCGCGGGCTGTGCGACCGTCGAAGTCACTACCCCAACTGCCACGCACCGCCTGCGCCCAAGTATCGAGTAGCCGGGCCGCCTTGGCTTGGCGAACCAGAACATCGACAGCAGCTTCACGCTCGATAGCTACGACATCTTCGACAATGGATGGGCTGGCAGGATAGGCGGCCGCAAGACCTCGTCCGGTTGGAGTCTGTGGTTTGTTCATGATTTCCCCTTAAGAAAGTGGAATCTTTATCTCTAACCCGCAGGGCCAATCAAGAGTGGCGCCGCGGGCGGGCTTGGAGTGTTGCTTACATAGCTCATGGCCGCCGAAATCAGTGCCACTGCGATGCCTGCGCGGCTTCCCTGATTCGCCACACGGATTGCTGGGGCCCGGGTCGAAGAAGGGGCCCTCGCTAACCAGAACTTGGCATTTGCCTGTCGGCCTACACATTAAAAATACCCAATGCTGCTTGTCATGGCTTAACTATTATCCGTTACTACAGTAGGTCAACTTGCGCCATCTCCGGCCTTGACGTTTAGTCTAGCCCTTTCGATGATTAAGGGGTGAACACTCCTTACGACGCTGAGAGCCTGGAACTGCGCCGCGCTATCGCCGCAGATGCACCGGCGATGGCCGATGTTTATCTTGATGCTTTTAAGGCTACGTACGACTTTGCCCCATTCCACGACGAAGCGGACATTCGTCGCTGGGTGCGACAAACAGTAATCCCGCATTTAGAAAGCTGGGTGGCGATTGATGCCAGCGATCAGGTAGTGGCTTTGATGGCCCTGAGTAGTGACGCGCTCGAGCAGTTGTATCTGACCCCCGAATGGTGGGGCCGAGGTCTTGGCTCGCGACTTTTGGCCTTAGCCAAGCAGCGACGCCCGAGAGGTATACGCCTTTACACCTTCCAGGCCAATACCCGTGCACGTAGTTTTTATGAGCATCATGGCTTTCGCGCCGTCCGCTTCAGCGATGGAGCCGGCAATGAAGAGCAGCAGCCAGACATCCTCTACTCCTGGGCCCCACCCGACTTGCCTTGACGGCCGCGCAGGCATTGATCATCTTGGCGCATGACTGAAGACGTGGATTTGCGCATCGAAGCTATGTGGATGGAGATGGTCGATGCCCTGCATGAGGAAAACTTTGCCGCCTTATCGCTGTTGCCCGAAGAGGAGCAATATGCTTGGCAGAGCGAGGTGATGGCTTGGGCGCAAGCCCGGGCAGAACGCAAAATTCTTGGCTGACCGTCCGGGGCAGAGCCTTGATTTTGATATTTTTCAGAATCCAACTTGACATGTATTTGCTTCAATCTCAAAGTTCAAAACTTCAGTTCCTGCCGGGACTGCTGCGCCTAGTTTTGCATAAGGCTGGAGATTATTGCGGTGAGATCATTCAATAAAATCGCGTATGTTATCATTTCGCTGCTCTTGGGGGCAGTGTTGGTCAACCCATCGACGGCTATCGCCGCTGACCCACCCCCGACCATGCGAGGCACGTTCTTCCAGACGAACAACGTGGCGGTATCGAACGTTAACTGCGACCCGGATGGCATTTCCAGCTTTGATTTTACAGCCTCGGGCAATACGCTCGATAGCGGCTCGGTAGTGGAGCCCCGCGAGTATCTTGGCACCTTCACCGAATCAGGAACAGTCACCCTTGGCCCGGCTGCCGCTCCCTATGCCTTCGGTCGGCTGCTGACGCTTGAAGTCATCTTCAGCGTTCAGTCGGGTACGACCGAGATTACGGGCACTAAGCACTTTACCCAGACGACGCCGGCCAGTGATGACTATTTTGCCCGCTGCCTTGATCTTCCCTCCTCCTTCTTCCCTTCCTATTCTCGCGGCCAGCTTACAAGCGCCAGTCCGTCCGATCGCATGTCATACGAGGCAACAATTTCGACCGACTCAGGAACATATGTCGACCGCGGCAGCAGCTACATGACGATGACATACAATGATGCGTGTTATAACTTGGACTGCTTCAACGACTCTGCCTTCTTTGAGCTATTCTATTCTTCTTATTCCTCGCCGCTGCCAGTGGCCAACCCGCCCGCTTCGGTCAGCGTCACGCCCGCCACAGCCGTCAATGAGGTGGGGCAGCAACACTGCGTGACCGCTACTGTAACTGATGCGCTCGGCGCGCCAACAGCAAACGTCGGCGTCTATTTTACTGTCAACGGCACCAGCACTGGGCGCGACACCAGCAGCGGATCGGCAGTTACCAATACGGCTGGGTCAGCGCAATTCTGTTATACCGCTCAATTTCCAGGCAGCGACACGATTACTGCCGTGGCGGATGCGGATAATGACGCATCCGGCGAGGTCGGGGAGCCAAGTGGCGTAGCCAGCAAAACCTACGTCTTACCCACCAGTACGGCTCTATGCCAAGTCGCTATCGCGGATGGCGGTCAAATCATTGCCAGCAATGGTGATCGAGCGGTATTTGGCGGCAATGCCAAGACCAAGAACGGACGCATTCAAGGCGAACAACTCTATCAAGATATGGGGCCTGCCCAAGCATTCACCCTCCAGTCTAGTCAGGTGCTGGCGTTGGTATGCGAATCTTCGCAAGCTACCATCTATGGTACAGGCACCATTGACGAGGCAGGATCTTACTTCTTCCGCATCCAAGTCGACGATCTATCCAAGAACGGCAAGACTGACCGCTACGCAATTCTGCTGAGCAATGGATATACTTCGGGTAATCAGCAACTGCGGAGCGGCAACATCACCATTAAGCAGTAAGAGTTGGATAATCCGCAACTAGCCTAGGCCGGCCTTGAAATTAGCACCGGAGGCGCGTCTGCGTTCGTGCTGTGACAATAGACGCTTACGCAGGCGAATGGCAGTTGGCGTTACCTCGACTAGCTCGTCAGCGGCGATGAATTCAATCGCCGATTCAAGCGTGATCACGCGCGGCGGTGTGTGAATTCGATAGTCCCCATCGGTGGCCTGGGTGCGCATCTTCGACAGTGCCTTGGATTTATTGGGGTTCACGTCCATGTCCCCAGGGCGGCTGTTTTCGCCGATGATCATGCCCTCGTAGACTTCGGTTGAGGGACTGATGAATAGCTCCGATCGCTCCACCAGGGCAGAAAGGGCATATGCTCGCGACTCGCCAGCTCGATCGGCCACCAACACGCCGCTGGTGCGGTGTGTTACTTCGCCGGCCCACGGCCCATAGCCTTCATTAATCTGATGCATCAGTGCCGTGCCGCGCGTGTCAGATAGCAGCTGGCCGCGGTAGCCGATCAGGCCGCGGGTGGGGATGATGAATTCCAGACGTACACGTCCATCGGTATCTGTGCTCATCTGTTCGAGCTGCCCCTTGCGGGCGGCCAGTGCCTGCTGGACGACACCGATATAATCGGGCGGGATGTCGATGGTGACGCGCTCGTAGGGCTCCTGCGTGGCGCCATCTACGGTATGCAAAATTACCTCCGGCCGACTGACGGTCAGCTCAAATCCTTCGCGTCGCATCTGCTCAATCAAGATCGCCAGCTGTAATTCCCCGCGTCCACGCACTTCGAACGTTTCGCCAGACTCGGTCGGATGGACCTCGATGGCCACATTACCCAATACCTCACGCTCGAGACGCGCCTTGATCTGACGAGAAGTCAGGAAGGCGCCGTCACGCCCGGCCATCGGCGAGCTGTTGACGCCGAAGGTCATCCGCAGGGTCGGCGCATCAACGTCTAGGCGCGGCAGCGGACGGGGGTCGGCGGGATCCGTGAGCGTGTCGCCGATCGTCACTTCCGGTAGGCCGGCGACGGAGACAATATCTCCAGGCCCCGCCTCGATCATATCGACCCGATCAATACCGTGCGCCGTCTGCAAAGCGGTGACAGTGCCGGTCACAATCTTGCGTCGTCCGAGCTCGATCGAGCCATCGGTGTTTTCGTCCTCCTCGCGCACGATCGTCACTCGCTGGCCAACGCGCAGCTTGCCGTTACGAATGCGGCCAACTGCCATGCGGCCAACATAGTCGTTGGCCGATAGATTAGTGACCAATAACTGTAGAGGATGACCCTCTTCATATATTGGCGCCGGCGTAATAGCTACCAGCAACTCGAGCAATGGCTTCAGATCAGCGCCAGGGGTAGCCAGGTCGGTGGTGGCAGTGCCAGCCTTGGCGTTGGTGTAGACAACCGGGAACTCAATCTGCCCGTCGGTGGCCCCTAGGTCCATGAACAACTCATAGACATCGTCTAATACCTCGGCCGGTCGTGCATCGGAGCGGTCGATCTTGTTCAGAGCCACGATGACGGGCAACTGTCGAGCCATGGCCTTCTGCAATACATAACGCGTTTGCGGCAGGGGGCCTTCCGAGGCATCAACCAGCAACAGCACTGCGTCGACCATCAGCAATGATCGCTCTACCTCGCCGCCGAAATCGGCGTGTCCAGGCGTATCGACGATATTAAGATGCACGCCTTCATAATCAATGGTCGTCTGCTTAGCGAGAATGGTGATGCCCTTTTCGCGCTCGAGGTCGCCAGAATCAAGCACGCGATCAACGACAGCCTCGTTGGCACGGAAGGTTCCAGTCTGACGCAGCATGCCATCAACCAACGTCGTTTTGCCGTGATCGACGTGGGCGATAATGGCGATGTTGCGCAGATCGGCGCGCACAGAAAGGCTCATCAGTTAGACGAGGCTGCTGTGAAGATAGACATGCCAAAGCTCCTATGGATCAATCGATCTGGGACATCTCTAGTATGGCCTTGCGCGAAGGGTAAAGTCAAGACGGGTTTAAAGGCGCATCAAGCCGCTTGACGATTTGCGGCTGCCGCCAATAGTGCCGGCAATATACCGTCAAATGAACGGCAAGGAGAATGATGTCCAATAACAAGGTGACGAAGGTCACGGTCAATATGCATGGTGAGGCGCTTGATGCCCTTCGTCAGATGGCGGCCGATCAGGGCCGCACGTTGACCGAAGTTATTCGTGGTGCCATTGGTACCGAGAAATTTCTGCGCGACGAAATAGCCGCCGGTGGCAAAATATTGATTGAAGGATCCAACGGCAAGTTTCGCCAGATCATGATGCGCTAAGCTAGCTGACGTTGTAATTCGCGATTGATGAGTCGGGCATCGGCCTGGCCATCGGTCACCTTCATAGCCTGGCCAAATAAAAAGCCGAAGCTATTCAACTTCCCCTGGCGATAGGTGGCCACCTGGTCGGCATGGTCGGCCAGCACTTTGGCGATCGTCTCAGGTATGGTTCTTTCATCTATCTTGGTCATGGACCTGCTCGCATTAGCTACTCGATTGGTTAATAAGGTTATGCAGGCTGCCTGGCACTGTAAAGGCCAGTGACTGACGAATCGCAATCGTCGTCGGGGCGGCTCAACGAAAATGGCAAGATTGACAGAGGCGCGTGTAGGCGGATCATATCTTTAAACGAACTCGCCCACAGGAGATGCCATGGCTCGCACTATCACCATTACCCTCGACAGCCCCGCTGCAGAAGAGCAATTCGACGTTGCGCGCAAGGCTTTTAATACAATCATCATCGATATGATTAATGAACTCGATTACACGACCAAGTACCAAGATGAAGTGCTGACGGCGCTTGCCAATTCGCTGTATTCGGGCACTTTTATCGAGCTTGACGCCGAAACGTTGGCGGCGGCCCACGAGTACGATTCCGATAATGAGGATGGATAATTATGGCGATTGACGAAGAGCCTCAATACGGCGACGAGGGATCTATCTCGCTGGCTTGGGGCGGCGAACTGCGCTTCCCGGCGTACAGCGAAGAAAATGTCCTATGTGACTACGTGCGCATTGTCGACGCCGATGGGCACGAGCTGGTGTATTGGAATAGCGATGAATGGGCCGAAGAGCCAGGCCTGGTCATGGGTGCAATCATGGGCGCCGCCCAGAACGGGGCGCAATGAACGAACGTATAACTCTCGAAAGCTGTATCTGTGGCGAGCATTTTGACTGTCCCGACGGCTGGCATAGCGACGACGAGCTTCCTTGTAGCTGCACGGCCGACTGCGCGCTCGAGAACGATGACGACCAAGATGGCGCTTATAGTGAAGCGCAGATAGCTGAGCTCGACGTGCTGGTGGAGCGATGGAAGCGCAACGAAATTTCTGATCGTGAATACATAGAAGCCGCCGAAGCCATCGCGCGCACCAACGGAAGTGGCCTGGTTTAGCATGGCGCTAATCAAGATATCTCAATCTCAAGACAGCCCACTGCCATGCGCCGTTCACCTGGAGCTTGGCGCCTGTCGGCAAGTGGCTGTATCTTCAGCCGTTGGCTTGCTGGAGGTAATGCTATGCCCGGCCTGTTACGACGAAGCTCTAACGACCGGGACTTTCAAGGGTAAGCCCATTGTCGAGTCGTGGGAGTTCGTTACTGTTGACTCCAACGACCAAGGCTATATCCGGTGGCTCAAAGAGCGGTCGGGAAATGAATAATTTCAGCATTGGCGATCAGCCCTGCGGTGCGTTTGTCGAGAAGGACGAACTGTTCGGGCACAACGTGCATGAATGCTTCGGCCCCTATGGCGAGGAACGGAGCGGCGAGCCTCGCTGTGTAGCCGCCGTCTCTTCCTGCGAGACGTGTGGCTACGACCACCACGCTGGCGGCTGGGGCACTTGCCCCGCGCCGGTAGAGTAGAGATCCATGGCCCCGCTGTTGGAGCGTTACCGCGCCCTGTTGACAAACGACAACGAACGCCTCCCGATCAGTCTCGGCGAGGGGAACACTCCGCTTATCCATGCTCGTCGCCTGGGGCGCGAACTAGGACTTAGCCAATTACATCTGAAGATAGAAGGTGCCAATCCGACTGGCAGCTTCAAAGACCGCGGCATGGTATTGGCGGTCAACCGCGCCGTTACGCGTGGCGCTAGCGCCGTTATTTGTGCCTCCACTGGCAATACCTCGGCCTCGGCCGGCGCCTATGCCGCGGCAGCGGGGCTGCCGTGTTTTGTGGTCTTGCCGGCCGGTAAGGTGGCTCGCGGCAAACTGGCCCAGGCGCAAGCAGTGGGCGCACGCCTGGTTATGATTGACGCCAATTTTGATGCAGCCCTGGCCATCGTCACCGAGCTGGGTCGCGATAAGGCCATTGCCGTCGTCAATTCTACCAACCCCGATCGCCTGGCGGGGCAGCAAACTGCAGCTTGGGAGATTATTGATGAACTGGGGTCGGCTCCTGACGTGCTCTCTTTGCCGGTTGGCAATGCCGGCAATATCACAGCCTACTGGCGTGGCCTAAGAAGGTATGCTGAAGTTGGTCGCGCTGCTAGCCTGCCGCGCATGGCAGGCTTTCAGGCTGCAGGGGCTGCCCCCATTGTCAATGGAGCGGTCGTATCCTCACCCGATACGGTGGCTACCGCTATTCGCATTGGCAACCCAGCATCTTGGGCCGGAGCGGTTGCGGCGCGTGACGAGTCTGGTGGTAGCATCGAGACGGTAACGGACGAGGAAATCTTGGCAGCCCAGGCCGACATCGCGCATCACGAAGGCATTTTCTGCGAGCCGGCCTCGGCTGCAAGTGTGGCGGGCGTGCGCAACTTAGCGCAGGTAGGCAAGATTGGGCGTGATGAAGTGGTGGTCTGCATCTTAACCGGGCATGGCCTGAAAGATCCAGACAGCGCCTCGGCCCAGGCAGGCGCATTGACGAGTCTGCCGGCGGATCTCGCTGCAGTGCGAAGAGCAATGGGACTATAAAGATGGTGTCAGTGAGCATCATGACGCCTCCGAGGATTGTCGTAATAAGGAAGAAATGCTATAATCAATGCATAGCGCAGGCGCCATTAATAGGCAGCAGGGCGACTACACTGGAGAGCGACATCAATGTCATCTGAGTATGATAAGTGGGCCAGTCGAGCACAGGTGCCAGTAGGTTCTGCCCTGGCGTTCATTGGTATGCCGGGTTCCGGCAAGAGCTATTGGGCGATGCGCGTTGCCGTTGAGGCAGTTGAGGCAGGACACCCGGTCACCTGGGTTTCGCCGTTCGACGAGGAAGAGGCGCTTCCTGAAGGAGTGCGACGCGTCTTTGTGTCGGATGCTTCAGGCATTGCCGCCTCTATTGGCAAACAGGCCAGCGGCCTGGTCGTGGTCGACAGCCTCGATGCGTTCTTGGCTGCACCCGACGATGCTTACGAGTTTGCCAGCCGCTTGGCCGAGGAGCTGGGCGTGCGCGTGATTGTGACAGCTTTCAGCCCCGAGCACCGCGGACGACTGGTGGCCGACTGACATGATGCGACGCAGCAAGCGAGATCAACTACAGTGGGATGCGCGCGCCGCCGATGCTTTGGGCAACCCGGCTGAGGCGCAGGAACTAGAAGCAGAATGGCGCGCCGCTGAAGAGCAATTTGCCAATCGCGTTAGTGAGCTCGAGAACGAAGGGCTGACGACCAGTGATGCTCAAGGCGTGGCTGAGGCAGAAGGCTGGTAAGGTTGTTCCTGCAACCATTGCCTTAACGGATTGCCGTAGAACTCTTCTCGCTCAGCCACCCACGCTGCAGTTAGCCCATGCTCTCGCCAGAGCCTGACGGCAATCGATTCCCATTCATCATTATGCCAACCATGCCCACACAAGGCATGTGCCAGCTCATGCAATAAAGCATGCGTTCGTCCTGTTGGATTAACGCCGACGCGAAGAGCGATCGTATTCAGGCGAGGGAAATAACGCCCAGTCGTATGCTCACGCGCAACCGGCCGCCAAGATAACTTAACTCCAAGCGCAGCAGTTAGCCTGCGCGCGACATTTTCGTCCATACCGCCCTCGCTATCTGACTATGACAGGGGCCTTAGCCACTCGCGGGGAGAATGGCAACTTTACAGCTTATTTGCCTGCTCACACTCTTATCTACGGTACCCAAGATCGCAACAAAGGCCATAAAGAATTATGGAGTTCGTAAAAACTCCCACAGCCGAAAAGCCACATATGGTTAGCTTACGTAGTGGCATGGTCCTGTGGACTATCTGTGGTCAAATCATCGACCTGGGGCGCACCAGTGTGCGTTTTACATCACAAGAATCAGATATTTGTGGCGTTTGCCGCGCCAAGAAGGAGAACACCCCATGACTATGACACTAGCCGAACTGCGTGACGAGCTCATTGATTATCTTACGCGCGTCCCCGACGCGGAGAACGATGCGGTGGTGATTTTCACTGCCAATGGGATCGAGACCGTTTCCGGCCTTGAGCATCGTTACGACGCTATGCCTGACGAGGTGCGTATCGGCCTGATTGTTGAAGACGAAAACTAAGCGTAACATGTCTTAGGTTGTTTTATATTGAATGCCAGCGTAGCCAGCCTTATCCTGGCTTGGGCGTTCGCTGTAGGTCAGCTGCTTTCGCGTTAAGTTCCGCAAAACGCGCTTTCTTATAAGGACGTACCGATTTCGACCAGGGAATCTCAACCGACGGCCAGGAGTGAATGGGCATGAATGGGCCGCGGATGCCCTCATAGCGGGCGCAATAGACCTTGTCCAACCAGCGCGCCAGCAGCGGTAAGCGATGTGCAAGGTTGATCCATCGTTCGACCAGGCCACCAAGCATCCATTGCCAGGTCAGAAACTCTTCACGCATGATGACAGGGTGGATGCGCTCATAGCCATGTGGACAAGCGCGAGCAGGGGAGTGAGCAACGATACCTTCGCCATAGCGGAGGGTGCGGGTGCGCAAAAGGCGCTGAAACATATCGGTGGCCGCGGCTGTGGCGGCTGCGCTAACTTAGGTACGCACTATGTGCAGCCGCGCTATCTTCGTCAAGGTTCGCCCGTGACGGCGGCGAATCGCGGACGGGCCGGGCGAGGCGCTCGGTTTCAACTTCAACCGAGGATTATCGAATGGTCGACCCCCATGCGAGTCAAGAATGACTTGATCGGGCGTAGTGCCGACGCCGTCTCCGCATCGCTTGCATCCTCTCGCCCGCGTCGCTCGTTCTCAGGGGTGGTAGTTGATTCGATCAGCTCCATGGCTCGGGCGGCGGCTCGGACAGGCTTGGGCCAGTATGCCCAGCCATCACTGTTTTGGTTAGTCCACTCCATGAGGCGTAAGACCACCTTAGTCAGGTTGGCTCGGTTGGGCACCACGTTCGGATCGTATCGGCGTGCGGCGTTATCGAGGTCATAGTCGTTCATATACTTCATGGTATGTCTCCTATAATTATGCTTTCATCGGGCGCCAACTAGATCCATCGCCAGCAGCGATTTCGCTTATGGTCAGTCTGTCAAACATCACAACAGCCCCGTCTAATTTACGTCGCGCGTGCTCGTAGCTCGCGATTGGAGTCGCGCGTGACAGCGCCAACCAGATCCATCGCCAGCAGCGATTGGCACAGACGCGCCTTTTTTAGGTCAGTCGTCTTCTCAAGGGTGTTGCGCAAGGCTTCTTGAAGCAGTTTGACGTCCTCTTCGTCGAGAGGCTGCGAGTTAATGAGCTTCTGACGAGTTCCGGCGATCGCGCTTGCGAGCCAATAGTCTGGACCAGAAACCTCAAATAGCATCTGAGCTGTAGCGTCGGTTAATACATTGGTTTTATTCACGACTCTTCCTTTATGAGCATTAAGTGCAGGCCGTTAGTTTGCCGCGGGAGGGCTGCAAATGTAAAGGATCAAGACGGCCATATTAGTAAACTGACTGCGGAAATAATTTTCGCTCCGACGATAAGTTGGCGCCGCCACCGATGCCAAACATCGATTCGGACCAGGAAAGGGCATAGCCCCTGCTTGTGGGCTCTACGTGCCAAGACACCTTGATTTCGTCGCTAAACGGCTCTTCCCCGAACGCCGACTGCTTCGTGCGTTCCGCCTCATCGAGCAAGCTTTTGATCAAGGGTCGACAAGCCTCCAGCAGCGAAGCGGTGCTTAGTCCCATCGATTCAGCCTCAGCAATCAGCTCGGCTTGTTCTTCCTGGTCGCGCTCGTCGCGCAACTGCGCCTCACAGCGGAGGCAGAAGTCCCATCCACCAGAATCATTATGGCCACCACAATTGACACATTCGCTCATGTCAGCCTCTCTCGGATAGGTAGGCAGCAACGCGCTGATCGCAGCACCACAGGCAGAACCAGGATGATTGGTAGTCATTGCTCTGTCCGCGCCAATCATGGGAAATGAGGTGTAATGGCCACTGCCAAGCGTAAGTTGGCCATTTCAGGACGCGTGGATGGTGAACCCACAGCCAGTGATGCATCACCCCGACTCGCCCCGTTCCTGCTCAAAGTTGATCACACTCAACGTTGCAATGGCCTTGTCGTGGCGAACCAGTTCGGCCAGGTATTCTTCACGATGGGCTGGGCACAATGCTAGCGCACCCCAGCCTGGACGCGCCTTCATCAGCCAACTGGCGCCATAACTGCCGCATAAGTTGCAGCGAATATTCCAGCCCGGCAGGGCCTGCTTGCGCGCCTGTTCTTTACTCAACACGGCCATCACCAACCTCCAGAATCACGATAAACGCCGCCGGCGCTGAGCGGCATGCCCTGGCCACAGGCCAGCTGTGCTGCGTATAGATCCCCGGTCTGGTCATAAGCATCATCAAGATCTTGCCCGTCATAGGCCAGCAGCGAGTTATCCATGCCGCACAGGGCCAGGCCGGCAGACTTCGCCTTGGACAGAGCGCGATTGAGTGAATTGATGGCAGCCTGCTGGGTGGGCGAAAAGTCTTCGAGATCATTACGTTGGGTCGTCATTTACTACTTCCTTTCTCTTCGCAGCCCTTCGGGCAGATCGACAAAGCGGGCCGTGCGATCCCATAACGATGTCTGAGGCGGACCTTCAGTCTCGTAGTGCATGGCCAGCCACTCACGCAGCAGCCCTCGAGCAGTCATCATATCGCGATTGATTAGCTCGTAAACAGCGCGCATATCACCACACCAGACGCTTTGACAAAGCGTCCACTGCGCATAAGGCGCATGCTGCCTTTGGGCATGATATTGCCCCGCCAGTCGATCAAGGGTCAGCAGTAATGAAGCATCTTCCGCTGCAGACATGACAATCTTCCCTAGCTCATCAAGTGAATGAGGTGTTCGACGTCAACTTGATCGACGATGCGGAACCGCTTTTCGACGGCGGCCGCATCACGAGCGTCCACCCACACTTCGTCGGTGAAATTGTAAGGGGTAATGCCGCCCAACGGTCGCCCGCCCCACTCGACCGCTTCGAGGCCGAAGTTGATGCCTGTTTGCATATCGCCGTCATACAGGCGCGATTCGGCGATCTCGAGACGAAGATCAACGCAGTTGTCTTCGACCTCTTCTCTACCAGGACGATACGTCGTTATCCACCACGAGTAGCCACTGTCAGTCAGCTCGTAAGGCTCATCAGCCACCTTCCAGCCTTGGCTCTTGAGCTGCGCGCCGATGCCTGTCAGTAGAGCGACGATGCGCAGCTCGTAGCGAGATTTGACGGCATCGATGACGGTGTCGACTTGTTGTTCGGAAAGTTCTTCGGAATCCATGATTTCTCCGTTAACTGGAAGTGTCTTCGTCTTCGTTGATCGTCAGGCCGCTGTGATAGAGAGCCGCTTCGGCTCTTCGGCGCCAGTGATCACGCGTCGCTTCAGGTAGCCCATTCCACTGTTCTTCGGATCGCGGCTGCAATGATAGAAACATCCCGCGCGCCAGCGCGTAAATGGTGGCCTTACTCGGCTGCTTGCCTGCCTCAGTCATCGGACATTACCTGCGGATAACGAGCCAGCAGCCTGCGGGCCTGGGCATTAGGGCAGCCACCGATGGCTTCATAATCGCCGTCAATCTGCATATGCACCTGACAACCGCCATGATGGTCATACGCGCAGTCATCGGCGTCAGTCAGCTGAGCCAGCAGCGTTAGCGCCTCGGCCAAGTCGCCATCGATATGTTGCCGCACGAACTGTTCGTTCATGAACGTGCTTCAGCAGCCGCCAGCTCATCGGCATCCGGCGCCGGAATCTGCTCGGGGCCGGTCGGCGTCAGGCGTAAGGTGAGAACTTCGCCATTGCCAGACAGATAGCCTTCTTGGCGGCAATCGCTGCATAGCAATGCCGGCTTTATCACAACCTGGCCACAGACCAAGCAGCCACCCCAGGTGTCACTCATTGATTAGCTCCTTCATCTTGCGCTTCGTCCAAGATGCGCATTAATCCATTCAGATAGGCCTTGGCGAACGCAAAGCAGTCATCACGCTCGAGGCCGGCTCGAAACAGCATAGCCTGCTCGCGTACGCGGTCCAGTTGCTTTTGTCCTGCTGCCTGCGCTAAGCCTTCGCGTTCGTCGAGCGTGGCAGCCAACAGATCATCGAAATAGTCCGGGTTCATTTCCTTGGCCAGCCGGCGGAATTCGCCTCGTAGGCGATCCCAGGCGGGGGAGGCGGCAAATTTAGGATCCATGATTACCTGACGCCAATGCTGTACAAACAGTCGGCCATGATCGTTTCCCAGGGCACGTTCAGCTCCGACTCCATGTCGCGGCCGATATACTTGTACCAGTTAATGCGGCTGCCCGAAGGCTTGTGTAGAAAATTAGGCGCATTGCCGAACTCGCCGCGGCAGAAGCGGCAAACCGGATCGTGACGACTGGTGCGGCGCGTATTGACCTGCTCCGCGCGCGCGAAGTAATCATTCCATTCCGACTCGCTGCGTCGCTCGTATTCGTCGCTATCGCCCATTTGGGTCTTGTAAAAATCCATCCATTCGTCGAAATCGACTTCACGCCCCTCGACGAAATAATGAAACGCTTCAGGCGGGCATTCGCAGCCCGCACACCAGGCGCAATCTTCGCGCTCACACCAACAGAAGCGATGGAGCATGAAGGTGTCATTTTCATAATTGACGCCATAGCCAAAGTCTCCGCCTAGGCCACCGGCCCCATCGTAATCATCGCCAATCCGATTGAGACAGAGAATCTGAGTCAGGCGACGCAAATCCGACGAGATGACATCGTCGCTGCGCTCGGGCAATATAATTTGGATGTGGTCTGCAGGACTGGCGTTCATGGTGTTCTTTCTAAAGAAGGGAGATTGAGTAGTGATTGTAGTAATCTGTCGTATTTTCGCAATAGCTGTGCGAAGTCGCATATTGGACGAGTGAGCCTGACAGGCCATAATCAAGCGATAATCGCAATATAGCAGGAGACAAGTAATGACGGTAGGATCAATTCGCTTCACTGATGCAGAGCGATCGGCATTAGTCGCAGCCTTAGACGGTTATGAAATCACCCGCTGTGGCTGCGCGGGACCCGAGCATGGAGACAATTGTCATATGGCCCACATGGGATGGACCGACGCAGAGGTAGACGCGCTCGAATCCGCCCATTCGCGCCTCATTCAGGCGGCAGTACACGATCCGGCCTAATTCGCTACTCGAGTACGGCGAGGTAATAGCGACGCTCTTGACGTGGCTGGTCGGTAACAATAACGCCGTCATAGGGACATTTGAGCTGTGTGCAAAACCAGGTAGTGCCGGCTGCCAGTCGCCAGCCACAACTGGCCAATTCACTGAGCTCCTCGTCTGAGATCAAGTCGCCGTCGGGGGCGAAATCAGTTTCGCCGTCATCGTTAGAAGAAGGCATAAAGACCAACTGCTTGGCGGGGGCAGCGGCACGCGGAGGCGTATATCGCCAAGGGTTCAGCGGGCTAATGCGATCAGAGCTCATGCCTAATCTCTGCCAAAGTTGCCGGCATCGATGCGTGCTCGGTGGCGATCGACATCATTGATGTCGACAAAGACTGGCGCTGCCGTCGCCATATCCCATTCGTCGCTATCTTCTTCCTCGGCAACAAATAAGAATACGTCGATATCGGCAGTATCGGCGCTGACGCCCTGGAGCATGCCACCTGCCAGGTAGATGTTGAGCCGTGGTTTCATGAGGCCCTCGCTGATTCCATGGAAGATGACTGTGTTGGTTGCGGAGGTAGTGTCAAGCGCGCTGATGTGAGTTGGCCCAATTATAGGTCTAGCTCGTGGCGAGGCGAACGGTCGCCTCATTCATATCGAGCTTGCGCGGCAACAAAGGCCTTGCCGAGAGGCAATGATAACGACATGATAAGTCCATTAGTCCGTTGTTTTGAGGGAAAGAATGCGCTTTTACGAGAAAGCTGAACTGTCCGAACTTCACAAGGATCAGGCCTTCTGCCTGCAATGTGGCGCGCCTACCGAGCTGCGAGCGACACGTGGCATCTTCCGTACGACCCGCGACACAAGTAACGGACGCCCGGCCTGCACGTATGAAGCAGTCTGCAGCAAGGCGGGGCCACAGATAAAGGCCTTTCCTTTTATCTCTGCTCTGCGCGACATTCATCAGCCACAAATCATTCACGGCTGGATTTACGACGATTAAGGGTGCGGTGCATAGATGAGCAATTACCATAACCACTGGCATTTTCATAGCCCAGGTCGCTACCATTCGACCTTCGAGGGCGAGACGCATGATGGCGGTTGGCACCAGCATTATCATCAGCACCGATACCGCGTGCCCGTCGAAGATGTTGAGGCGGGGCATGAGCATCTCGACGGCCCGCATGGGCATGACCATATCGGCAGTGAACATACCATTCAGCCTGAAGCCCCAGCCGACTGGGTAGTGTAAAGGAGCTCTAAGGTGAATACAGCCATTTCCTACATGTACCGCGATGCCGACAATTACAAAGAGACAGCACGCGTGGTGCTGTCCGGCGAATTGAGCAAGACTGATCTCGCCGACATCCTCGCCGCGCGCGATGAAAACTTCTATTTCATTCCTTCACAGGTTGGCCTGGACGACCTGCAGGAAAAATTGGCGGCGTACGGCAGTGGCGACATGACTGATAGTGATCATGTCTGGCATGAGTTGGAAGATGATGCCTTTGAAGCCACCGACGAGACTCCCACGAATGAGCTAACGGTCGCCGAGCTGGCCGATCGCTTCCGCACCGTCAAGTGGAATATCGGCGCCGCCCTCGCTCTGCACGGCATCAGTGCCTGACTTTTGGCCGAACTGTCATTTCCCGTGGCAGGTAGCGAGTTGATCGATATAATGATCAGAAGCTACTACGCGAGTAGATTATCCATGGAGAAGCGATGAGTTCACAACCCTTGAGTCCCGAACAGAAATTAGCCATTGGCGACGATGTTCTCAATGCCCTGTATGACATCAACGATCCCGAACTGGGGATGAGTATCGTTGATCTGGGTTTGATCAAAGAAATCGTGGTCGGCGAAGATGAGCGGCCAACCGAGATCAAGATGGTGTTGACCACGCCGTTTTGCCCCTGGGCGGGAGATTTAATTACGCAAGTCAAATCCAACGCCGAGCAAGTCGTTTCATCGGCCAAAGTAACCTTGTTGGCCGAACGTTGGGAGCCGCCAGTCGGGCTATTTTAATGGCAAGCGCACAGCGCCGCAGCATCGGGCGTTGTGCCAGTAGAGATGGAAGCCAGCATCCAGGAGAGCAGAAAGGCCACCTACTGCCGATTTAGCCGGCAGGCACCCATTTGGCGATAATGAAGCGGGTGGAGTCTGCACCGCCAACGCCGCCGTCAAGGCATGTCTGCATGGTGAGGACCGGCGTCGATGAGCTACCCCCAACCTCGGCCCAGCGATTGTAAACTTCGGACGTCTTTTCCATGTCGGTGGCCCAGGCCAGCCGCCAGGTGGAAACATTACCAGCAGCATCGCTAAAGTAGGCAATCATGCCAGCACGGAGAGAGCCGGCCACGTAAGCCTGACGCAAGGATGCGAAGGTGCTGGTGTTGTGGCTGACCAGATAGGTATTATTGGCGCCAGAGCAAGTCCAGCGGAAAACGCCCAACGGGAGTGAGTTTTGATCTTCGCAGCCAGTATTGCCCCAGCCGCTATTGATGCCAAGCGAAGGCACGGATAGGCGCGAGGGACCGATCGCGGAGCTGACCGGAGTCGCCGGCGCAGGCGCGACGGAGGCGGGAGCAACAACAGGAGCGGGAGTGGCAACAGCGACAAACGAAGCAGTCATGACCGCCGTCGGTGGTCGAGTGGGGGCGGGCGCGATTTCGAACGTTTCGGGCTCGATGCGCACTGGAGCTCGCTGCTCAAGCGGTTGAGCGGCGATGGGGGCGGGGGAAGCGATCGCGTCGGGGACGGCGGGGGTAACTGCCGCGGCGCTATCTTGGAAGGTCAGCACCAACATCAGTGACAAGATGGCCACCGCGGGGGCGAGGAAGAAAACGGGTCGCTGTATCATTACTGATTCAGTGTAAACCCCAAGGTTCCTCTAAATCAATAGGCCCTTAGTCATATGAGTTGTGGCGACGGGGCAGTTATGCGTGCTGCCCGCAGCGCAACCCTTCGTCACTTACCGCAATAGCATAGACGCCACAGCGAGCATTGCCGTCGTTAACAGGCGCGGTGCAATGCTGGGGGTAGGAGCAGAGCTCGCAGACGATCTGTACCACCGGCGAGCCCTCGCGTGCGGCGTCTCGTACCGACAGGGCATTTACTCCGGGGCAGTCGGCATTATGCTGCAGCAGCGAGAAGTCGAGTGCGAAGGGAATCACTCGATAATCAACTTCGTTCATGAGCGAACTGTCAGACATCGCCGGGGCATTGTCTATTTTATGTCTCGTGTACTCGTGGCTTGTGACGTGGGCCCTTGCAGCGCCGGTTGTCCCATCAGCGCCATGGCCGGCGCTTGACCGTCTCGAGCATGCAAAACACCATCTCCACATCAGAAACATTTAGTAAATTACCAAGGAGATAGGTATGGCTCGATACATTCTCATGTGGGGCGACAAAGATGGCGATGCCCATGTGCGCCTACTTGAAGGAACGGCCGAAGATGCCGATCGTGGCCTGGAGATGTTAGCGCAGAAGTATGACGAAGACTTCTTCGGCGGGCGCTGGATTGAAGACAAGGCGGGCTTTATGCCTTTCGATAGCATCGAAGGCGAGTACAACGAATATCGTGAAGACCTGGCCGCGCTAGAGGCGATGGACAATGAAGGCGCCAGCGACAGCTGATTCGCGTCCATAGGTAGCGTCATGGCCAACGCCGATCTCCGACCAGCCTCGCTCGAGCGTCGCGCTCGTACGATCTTGGCGGCCATTGCCGATCCGGAAATTCCTGCCGTCAGCATTGTGGATCTGGGCATCGTAGATACCGTAGTAAGTGATGCTGACGGGCATTTGGAAGTGCATTTGCTGCCAACGTTCATTGGCTGTCCAGCGACAGAAATTATCCGTACTAACGTTATTGGGGCGTTGGCTGACGCGGGTCTTAACGCTACTGTATCTTTGGTATACGACCCACCATGGAGCAGCGAGCGCATTACTGCCCGCGGGCGTGAACAGCTCCGCGCCTCCGGTTTCGCCCCGCCGTCACGCGACTCGCTCGATCCGCAGCGTTTATCGCAACTGCGGCTCTCGACCGTCTTTGTGGCCAACTGCCCGTACTGCGGCAGTGCCAATACGACGATGGAGAATCTTTTTGGCCCGACCTTGTGTCGTTCAATTTATCATTGCGCCAAATGCAAGCAGCCCTTCGAAAGTTTTAAGCAACTCTAAGGTTGTAGGGTGATTTCATCAGCACCGCGCTGTCGAGCCTGGTAGCGAACTAGACTGAAGCGCGTCAAGAAGGTGCCGGCCGCCAGTATGGCTATGACGCCGATCAGAATCGCCATAATATCGGCATAACCTGCCGCTCCGGACGCCAAGGCTAGATAGAAAATGATTAATCGCTCTGGCCGTTGTCCCCAGCCGCCGGTAGCATCAAAGCCCAGTGCCTCCGCCCTCGCCCGAGCATAACTGACCATTAATGAGCCGATCAAGGCGGCTAACGCTAAGCCGATCCACCAGTGGGGTGCTGATTCAAGCCAAAGTACAATCAAAGCGGTATACACAGCTGCCTCTGAGAGGCGATCAAGATTGCTATCAAGGAAAGCGCCGCCGGCGCTAGCCTGTGCCCTTCGTCGCGCCAACTCCCCGTCGACGACGTCCAGCAGGCCGGCAAATAGGAGTAAAATCAGTGCCAGCAGGAGTTGGTTGGCGACAACGCTCAAAGCAGCGGCGAGCGACAGGGCCAGGCCCATATATGAAATCGCGTCTGGCGTTAAGCGCGTAGCCGCCAGAGCCTCGACCAGAGGCCCCGCCAGACGTCGGCCACGCTCCTTCCATGTTGGGGACGTCATTAACCTGAAGAGCTCGAGCTCAGCGCCTCTCGCACCCAGGCAGTTTCTTCGTAGTTGGAGCGGCGGAAGCCAAGCCTCTGCTCTGATGCAGGCCCATGCCCGGTGACGACCGACTTCAGCTCAGCCCAGTCAGGCTCGGTGTAGTGCCAACGCCCCTCCGCTTCGTCGTAGTGTAGCTCAGGATCCGGGATACGCAGTCCAAGCTCGCGGATGCGCGGCACGTAAATGCCCAAGAACTCTTGGCGCAATTGTTCATTATTCTTGGTTTTGATCTTCCAGTGCAGGTCCTTGTCCTTCGCTGGATCGGTTGGTGGTCCGTGCATCTGCATCAGCGGGCCCCACCAGCGGTCGAGCGCCTCCTGCACCATCGCGCGCTGCGCCTCAGTTCCGTTCATGAGGGTCAGAACGACGTCGCGCCCGTGCATGATGTGGACCGATTCCTCCCAACAGATCTTCTTCATGGTGCGCCCGTAAGGAGCATATGAGGAGTCACGCAGGGCCTGCTGGGAGACGATGGCCGCCGCGTCCACGAGCCAGGCGATAATACCAATGTCCGCCCAGCTCTTGGTTGGATAGTGGAAGACATTGTGAAACTTAGTTTTGCCCGCCAGCAGATCTGTCATCATTCGCTCACGCGGCTTGCCAAGGTCCTCTGCCACGCGGTACAGCAGCTGGGCGTGCCCGACCTCGTCTTGGATCTTGCTCGTCAGTGCCAACTTCCGACGGAGCGTCGGTGCGCGCATGATCCAGTCGCGCTCGGGCAATACTCCCATCAACTCGGAGTTGGCGTGCATCTCGACAAACTTCAGCACGGCGGCGCGGTAGTCGTCAGGCATCCAGTCGTCGGCCTCGACCTTGCCGCCGCCACCTACATGAGCATAAAAGGCCGCTTCCTGTGCGCTTCCATCGGACATGACTTGCCCCATAAAATATATTAACTGTCATGGTAACGCAGGCATGACAATCGGCAAGCGGAGCAAGGGTAATGCCAACTGGCTTGGCGTAGATTGATTGCGTAGATCTAGCACTGAGAGATGGCGTTCGTTCGGCCGGCTATGGCAATAGCGGAGCATGCGCAGCCTTGACGCTGGCCTGGCGGCGATGATCATTCTTCTTCCGGCATCAATTAACCCGGCGAAGGAATACTATGAACGTAAACGAAGAAAATCTCAAAGACCTACTAGTCACTGCCGTCGAGGGCGGAATTAATTATTGGGCTATGGTGCGCAAGTACGATCCTGATGCCGGTTCGGCGGTGGTGATCGAAATAGAATCAAGCGGCGAAGGAGCTCCGATCGAGCGTCTGGTGACTTTTGCGGATTTACGTGAGCCACTAAAGCGCCTGGCCGCTCAGCTGGGTCAGTCGCCCGAAGAATTATTCGAAAACCACGATGCCGCCACCGCAGACGCGCTAGTGCAGATGGTTCTATTCGGCGAGGTTATTTATGCCTGAGCCACGCATGCCGCAACAATTGGCGAATGACATTTACGACATCTTAGTCGAAGAGTGTGGCGCCTACGATGGCGATGATTGGTCGCGCCAGGGCTTTGTACACTGGGTAGTCAACGGCGTTGAGGGGCACGAATTTCGTTTCGGCGGCAAGCTCGGCTTCGGCGGCAAGCTCTGGTTCTTCTCTAACAGCCGGCAGGCCCTGAGCGTCAGCTGCTATGCTGAAGATGAAAATAAAGACCGACAGAAAATGATTGCTAAGACCAATGAGCGCCTGGCGCAATTGGCGCAACAAGCAGATATCTAAAGGAGAAAAGAATGGCCAAGTATTATGTCTACGAGGAGATTCGCTATCTCGTCGAAGCCAACAGCAACGAAGAGGCGATTGAGCACGTCATCAATGACGCCAACCGCGATTCACATTGCTTCCAAGAAGTTTCTGAGCGCCAGGCCGAGTTGCTCGAAGGCGAGACAGATCCCGAGGCAGGCAACTGATCATGGCTATTGAAATTCTTGAAGCCACTTATTACCCCGAAGACCCCGACGCGGCCGTGGGGCGCATGCCCCTGCCTTTGCTCGAGGTGCTAACTCACGAGCCAGATGACAATGTCGTTACCTTGTCGGTTACTTACAAGCCAGGCGGAAGTGCCGTATCGGACGAAGACGCACATGGCATGGAAGTGGTCATGACTCGCGAGCAGGCCCAGCAGTTTGCCGGCGAGCTGGCGCGGGCGCTGGTCGCGTTCAGACCGCGTTCATGATGAACAGCTACACATTAGGGCAAACGCCCGAAGCAGTCATTCGTCAGGCGTTACCTGATGGGTACCGGGTTGATCTTAACTTGGAAGATTTCCGTACTGTTCGCGACGCCCTGCTCTTCGCAGCAGCTGAAGGTGATCAGGCGGCGAAGGCCATGGGAGCAGACATCACCGTTCGTCTGGGGCTGGACGATCCGGAGCTGGCCGCCATTTATAAGAAGCATCTTAACCTTGCTCGGGACGAGATGATTATCTTGCTGCGCGCACTAGCCGCATTTGGACTAGAGCAAGCTGAGGAAAATGCGGTCGGCCTGCGCGTCGATATTCTCAGCACGCTTGATATCGAAGAAATTTAATCTCGGCACAAGGAGGCTACAATGACAACCGCTCGCCCACTCACCGTCGCCGAGCTCATCGCTGTGCTTTCGCGCCTACCGGTCGACGCACCGGTGTGCGCATCTGAAACGACCTATACGCAGGAGGGCGAGATGGTGAACCTGATGCCAATCATCGACGTCCAGATCGGCGCGGCAGGGTGGGGCCGGAACGAGGGCCAACAGACCGTCATTCTCCGTAGCGGTGAGCATGCCTGGGGATAAGGCGCTCCGAGTAGCCGTCTGTAGCAATCCCCGCTTATTTCACCCTTACTGCCAAGCTCAAAAGAGATTAACCTTCAGCTCGCCTCTTTTGAGCGTAATCTATGTCGCCTGATGTGGCTGTGGGGCCATATCAGCCGTTCACAGCGTCTGCGGCGTCTTTTGTAGCCCATGGGCCGCCTAAGACGCTCGAAGCGCCTCTAACGCCTTCGTGAGCAAATTTACGAGCGCCAATTCCGGTAGGCTACCCATAAGTCCGCGCCCAGTTCTCGATAGTCACTGCGATGCCCGGCCAGGTCTGCGTC
>Ga0299913_10000064_pt1 | contig 45612 bp, 30 predicted proteins | sample RVTome_9_FD_201360 | JGI IMG/M metagenome (GOLD analysis project Ga0299913, IMG submission 201360) | Soil microbial communities from uranium-contaminated site in the Upper Colorado River Basin, Wyoming, United States - RVT155D38 (version 2) ... | reverse complement strand
GCCTCGCAGGCGCTGTGCCTGACCTCGCCCGACGCGATCGAGGGCGTGTCGGCCTTCCTGCAGAAGCGGCCGCCGAACTTCGCAGGCGCGTAGCGGGGCCCGGCCGGTCGCGCGAAGTTGCGCGACCGCGCCCCGCGCTGCTTCGCTGTGCGCGACGTCGTCGACCACCGAGGGGACACCGATGGATCTGGAGGCAGGGCTCACGCCCGGCAAGCGCTTCCGCTGTGGCGCCTGCGGCAATCTCACGCGCTTCGACATCGTGTCCACCGAGCGGCTGCGCCGGTTCTGGCACGTGGACCTGTCGGGGGAGGGCCGCGCCGACGAGGAGGAGATCTTGTCGCGCGAGGTCGAATCGGTGACCTGCCGCTGGTGCGGCTCGGCCGAGCACATCGAGGTGCTCGACGCCCCGGGCGCCCCCGAGGTCGCCTGACCTCCAACCTGGAACATTTCGATCAGTGCGGCAGATCACGCTCACATGTGAGCGCGATCTGCCACGTTGATCGGTATCTGCCAGGTTGGGGCGTGGGGGGAGGGGTGTCACAGGCAGGGCGTACGGTCGGTGCATGCTCATCGACTGTGACGACTGCGCCCTGCGGGACAGCGACGCCTGCGCCGACTGCATCGTGACGTTCCTGGTGGAGCGTCCCGAGGGGGCGGTGGTGTTCGACGTGGAGGAGGAACGGGCGTTGCGGAGCCTGCAGCGGGCGGGCCTCGCGCCCGGTTCGCGCTTCTCCAAGCTCGCCTGAGCCGACCCGTTTCGTCACGGTTCCTTGTTCCGGCGGTAGGCGCGGCTGCACAATGCCGCGCAACCGGCTCACGAGGACACCGTGAACGAGCTCCAGCTGGTCGGCTACACCGCTGACCTCAAGCACCTCGTCTTCAGCGACGTCATCGACGGCGCGCGATTCAAGGTGCCCGTGGACGACGATCTGGTGGCCACGCTGAGCGAAGTGCTCCAGCTGGTCGATCCCGACCGTGACCCGTTCCAGCCCGCGCCCGCCGAACCCGAGCCGCCGCAGCCTGACGCCTGGGGCCGACCGGAGGCACCCGCGCCCGCACGCAGTGGCCTGTTCGACGACGACGACGATGACGACTTCGGCTTCGCCCCGGCGCCCGCCGAGGCGCGCCGCAACGGGCGCAAGCGCGGCGTGCAGCCTGGCGAGGGGGCGCTCGCCGCGTTCGCCGCCTCGGCCGAGCCCACGCCGCGCGGCGGGTCCGGCCGCGCCGGCCAGGGTGCGGGTCCGGACGACGACCGTCCCGCCACGAGCAAGCTCTCGCCGCGCGAGATCCAGGCGCTGCTGCGCTCCGGCATGACCCCGCGCCAGGTCGCGCGCCGCGCCGAGAGCAACGAGGCCTGGGTCGCGCGCTGGCTCGCGCCGATCGAGGCCGAGCGCCGTCTGGTGCTCGAAGCGGTCGAGCAGGCGCGCGTGACCAAGGCGCGCCTGGGCGAGAGCCGCGACCTGCTGGGCGAGGCCGTGCGCAGGAACCTGGCCGAGAAGGGGCTGCGGCCCGACGACGACACGGTGGAGTGGAACGCGTCCAAGCGCGAGGGCGACAGCCACTGGATCGTGTCGCTGGCCTACCGCAGCCGCGGGCGCAAGCAACGCGCGATCTGGCACTTCAACCCCGACACGGGCGACCTGGACTGCCGCAACGCCCTGGCCGTCGACGTGGCCTGGACGCGTCCCCGGCGTGGGGGCCGGGCGCGGCCGCACACCATGGTGACCGCGCCGACGCGCAAGGCCATGGCCGGTAAGACGGCGTCGGCCAAGAAGCCCGCGGCGAAGAAGGCCGCGGCGAAGAAGGCCGCGCCCGCAAAGAAGGCCGCGCCGGTGAAGAAGGCGTCCGCCTCGAAGCCCGCCGCCAAGAAACCGGCCGCCAAGAAACCGGCCGCCAAGAAACCGGCCGCCAAGAAGGCCGCGCCGGTGAAGAAGGCCGCCGTCAAGAAGGCCGCCGCGAAGAAGCCGGCGCCGGCGAAGCGGGCGGCCGCCGGAGGCGCGGCGCGCAAGCGGTGAGCCGCGGCTCGGCCGTCCGCCGCGCCTTCCCGCACGCTGCGGCCCTGGCGCTGGTGGCGCTGGCCGTCGCGGCCGAATGCACCCGGCCGCTGGCGCCTGTGGCCGTGACCCCCGTGGCGCCGCATGCGGTGCTCGGCGCGGCGTTCGCGGCCCGTGCGCGGAGCTATCACGATCCCCGCGCGCTCGTGGCGTTGACGGCCATGCTCATACCGTTGTTCGTCACCGGCTGGTGGGCGTTGAGCCGCAGGGGCCGCGCGCTGACCGGCCGCATCGAGCGGCGCTTGGGGGCGCACCGTCCGCTCCGGGCCGTGGCGCTGACCGGGCTGGCGCTGGCCGTCGCGATCGACCTGGCCGTTCTGGCGCCGACATGGTGGGCCGGGTACGTCCAGGACGGCGCCTACGGCTTCCGCACCCAGGGCGCCGCCGGCTGGCTGCGCGACTGGGTCGTCGCCCGCGCCCCGAGCCGGCTCGCCGTCGTGGTCGGGCTGCCGCTCGCGGTGGTGGTCATCCGCCGCGCGCCGCGTGCCTGGCCGCCGCTGCTGGGCTTCGCCGCCGCCGTGCTCACTGCGCTGCTCACCCTCGCCGCCCCGTTGCTCCTCGAGCCGCTGTGGCTGCGAACCCAGCCGCTGCCGCCCGGACCCGACCGCGCCGCCGTCGAGCGCGTGATCGCCGCCGCCGATGCGCCCGTCGATCGCATCCTCGTCGGCGACGAGAGCCGGCGCAGCACGCGGGCGAACGCGTACGTCTCGGGCCTCGGGGGCACGCGGCGCGTCGTGCTGTACGACACGCTGCTGGACGAGGCGAGCCCGCGCGAGGTGGCCATGGTGGTCGCGCACGAGTTCGCCCACGACCGCCACCGGGACCTGTGGCGCGGCGTGCTGACCGCGGGTGCGGCGAGTGTGGCGCTGGCCTACGCCCTGGCGCTGGTGCTGCGCCTGGGCGCCGCCGCGGGTGTGATCCGGGGACCGGCCGATCCGCGCGCGGCCGTGCTGGCGATGTTCGTGCTGATCGCGCTGGCCGCGACCACGCTGCCGGTGCAGAGCGCGCTGTCGCGACGCGCCGAGGCCGCGGCGGACTGGGCTGCCCTCGACCTCACCGCCGATCCCGAGGGCTTCGCCGCGATGCAGCGCACGCTGGCCCGCTCGCACCTGTCCGATCCCGCGCCGCCTCGCTGGGTGCGCACGCTGTGGTTCAGCCATCCCGGCGTGGCCGAGCGGCTCGCGGCGGCCGCCGCCTGGGAGCGCCTGCACCCCGGGACGGCGCGATGACGCGCACCCTGTGGGTCACCAACGACCTGCCGCCGCGTGCGGGCGGGATCGAGCAGTTCGTGCACCACCTGCTCGAACGCCTGCCGGGCGCGGAGACCCGGGTCATCGCCAGCCGTTGGCCCGGCGACGCCGCCCACGACGCCACCCTGCCCTACCGCGTCGAGCGCTACCGTCGCCCGCTGCTGCCGACCCCCGCGCTGCTGGCGCGGGTGCGGGCCGCCGTCGAGGAACACCAGCCCGAGGTCGTCGTGTTCGGCGCCGCATGGCCGCTGGCAGAGCTCGCCGACCGCGTCGGCCGGCCGACGCTCGCGTTCACCCACGGCCACGAGGCCGGGATCGTGCGCGTCGGCGGGGGTCCGCTGATCCGCCGGGTCGCGCGCAAGGTCGACGCCCTGGGCGTGATCAGCGGCTTCACCCGCCGGGCACTCGGCCCGTGGGTCGAGCCGCAGGCGATCGTGCACGAGCTGCCGCCGGGGGTGGACGTCGCGCGCTTCCACCCCGGCGTCGACGGGGGTCCGGTGCGCGCGCGCCACGGCGTGCCCGAGGGCGCGCCGCTGGTGGTGTGCGTCGGCCGGCTGGTGGCACGCAAGGGCCAGGACGTGCTGGTCGAGGCGTGGCCGGCGGTGCTGCGCGCGCATCCTGACGCGCGCCTGCTGCTGGTGGGAGAAGGCCCGTTGGGCGAGCGCCTGGCCAAGCGGGTCCACGCGCTGGGCCTGGGGGAGCGTGTGCTGTTTGCGGGGGGGATCGACTGGCGCGAGCTGCCGGCCCACCACGCGGCGGCGGACCTGTTCGCCATGCCGTGCCGCACGCGCCTGGGCGGCCTGGACGTCGAGGGGCTGGGCATCGTCTACCTCGAAGCGCAGGCCTGCGGGGTGCCGGTGCTCGCGGGCGACAGCGGTGGCGCCCCCGAGGCGCTGCTCGCCGGGCGCAGCGGGGAGGTCGTGGACGGGCGCGACCCGGGCGCGGTCGCCGCGGCTCTCAGCCGGCTGCTCGCGGATCCGGTCGCCCTGCGCGCCATGGGTGTCGAGGGCAGGGCGTTCGTCGAGCGCGCCTACTCCTGGGACGCCATCGGCGGTCGTCTGCGGGAAGTCATTCGGAATTTGGCCGCCATGCCCCCGCCGCGCTGACTAGGATCAACGCTGACGTGGCCGGGGGAGATGGCCAACCGAGCGCGCCGGGTTCCAGCAAACCGATCCGGCGACGAGCACAGGAGTACGACGAATGCCCGAGACGTTGACGCTGGCCGCTCCGACGATCACCGAGCTGTTCGGCCGGGCGGTCGAGCAGTGGGCCGAGCGGGTCGCTTTTCGCGTCAAGCGCGGCGACGACTGGCAGCCCATCACCTTCGCCGAGTACGGCGAGGCGGTGCGCGCCTGCGCCGGTGGCTTGATCGCGCTGGGCATGGCGCCCGGCGACTTCGGCTCGATCATCGCCGGCAACCGGCCCGAATGGCACGAGTGCGACTTCGGGATGATCAACGCCGGCATGGTGAGCTGCCCCGTCTACCCGACGAACTCGCCCAGCCAGGTGCACTACATCATGGAGCACTCGGGCTCGAAGGTGATCTTCTGCGAGGACGCGGCACAGCTTGCGAAGGTCCAAGAGGTCCGCGCGCAGCTTCCCGGCCTGCGCGCGGCGATCGTGTTCACCGGCGAGAACTGCGACGGCGAGTTCGCGATCGCGTGGGAGGACCTCCTGGAACGCGGGCGCGAGTACCTGCGCCTGCAGCCGGGCGAGTACGACCTGCGCCGCTCGGCGGCGAAGCCCGATGACCTGCTCGCCGTGATCTACACCTCGGGCACCACCGGCCCCCCCAAGGGCACGATGCTGTCGCACCACAACGCGGTGTGGACGATGGCGTCGCTCGACCAGGTGCTTGCCTCCGACGGCAGCGACCGCAAGCTGTCGTTCCTGCCACTGTCGCACGTCGCCGAGCGCACCAGCTCGGAGTACCTGCAGTTGCAGCAGGGCTTCGAGATTTGGTTCGCGGGCGGCATCGAGACGCTCGGCGCCGACATGGTCGCCTGCAAGCCGACCGTGCAGTTCGTGGTGCCGCGCATTCTCGAGAAGCAGTACGACGGCATCATGAAGATGCTCGACGGGCTGCCCGAGGAGAACCGCACCAAGGCCCTGCAGGCCATCGAGCTCGGCAAGCAGCGCGTGCGCCTGCAGCAGGAGGGCAAGGGGCTGCCCGACGAGCTGGAGGCCGCCTATCAGGCCGCCGACCAGGCGTTGTTCGCGATGGCGCGCGGCGCCCTGGGATACGACCAGCTCAAGGTGCTCATCTCCGGCGCCGCCCCGATCGCGCTGGACCTGCTCGAGTTCTTCCGCGCCATCGGCGTGCCGGTGTTCGAGGTGTACGGCCAGACCGAGGACCACGGGCCCACCACGATCAACCGCATCGACAAGTTCAAGCTCGGCACGGTCGGCTACGTGATCCCCGGCGGTGAGTGCGTGATCGCCGACGACGGCGAGATCCTCTACCGCGGCGACAACGTCTGCATGGGGTACTACCGCAACCCCGAGGCGACAGCCGAGCTGATCGACAGCGACGGCTGGCTGCACACCGGCGACATCGGCGTGATGGACGACCAGGGCTTCGTCACCATCACCGACCGCAAGAAGGACATCATCATCACCTCGTCGGGCAAGAACATCGCCCCGCAGGTGATCGAGCAGAAGCTGAAGTTCTCGCCGTGGGTGTCCCAGGCGGTGGTGATCGGCGAGCGCCGGCCGTACGTGACGGCGCTGATCACGCTCGACGAGGCCGCCGTGACGCAGTTCGCGGAGCAGAAGTCGATCGCGTATGGCTCGTATGCCGAGCTGACCGAGCACCCGGACATCGTCGGGCTGGTCGAGGCGCACATCGCCGAGGTCAACCAGTCGCTCGCCACCATCGAGCAGGTGAAGAAGTTCAAGATCCTGCCGGAGGACTTCACCGTCGACGCCGGGACGATCACGCCGACGCTGAAGATCAAGCGCAAGCCCATCGGCGAGCGCTACCAGGGCGCCATCGAGTCCCTCTATTCATAATCGCCACAGTGAGCAGTTGCGCTACCCGGGTAGCGCAACTGCACACAGTGCGGAAGGCGCGACCATGCACAAGGACCTGACGCTCATCCCCGACGACCAGCCCGGCGTGCTGGCGCGGATCGGCGAGGCCGCGGGCGCCGCCGGCCTGAACATCGAGGGCGTCTCGGCCTTCACCGGCCAGGGCAAGGGGGTCATCCACCTGCTGGTGGACGACCCCGACCAGGGGCTGGACGTGCTCAGCGAGGCCGGGTTCGAGGTCAAGGCGATGCGCGACGTGGTCGTCGTCGACTGCCAGGACCGCCCCGGTGAGCTGGGCGACATCGCCCGGAAAGTCGCCGAGGCCGGCATCAACGTCGAGCAGGCCTACACCGCGACGGCCAACCGCGTGGTGCTCGTCTGCGACGACGTGGACAAGGCACGCGCGCTGTTCGCTTGATCGCGCACGCGGCGGAGGACGAGCGGCATGGACCTGCCGGTGCTCGGAGAGGACGGACCGCACTGCACGCTGTCGCCCGCGGCGCTTGAGCAGCGTCTACAGGACTGGCGCGCGGTCATGGAGCGGGCACTGCGCAGCGAGCAGGCGCGCGACGGGGTGACCGTGGCCGACTACCCCCACGAGCCGGCGCTGCGTGCGCGGATCGACACGCTGATCGCCGCCGAGGGCGAGTGCTGCGCGTTCCTGCGCTTCGACATCGAGGAGCGCGACGAGTTCCTGCGTCTCACGCTGCACCACCCGCCGGAGTTCAACCTTCTGGCTGTTCGATGACCGCGAGGACCACGCCCGCGTCGATCTGCTGACCGGCGGCGACGCGCACGTCGGTCACCACGCCGTCGTGCGGGGCGGTGATGCGGTGCTCCATCTTCATCGCCTCGAGGATCAGCAGCAGGTCGCCCTTCGCGACCTCCTGGCCTGTCTCGGCGAGCACCTGGAGCACGTTGCCCGGCATCGGCGCCAGCAGGCTGCCCGGCGCCTCCTCGACCTCCGCGATCGGGAAGCGCGGCAGGCGGCGCAGCGTGGTCGCGCCGAGCGGCGAGTCGACCGCAGCGACATCGCCGTCCCAGCGCACCCGCACCGCGCGGCGCACGCCGTCGACCTCGAGCTGGATCGTGTCGCCGTCCTCAGGCCAGGCCGCTACCCGCACGGTTGCCTCGCGGCCGCCGGCCTCCACTGACCACGTACCGTCCCGGCGGTGCGCGTAGCCCACGCGCAGCGGCTCCTCCGTACCGGGGACGGCGAACTCGACGAGCTGGGGCTGCGAGGGGTTGTTGCGCCACCCCGGCGGCACGGTGCGCAGGATCGGCAGTGGCGCTTCGGCGCGGCGGCGGTGCACGGCGGCCAGCGCCGCCGCGGCGCTGTGGACCAGCAACGTCTCCTCGCCGGGCTCGGAGGGTGCCGCCAGGCCGTGCTCGTCGATGAAGCCGGTGTGCAGGTCGCCCGCGAGGAACGCCGGGTGGCGCAGGGTGCGCACCAGGAAGTCGCGGTTGGTGACCAGGCCGTGCACCCGGGTCTCCGTCAGCGCGCGGGCCAGCAGCAGCGCCGCCTCGGCCCGCGTCGGCGCGTGGGCGATGACCTTGGCGAGCAGCGGGTCGTAGTGCACGCCGACCGTGAAGCCTTCGTGGACGCCGCTGTCGAAGCGCACGCCGGGAATCGACGGGGGATCCCACACGGCGAGCGTGCCGGTCGCCGGCAGGAACCCGGCGGCCGGGTCCTCGGCGTACAGGCGCGCCTCGATCGCGTGGCCGACCAGCTCCAGGTCGTCCTGGTCGAACGGGATCGGCTCGCCCATCGCCACCAGCAGCTGCAGGCGCACGAGATCCAGCGGTGCGAACTCCTGATCGTCCACACGCCACACCAGCTCGCTGACGGGGTGCTCGACCTGCAGGCGCGTGTTCACCTCCAGGAAGTAGAAGTCGCCATCCTGTGTGGCGATGAACTCGACCGTTCCGGCGTTGGTGTAGCCGAGCTCGCGCCCGGCGGCGACGGCTGCCGACGTGAGCCGCTCGCGCAGCGCCTCGTCGACGGCGGGGGAGGGCGCCTCTTCGATCACCTTCTGGTAGCGCCGCTGCACCGAGCATTCGCGTTCGCCGACGTGCAGCACCGTGCCGTGGCTGTCGCCCAGGATCTGCACCTCGATGTGGCGCGGACGCTCGACGTAGGGCTCGATGAACACGGTGTCGTCGCCGAACGCGGCGGCCGCCTCGCGCCGCGCCGCAGCGACCGCGTCGGCCAACTCCGCCGCCGACGCCACGATGCGCATGCCCTTGCCGCCGCCGCCCGCGGACGCCTTGACCAGCACGGGGAACGGCACGCCGTCCAGGGCAGGGATCTCCTCGCCAGTGACCGTTACCGAGCGCAGCACCGGCACGCCGGCGGCCGCGAGCAGCTCCTTGGCGCGCAGCTTGTCGCCCATCGCCGCGATCACCTCGGGCGACGGACCGACCCACGCCAGCCCGGCGTCGATGCAGGCCTGGGCAAAGGCAGCGTTCTCGGCCAGGAAGCCGTAGCCGGGGTGCACGGCGTCGGCGCCGGTGCGCCGCGCCGCCTCGAGCAGCTTGTCCACGACGAGGTAGGAGTCGGCTGCCGCCGACCCGCCCAGGGCCACGGCCTCGTCGGCGGCGCGCACGTGCGCCGCGTCCGCGTCGGGCTCGCTGTACACCGCGACCGTGGCGACGCCCATCGCGCGCGCGGAGCGCATGACGCGGCAGGCGATCTCGCCGCGGTTGGCGACGAGCAGCTTCGTGACCGGCTTCATCGCGTCCCGCCTCACATGCGGAACACGCCGTAGCCCGGCGTGCCCTTGACTTCGTTGGTGTGGGCGGCCGAGATGGCCAGCCCCAGGACCGTGCGGGTGTCACGCGGATCGATGATGCCGTCGTCCCACAGCCGCGCGGTCGCGTAGAACGCCGTGGACTGCGACTCGATCTCGGCCTGGAAGGCGTCCTGCATCGCCTTGGCCGCCTCGCGGTCGAACGCGGCCCCGGCCTTCTCGGCCGCGTTCTCCGCGACGATCGACATCACGCCCGCGAGCTGCTGGGGTCCCATGACCGCGATGCGGTGGTTGGGCCAGGTGAACAGGAAGCGCGGGTTGTACGCCCGCCCGCACATGCCGTAGTTCCCGGCGCCGTAGGACGCGCCGATCATGATCGTGAAGTGCGGCACGGTGGAGTTGGACACGGCGTTGATCAGCTTCGCGCCGTCCTTGACGATGCCGCCCTGCTCGTAGGCCGTGCCGACCATGAAGCCGGTGATGTTCTGCAGGAACACCAGCGGGATGTCGCGCTGGTTGCACAGCTGGATGAACTGCGCGCCCTTCTGGCTCTCCTCGCTGAACAGGATGCCGTTGTTGCCGAGGATCCCGACCGGGTAGCCGTGGATCGACGCCCACCCGGTCACGAGTGTCTTGCCGTAGCGCGGCTTGAACTCCTCGAAGCGGCTGCCGTCGACGATGCGCGCGATCACCTCGCGCATGTCGAACGGCACGCGCACGTCGACCGAGCCGATGCCGAGCAGCTCCTCGGGGTCGTACAGCGGCTCGTCCGGCGGCAGCGTGGGGGCAGGCCCGCGCTTGCGCCAGTTGAGGTGGCCGACGATCTGGCGGCCGATGCGGATCGCGTCGAGTTCGTCCTCGGCCAGGTAGTCCGACACACCCGACACGGTCGAGTGCATCTCGGCCCCGCCGAGGGACTCCTCGTCGGCGACCTCGCCCGTGGCCATCTTCACCAGCGGCGGCCCGCCCAGGTACACGCGCGCCTGGCCCTTGACCATGACGGTGTAGTCGCTCATGCCTGGCACGTACGCGCCGCCCGCGGTCGAGGGGCCGAACACCAGCGACAGCGTGGGGATGCCCGCCTTGGACATCTGCGTGAGGTTGCGGAAGGTCTGGCCGCCGGGGACGAAGATCTCGGCCTGCTTGGGCAGGTCCGCGCCGCCCGACTCGGTGAGGTTGATCAGCGGCAGGCGGTTCTCCATGGCGATCTCCATGGAGCGCAGGGCGCGCTTGAGGCCGAACGGGTTGGTGGCGCCGCCCTTGACCGTCGGGTCGCTCGCGCCGATCAGGCACTCCACGCCGCTGACGACGCCGATCCCCGCGACACCGCTGCCACCCGCGTGGTACTCGGTGCCGTAGGCGGTGAGCGAGGACAGCTCGAGGAAGGGGGAGTCGGGGTCGAGCAGCAGCTCGACGCGCTCCCGTGCCAGCAAGCGGCCGCGGGCGCGGTGGCGCGCCACGTACTTGTCGCCGCCGCCCGCGCGCGCCTGGGCCAGCCCCTCGTCGAGCTGGGCGAGCAGGGTGAGCATCCCCTCGCGGTTCTGCGTGTAGCCGTCGCTGTGCGGGTCGATGCGCGTGGGCAGGACGTCCACCGCGTCGCCTCCTGGGACGTGGGCCGCAAGGCCCTGGTAACTGAAACTCTTTCGGAAATATACTCGCAGATATGAAGGAACCTTCAACCCCTGTCGTGAGTGCGGCGCCGCACGGGGCAAAGGCCCGGGCGACCTTCGAGTCGCTGCTCGGGGCGGGCGAGCGGCTGCTCGCGTCGCAGGGCCCGGCCAGCCTCACCTCCACGGCGGTCGCGGCCGAGGCGGGGGTCGCCACCGGGACCTTCTACACCTACTTCGCCGACAAGGACGCGCTGCTCGCGGCGCTGTTCGCCCGGCGGCTGGACGAGCTCGCGGGCGTGGTCGACGCCGAGCTGAGCGCCGAGGCCCTGCTGGACCGCGGGCTGCGCGGCGCGCTCGACGGCGCCGTGGAGGCGGTGGTCGCGGGCTACCGCGCCCACTCGGCGGTGATCCGCGCGGCGCTGGGCCGCGTACCCGACAGCCCGGTCTTGCGCGACGTCTACTGGGCGCGGCATGCGACCGTCCTCGACGGGGCGCGCCGCTTCATCGAGCGCGGCGCCCGGGCCGGGCTCGTGCGCGACGGCGACAGCCGGTCACTGGCGCAGGCGTTGCTGGTCGTGGTGCAGGGTCTGAACCATCCCGTGGTGTTGGCCGGCAGGCCGGCGGAGGTGCGCGCGGTCGCCGCGCACGTCGCCGAGGCGCTGCACGGCATGCTGTCGCCCCTGCGGGCGGGGGATGCCTGATCTCCCCCACGGCATTTACAAAACCCCCCGAGTTGTTACTCTCGGTCCAGGCCATCGTCGGGACCGAGCGGTGGCTGTGATCCTCGGGGGCAGGTGGGTTCCGTCGTGGGTCGATGGGCGGGTGATGGCAGGCACGGGTCGTGGGCACGCATCGCCGAGGGGCAGGCTTCTGGGTGAGGTCGTCCTTACCCTGGTCGCTGCTGCGGTCGCGCTCGCGCTGCTGATCCTGTTCTTGGGCGACGAGGCCGCGCGGCGCAGCGACGGCGCGTCGTGGCTGTTCGCCTTCTTCGTCCTGCTGGGGCAGTTCGTCCCCATCCACGTGCTGCGCCGCGGCGACGGTGGCGAGACCACCATCGCGACCTCGTTCGCGCTCGCGCTGGTGGTGACCGCAGGCGCCCCGGACGCGGCGGTCATCTTGGGCGCGTCCGCAGTGGTGGCGCACCTGTCGCGCCAGCGGCCGCTGTGGAGCGCGCTGCTGCACGGGGCGCAGCTGACCCTGGCGCTCGCGGCGGCGGGCGGGGCGTTCGAGCTGCTGCACGGCCGGGTGCTGTTCGGCATGGCGCCGATCGACGAGCTCGCCGCGATCTGTTTCGCCTCGCCGGTGTTCTTCCTGATCGAGGCGGTGTTGCGCGCGCGCTACGTGTCGGTCAGCCGCGGCGGCCGGCTGTGGGAGGCGCTGCGGCGCGACTGGGGCTTCCAGCTGTCGCTGATCGCCAGCCAGATCGCCATGACCCCGATGGCCGTGCTCGCCGCGCAGCGCACCGTGTGGCTCGTCCCGCTGCTGCTCGTGCCCGCTGTCGCGGTGCACCGCAGCGCGCGCCTGTCGATCGAGCGCGAGTTCGAGGCGCTGCACGACCCGCTCACGCGGCTGCCGAACCGCGCGCTGTTCCACCGCCTGGTGCAGGAGCACATCGAGCGCTTCAGTCAGGGCGTCGCCGTGCTGTTCTTGGACCTCGACCGCTTGCGCGAGGTGAACGACACGCTCGGCCATCACATCGGCGACCGGTTGCTGCAGCAGATCGGCCCGCGCCTGCGCGCCATGCTCGGCCCGGAGGCGGTCGTCGGGCGCATCGGCGGCGACGAGTTCGCGGTGCTGTTGCCCGGCGTGAGCGCCGCGCACGAGGCGACGCGCGTCGCCGACGCGCTCGCGGCGGCCGTGGCCGAGCCGTTCCGCGTCAAGGACCTGTCGCTGGCCGTCGAGGCGAACATCGGCATCGCGCTGTACCCCGAGCACGCCGAGGACTCCGCCGAACTGCTGCAGCGCGCCGACGTGGCGCTGTACGTGGCCAAGGAGCGGCGCAGCACCAGCGAGGTGTACGACGCCGAGCGCGGCGCGCGCAGCCGCCGCTCGCTCAGCCTGATCGGCGACCTGCGCCGCGCGATCGACCGCCGCGAGCTGGTGCTGTACTACCAGCCCAAGGCCGAGCTGGGGTCGGGGCGCATCTGCGGCGTCGAGGCGCTGGTGCGCTGGCAGCACCCGGTGCACGGCCTGGTCGCCCCCGACGAGTTCATCCCGCTGGCCGAGCACACCATGCTCATGGACCCGCTGACCATGTGGGTGCTCGACGAGGCGCTGAGCCAGTGCGCCATCTGGCGCCAAGCCGGCCTCGACCTGCGCATCGCCGTGAACCTGTCGGTGCGCAACCTGCACGACCCCGAGCTCGCAGCGAAGGTCGCGGGCCGGTTGCGCGCGCGGGGGCTGCCGCCGTCGAGCTTGGAGCTGGAGATCACCGAGAGCTCGATCATGGCCGAGCCGCTGCGCGCGATGGAGACGCTCGGGCAGCTGTCGCGCCTGGGCGTGCGACTGTCGGTGGACGACTTCGGCACCGGCTACTCCTCGCTGGCCTATCTCAAGCGGCTGCCGGTCAACGAGGTCAAGATCGACCGTTCGTTCATCCGCGACATGAACACCGACGCGAGCGACGCCGCGATCGTGCGGTCGACGATGGACCTGGCTCGCCACCTCGGCCTCGAAGTGGTCGCCGAGGGTGTGGAGACCCAGGAGGTGTGGTCGGCGCTGGTGCTGCTGGGCTGCGATTACGCCCAGGGCGACTTCCTGTCGCCGCCGCTGGAGCCCGGCAAGGCGCTCGCCGCCTTGCGCGAGCGGATGGCCGTGCAGGCGCTGGACGTCAGCTAGCCGGGTCGGGTTCCGGCTGTGGCTCGGGGGCGGACTGCTCGAGTTCCATCCCGCGCGTCTCAGGCAGGCGGAACCACAGCGGGCTGGCCAGCGCGACCGGCAGGCAGATGGCCATGGCCGCCGCTGCGAACCCGGTGCGGTCGGCCAGCGCGCCGAAGCACACCAGCCCGCTGACCGCGCCGAGCACGCCCGACACAGTGAGCCAGCCCGCGGCGGTGGCGCGAGAGGACGTGGGGAACAGCTCGGCCGCGAGCGAGCCGACCGCCGGTGACAGGGCGCCGCCCGCGAACACCGTGAGCAGGTAGCCCCCGATCGCGGCGGGGCCGCCGCCCCGATACGTGACGATGCCCGCGGCCGCGAGCGCGGCGTGCGCGACCGCCGCGCTCGGGCGCCGTCCCACGCGGTCGGCCGCCCAGCGGCCGGCGAGCAGGCCCGCCAGGCCGATCGGGCCCGCGATCAGGACCACCACGCCCGTGGTCGACGGCGACAGGTGCACGATCCGCTCCGCGTACACGAACAGCAGGCCGTTCACCGGCCCGGTGACGAAGGCGATCCCGACGCTGAGGCCCGCCAGCAGCAGCAGGCGGCCGCGCAGCGCGGGCGGGACGCGGCCGAGTCGCAGGCGCAGGCGCGCGCGCGGCTCCTGGGCGAGCATTCGTCGCAGCCCGGCGTAACGGCCCGTCTCGCGCAGGGGCCGAGCCAGCAGGGGCATGAGCAGCAGCGGCACCACGGCCAGCGCGAACACCGTGCGGAAGTGGAAGTCGCCCGCGCCTCGCACCAGGGCGGTGAGTCCGGCGCCGAGGCCGTACGCGGCGGCGATCAGCCCCACCGCCTTGGCGCGGTCACGGCTGTCGGTTTCCTCGGCGGCGACGACGCCCGACACGGCGTTGGTCGCCGACAGCAGCGGGCGGCTCAGCGCCAGGATTGCGACCAGGAACCAAAAGCTCGGAGCGAGGGCCGCCAGCGCGCTGATCGCCAGCCCGGCGGTGGTGACGCCGAGCAGCACGCCGCGGCGCCCGTGGCGGTCGGCCAGCTCGGCCAGCGGCAGGCTGCCCAGCGACGCCAGGCGAATCAGCGCCAGGCCCAGGCCGAGCGTGGTGCCGGCCAGGCCCGTCTGCGCGGCGACCGACGAGCCGTCGGACAGGTCCGCGCCGAACGCGGCCGCCACGTCGCCGAGGGTGGCCGTCGCGCTGAACTGCGCGAAGCCGGATGCCACGGACATGCCGGCTGCCGCGAGCACCACGGGCGCCAGCCAGGCGGGGCGGCGGGACGCCGCCGTCGGCGCTTCCGGGGGTTCGGGCTCGGGCATGCCGGGGAGCCTACGCTCGGAAGCCTTTGGATCAGGAGCGCGCACGCGTGGATGTCTGGCCGGGAAACCCTTACCCCCTGGGGGCGACGTGGGACGGCCGCGGCACGAACTTCGCGCTGTACAGCGAGGCGGCCGCGGGTGTGGAACTGTGCCTGTTCGACGGGGACGGCTTCGAGGTGCGGGTGCCGGTGCGTGACCAGACCGCGTTCATCTGGCACTGCTACCTGCCCGGCATCGGTCCGGGACAGCGCTACGGCTATCGCGTGCACGGCCCCTGGGCACCCGGGGAAGGGCACCGTTTCAATCCGGCGAAGCTGCTCGTGGACCCCTACGCCCGGGCGGTCGACGGGGACCTCGACTGGGATCCCGCGGTGTTCGGCTACCGCCTCGGCGAGGACGACCTCGTCGCCGACGATCGCGACAGCGCCGCGCATGTGCCCAAGTCCGTTGTCGCGAACCCGTTCTTCGACTGGGGCGACGACCGCCATCCGAAGGTGGCGTGGAACGAGACGATCATCTACGAGACCAACGTGCGGCAGCTGACCATGCTGCACCCCGACGTGCCGCCGGAGCTGCGCGGCACCTACGCGGCGATCGCCTCGCCGCCGGTGACCGACCACCTCCGCGCCCTCGGCGTCACGGCGATCGAGCTCGAACCCGTGCATCACTTCGTGTCCGAGCACTTCCTCGTCGAACAGGGCCTGTGCAACGCCTGGGGCTACAACACGCTGGCCTTCTTCGCGCCCCACGCCGGCTACGCCGCGCGCGGGTCGCTGGGGGAGCAGGTGTACGAGTTCAAGGCGATGGTCAAGGACCTGCATGCCGCCGGGTTCGAGGTGATCCTCGACGTGGTCTACAACCACACCGCCGAGGGCAACCACCAGGGCCCGACATTCAGCTTCCGCGGCATCGACAACCGCGCGTACTACCGCCTCGTCGAAGGCGACGAGCACTACTACATGGATTACACCGGCACGGGCAACTCGCTGAACGTCCGCCACCCGCACGTGCTGCAGCTGATCATGGACTCGCTGCGCTACTGGGTGCTGGAGATGCGCGTCGACGGCTTTCGCTTCGATCTCGCCGCGACGCTGGCGCGCGAGCTGCACGACGTGGACCGGCTGGCCGCGTTCTTCGACATCATCCAGCAGGATCCGGTGCTGTCGCAGACCAAGCTGATCGCCGAGCCGTGGGACGTCGGCGAGGGCGGCTACCAGGTCGGCAACTTCCCGGTGCTGTGGACCGAGTGGAACGGGCGGTACCGCGACACGGTGCGCGACTTCTGGCGCGGGGAGGCGGGCGGGGTCGGCGAGTTCGCCGCGCGCCTGGCTGGCTCGGCCGACCTGTACGAGCACAACGGCCGCCGCCCGTACGCCTCGATCAACTTCGTGACCGCCCACGACGGCTTCACCTTGGCCGACCTCACCGCGTACGACGACAAGCACAACGAGGCCAACCCCGGCGACGGGGGCGGGGAGGACCACAACCGCTCGTGGAACTGCGGGGCAGAGGGGCCCACCGACGATCCGGACGTGAACGCGCTGCGCTGGCGGCAGCGCCGCAACTTTCTGACCAGCCTGTTCCTGTCCCAAGGTGTGCCGATGCTGCTCGGCGGCGACGAGTTCGGACGCACGCAGCGGGGCAACAACAACGGCTACTGCCAGGACAACGAGCTGACCTGGTACGACTGGTCGTGGGAGGAGGAGCAGCACGAGCTCGCGGCGTTCACGCGCCGGCTGATCCGGCTGCGCCGCCGCCACCCGGTGTTCCGTCGGCGGCAGTTCTTCCGGGGCGAGGGCCCCGGCCTCACCGACGACGTCGGGTGGTTCCGGCCGGACGGGGAATCGATGACGGAGGACGATTGGGCGTTCGAGGGTGCGCGCACGCTGGGCGTGTTCCTCAACGGCAAGGCGATCCCGACCCGGGACGCCAGGGGCCGGCGCATTCTGGACGACAGCTTCCTGCTGCTGTTCCACGCGGGAACGGAGCCCATCTCGTGCACGCTGCCGCCCAAGGAGTACGCCACCGACTGGGGCGTCGTCGTCGACACCGCGCGACCGGAGCTGCGCGACGGGAAGGAGTCGGCCTCGGCGGGCGATGCCGTCGAGCTCCAGGCGCGCTCCGTGATGGTGCTGCGGCGGCTGGACGACGCGCGCGATGACTAGGGCGCCGCTGTCGACGTATCGCCTCCAGCTCGGTCCCGATCTCACCTTCGGGCAGGCGGCGGAGCTGGCGCCCTACCTCGCGGGCCTCGGCGTCACCCACCTGTACCTGTCGCCGGTGCTGCGTGCGGTGCCGGGCTCGACGCACGGCTATGACGTGGTGGATCCGGCAATGGTCGCGCCCGAGCTCGGCGGCGAGGAGGGCTTGCGGGCGCTCGCGGACGCCGCACACGGTCACGGGCTGGGGATCGTGGTCGACATCGTGCCGAACCACGTCGGTGTCCATGCGGCGAATGCGCAGTGGGACGCGCTGCTCGCGACCGGGCCCGTCGGTGACGCGGCGCGCTGGTTCGACGTGAACTGGGACTCGGCGCTGCCCGGGTCGGCGCAGAAGGTGATCCTGCCGGTGCTGGCCGCGCAGTACGGGCAGGTACTGCACGACGGCGAGTTCACGGTGGCGCGCGACGCCGTACGGGGCTGGCGCCTGCGCTGTCACGAGCACGACTTCCCGCTGTCGGCCGAGACCGCCGAGGCGCTGGAGCGCTCCGGGGGCGCCGAGGCGCTGCGCGGGACGCCCGGGGATCCCGAGAGCTGGCAGCGACTGCACGCCTTGATCGAGCGGCAGCATTATCGGCTCGTGCACTGGCGCGTCGGGCACCGGGTGATCAATTACCGCCGCTTCTTCGCCGTCGACACGCTGGCGGCGGTGCGTGTCGAGGACTCCGAGGTGTTCGCGCGGATGCACGGAAAGATTGTGGAGCTCGTGCGCGACGGCGTGATCGACGGCCTGCGCGTCGATCACCCCGACGGCTTGCGGGACCCGTTGCGGTACCTGGAGCGGCTGCGCGAGGAGACCGGCGGCGTGTGGACCGTGGTCGAGAAGATCGTGCACAGCAAGAACCACGGGCATGAGCCCGGGCCGGGCGGCGAGCAGCCGGAGGCGCTGCGCGACTGGCCAGTGGCGGGCACGACCGGCTACGAGTTCTGCAACGACGTGCTCGGGTTGTTCGTGGATCCCGCCGCCGAGGCCGCCCTCGACGCGCTGGACCGCGCGCTGGGTGGTTCGCCCGACGGGTACGCGGCGATGGCGGTGGCCGCCAAGCGGCAGATCCTCGCGACCGACCTCGTCTCCGAGCATCAGCGGCTGACCGGGATGTTGTGGCGGCTGGCGCAGGAGCACCTTGTGGTGCGCGACGTCGACGATCGCGACGTGGCCGAGGCGATCGCGGCGGTGATCGCCGAACTCGACGTGTACCGCCCCTATGTCGACCCCGAGCACGGCCGCGCGTCGGCCGAGGACGTGGCCCGCGTGGAGGCCGCGGCTGCGCGCGCCCGGCCGGGATCGCGCGTGCCTCCTGAGGTCTTCGACCTCGTGGCGGCCGCCGCCGGTGGGACGCTGGGACTCAGTGGGGCGCACCTGGATTTCGCCGCGCGCCTCGCCCAGCTCTCGGGTGCCGTCATGGCGAAAGGTGTGGAGGACACGCTGTTCTATCGCTACCAGCGGCTGCTGGCAGTCAACGAAGTGGGCGGCGCGCCGGATCACCTGGGTGTAAGCGCTGCCGAGTTCCACGAGCGCAATGGCGCGCGCGCGGCGCGTCACCCGGCCGGGATGCTGACCACGGCCACGCACGACACCAAGCGCGGCGAGGACGTTCGCCTGCGCATGGCGGCGATCAGCGAGCGGGTGGAGCCGTGGGCCGCATTTGTGGGCCGATGGGCCGATGGTGCTCCGGACGGCCAGGCGGCCTCGCTGGTGTTGCAGACGCTGGCGGGCGTGTGGCCGCTGCAAACCGACGTGCCTGAGGAGGATGTGCGCTGCCGCGTCCACGCCTACCTCGTCAAGGCGATGCGCGAGGCGCGGCTGCGCACGGACTGGGCCGATCCGGACGAGGCCTACGAACGCGCGGTCGCGGAGTGGCTCGACCGGCTGCTCGACGACGCGGGCTTCGTCGCCGACCTTTGCGCGGAGGTCCGGCCGCTGCAGGAGATCGCGATGGTGTCCGGGCTCGCGCAGGTACTGCTGCGCTGCACCTCGCCCGGGGTCCCCGACACGTACCAGGGGTGCGAACTGTGGGAGGACCTGCTGGTCGACCCCGACAACCGCCGCCCGGTGGACTTCGCGCTGCGGCGGCGACTGCTCGACGAGCTGGGGGCGCCGCCGGACGTCGCGGCGCTGTGGCATGCCCGCCGCGACGGTCGCGTGAAGCTGTGGATCTTGAGTCGGGCGCTGCGTGCCCGCAACGCGCACGCGGGCTGCTTCGGTCCGCAGGGTGCCTACGAGCCGCTGGCCGCCGAGGGCGAGCTGGCCGACCATGTCGTCGCGTTCGCCCGCACCGCGCCGGACGGCGATCAAGTGGTCGCCGTCGCCCCCCGCCTCCCCGGCCGGATCCTCGATGGCGGCTGGGGCGACACCACCGTCACCCTCCCCCCCGGACAATGGCTCGACCTCCTCACCGGTACCCATGCACCCACCACCCACGTCCGCCTCAAAGACCTGACCACGACCCTCCCCGTCGCCCTTCTCACTCGCGCCTGATTGACGCGCATCTCTGTGGACAAGTCAGTTGGCGCTTCTGAGGCGTGCCTAGGCTTGCCGTTGGCCGCGCGGCGGGAAACCCTTGACAAATAGCAAGGGAAATGGGAGGCGTTGCATGCCGAGCTGGACGATTCATCTCGAATATGCGAAGGCGGACACCACCGGATATCCACTGGCCTCACTCGACTTGCTCCTCGGGCGCCTGTCCGAGCGGAATCTCGCACCTGCCGTACAAGGCGGGGTGGATCGCTACTCGGCGCGCGTGTGGGTCGAGGCGGCCACTGTCGCTAAGGCCGTCCGTGAGGCCTCGACGCAGGTCGCCGACGCCATCGCCGAAGCCGGGATGCCCGCGTGGCCGGTGGTCCGGGCGGAGGTCATGACCGAGGACGAGTTGGACGCGGAGCTCATTCGGCCGCAGCTTCCCACCTTGGTCGGCACGGCAGAAGTCGCCGAGATGCTGGGGATCAGCAGGCAGCGGGTCAACGAGCTGCGCTCCGTCGGCCGGAACGTCGAGCCGGCGTTCCCCAAGCCCGTCGCCAGCCTTGCCGCCGGACCGGTGTGGGACGCGGCGGCCGTCACCGGGTTCCTTCGGCGCTGGGATCGCAAGCCCGGACGGCCACGGGGAGCCGAGGCCAAACAGGCCGGTTGACCGGTCAGGCTTCGGCGGAGCCGCCGAGCAGGGGGGAGCGGGAGAAGATCAGCCGCAGTGGTGGGCGCTGGGCGTGGGCGAGCTCGCGCTCCTCGCGAATCGCCCGCTCGTAGGTCTCCACCGTGCGTCCGGCGATGGCGTCCCACGAGAAGCGGCGCTCCAGCTGGTTGTGCGCGACCACGGCCATGCCGCGTGCCCAGTCGCGGTCGCCCAGCACGCGCTCGAGCGCGGCGGTGAGCGCGCCCACGTCCTGGGGCGCCACCTTGAGACCGCTGCGCTCGTGCTCGATCAGCTCGCCCAGCCCGCCGGTGTCCGACACGACCAGCGGCGTGCCCGCGGCCATGGCTTCCAAGGCCACGATGCCGAACGGCTCGTAGATGGACGGCACCACGGCGGTGTCGGCGACGCGGTAGTGGCGGACGAGTTCGGCGCGATCGAGGAAGCCGGTGAAGTCCACGGCGCGCGCGATGCGCAGCGAGCGAGCCAGAGCGCGCAGCGAACCAGCGTACGTGCCCTCACCGGCGATCAGGAGCCGCACTGGTACCCCGCGGTCACGCAGCTTGCGCACCGCGCGCAGCAGCGTCTGTACACCCTTCTCGTACTCCAGCCGCCCGGCGTAGAGCACCAGGTGCTCGCCGTCGGGGGTGATGTGCTCGCGCAGCGCGCTGACCTCGCGGCCCGGCACCAGCGTGAACTCCTCGGGCGCGACGCCGTTGGGGATGGTGTCGATCTTGCCGGGCGGCAGTTCGAAGATGCGCTGGGCCTGATCGCGCATGTAGCGGCTGCACGTCACGACGCGACGCGCCTCGTAGGTCAGCCACCACTCGGCCTGATGGATGAACTTGTTCATCGGTCCGGGCAGGTGCCCCTGGTGGCGGCCGTACTCGGTCGCGTGGATCGTTGCCACGAGCGGCAGGCCGGTGGTGATGCGCACGCCGCCCGCGGCGTAGGCGACGAGCCAGTCGTGCGCGTGCACCACGTCGACGTCCACGTCGTTGAGCAGGCGGGTCGCGGTGGTCTGCAGGCCCGTGTTCACGGCCAGCGCGTTGGCGACCCAGTCCTGCGCGGGCAGCATCGGCGGCGGCTCGGGAGCGCGGACGACGTGGACGCCGTCGCGCTCCTCCTCCGGCGGGGCGTCGGCGTGTGGCCGGGTGACGACGTGGACCTCGTGGCCGGCGCGCGCCAAGGCCAGCGACAGTGCATGCACGTGCCGCCCCAGCCCGCCATGGATGCGCGGCGGGTACTCCCAGCTCAACAGCAGGATTCGCATCGCGGTGCAGTGTAGGGGGCCTCAGGCGCCCCAGGCGCGCGGGGACAGGCCCAGCTCCCCGCCGAGGCGCTGGACGAGTTCGCGCTGCGGCAGGCCGAGCTTGCCGGTGCGCGCGCGCACCGCCGCCTCGTAGACGTGTTCCTGCGCCTCGCCGAGGTCGATCTCGATGTCCAGCTCGCGGCACAGGGCCAGCCAGCCCTCCACGACATCGACGTCGCTCACCTCCAGCGACCCCGCGGCGCGCTGCGCGGCGCGGCTGACCGCGCCGGTGAGCATCTGCTGCAGCTCGCCGAGGTCGAGCTGATAGCCCTGCGTGCGGGCGAGCGTCAGCACGTCGCGGACGCCGGCGAACGCCTCGTCCTCGGCGCCCTCGCCCGGCCCGGCCGCGAGCAGGCGCTCGAGCTGTGCCGACAGCGTGAGCTCGGCGGCGGCCCGCAAATCGCGCGGCAGCGTGTAGCCCGCCGCCGTCAGCATCTCGAGGATGCGGCGGTGATCGGTGTACAGCCGCGTGTAGGTGTCCCCGAAGCGCTGTTCCAGTTCGCTGAAGATCGCGTGGACGATCTCCTGGCGGCCTTCGGGCAGCGACTGCTCCAGGCTGAACTCCTCGCCGTCCAGCACGTCGGTGATCATGCGCAACAGCCGCGCCAGCGGCGCGGTGGCGAACTCGTCCCACAGCACGTCCAGTGCGAGGTCGTGGCGCGAGTCCCCGAAGGACGGGGCCACCACGCCGTGGAAGTCGAGCCCGCCGAGGTGCACCGCCGCCGCCACGAAGTCGCGGCGCCGTCCGGTCACCAGCGAGGTCACGGCGAAGCCGGCCGTCGCGAGCGCCATGCGGCCGCGCTGCTCGCTGCGCAGGCCGGTCACCTCGACGCGCTGGCCGCCGACTTCTTCGAACCGTCCCAGCGGCCGGATCAACCCGGTCAGCGCGAGGTGGGCCGCGACGCGCGTCGGCGTCACCTCGGCGGTCACGACCTGGCGGCGCCAGACGTCCGCGCCGGTCCCGGCTTCGGGCTTGTTGCTGCGCGCCTCGCCCAGCCGCTCCAGCAGCTCGGCGCGCACAGGTGTGGTGTCGGCCCCGAGCTCGTCCAGCAGGCCCAGCACACGCGCGGCCGAGCGCAGGACGTACACGGTCTCGATGCCGCTCACGTCGGCGAAGAACCAGCCGCAGCTCGTGTACATCACCATCGCGTGGCGCTGGGCCTCGAGCAGGGTCCACGCGTCGACGCGCTGCTCCTCGTCGAGCTGTCCGAGCATGTGCCGGTCGAGGAACTCCGTCCGCGACAGCTGCTCCAGCCGGACGTGGATGTAGTCGTCCCGCGCCGCCCAGGGATCCTTCAAGAGCGCGAGGCCGCGCTGTTCGAACGCCGCGGCTGCCGCCTCGCGCACGACATCCAGCGCCGCGCGCAGGGGCCCGCGCCACGCCTGGTTCCAGCCGGGCTGCGAATCCGTGGCGCAGCCGCAATCACGCTGCCAGCGGCCGACGCCGTGGGCGCAGCTCCACGCACTGCCCTCTCCGCCGACGACCTCGGCGTCCAGGCGGGGCGGGGCGGAGGCCAGCGCGGCCGCGTAGTTGGTCGGCTCGAGCCCTTCCTGTTCGGCGAGCTCGAACAGCGCGTAGGCCAGGCCGAGCTCGCCGAAGGCGTGGTGGTGCCCGAACGTCTCGCCGTCCAGCGCCGCGTGCACGAGCCCGTCGCCGGGCGCGTGCGCGAGGCGCTCGACCAGGACGGCGGCGTCGACGGTCGCCGGGTCGAACGCGAGACCCTGCGCGAGCGCTCCGTCGTAGAAGAATGCCGCCAGCGCGCGGCCCGAGCCGTCGCTGTGGCGGAGGCGGTAGGGCATCGAGGTGTCCACGTCGCCGTCGGCGTCGCGCCACGAGCCGTCGTCGTTCTGGACCCGCCCGGCCTGGGTCGGGGCGAGCACCGTGAAGCGCACCCCGGCGTCGATCAGCGCGTCGACCGTTGCGGGGTCGATGGCGGTCTCGGGCAGCCACATGCCCTCCGGCTCGCGCCGGAACCGTGCCCGGAAATCGGCGAGGCCCCACAGGATCTGCGTGCGGCGGTCCCTCGGGCTCGCCAGCGGCAGGATCATGTGGTTGTACGCCTGCGCGAGGGCGTTGCCGTGACCCAGGCGCACGGAGCTGCGGAAGTCGCCGTCGAGCATCTTGGCGTAGGTGCGCGGGTGGGTGCGCTCCATCCAGGTCAACAGTGTCGGGCCGAAGTTGAACGACAGGCGCTCGTAGTTGTTGACGATGCGCTCCACGCGGCGCCGGCTGTCGAACACGCGCGCCGCGCCGTTGGGCGCGTAGCACTCGCGCAGGATGCGCGCGTTCCAGTCGCGGTCGGGCGCGGCCGACGGCTCCGGGTCCAGCGCCCCCGTCCACGGGTTCAGGCGCTCCGGTTGATAGAAGTGCGCGTGCAGGATGAACGGTCGCATGGCGTCCTTCACACACTGGTCTGGCACACACTGGTCTGGCACACACTGGTCTGGCACACACTGGCCTGGCATACCGAGACCAGGAGCACCGCGCTCCGAGCCGCGATCGTGAGTGTCGAGCCTTCCACACTAGCCCTCTCCCCGTCGGCGCCGTACGCCGGATCCTGCGTGTCGAGCCGCATAGTCCATGTGCCCGCCGGCAAGGCCACCGACACCGCCGCGCCGGCGAGATTTGCCGCGGCCACGGCGGCCGCGCTTCCTGCGCGCCGTTCGAGGAGCAGGGTCGTCGCGTCGGCGGCGTGCACGGTCACGTGTTCCCGACGGCGATCGGCCAGGGCCGGATGCTCCGCGCGCAGCCGGAGGAGGTCGCGCCACAGCGCCATCCGCGCCTGGCCGCCGGGGGTGCCGAGCCGTTCCCAGTCGAGCTTTGCGCGCGAGAACGTCCGGGGGTCCTGAGGATCGGGCACCTCGGCGTCGCGCCAGGACGCGAAGTCGGCGAACTCCTCTTTGCGGCCCGCACTGACGGCATGGCCGAGCGCCTGCTCGGGGTGGGAGGTGAAGAACGGGAACGGGTTGGTCTCGCCGTACTCCTCGCCCATCCACAGCATCGGCGTGGTGGGCGAGGCGAGCAGCAGCACGATCGCCACCCGGACCAGCTCGGGCGGCACGAGGGCGGTCAGGCGCTCGCCCGCGGGGCGGTTGCCGACCTGGTCGTGGTTCTGGATGCAGGTGACCAGCCGGTGGCCCTCCACCGTGTCGGGCAGGGGCGCGCCGACGGTCCGCCGCCGATAGGGAGACCAGCGCCCGTTGTAGAGGAAGCCGTCGCGCCAGGCCCGGGCGACGTCGGGCAGGCCGTCGTAGTCGACGTAGTAGCCGTCGCGCTCCCCGGTCACGGCGGTGTGGACGGCGTGGTGGAGGTCGTCCGCCCATTGCGCGTGCATGCCGAGGCCGTGGTGCGATCGGGGGACGACGGTCCGTGGATCGTTGCGATCCGATTCGGCGACCAGGAGCAGCGGCCGCGCGAGCTCGGACTCCAGCGCGGCGGTCGTGTCGGCGATCTCGGCCAGGATGTGCCGCGCCGACTGGTCGGCCAGCGCGTGCACCGCGTCCAGCCGCAGCCCGTCGAAGCGGTAGTCGCGCAGCCACTGGACCACGTTGCCGGTGACCAGGGCGCGCACGGGATCGCTGTCGGGCCCGTCGAGATTCAGCTGCTCGCCCCACGTGCTGCGCGCGCCTTCGACCAGGTAGGGGCCGAACTCCCCCAGGTAGTTTCCGCTCGGGCCGAGGTGGTTGTGGACCACGTCGAGGATTGCCCCCAGCCCGCGCGCGTGACAGGCGTCCACCAGGCGGGCGAGACCCTCGGGGCCGCCGTAGGGCTCGTGCACCGCGTACCAGGCGACGCCGTCGTACCCCCAGTTCCACACGCCGTTGAAGCCGTTGACCGGCATGATCTCGACGTGGGTCACGCCCAGTTCGGCGAGGTGGTCCAGCCGCTCGATCGCCGCGTCGAACGTGCCCGGCAGCGTGAACGCGCCGATGTGCAGTTCGTAGATCACCGCCCGCTCCAGGGAGGCGACTTCCCAGCGGCCGACGCGAAAGGGGAGTGCATCCACGTCCACGAGCGCGGACGGCGCGTGCACGCCGTCGGGCTGGCGGCGCGACGCCGGGTCGGGGCGAGGAGGGCCGCCGTCGAGGCGGAAGGCGTAGCGGGCGCCGGCGCCGGCGGGCGCCTCGGCGGCGAACCAGCCGCAGGCCTCGGGCGCCATGGCGAACTCGGCGCCGTCCAGCCACAGCGTGACGGCGCCTGCCCGCGGCGCCCAGACGCGGAAGGCCGCCGTCCCGTCGGCGCGCAGGCGCGGGCCGTGCTCCACGCGCTACGCCCCGGGCGGGTCGGCGGGGGTACGTGCGGCGAGCCACACGATCGCCAGGGGCGGCAGCGTCACGAGCGCGGAGGCGGGATGCCCGTGCCAGGGGGTGTCGTCGGCCTGCACGCCGCCGAGGTTGCCGACGTTGCTCCCGCCGTAGTGCTCGGCGTCGGTGTTCAGCGCTTCGCGCCAGTGCCCGGCCCAGGGCAGGCCCACGCGCACCCCCGCGCGCGGCACCGGCGACAGGTTCGCCACGCAGGCGACCGGCTCGCGGCGGTCGGGGTCCCAGCGCAGGAATGCGAGGAAGTTGTGGTCGGCGTCGTTGGCGTCGACCCAGTCGAAGCCGCCCGGGTCGTGGTCGAACGCCCACAGCGCGGGCAGCGAGCGGTACATCGCGTTGAGGTCGCCGACCAGCCGCATCAGGCCGGCGTGGTCGGCTTCCTCCAGCAGGTGCCAGTCCAGCGAGCGCTCCTCGCCCCATTCGCGCCACTGGCCGAACTCGCCGCCCATGAACAGCAGCTGCTTGCCGGGGTGCGCCCACATCCAGCCGTACAGCGCGCGCAGGTTCGCGAACTTCTGCCAGCGGTCGCCCGGCATCTTGTCGAGCAGGCTGCGCTTGCCGTGCACGACCTCGTCGTGGGACAGCGGGAGCAGGAAGTTCTCGCTCCACGCGTACATGAGGCCGAAGGTCAGCTCGTTGTGGTGGTAGCGGCGGTGGATCGGGTCGCGCGAGAAGTACGCGAGCGTGTCGTGCATCCAGCCCATGTTCCATTTGAAGCCGAAGCCGAGCCCGCCCAGGTGCGCGGGGCGGCTCACGCCCGGCCAGGCGGTGGACTCCTCGGCGATCGTCACCACGCCGGGGTTGCGCCCGTAGACCGTGCGGTTGAGGTCCATCAGGAACTCGACGGCCTCGAGGTTCTCGCGTCCGCCGAAGGCGTTGGGGACCCATTCGCCGTCCTGGCGCGAGTAGTCCAGGTACAGCATCGAGGCCACCGCGTCCACGCGCAGGCCGTCGACGTGGAGCTCCTCGATCCAGTACAGGGCATTGGCGATCAAGAAGTTGCGCACCTCGTTGCGGGCGAAGTTGAAGACGAGCGTGCCCCAGTCGGGGTGTTCGCCCTTGCGCGGATCGGCGTGCTCGTACAGCGCCGTGCCGTCGAATTGCGCGAGCGCCCACGCGTCCTTGGGGAAGTGCGCGGGGACCCAGTCGACGATCACGCCGACGCCGCGCTTGTGCAGGTGGTTCACGAACCAGCGGAAGTCGTCCGGCGAGCCGAAGCGCGCGGTCGGCGCGAAGTAGCCGGTCACCTGGTACCCCCACGAGCCGCCGAACGGGTGCTCGGCGACCGGCAGCAGCTCGACGTGGGTGAAGCCCAGCGACACGACGTGGTCGGCGAGCTGCTCGGCCAGGTCGCGGTAGCCCAGCCCCGGCCGCCACGAGCCCAGGTGCACTTCGTAGACGGACATCGGCGACTGCACCGCGGAGCTCGCGGCGCGGCGCTCGAGCCACTCGTCGTCGCTCCAGGCGTACGACGAGGCGAACACCCGGCTGGCGTTGCCGGGGGGCTCCTCGCTCCAGAAGGCGAACGGGTCCGCGCGCGTGACCAGGTCCCCTTGGGCGGTGACGAGCTCGAACTTGTAGCGGTCGCCCTGCCCGACATCGGGGACGAACAGCTCCCAGATGCCTGAGTCGCCAAGGCGACGCAGGGCATGCAGCCGGCCGTCCCAGGAGTTGAAGTCACCGACGACCCGCACGCCGCGCGCGTTGGGGGCCCAGACCGCGAACGCGGCCCCGGCGACGCCGTCCACCTCCATGGGGTGCGCGCCGAGGCGTTTCCACAGTTCCTCGTGGCGGCCCTCGCCCGCGAGGTGCAGGTCGACCTCGCCGAGGGTCGGCCAGAACGCATACGCGTCCCAGACCTCGTAGGACGCCCCGCCGGGATAGGTCACGCGCACGCGGTACTCGCCGGCGCGCGGCTGCTCGGGCAGGCGGGCCTCGAAGAACCCGGGAGCCGTGCGCTCGGCCGCGATCGGCTTCCTGCCCTGTACGAGCACCTCGACCGATTCCGCGTCGGGCCGGTGCACGCGCACGACCGCCCCCGCGCCGTCGGGCGAGGGATGGGCGCCGAGGACGCGGTGCGGATCGCCGTGGGCGCCCGTCAGGATCTGCTCGACCTCGCCAGGGTGGGCGCGCCAGTCCACGGCGGCCAGGCTCCGGGTGGCGTTGCGGGTCGGTCGGATCATGGGGCGAGTCCTGGGTGGAGTCCGGGCGCGGGGCGGGCGATGCGATCGAGGGTGGCGACGATGCCGGACACCGGCACGCGCACCCAATCGGGGCGGTTGGCGAGCTCGTAGCCCAGCTCGTACACGGCCTTGTCGAGTTCGAGCAGGTCGCGCAGCCGCCGCGCCTGGCCGGGGTCGGAGGGCAGCAGGTCCGCAGGCGTGGCTACCCGTTCGTACCCGGCGACGAACCGTCGCCGGGCGGTGGCGCGCCAGTTCTCGACGGCATCGCCGCGGACCTGGGCCGCGGCGTAGTCGAACGAGCGCAGCATTCCCGCCACGTCCTTGAGGGGGCTGTGCGGCAGCCTGCGCTCCGCGAGCGGCCGTGCCGGCTCGCCCTCGAAGTCGAGGAGCAGCCAGCGTCCGTCTTCGCTACGCAGGACCTGGCCGAGATGCAGGTCGCCGTGGACCCGGATCAGAGGGCCCGCATCGGTGATCCCGGCGAGGCCGGCGAACACGGCGTCGAGCTCGTCCATGCGTGCCGCGACCGATGCGGTCTCGTCCCGTGCGTGCGCGCGCGCAGTCGCAAGGACGCGCTGCGCCTGGTCGCGCATGCCGTCCGCCCACCGCCGCAGCAGGGCCGCATCGGCGGCCTGCCGCCCGAATGCGTCCGCGAGCGCCGCGTGGGTCCGGGCCACCGCCTCGCCGAGGGACTCCGCGTCGTCGAGTAGGCCTGGAACGCCGCGCTCGCCGCGATCGGCGAGGTCCTCGACCTCGCGCGTGGCGAGCTCCCACCCCTGCGCCGCGCCGGGGACCAGCGCGGTGAGCACGGCCAGGGTCGTGGGCTCGCCTCCGTCCAGCTCCAGCGCGCCGTGCTGCACGGGCACCGTGCCGACCCTGTGGGCGGTCAGCGCGCGCGTGAGCTCCACGTCGGGGTTTTCGCCCGGCTCCAGCTTGCGGAACAGCTTCAGCACCATGTCGCCGAGCACGACCGAGCTGTTGGACTGCTCGGCGTCCATGGCGCGCATCGGGGCATCCGGCGGCGGCGTCGCACCGGAGGCCGGGCGGCCGGCCAGGCGGTGGCCCCCGGCGGTGTGCTCGGCGCGCTCCTCGGTGCAGCGCCGCGCGAGCAGGCGGCAGGCGGCCGGCACCACCAGCGCATCGACCAGGGGACCCTCTGGCAGGTGCGCCGCGACGGATGCCCGCTCGGCCTGCGGCGGGCCGACGGCGAGGGGTACTTGGTACCGCTCGGCGCCGCCGTCGGTGTAGGACACTTCGGCGACGAGCATCAGCACCTCCGTGCCCGGGTCCGCCAGGAGGGCCACGTCGTGTACGGCCACCTCGGCCACCGTGCGGGCCTTGCCCGCGAACCAGCGCTGCCGCGGCAGCCACTCCCGCAGGGCGCCGGCGAGCGTGCGCTCGGCGGACGGCGTGGCCAGCGCGGCGAGCGAGCTCATCCGGCGCGCTCGGTGGCGAGCTGGAACCAGAAGAAGTAGTGCGGCCCCAGGGTGAGGAAGTAGCTGAGCTCGCCGATGGGCGGGAACGGCGTGCCGCCGAGGAGCTCCATCGGCGTGCGGCCGGCGTATTCGCGCAGGTCGAGCTCGACCGGCTGGGCGCTGGCGGACAGGTTCGCCACGCACAGGATCACCTCGCCCTCGCCCTCCCGCAGGAACGCCAGGACCTTCGGGTTGCTGGGGTCCAGTGCGCGGAACGTCCCGGTGCCGAACACGGGGTGTTGCTTGCGGATGCGCACGAGGTCGCGCACCCAGTGCAGCAGCGAGTGGGGATGGCGCTGCTGCGCCTCGACGTTCAGCGCCTCGTAGCCGTAGACGGGATCCATCAGCACCGGCAGGTAGAGCTGGGCGAAGTCGGCCTTGCTGAACCCGGCGTTGCGGTCGGGGCTCCACTGCATCGGCGTGCGCACGCCGTCGCGGTCGCCCAGGTAGTAGTTGTCGCCCATGCCGATCTCGTCGCCGTAGTACATGACCGGCGTGCCCGGCAGGCTGAACAGCAGCGAGTGGAACAGCTCCATCTGCCGCCGCGAGTTGTCCAGCAGCGGTGCGAGACGGCGGCGGATGCCGACGTTCATCTTCATGCGGGCGTCGCGCGCGTATTCCTTGTACATGTAGTCGCGCTCTTCGTCGGTCACCATCTCGAGCGTCAGCTCGTCGTGGTTGCGCAGGAAGATGCCCCACTGGCAGTTCGCCGGGATGTCCGGCGTGGACTGCAGGATCTCGACGATCGGCTTGGCCTCCTCGCGCCGCACGCCCATGAACATGCGCGGCATCACCGGGAAGTGGAACGCCATGTGGCACTCGTCGCCGTCGCCGAAATACGGCACGACGTCGGCGGGCCACTGGTTGGCCTCAGCCAGCAGGAGGCGGTCGTTGAACTCCTCGTCCACCATGGCCCGCACGCGACGCAGGTAGGCGTGGGTCTCGGGCAGGTTCTCGCAGTTCGTGCCGTCGCGCTCGAACAGGTAGGGCACCGCGTCCAGCCGCAGGCCGTCGAAGCCCAGGCCGAGCCAGAAGCGGACCACGTCGATCATGGCCTCCTGGACCTCGGGGTTGTCGTAGTTCAGGTCCGGCTGGTGGCTGAAGAAGCGATGCCAGTAGTACTGCTCGGCGACCGGGTCCCAGGTCCAGTTCGACCGCTCGGTGTCGACGAAGATGATGCGCGCGTCGGGGTAGCGGTCGTCGGTGTCCGACCACACGTACCAGTCGCGCTTGGCCGACCCCGGCTGGCGCGCCTCCTGGAACCACGGGTGCTGGTCACTGGTGTGGTTCATGACCATGTCGACGATCACGCGGATGCCGCGCGCGTGCGCCGCGTCGAGCAACTCGGCGACGTCCTCGACCGAGCCGTACTCGGGCAGCAGCGCGTAGTAGTCGGCGATGTCATAGCCGCCGTCGCGCAGCGGTGAGGCGTAGAACGGCAGCAGCCACAGGCAGTCGACGCCGAGCCATTCGAGGTAGTCGAGCCGGCCCAGCAGGCCGCGGATGTCGCCGGTGCCGTCGTTGTTCGCGTCCGAGAAGCCACGCACGTTGACTTCGTACATGACCGCGGTCTTGTACCAGAGGGGGTCGTGCTGGAGGGTCACCGGGCCACCGTCACAGTGCCCGCAGGCGCAGCACGTGCGCGGGCTCCGTGCCCGGGTCGAGCCGGACGTAGTTCTGTGGGCCGTGCCAGATGTAGGTGGTGTCGGTCATCAGGTCGTGCGCCTCGAACGGCCCGCCGTGCTCCAGGCCGAGCTGCCACAGGTCCAGCCACGTCGTGCCTTCCTGCGCCTGGCGCGGATCGAGGTTGACGACCACCAGCACGGCGTCCGTGCGCCCCGGGGCGACCTTGGAGAAGCACAGCAGCTGCTCGTTGCCGATGTGGTGGAACCACAGGGTGCGCAGCTGGTGCAGCGCCGGGTGGTCGGCGCGGATGCGGTTGACCCGGGCGATCCACGGCGCCAGCGAATCTGGGCGGTCCCAGTCGCGCGGACGGTACTGGTACTTCTCGCTGTCGAGGTATTCCTCGCTGCCGGCGCGCAGCGGGGTGTTCTCGCACAGCTCGTAGCCCGAGTAGATGCCGTACGACGGCGACAGCAGCGCCGCGAGCAGCAGCCGGATCTTGAACGCGGGCCGCCCACCGGTGACCAGGTACTCGGTGAGGATGTCGGGCGTGTTCGGCCAGAAGTTCGGCCGGAACCAGTCCGCCATGGTCATGAGCTCGGTGAGGTACTCGGTCAGCTCGTGCTTGCTGTTGCGCCAGGCGAAATACGTGTAGCTCTGGCTGAAGCCGAGCTTGGCGAGCGTCTGCATCATCTTCGGCCGCGTGAACGCCTCCGCGAGGAACAGCACCTCGGGGTGTTCGCGCTTGATCTCTGCGATCACCCATTCCCAGAACGGCAGCGCCTTCGTGTGCGGATTGTCGACGCGGAAGATGTTGATCCCGTGGCCGATCCAGAACTCGAGCACCGCCTTCAGCTCGTTCCACAGCCCGTCGCGGTCGGCGGTGTCGAAGTCGATCGGGTGGATGTCCTGGTACTCCTTGGGCGGGTTCTCCGCGTAGGCGATCGATCCGTCCGCGCGGTGGCGGAACCACTCGGGGTGCTCGGCGACCCACGGGTGGTCGGGTGAGCACTGGATCGCGTAGTCGAGCGCCACCTCCAGCCCGTGGCGTGCGGCCTCGGCGACGAAGTCGTCGAAGTCGTCGATCGTGCCGAGGTCCGGATGCACCGCCGTGTGCCCGCCATCCGCCGAGCCGATGGCCCAGGGCACCCCCGGGTCGCCGGGCCCGGGAGCGAGCGTGTTGTTGGGTCCCTTGCGGTGGGTGCGGCCAATGGGGTGGATCGGCGGCAGGTACACGATGTCGAAGCCCATCTCGGCGATGGCGGGCAGGCGCTTGGCCGCGTCGGCGAATGTGCCGCCGCGGGCGGACGTGCCGCCCTGCGCGAGCTGGGCGCCCTCGGAGCGGGGGAACAGCTCGTACCAGGCGCCGAAGCGGGCGGCCTCGCGGTCCACCCACAGGGGCAGCTCGGCCGACTGCGCCAGGTCCCGCTTGTCGGGATGGCGTTCCAGCAGCGCGCGCAGCTCGGGGGCGGCGGCGGCAGCGACCTTCTCGGCCTCACCGGCGTCGCTGCGCAGCAGGGCGGCTGTCTCGGTCAGGACCTGCCGGAAGGATTTCGCGCCCTTGCGGCGCTGCAGCAGCTGCGCGCCCTCCTCGAACTCGATCGCGAGGCCGGTCCGCCCGGCGGCGTGCTTCTTCACCAGGCCGTCCAGCCAGCTCGCGTAGTGGTCGGTCCAACCGCAGACGGCGTACCGCCAGGCTCCGACGGCATCGACCGCGAACTCGCCGGACCAGCGGTCGTCGTGGTCCAGGGCCAGCGGCTCCTCGCGCCAGGCACGATCATGCGGCCCCCGGAAACGGACCGCGGCGGCCACCTGGTCGTGCCCCTCGCGGAACACGTCCGCGCTCACCGCGACGCGGTCGCCGACGACGGCCTTGGCGGCGTAGCGGCCGCAATCGACGCTCGGCGTGACGTGCTGGATCTGAATCCGCCCTTTCACGCCGCGTCTGCCTCCTCGCCCGTCGTCTCGCGTTTCAGCCGGGCCCCCCTGGGTTCACGCTGGGGGTCCAGGCCTGGGGACTACCCGCACCGGCCGGACACTATCCCAGCGGGCTAGAGTCGGGAATGTGCGGCCGGTCATGGCCGGCCGCCGACAAGGAGAGTCAGGGTTGATCAAGGCACTGCGCACCTTCCGGGTCCGCCCCACGATGCCGCCGGCCCTGGTGCCGCTGTCCGAGCTGGCGCTGAACCTGCGCTGGGCGTGGCATCCGCCGACTCGCGACCTGTTCGCGAGCATCGACCCGGCCCTGTGGGACGACGCCGGTCAGAACCCCGTCGCGCTGCTCGGGCGGCTGTCGCAGGACCGCTTGCGGACGCTGGCCGAGGACAGCGCGTTCACTGCGCGGGTCGACGCCGCGTCCGGCGATCTCCGCGCCTACCTGACCGAGCCGCGTTGGGCCCAGGAGCACCAGCCGCGCCTGCCGCGCGTGGCGTACTTCTCGCCCGAGTTCGGCCTCACCCACGTCATGCAGACGTACTCGGGGGGCTTGGGCATCCTGGCCGGGGACCACCTCAAGGCCGCGAGCGACCTGGGGCTCGACCTGGTCGCGGTCGGCCTGCTGTACCGCCATGGGTACTTTCGGCAGTGGCTCGACGCGGACGGACGGCAGCAGGAGCGCTACCCCGACCTCAATCCGTTCGGGCTGCCGCTGCGGCGGCTGGAACGCGATGGCGAGGCGGCGCTGGTCGAGGTGCCGATGGGCGGTCACGCGGCGTTCGCGCAGATCTGGTGGGCGCAGGTCGGCCGGGTGCCGCTGCTGTTGCTGGACACCGACGTGCCGCAGAACGCACCTGAGGATCGCACGGTCACCGACAAGCTGTACGGCGGTGACCGCGAGCACCGCATCCGCCAGGAGCTTGTGCTCGGCGTCGGCGGCGTGCGGGCGCTGCGCGTGGCCCAGGAGCTCGGCGTCGTGGCCGACGAGGCGGACCTGTGGCACTCCAACGAGGGCCACGCGGGCTTCCTGCAGATGGAGCGCATCCGCCGGCTGGTCCTCGACCACGGCATGGACTTCGACGAGGCGCTCGAGAGCGCCCGCGCAGGCGTGCTGTTCACCACCCACACCCCCGTGCCGGCGGGCATCGACGTGTTCCCGCGCGCGCTGATGGAGGCGTACTTCACCGGCCTGGCCGAGGAGCTCGGAATCGACATGGACCGGCTCATGGGGATCGGGCAGCCGCCGGGCGCGGATCCCGAGGACGATTTCAACATGGCCGTCATGGGTCTGCGGCTGTCCGCGGGGGCGAACGGGGTGTCCCAGCTCCACGGGGTCGTGTCGCGCGTGATGTTCAGCGGGCTGTGGCCCGGCTTCGACACCCCCGACGTGCCGATCGCGTCGGTCACCAACGGTGTCCACGCGCCGACCTGGGTCGGTCCGGAGATGCGCGAACTGCTCGACCGGTCCTTGCGCAGCGACTGGGCCGACGCGCCCGAGGCATGGGAGGCCGTCGACGGGCTCGACACCGGCGCCCTGTGGGACGTGCGCCGCCGTGCGCGCGCGCGCATGGTCACGCAGGTGCGCCGCTGGGTGCGGGCGCAGCACGAGCGGCGTGGCGAGAGCCCCGCGATGCTGCGCTGGACCGACGAACTGCTGGATCCCGAGGCGCTGACGATCGGCTTCGCGCGTCGCTTCGCGGAGTACAAGCGCGGCACGCTGCTGTTGCGCCAGCCCGAGCGGCTGCGGGCGATGCTGGAGGCCACCGACCGGCCGGTCCAGTTCGTGTTCGCCGGCAAGTCGCATCCCCGCGACGATCTCGGCAAGGACCTGATCCGCCAGATCGTGCACTTCAGCGCGGACCCGGACCTGCGCCTGCGCATGGTGTTCGTCGAGGACTACGACATGGACCTTGCGGGTGTGCTGCTGGCCGGGGTGGACGTGTGGCTGAACAACCCCCGCCGGCCGCACGAGGCCTGCGGCACCTCGGGCATGAAGGCGGTGCTGAACGGCGGCCTGCACTGCTCGACGCTCGACGGCTGGTGGGACGAGATGTACGCCGACGGCAACGGCTTCGCGATCGGCGGGCAGTTCCACACCGACGACATCGCGCACCAGGACGCCGCCGACGGTCAGGCGCTGTTCGATCTGCTGGAGCAGTCGATCGTGCCGTTGTTCTACGACCGTGACGAGCACGGTGTGCCGCACGGCTGGCTCGACGTGGTGCGCGGATCCCTGCGCACCCTGGGGCCCCGCGTGCTCGCCACGCGCATGGTGCGCGAGTACAGCGAAGGGCTGTACGCACCGCTCGCCGCGCACGCCGCGCACCTGTGCCAGGACGGCCACGGCCGCGCGCAGTCGCTGGCCGCGTGGAAGCGCCATGTGCGCGAGGGGTGGCCCGACGTGCGGGTCGCCGACCTCGCGGGCGAGCAGGGGCCCGCGGCGCTGGGGGAGCACCGCACCGTGCGAGCGCAGGTCTGGCTCGGACGGCTGCGTCCTGACGACGTCAGCGTCGAACTGCTGCACGGCGAGGTCTCGGCCGACGGCTCGCTGCGCGACGCGCACGTGACGCCGCTGGAGCTCGAGGGGGTGGACGACAGCGGCGCCCACGTCTACGGCGGCGGGTTCGACGCCACCGTGTCGGGCGAGTACGGCCTGACCGTGCGGGTCGTGCCGCGCCACCCCGACATGCCGCACTGGAGCGATGCCGGCCTGGTCGCCTGGGCCATGGAGGGCGACGAAGGCAAGTGACGGCGTCCCCGGTGCCGCTGCCGTGGTGGGCGGACGCGGTCGGCTACGAGGTCTACCTGCGGTCGTTCGCCGACAGCGACGGCGACGGCATCGGCGATTTGCGCGGTCTGCGCGAGCGGCTGGACTACCTGGCCTGGCTCGGTGTCGACATCGTGTGGGTCACGCCGTTCTTCGCCTCGCCGATGCACGACCACGGCTACGACGTGGCGGACTACACCGGCGTCGAGCCGCTGTTCGGATCGGCCGAGGACGTCGACGCGCTGGTCGCCCGCGCGCACGAGCTCGGCCTGCGCGTGATCGTCGACCTCGTCCCCAACCACAGCTCCTCCGAGCACCCGTGGTTCCGGCAGGCGCGCGCGTCGCGGGACAACCCCTGCCGCGACTACTACATCTGGCGCGACGGGGCCCCGGACGGCGGCCCGCCGAACAACTGGGTGAGCGTCTTCGGCGGCCCGGCATGGACCTTCGACGACGCGACCGGTCAGTGGTGGCTGCACCTGTTCCTGCCTGAGCAGCCCGACCTCAACTGGGCCAACGAGGCGGTGCGCGCGGAGTTCGACGAGATCCTGCGCTTCTGGCTGCGCCGCGGCGTGGACGGCTTCCGCATCGACGTGGCGCACGCGCTGGTGAAGCATCCCGATTTGCCGGACATCCCCGAGGCGGCGCGCCCCGCCGATCCCCACGACATCGGCGACGCCGTGTCACGCAGCGACTGGGAGCGCTACGACCATCCCTACGACGTCGACCAGGAGGGTGTCACCGAGATCTACCGGCGCTGGCGCGAGGTCGTCGAGCCGTTCGGGGGGCTGCTGCTCGGCGAGGTGTACCTGCACGACCCGGCGAGACTTGCCCGCTACCTCAATCCGCAGGACGGCCTGCACCTGTCGTTCTGGTTCAAGCCGCTGCACATCCGCTGGAGCCCCGAGGCGATCCGGGAGGTGCTGCGGTCCGCCGTGGCCGAGGTGCCCGAGCATCTCGCATGGGTCCAGGGCAGCCACGATCGCTCGCGCGCGGCGACGCGCTTCGGTGGCGGGGATCTGGGCCGCGGCCGCTCGCTCGCGCTCGCGACCTTGTTCATGGGCCTGCCCGGGGTGCCGTTCCTGTACATGGGCGAGGAGCTCGGCCTGGACGACGTGGCGGTCCCGCCGGAGCGGTCGCAGGATCCGATCGCCGTGCGCCACCGTGCGCCGGAGCGTGCGCGCGACAACTGCCGCACCCCCATGCCCTGGGAACCGGTGCCGGGCCACGGCTTCACCGCCGCTGGAGTCGAGCCGTGGCTGCCGTTCGGCGACCGCCGTCCCCAGGACACGGTGTCGGTGCAGCGCGACGATCCGTCGAGCTGGCTGTCGCGCTGGCGGCGGCTGATCGCGGTGCGAAAGTCCTGCGATCTCGGCGCCCCCGGGATCGATTGGGTGGACCGCGACGGCGGCATCGTCGCCTACCGAAGGGGCCGGACGGTGTTCGCGGCGAACTGCGGCGACGCGTCCGCCACGTTCGCACTCCCCGCCGGCGGCTGGCGGCCGCTGTTCGACAGCGCGGCGCCCGCGATGGACGGCAGTGCCGGGGGCGACCGGGCTGTCACGGGCCGGCTCGCCCTCGATGCCGCCCAGGCGGTGATCCTCCAGCACGAGGGGTAGGGTTGCCCGCATGGCCGATCCTCCCCGCTTGCGGCAGCGCGCGGTCGTCTCTTCCGCCGTGGCCGCCCTCGCGCTGCTGGTGATGCTGGGCCTGCTCGCGGGCCTGCTGGTGCGCGGGCAGGTGCAGGCGCGCACCGACCTGCGTGCTCGGCTGTCCCTGCGTACCGAACTCGCCGCGGGCTCCATCGAATCGCTGCATGCCGTGGGACAGGACGTGGCAGACGGCACCCGCGCGCGCGAACTGTCCGCGCACCTCGCCACGGTGTCCCCCTTGCGGGACCAGCGCGCGTACCTCGTTGATCGCGCCGGCCGTGTGCTGGCCGCAAGCGATCCCCGCACGCTCGGTGGGCTGTTGCGCGACATCGAGCCCGCGCTCGGCACGCAGCCGAGCCCCGGGGCGACGCCGGTCTACCACCAGGGCAGGATCCATCCCGGGGAACAGGTCGCCACGTCGGCTGCCGTCGGCGGCACCGATCTTCGCGTTGTCGTGATCGTCCCCACCGCGCAGCTGTATGCGCCGCTGCGGGGCACGATGTGGCCGCAGTGGGTGGCGTTCGGCGCCTTTGCCGTGCTCGGCTTGGGCGCGCTGCTGCTCATGGTGCGGCTCGTGCGCAGCCGCGCCGCGCTCGACTGGGCGCTGCGGGTGGACCCGTTGACGGGCGTGCGCAACCGCCGCCACCTGCAGGAGCGGCTGCCCGAGATCGCCAGCGCCGCGCAACGTCACGGCCGCGAATGGGCCGTGCTGATGGTCGACGTGGACCACTTCAAGCAGATCAACGACCGCGAGGGTCACGCCGCGGGCGACGCCGTGTTGCGCGAGGTTGCGCTCGCGCTGGTGGGCGAAGCCCGCCAAGAGGACCTCACCGGCCGCTGGGGCGGCGACGAGTTCCTGGTCATCCTCCCCGACACCGAGGCCGAGGGGGCCCGCATGGTGGCGGAGCGCATAGCGGATGCCGTCCGGGTGCGCCTGCCCGTGCACGGCAGCTTGTCGATCGGCTGCGCGGCCGGCGTGGGCGCTCCCGACGGGCTGCTGCACCGCGCCGATGCCGCGCTGTACGAGGCCAAGCGCGAGGGCCGCGGCCGTGTGACGGTCGCCGCAGCCACGACCGCCTAGTCGGGCAGGCGAGGCTGGGGAATCTCGTCGGGTACCTGGGGGTCGGGGTAGGCGATGCGCGGGTGGTACACGCCCACCAGCGTCTCGATCAGCGACTCGCGCACCAGCGCCAGGTCGCGGAACGTCAGGGCGCTGTCGTCGAGCTGGCCGTCGGCGACGCGTTCGTCGACCAGGCGGTGCACGATCTCCTCGAGGTCCGCGCGCGTGAGGTTGCGGTTGTCGATTGCGGCCGCGCGGGTCGCGCCCTCGCAGCAGTCGGCGAGCATCAGCACCGCCATCTCGCGCGAGGCCGGCTTGCGGCCCTTGTAGCGGAACTCGGTCTCGGCGACTTTCTCGACGCCGTAGCGCTGCAGCGCCTTGGCGTGGAAATAGCTGACCAGCGTGGTCCCGTGGTGCGTCGCGATGCCCTCGACGATCTCGGGCGGCAGCCGGTGGACGCGGGCCATCTCGACCCCGTCGGTGACGTGCTCCTGGATGATGATCGCCGACACGCGCGGTTCGAGGTCGTCGTGAGGGTTGCCGACGCCGAACTGGTTCTCGACGAAGAAGTACGGGCGGCGCACCTTGCCGATGTCGTGGTACAGGGCCGCGGTCGATGCGAGCAGGGCGTCCGCACCGATGGCGCGGCACGCCCGTTCGCACAGCGTCGCCACCATGATCGAGTGGTTGTAGGAGCCCAGCGCCTTCTGCTCCAGCTCGCGCAGCAGCGGGTGGTTGCGGTTGGACAGGCGCATCAGGCTCGTGGGGGTGACCATGCCGAACACGGACTCCATGAACGGCAAACTGCCGTTCACGATCAGGGCAGTGACGAGGCCGTTCGCCACCCCGGCGGCGGCCGCCAGCGGCGCTGCATCGGCCTGCCCGAACGCCAGCGCGGCGACGCCGCCGGCGATGCCGTACGCGAGCGAGGACTGCCAGGTGACACGGGTGAAGCCGCCCCACGCGCCGAGACGGACGCCGAGGGGCACGCTGGCCAGGAACGCCCCCGCGGTGAACGCGACCACGGCGGTCTCGCCCGGCATGGCGTAGGCGACGAGCACGGTGACCGGGGCGGCGAGCAGCGAGGCGACCCCGGGGGAGAACAGCACCGAGGCGAGCATGGCGACCGCGCCCGACGGGACCAGGAACAGCAGGCCGTGCAGGTGATCGGGGGTGAACAGCCACAGCGCCTCGACGGTCGCGGCGAACAGCGCCGCGATCGCCGACAGCAGCAGCAGCCGCCGCCCCGAGCGCCACACCTCCGGAAAGCGCGTCCGCAGCACGGCGCTGACCACGACGGCCAGGCCCAGCGCGACCAGCAGCGAGCGCAGCACCACCCGCCACGGCTCGGCGCCTTCCAGGCCGCGGCTGCGCAGCGCCGCGAGCTGCGCACCGTCGGCCCGCTGCCCGGCGGTGACGATCAGGCTGCCTTTGGCAAAGGTGCGCTGCACCGTCGTGACGTCGTCACGCGCGCGCTCGCGCGCCCGTTCCGTGGCCTGGCGGTCCACCAGCACGGTCGGCCGCAGCGCGTCGGCGATCACCGGCGCGACGATCAGCTGGGCGATGTCGGGGGGCAGCGTGCGCAGGGCGATCTCGGTGGACAGGAGTTCGGTGCGCGCCTTGTCGAGCTCCTCGGGCAGGATCGGCTCGCGCGCGAGCTGCTGCGCCACCTGCACCGCTTCGCCGGCTACCTGGCGCAGCTGCGCGTTCGGCATGGTGACCAGGCGGCGCAGGCCCGGCGTGTCCATGCCGCGCAGCCGGGGCCGCAGCGCGGCGATCTGGACGTCGGCGCCGGTGCCGCCCTCGCGCACGGCCTCGGCCAAGGCGAAGCGGTCGCGGACGTCCTGGACGATGGCGGCCTTCGCCTCCGCGTCGTCCACCACGATCGGCGCCACCGCGTCGGCGGCTTGGCGTCGCGCGCGCTCGGTGGCGTCGACGTCGCGCACGCGGATCAGCTCGGGGGCGACGACGGTGCGCGGCGACGGCCGCCCGGCGCGGATGGGCGCCTCTTGCACGAAGGCCGAGACGCTCAGCACCGCCGGGACCACCGCAAGCGCCAGCAGCAGTGCCAGGACGCGATTGCGCCCCAGCCGTGTGCCGCCCGTGCCCGTCACCGCAGCCCTTCGTCCGTGCCTGGCTTACGCGCCGAGGATCCCCACCATGAAGCCGCGCATGACCAACGCCATCAGCACCAGCCCCGCGACGGCAAACACCGCGAACGGATCCCGGCGGCCTTCCCTGGCCCACTTGTGACTGAAGAACAGCACGAGTGCGGGGAAGCCGAAACCGTACAGCGCGTGGAAGGTGTTCGTATAGGCCCCGCCTTCCTGGGGCGGCCGGCCCGGGACGCGGCCCAGCAGGAACAGGGTGAGCCCCAGCGCGAGCTGCAGGACCAGCAGGAGTTGCGCGACCGACACGGTCCGCCAGAACATCGGTGCCTCCGCGGAGCGGCGCAGGCGCAGCGCCAGCGCCCACAGGCACACCACGAGCCAGCTCGCGACGATGACGGCGCCCAGCAACAGGTGCATCCGGGTGAGGTCCATGGCGCGGCAGCGTAGCGGCCGGGTGTCGCCGGTGCCCATTCCGGGGGCGCGTTCGGCCGAGTGCCGCGGCGACGGCAGAATGGCCGGGTGATCACCCTCAACAAGATCGCCGCCCGCCACGGGCCGCGCGTGCTGTTCGCCGACGTGTCCCTGCAGCTCGTGCCCGGGCGCCGCGTCGCACTGGTCGGCCCCAACGGCGCCGGCAAGACCACGCTGCTCGAGCTGATCGCCGGGGGGCGTCCGGCGGACGAGGGCGAGGTGACGCGCGGCAAGGACGTGACCGTCGGCTACCTGCGCCAGGACGTACAGGAGGCGCTTCCGGCGGGCACGAGCGGGCGCGCCCTCGACGTGGTGATGACCGGCCGCGCGGGCGAGGACGGCCATGCCCCGGCGCTGGAGCGCAGGCTGCGCGCGCTGGAGGAGGAGGTGTCGCGGACCTCTGCAGGGCCGGAGCAGGAGGAACTGCTGACCGAGTACGCGCGGCTGCACGAGCGCTTCGAGCATCTCGGCGGCTACGCCGTCGAGTCCGAGGCGCGCAAGGTGCTGGCGGGGCTGGGCTTCAGCGACACCGAGATGGAGCAGCCCCCCACGGTGCTGTCGGGCGGCTGGATGATGCGCGTGGCGCTGGCGCGCCTGCTGCTCAGCGATCCGGACGTGCTGCTGCTCGACGAGCCGACGAACCACCTCGACCTGGAGAGCGTGAACTGGCTGCAGGCGTTCCTCGCCGACTACCCCGGGGTGCTGGTGTTGGTCAGCCACGACCGTGACTTCGTGAACGCCGCGGTGAACCGCGTCGTCGAACTCGCCGACCGCACCGCCACGGAGTACGTCGGCAACTACGAGTCGTTCGTCACCCAGCGCGCCGAGCGACTGGAGCAGCTCGCGGCGGCGGCCGCGGGGCAGGCGCGCCAGATCGCGCACACCGAGGCGTTCATCGAGCGCTTCCGGTACAAGGCGTCCAAGGCGCGGCAGGTGCAGAGCCGCATCAAGCAGCTCGACAAGCTCGACCGTGTGGCGGCGCCCGGCGCCAAGGCCCGCACGATGAAGTTCCGTTTCCCGCCGCCGCCGCGCTCCGGGCGCGAGGTCGTGCGGCTGGACCGCATCGTCAAGCGCTACGGCGACAACGTGGTGTACGACGGCCTCGACCTCGTGCTCGAACGCGGGCAGAAGGTCGCGCTGGTCGGGCCGAACGGCGCGGGCAAGTCCACCCTGCTCAAGATCCTGGCCGGGGTGCTGCCGCTGGACGGCGGCGAGCGCGTCCTGGGCCACAACGTCAACGTCGCCTACTACGCGCAGCACCAGCTCGAGGCGCTGCGCCCCGAGCACACGGTGCTCCAGGAGTTCTCCTCGGCGCTGCCGCCCGGGCACGGGCTCAACCCGCGCACGATGTTGGGGTCGTTCCTGTTCAGCGGCGAGGACGTGGACAAGCGGGTGGCGGTGCTGTCCGGCGGGGAGCGTGCGCGGCTGGCGCTGGCCAAGCTGCTCGTGGAGCCGGCCAACCTGCTGTGCATGGACGAGCCGACCAACCACCTCGACATCCACAGCCGCGACGTGCTCGAGGATGCCCTGACGGAGTACCAGGGGACGGTGGTGCTGATCTCGCACGACAGCTACCTGATCCGCAACCTGGCCGACACGATCGTCGAGGTGCGCGACGGGGCGGCTCGCGTGCACGTCGGCGATTACGAGACCTATTTGGCGCGTTCCTCTGGTGGGGGCGGGGGGCAGCGGGCTTCGGAGCCTGAAAACCCTCTTACGGCTCCTTCGCCCGCTGCCCCCCGCCCCGGTGCGGTCGCACCCGGTTCGGGTTCGGGCCGACCCGCCGCGGCCGCCCCGTCGGGTGGGGCTGGGCCGAAGGTGCGCAAGACGCCCGAGCAGAAGCGGGCGGAGGCCGAGGCGCGCAATCGCCTGCACCGCGAGACCAAGGCGCTGCGGGAGCGGCAGGAGAAGCTGGAGGCGGAGCTGGCGGCGGCGGAGGCCGAGCTCGCCGAGGTCGAGAAGCTGCTCGCCGACCCCGAGGTGTACGAGGACGGCGCGCGCGTGAAGGAGCTGACGCTGACGCATCGCCTGGCCGAGGACCGCGTCACCAAGCTGACGGCCGAGTGGGAGGCGCTGTTCGCCGAGATCGACGCGGCAGAGGCGCGTGCGACGATGCCGTCATGAGCATGATCCCGCACGGGCCGATGGGGGGCATGTCCCCCGGGCTCGCCGCCGTGCGCCGCGGGGCGCCCGACATCGAGGGCTGGCGGCTGTCGCGCGACCTCATCCGGCGCGTGTGGGCGCAGTTCGTGCATCCGTACCGGCGGCGGCTGTCGCTGTTCCTGGTCGCGATCCTGGCGTCGGCGGGGCTGGCCGTCGTGCCGCCGCTGCTGTTCGGCATGCTGATCGACCAGGCGGTGCTCGGCGGAGACCTGGGGCGGGTCAATGTGCTCGCGATCGCCGCGGTGGGGGTCGCGGTCGCCGCGGCCCTGGTGTCGCTGGGCCAGCGCTACCTGTCGTCGTGGCTGGGCGAGCGGATCATCCTCGACCTGCGGCGCACCCTGTACGACCACGTGCAGCGCATGCCGGTGGCGTTCTTCACCCGCACGCAGACCGGTGCCCTGATCAGCCGCATGAACAACGACGTCATCGGCGCGCAGCAGGCGGTCACCGGTACGTTCGGGTCGGTGGTCGCCAACATCGTGCAGCTCGCCGTGGCGCTGGCCGTCATGGTCGGGATCGAATGGCGGCTGACGCTCTTGGTCCTCGCGGTGCTGCCGGTGTTCATCGTCCCGGCGCGGCGGGTGGGGCGGAAGTTGCAGGACATCACGCGCGAGTCGATGGCGCTCAACGCGCAGATGAACACGCGCATGACCGAGCGGTTCAACGTCGCCGGGGCGCTGCTGGTGAAGCTGTTCGGCCGCTACGACGAGGAGGCCGCCGAGTTCGGCGGGCGGGCGCAGCGCGTGGCGGAGATCGGCGTGCGCGGCGCGGTGCTGGGGCGGATCTTCTTCGTGACCTTGGCGCTGGTTGGCGCGGTCGGCACGGCGGTCGTGTACTGGCTGGGCGGGCGCATGGCGATCACCTCGCCGGGGTTCACACCCGGCAACATCGTGACGTTCGCCGCCCTGGTGACCCAGGCGTACACGCCGCTGTCGGCGCTGACCAACGCGCGCGTGGAGATCATGACCGCGTTCGTGAGCTTCGAGCGCGTGTTCGAGGTGCTCGACGTGCGCCACCCCATCGCGGATCGTTCCGGGGCGACGGCGCTGGAGGACTGCAAGGGCGAGGTCGTGTTCGACCACGTGACGTTCGCGTACCCGTCGGCGGCCGAGTCGTCGCTGCTGTCACTGGAGGAGGGCGCGACCGTCCTCGACGAGCGTCCCGGCGAACTGGTGCTGCGCGACGTCGACTTCACGGTGCCGCCGGGGCAGACCGTGGCGCTGGTCGGGCCGTCCGGTGCCGGCAAGTCGACGATCTGCTCGCTGGTGCCGCGCCTGTACGACGTGACCACCGGGGCGGTGCGCATCGACGGGCACGACGTGCGTGACTTGGTCGGCGACACGCTGCGCGCGGCAATCGGCGTGGTGCCACAGGACCCGCACCTGTTTCACGACACGGTCGCGGCGAACCTGCGCTACGCGCGGCCGTCCGCGACCGGCGCCGACCTCGAGGCGGCCTGCCGGGCGGCGCAGATCCACCACGTGATCGCCGCGCTGCCGGACGGCTACGACACGCTGGTCGGCGAGCGCGGGTACCGGTTGAGCGGCGGGGAGAAGCAGCGGCTGGCGATCGCGCGCTTGCTGCTGAAAGACCCCGCGATCGTGATCCTCGACGAGGCGACGGCGCATCTGGACAGCGAGAACGAGGCGGCCGTGCAGGAGGCGCTGCGCACGGCGCTGTCGGGGCGGACGTCGCTGGTGATCGCCCACCGCCTGTCGACGATCGTCGCGGCCGACCAGATCCTGGTGGTGCAGGCGGGGCGCATCGTGCAGCGCGGCACGCACCACGAGCTGGTGGAGGCGGGCGGCCTGTACCGCGAGCTCTACCGCACCCAGTTCGCCCGCACCCCTTAAACCCGGGTTGTACGGTGCGGGCATGGTGAGGGAGCGGCGCAACGAGGTGAACCAGGCCGGGGAGGGGCAGGCCGGGGCGGAGCGGGCGGAAGGCAAGGGGCTGCTGGCGATCGTTGCCGCGGTCATGGCGTTCTCGTGGGGCTTCGTGCTGGTCAAGATCGTGCCGTTGCCCGCCGCGCAGCTCGGCTTCATGCGCCTGATCTTCAGCGTGGTGATCCTCGGGCCGCTCGCGTGGCGCCTGCGGATCCCCTGGCCGCGCCTCAGCGTGCCGGTGGTCGGGGCCGGGGTGATGTTCGGCCTGCACCAGCTGCTGTTCATCTCCGCCACGCAGCACACGTCGATCGCCATCGTCACGCTGATCGGCGCGTTGCAGCCCCTGCTCGTCAGCATGGTCAGCCGCCGCACCATCGGCGAGGTCGTGCCCCTGCGGCTGGTGCTGTCGAGCCTGCTCGCCCTGGTCGGCGTCACCGTCGTCGTGCAGGCCAACCTCGGCGACAGCAGCCGC
>Ga0299913_10000063_pt1 | contig 45711 bp, 38 predicted proteins | sample RVTome_9_FD_201360 | JGI IMG/M metagenome (GOLD analysis project Ga0299913, IMG submission 201360) | Soil microbial communities from uranium-contaminated site in the Upper Colorado River Basin, Wyoming, United States - RVT155D38 (version 2) ... | reverse complement strand
CCGAAGTCACGCCTTCGATGCTGCGCGCGACTACAACGGCCTGATTCATGGCTTCGGCGGAACTCACAAAACCGCTGAGTTGTACCGCGCCTTTGAAGGTCTCAACATTGACTTCGGTTGCCCTGACGATCGAGTCGTCAATGAGTGCCGCCTTTACTTTTGTCGTGATCCAGGTGTCGGAAAGGTATTCACCGGTGCTTTCCTGTGTCGGACTTCCTGCGCAGCCAAGTGTGAAAGTACACACGATAGCGACCAGAAATACGGATAGGTGGTTAGAGTGTTTCATGTCATTTTGCCTTGCGTGATGGTTATCGGAACTCGCTCTGATGTCACGGCAGTTTCGATCTCCATTAGTCAGTCGCGGCGCGTCTCGCTATAAGTACCGGCGTCGACGAGATTGATTATTGACTGTCGCCAGGCATCAATCTGTACGGTCGCGAACATAGGATCTGCTTTTGCACGCTTCAATCGCCCGTGGCGCGTCAGCGCGGAATCGTCCGCCGGTTCCACGAGGCCACCACCTGTCGCGGGCTTACAGTATCGCTCGCTATGTTCTGCAACGAACATACCGCTGCGGATGCGGTTATGGACTGAGAATCCGGAGTGATGCCACTGACGGCTGACGCGGCAGATGCAGTGTGCGCCAACGCACCGACAGCGGCATTCTAAAGCCTCACTCTTGTCCGGTCATCTCAAACAAGAAAGAGTTCCTGTATGAATATTGCAAGACTGCTGCTTCTCATGACGATGGCTTCTTTCGCCATTGCCGGCTGTGACACGAATGATGGCGGAGCCGAGAATCTCGGCGAGGCCGTAGACGACGTCGGTGACAAGATCGGCGATGTCGCGACCGATGCCGGAAACGCGATCGAAGACGCCTGCGAGGACGTCAAAGAAGGCGTCAACGCTGACGACACCGATTGCTGATTATCCACACGCGACATGACTTGAGGCCGGGAGAAGTAGGGAACCGTGCGCGTCCCTTCTACTACTTCTACGCCGCAGTCGCGATCGCGGGCCCCCGTTGCCGTTACCAACTGTTGTTGTGCGACCCCTTCCCGCAGTCGGCCACCTCGAAGTGTCGCGAGCGCCTCACCAACCCCGGCTGACCCGGCCACTTCGCGCCATTAAGCCGACGTTTCGGGCCTGCGAACCCTGCCACAGGCGCAGGGGAGTGGCCGTTAAGGGGAGCTGTACTCATCGTCCGATGGCTGAAACCGCGACCCAGGAAGGAGCCGCGTCGATTCACTCGGGATAAACGTATCCGGCGGCGTGTTTTGGAGCGCGAAGCAATCCGGCTCTCGGGTGCCGCAGTATTTGCGCTGACCGTCGGCGAGGTCACCGCGGCAGAGACCGCAGCCGTAATCACAAAACTGCTCGCGAAGATGGTGAATATGTCCGTAAGTAAGCCGAAGCCGTTTCTCTATACATTCGGCCTGGCGGGACGGCTTAACAGGATACGTTTGGCTAGATAGTTCATGAAAGAATTCCCGATTGGCATCGCGTGAGTTTTGCGTGCCTGAGCTTTGCAAAGTCCTGTATCGTACTGCAAATTACGCAACCGACGCCCCGGTAACTATTTGAATTAGAAAGCCAAAGCGATCCTACGCGCGGCTGAAAATCCGCGTGTGACAAGCGCGCAGGTTGGCAATGATTTTGCCGATGGGTGTTGGCGCCGGAAGGCCCGGAGGGGATACACTAGCGCTCGATGCACCAAAACCGATTGGGATCGACCGATCTGCAGGTCTCCGAGATTGGCCTCGGTTGCCAGTCGCTCGGTGGTGGCCTTTACTACCGTGACGACGACGAGTCTTCGCGGACGATTCGCGAAGCGATCGATGCCGGCATCAATTTCTTCGACGTTTCCGATCATCACAGTCAAGGCATCGCCGAGCGCGTGCTGGGTCGGGCTTGCGGCAGCCGTCGCACGGAAGTTCAAATCACGACGAAGGCCGGTTACTGCTATTCATGGCTCGGCGAAATCAGCCTGCGCGCGCGCTATTCTCTGAAGCCCCTGCGGGCCGTGTTCCGACCCATGAAGCGGCCGCTTCACCTCTTCCGGGCCTCGCAGGGGCGCTATGATTTCCGCCCGGATTACATTGCTGCCGCACTCGAGCGCAGTCTCGAGCGGCTCGACACCGACTACGTCGACCTTTACCAGCTCTACAAGCCCTCGGTGGCGACGATCCGCGATCCGGCGTTCGAAGACGCGATGGCCATGCTCGGCCGGCTCAAAGACAGCGGCAAGATTCGTTACTACGGTATCGCCTGTCAGTGGGTCGATGAGGCGCTGCAGTGCCTCGCGCTTCCCGGAATCTCCACGGTGCAGGTTGCCGTCAACCTGATCGAGCCGGAGGCGACCGACGCGCTGCTCGATCGGGCGCGGAACAAGCAGATCGCCGTCATCGCGCGACATCCCAAGGCGATCGGGCTGCTGACGGACGCCGGCAGCGACATCATGGGAGACACCTCTTATTACGATCGCTTCCGGCGCGAACGAGCCAGCCGTGCCGCAGACTTTCGATTCCTGCGCACGCCGGAACGCACTCTCGCGCAGGCCGCCATTCGCTACGTGCTGCAGGTCGACGGCATCGCGACGGTGATTCCGAGAGCCGTCAATCGCAAGGAGCTGGCCGAAAACCTGGGCAGCCTGACATCGCCGGCTATCACGGACGACGAATACCGGCGCATCCGCGAAATCCAGGCCTCATGGCAGGAGCCGGCGTCGCGGCGATCGGCATAGCGCCTCGTACACTTCGACGTGCCGGTCAACGGCGTATTCGAGTTCGAAGTTCTCCCTGACATACCGGTGACCGGCGAAGCCTTTTTCCCGCCAGCGGTCGTTTTGCAGCAGCCAGGCGAGCCCTTCGGCAAAGTCGTCGACGGCCGCGCGATAGCCGAATCGCGTCGCGATGCCGTCGGGATCCACGCGGCTCAATACGGCACATCGGTGCGCCATAGCCTCGAGCAGCGACGTCGGCACACCTTCGCGCATAGACGTATTCACGATCAGCCAGCTGCGAGCGAGAAGCTCCGATAGTTCGGCGGACTCGAACTGGTCGATGAACCCGAGCATGTCCAGATTTGCATGGTTCCCGAAGGTCGCCCGCAGGGAGCGCTCCCGGGCTTTGTCCTGGGCCAATCCGACGGCGACGAAGCGGACGTCGGGGAAACGCGCAGCGAGCTCGAAGAACAGTTCCGGACGCTTGCGACGGTCCCAGCGGCCGACGTACGCGACGAGCGGCGTGGGCGATTTCTCGACGTTGCCGGGTATGCTGATCGGAGTCGGAAGCGTATCGAGCGGCTCGCCGAAACCATGGATGCGCTCGAGCCTGTCGTTCAGGCAGCCCGCCGCAGCGAAGCGTGCATCCGCCCGCCGCACCGCCCGTCGGATACCCGGGCCATCTTCGTACAGCCAGTTCATCGCGACGCGCAACTTGCTGTGTGACGGATTGTTGAACTCCATCCGCCAGTCGTGCCGATTTTTCGGATCACGAAACGTCACGACATGACGCCGTTGCGGCACGGCCCGCAGCGCGAGCGCCGTGCTGAAGCTCGGATGCTGCGAGTGATAGACGTCCGCATCGATCTGCCTGAAAAGCGCGGACATCGCGAACGGCCAGCGCATCGGAAAGCCATGGACCGTAATCCCGTCCAGCGGCTCCACCGCGCCCTGGCCGGCGCGTCGCGGCACGACCGCGCTCACGTCCAGGCCACGCCGCGCCAGCTCCCGGCCGAGCAATCGAGTCGACCGGCCGAATCCGCCGAACTTGCCCCAGGCGAAGATCTCCATGGAGATCAGGCAGAGCTTCATGGCGAGTACCGGCCCGCCGGCATCACGTACCCGCACCGTATGTCGCGGAACGGTAACGATACTTTCGCACCTGCTCGTTCATCCGGTCGCGTGTCAGCCGTATTCGCTCGAGCTCGGCCGGATCGAGGTCGGGCAATGCGCTCGCCCGCAGCACTTCATCCAGTTCGCGTGTGTCGAGTGCCCGCGGGATCGCTGCCCCGACCCCCGACAACTGGAGCACGAAACGTATCGCCGCCTGTGCCAACGTACGTTCGTCCGTTGCGAGGAAGGAAAAGCGTCTTGCGCTGCTTCGGATCCTCTCGAATTCCGTGCGGTTCAGCGCATAAGTCTCCGCCGTGATATCGCCGAAGTGGTCCGTCAGCAGGCCGGCCGCGCGCGGGTTCCTGGCGATGACGCCGATGTTTCGTTGACGGGCCGCGGGAAGAAAGCCGGCAATCGCGCCCTGGTCCAGCAGATTGATGGTCAGCTGCACCGAGGCAACACCGGGAATGTCCAGGCACGCGTGTGCATCATCGATGCTCTCGCAGCTGATGCCCACGTAACGGATCTTGCCGCTGCGGCGCAGAGCCTCGATCGTGGCCGGCAACTCCTCGGATCGAAGAGTGGACGCGGGTGGTTTGTGCAACTGCAGCAGGTCGATGTAGTCCGTGCGCAGGCGCTTCAGGCTGGCGTCGACCGCGCTCGTGAGATAGGGGAGCGAAAAATCGGCACGGCGTTGTGTCGATCGCATCCGGTCGAGGTTGTGCTTGAACGGCCGCAGCGGTCGGCCCAGCGAACGCAGTACCGGGCGGATACGCAGTAGGGCCCGGGCGGCACCCGTGTAGAGTGTCCCGGCCTTGGTGGCGATGATTACGTGCTCTCGGACCGGATGAAGTGCGCGGCCCAGCAATGCCTCGCTGCGCCCCAGACTGTAGTGATCCGCAGTATCGAAGTAATTGATGCCGTGGTCCAGCGCCCGCGCGACGAGATCGAGCGCCTGGCGCTTGCCGCCATGGTAGAGGCCGCCTCCCAGTGACTGGCACCCGAGTCCGATCTCGGAGACCGTGAGATCGGTATTGCCGAGCTTTCCGGTCTTCAATGCAGATCGCCCGCCACCGCCCGGCCGGCGGCGCCTTCTGCTTCGAACAATGTATCGAGCACGACGCCCTCCAGTCCGTCCGGCAGGCGTTCGCCGAGTGCGGCTAGCCAGGTCGGCATCAAATCGACGATGCGGGCACCTTCGATCGTGCCGCCACGGCGAATCCCCGGCCCGCTCGCAATCAATACGCCTTCCATGCGATGTCCGCCGGAAGTCGGCCAGTCCATGTATTCACGCCATCGTTCCACGAAGATGGCGTCGGTATCCTTCTCGTTTTCGGTGGGCATGTAGGCGCAATCGCGCCACTCGACGACGAGATCGGGTGCCCATGGCAGCATCGGTCCGCGGTAGAGTTCCTCGCGACGGTGCACGCGGGCCACCGCTCTGTCGCCCGACTGCGGATCGGCGAGTCCGTCGAAGGCTTCGATCACCTGGTCGCGTACGCGTTCGTACTCGACCCCGGGGCGAACGATGCCGTATCGGTCACGGCCGGTGAGATTGATGAAGATATCGCCCTCCTTGCCGCGGCAGAAGGCCCGGGTGCCACCCCAGTCGATGTCAGTCGCGCTCAGGTACGACTGGACCCAGGACTTCATGCCCGAGAGACGATGATTCACCCAGTAATAGAGTCTGTCGAGGTCGTGCCGGTTAAGCTGCCCCTGGACGGACTGCCGCAACTTCCTGACCAGGCTGCGCGACCCGGATCCTGCGGCACGCCGCTTGCGTTTCAGCAATCCGTTCTGCTCCAGCACGTTGTTGACGTGGACGCCGTAGCGGAGCGGGCCGGCGCCACAATCCGATACGAGAAATATGATCGTATCGGGTCCGGCGGCATCGAGCAGTCTGTTCACGGCATCGTCGACCGCCCGATAGGCGTCGAAGATCACTTCGCGATACGGATTGTCGGCGTCGTCGGACGTCATGTCCGACCAGAAATAATGCTGCGCGATGGCGGTCGCGCTGTAGAAGACGAGGCCGAAGTCCCAACGCTTCGTGGCGAGCAGGTATTCGAACACGTCGGTCTGCTTTTTTACGTCCTCCGGAATCAGTGTCAGGTAGTCCGACTTCCTCCGTCCGCCCGGGAAGATGTCCTTCAAGCCGTATCGGCCGAACCTGTCCACGGTCTCCCTGAAGAGTGCCGGTGGCGCGGCGATGGATGGGTGCGGGCCCGGCGCGTCCTCTCCCGATATCATGAAACCTTCGATCGCTGTCGGCGGAAAGGTGAAAGGAACGTTGAGGATGCCCGACGGGCGGCCGCGTTCGCTGAGCAAGGACCAGATCGGGGGTTGCCGGAGGTCCTGGCCGTGGACTTCGACGAAACGTCCGTCGGGCCCGCGCTGCCAGAAATCGAAGATCCCATGATGTCCGGGCGAGCGGCCGGTGGCGATCGTGCCCCATAGCTGGGGCGTGATGGGAGGAATCTGCGAGCGCAGCCTGCCGTGCGTGCCGCGGTCCATCAAAGCCTTGACGGTCGGCAGGCGTCCCTGGTCGGCCCAGGGCCGAATGAGGTCCGGCGTCGCCTCACCAAGGGCTATGACGAGAACGCGTCTCGCGGTGCGAATGTCGCGCAATTTGGCCTCACCGGATCCATGGGCAGCCGGACCAGTTTACCAATTCGGGGCCGCCGTGATCGGGTCATGCCGTTTCTTGCCATTGGGACGATGGGGAAACCGTCACGAACTAGTGTCCTGTCCGGTAAATTGCGTAGTTATTTGCGGGACAGGGCACTAGAAGAAGGTACGCGAAATCCGTGCGTGAGGCTTGCGTGTCCGGGTTCTGCAAAGTCCCGCATCGTACTGCAAAGTGAACAACGGACGTCCCGGTAACTGATTGAACTGTTACGGGAGCTGTTCGCGCCAAAATCCGCGCCTCTCACGCATCGGGACAAAAAATGTAACTCCCTCAGTTGCATCAATGTGCTCGACAGCCCACGGACGATGCTGCCGAAGACGTCGCCGCTTACCGCGAAAGTGACGGCTAAATTACATGCCAAAGAGGTCGCCGGCGCGAGCGCAAAGCTCGCACGACCCCCTCGCGAACTGGATGATTTTCAGCAGAGCCTCGTTGACTTGACGTCTTTGGTCGATCAAGCGCTTCAGGCAGAGCTCGCCACGCCAAAGGCGCAGCGTGCGGAATTGTCCAAGGCGCTCGAGGTTGCAAGGGCAAAGCCACGAGACTTTGTCACTGAGGCCGAGCGACAAATGTACATTCAAGATGTTATGCGTCGGTTTTATCGTACGAAGCCGTGAAAGGTCGCGCGACGGAGATTTCGCTGACTCCTTTTAGTATTCGCTTGCGCTTCATGAGGCGAGCGGCGCATGCCTCATCAGCCAGCTTACGCGGGCTTTGACGGTGCGACCATCGTCGTGACGCATCACCTGACCGCGTCCAGGTGAATCGCCGACGCGTATGCGACTGATCTATGCAGATGGATGGCTGCGTGGGCGGGCGGCCAAGCCGTCGATGAGCACATCGACCAGGTAAGAGAACGTGTCGGCGTCATCGGCGACGCGGGCGATCTCGTGCACGTTGGGGAAGCGCTCGGCGGACAGCTTGCTCACATCGCTGCGGCGCGCACCCCTCCGCACACGAGCCGTGTCTTCGAGCATCAGCCCGAGCACCGCCAGGGAGGTCGCCTTGACGGCGTTGTAAGCCGAGACCGTGTCGAAGCCTCCGGCACGGAAAGCCGCGAATGCCGCCTCGAACGCCTCACCCGCTCGCTCGCCCTGCGCAGGGGCGTAGTGGAACGCTTCGAATGCGCCGGGATGTTTGTGCGCCAGTGCCCGCATGGCAGCGGCGAACCGCCGCACCCAGTCCTGCCACGTCAAGGTTCCCGTCGGCAGCTTCGCCTTGACGACCAGCGCCCTGATCATCTCGTCGAACACCGCTTCCTTGGTCGGAACGTGGTTGTACAACGAGGTCACGTGCACCCCCAGGCTCGCGGCGATGCCGCGCAGCGTGACGGCCGCGAGCCCTTTCTCGTCGGCGATCCGGATCGCCGACGAGACAATCTCCGTCCGGTTCAGGCGAGGCCTGTTCATTTTGGCGGCAGCTCCTTGACAGCCTTTAACCTACACTGTAGGTTACACACACCTACACTGTAGGTAAAAGCAAGTGGCAATCTGCGACCGGAGGTCAGCCAATGCGCGCTCTTTCCTTCCATACAGGTTTGCACGTTCGCAAAACGGTCATCGCGGCCACACTGGCGGCGGCCATGCTTCTGCTCGGTTGTGCCGTGGAACCGACTCCTGGTTTCGGACGATCGGCGCCGGGCTGCGGGATGAACTCCGTGCTGTACTGCGATCTCAGCCCACACGGTGAGCGGTGCGAATGCGTCCGGCACAGTGAGCTCCGCGAGCTGACGAGAGCCTTTTCGAGGCGATGAGCCGAACGGCCGGGGGGTACCGGTTGCGAACGGCAAGTCCTGCCTGCAGCTTCGGCGCCCCTATAGCTGGCTAACCGTGCGCACATCCCTTACAGCCGCGGGCAGTCCTGCTACTGTTCCGGCACGTCCGTCCCGGGCCAGACAGGACAGGCGCGCAGCGGTTCATCCACGCGGTATCGCCCGAGAAACGTGTTTGCCGACCGCGGCATCGATTTCCGTGCATCGAGAGCATCTCTTATCGCTTCGATATCCCGCACGGCGGAAACGGAAGAGTACTGGCTGAGGTCGCGAGTGCCGTCGCGCGGCCCGGCAAGTGGCGAACGACATTCTGTCGGCCGATCTGTTTCCCTGTAGCGTTTCCCGCTCCCATACGTCCTTATCGATATGTCAAAGGCACCGGACGGGAGGGATCCGCGGCGGGCCGGCAAACTCGACTGCGCCGCGAGCCCCGGTTTGCGTTACTTCGTCATGCAGACTTCATCGACGAACAGCTGCTGGCCGCCGATCGACCACGACTCGATCGCTCCGTTCGTCGCGTGCAGCGCGAGTGTTCCCCGGTTGAAGCCGCTCCCGGTCGCCGTCGAGTCGAGATTGACGATGATCGCAGCGCGGCCCTTGCTTGGCCTCCCCATCACCTTTCCATTGGCCTGCGAAAGCCCGCCCTGGACCACCCTCTTCTGGCCGTTCACTTCCAGGTTGCTCACCAGGCTGCCGATGTTCTCCGCGAATTTCAGCTCGACCTTTTTGATCGGCGCCTGAGGCTTGACGTTCGCACTGATCAGGTACATGCGAAGTTCCGGAGCCCCGCCGCGCGCCTGGTTGGAGTTCTGCACGATCGCCACTTGCTCGCCGCCGGTTTCCTCTGCCTGCGAGGGAGTGCCCTTGTCCAAATAGAACTCCCTCAGCTCGACGACCGCGTGTTCGGCATTGATGAAATCGCCAACCCGGTATTCAGTGTCTGGCGTCGCTTCGCTGAAATCGAAGCACTCTTCTCCGAAGCCGGCACTCGCGGCGGAGCGCCTGAACCTCATGCCCGATCACCGGGCCTCGTACAAGCGCTGGGCTTTCAAGTGGAACAACATGTACACCGGGGTGCCGGCGCATGTAATCGCGCACGAGTTCGGGCACAAGCCGGGCTTCGATGACGAGTATGGCTGGGGACCGGCCGCAACCCGTTCCCAGCGCGATTGTGCGAACCGACGCAACACGGCGCCGTTCGAGTACATCATGTGCAACCAGGGGGCATCATGGGACCAGATCCCGGGCACTGACAGCGATGCGCACAACGGTGCCAAGGCAGTCTACGCCTGGCTGGCTACGCGCCGATACGCCATTGCGGAAGAACTCACCTGTAAAGAGGACACCGACTGCGGCGCCGGGCTTTTCTGCGCCAAGGGCGCGCTCGGTATCGGACGAAACCAATGCCAGGCCCTGAAACCGATCAACGGACTTTGTGACCGCGCCACGCAATGCAGTAGTGGCCGTTGCGCTGGCGGGTTCTGTGCCATCCAACATGAATGCGTCGCCGACAATGACTGCGCCACCGGCAGCTACTGCAAAATCGGTCTGGGCAACCTGGATCGCAACACCTGCCGCGCCAAACTGGCGGACGGGCGGGCCTGCACCGGTGACAAACAATGCAAGTCCGCGGAATGCTCCGGCTGGCGGCCGCAGGACGGGCAGGTCAGCGGCATCTGTTACACCGCGAACTCGAAAGGGAGCGGCGAATCCTGCACGATCGATCTCGAGTGTGTCACCGGCGCCTGCAACTCGAACAAGCGCTGCGTTTGCAAGAAAGACGCCGACTGCAGCGGCAAACAGTGGTGCGACCAGGGCCTCGACTTGCATGAGAACAGCTGCCGCGCCAAGCTCGACAAGGGTCAGGCGTGCGGCAAGTACGGCGATCTCGGTGTCAGCCGCCGATGCAAGAGCGGCAAATGCTCGACGAAGACCGGACTCGGCGTGCCTAGCGTCACCACCCTTTACTGCCAGTGACGGCTTGCGCGATGGCCGGTGCTCTGCTTTGAACTGGCGATTGCACTTCAGGGGGCCATTCGGGTAAAGTACTATTGATTAATCGCTTTACCCTGGAGGCCTTCATGAACGCCACAGTGAAGCTGAGTAGTAAGTATCAAATAGTCATTCCTCAGGCCGCCCGCGAGGCCTTGTCGTTGGAAGCGGGGGACGAACTGCTCGTCTTGTGCAAGTCCGATCGCGTGGTGATTGTGCCCAAGCCGAAGAAATTCACCCAACGCACCGCGGGACTACATCGGGAAGTGTGGCAGGGCGCCGAGGCCTATCTGCAGGAGGAGCGCAAAAACTGGTGAGTGCTCCGCTCTTCGGCAAGCACAAGCGAGTACTGATCGACACCAGCATCTGGATCTATCATTTCGAACAGCATCCGAAGTTTGCCGAACCTGCCGGTCGGCTCATCGGGAATCTCGAAGACGGAAAATTTCGCGGTATCGCCTCCGAGCTGACTTTACTGGAACTCACAGTCCGACCGTTGCAACTCGGTCGGCAGGATGTCGCCGACGATTACGAAATTCTGCTCGGCTATTTTCCGAATCTCGAGTTTGAGCCGATCAGCCGTGCCATATTGCTCGACGCCGCGGGCCTGCGCGCCCGTTATCGGCTGAGAACGCCCGATGCCATCTTGCTCGCTACCGGACTGCGGACTGGGGCTACGTTGGCGGTGACGAACGACGAAGCATGGCGTGCCGTGCCGGTCATTGAGACCGCGGTACTATCCGACTGGGTAGCGTGACGTATCTGAGGCGGCGGGGCGGCGCTGTCAACCGAAGAGCTTGTCAATGTCCTGTCTGGACTGTGGCTGATCGCAATCGGCCTGACTGTTTTTTTGGCAGGGGAGGATCTGGAGCCTCGACGACATTGTCTATGCACCCTGAGTGAATTTTACGTCGCCTTGGCAGCCAGTGCGCTCTCGCCGCCCCCCTCACGGCGCAATACAGGCCACCAGCAGGCTGTTAAAGGTCCCTTTTCAGCATCGGGAGAGGGCAGGTGGCGCATAATCCGGACCTCGAACATGATGTTTCAGGTGTGTGATCGATGATTGCGGACCCGGCGGATAGGGCACGCCATGCGAGTGTCGGCCGCGCAACCGACGCCATGCGCAACAACCGGCCGCTGCGGGCCGAGGAGATCTGCCGCGACTACCTGTTGATGAACCCCGGCTGCACGGATCATCTCCGCTTGCTCGGACACGCTCTGATGAAACAGCGGCGGTTCGGCGAGGCCGAGGAACACCTGCGCCTGGCGGTGTCGCTGAGACCCGATTTTCCACAGCTGTACGAAGACCTGGGAAGCGTTCTGGCTCTGCAGCGGCGTTTCGAGGACGCCATTCCGCTCTTCGAGAAAGCGATAATGCTCGAGCCCGGTCTGCCGCTCGCGCACAAGAAACTCGGTCAGGCTCTTGCGGCCGTCGGACGCGGCCGCGACGCGGACGAGCATTTCGAGGAATTCTTCGGGCAGGACCCCGAAGCTGCCGCCGTGGCGATCGGTGCGGAACACCTGAGAGCCGGGCGCAAGGACGAGGCCATCGCGGCGTTCAAAGACGTTCTGCGCAGGAACCCCGAGAACGTAAACGCCATGCGCTTTCTGGCGACTGCCTATTGGCGCGAACTCGAAAACCTGGGCGAAGCCGAAGCGTGGTTGAGACGAGCGACGGCCGTCGCGCCGGATTTCACTGCCGCATGGCTCACGCTGGGACTCGTTTTGCTGGAAGCGAACAAGCACATGGAAGCCATCGACTGCTACACGGCTGCATTGAAATGCGACCCGGACAACGGCGTGATCTGGGCCGGTCTCGGCAATGCCTACGCGCAAGCCAGCTACCCGCAACGGAGCGTCGAGGCTTTCGAAAAGGCGATTGCACTGAATGCGGATTCGCCGAACGTCCACATGGGTTACGCGCATGTTTTGAAGACGATTGGCGATCAGCCGGCGGCGCTCGGAGCGTACCGGAAGGCGATCAGGCTCAAGGCCGATTTCGGTGAGGCCTACTGGAGCATGGCGAACCTCAAGGTCTTCCGTTTTGAGGACTCGGAGATCGGCGCCATGGAGGCGCAACTTGAAAAAGGGGGGTTGAGCGACAGTGCAGAGATTCATTTTCGATTTGCACTCGGCAAGGCCTGGGAGGACAAGCAAAGTTACGACCGAGCCTGGCACTTCTATGACACGGGCAATCGAAAGCAGAGACCACTGGTCTCGCACGATCCGCTCGAGATGGAGCAGCGGCACAAGGAGATCACGGAGACCTTCAGTCGGGAGTTTCTTGCCGAGCGCACCGGTTGCGGCTTCGACGCACCGGACCCGATTCTGATCGTCGGCCTGCCGCGCTCCGGATCGACGCTCGTCGAGCAGATACTAGCGAGCCACAGTCAGGTCGAGGGTACATCGGAGCTGCCCGTCCTCAGCAAGGTCGCGGCATCTGTCGGTCGCTATCGGGCCGATGACCTGCAGTTTCCCGGCAGCGTCCGCGATCTGCGCACTCGCGACTGGCGGGCGTACGGCCAGCAGTACATGGACGGTACGAGGCGTCACCGCCTGACCGACAAGCCGTTCTTCACCGACAAACTGCCCAACAATTTCCCCCTGATCGGGATGCTGCACCTCATCCTGCCGAATGCCAGGGTCATCAACGCGCGGCGCCACCCGCTGGACAGCTGTCTGGGCTGTTACAAACAGTTGTTCGCCAAAGGGCAGAACTTCACTTACGACATGGAGGATCTGGCGCATTACTACAGGAATTACGATACCGTAATCAGGCATTGGCACGAGGTACTCCCGGGCAAGGTGCTTGACGTGCACTATGAGGAAACGGTAACGGATCTCGAAAAGCAGGTCCGCCGCATACTCGATCACTGCGGCCTGCCGTTCGAGGAGGAATGTGTGCATTACCACGAGACGGACCGTGCCGTGAAAACGGCGAGCTCCGAGCAGGTTCGCCAACCGATTTACACCGGTGCGCTCGGCACCTGGCGCAACTACCAGCAGCACCTCGGCCTCTGGATAGACGACCTCGACGACATAATCGCAGAGTTGCCCGCAAGCGTCAGACGGGCAGCGGGGTAATGCACGCACCGTCACGCGTCGCAGTCAGTCGTACGGCCAGAGTTCCAGGCCGTGGATGGCGTTGCGTACGTCCATTGTCAGATTGACCGACAGGAGTTGCCGGTTGCCCGCGAGATCGTAGATCGTTACCGTCGAAGGTGACGAACCGCCCGCGACCACGGAGTCGGGCAACAGGCAGAGACCGCGTGCGAATCCCTGGCGCGCGATGCGGCTGTCATCGAGGTCGTCGTGTGTCAGGGCTCTCGGATCGTATTTCGGCACCGCCAGCGCGCGGTCTTCCTCGCCTTCCCCGCGGCCGCAATAGCGCAGCCGGTTGATGTTCGTATCGTTGAACAGGACGCCATTCCGGAACGGCCGGGCATTGTGCGTGCCTGCGGGCAGCTCCGCGGCCATCAGGATCGTCCGGCCGTTGAAATGCAGCATGCCGCCGGTCTTCATGCCCGCGATGTACATTCCGTTCGGATCGCAATAGACGTTGTTGATATGCAGCTTGTTCAGCAGCAGCGGACCGTCGTCACCGCGAGGATCGAACAGTGTTGCCTTGAAACGGAATTGCCGGGTTGCGACATGAATGCCGCGGTCGAAAAACTTGCGATCCAGGTCGAAGCCCAATATCGAATCGAAACCCGTGGAGGTCATGAAAAGCGTGCGCTCGTAGGTGCAAATCTCGTGACAGTGCTTCAGATAGGGACATCGCCATGAGCCGACGATCTCGAAGTCGCTGGTGAACGCGAACAGCTCGTCGCTTGCGGCTATGTAGACTACGTCATCGTCAAACGCGATGCCGCGGAGCCCGCGATCCGCACCGCGTCCACGCCAGTCGATGTCGACGGTGTTCCAGTCGATCTTCTGTTCGACCGATCTCCGGTCGAGATCGATCAGGTATACGCCGCCGTGGCTCTCCCCCTGGTGGCTGCCCCGCACGACGGATGTCGTTACCAGCCTCGTCATTGCCGTCGTTGCGCCGCTCGATCGACCATTATTCGACTATGGGCAGGACGAGATAGGAGGGACGCTCCGCCAAGTGGTGGACCGTGTTCCTGGCCACGACGTATTCCGTCTCGTCGTAGTTGTTCCTGCCCGTGTTCAGATTGCGGTCCCAGCGCGGGAAATTCGAGCTGGAGACGTCCAGGCGGATGCGATGACCCGGTCCGAAGTAATTGCTCGTCACGTGCAGGTCGAGGCGAACCTCGTAAATTTCGCCTGCTGCCATCCTGAGATTCTTGTCGTATCCTTCCCGGTAACGCATGCGCAGCGCAGCCTCCTGGACATTGAATGCGCGACCGTCCGGATAGACGTCGACCAGCTTGGCGGTGAAATCGGTGTCGACCGCAGATGACGATACGTGCAGCACGAGTTCCAGCGGACCCGTGACCTCGAGACCCTTCTCCAGAGGCGAGCTCGTGTACACCAGGACATCGTCGCGCATTTCAATTCGCGTCTGATCATACGACCCGGCTTCCGTATCCGTTCCGGTGCAGCAGGCATGCCCGCCCAGCGAGGGCACCGGCTTTCCCGGATCGTACACAAAGGTGTCTGCATTGACGGCTGCGGGCGGCTCGAAGGACAGTCTGCCGTCGCCATGCAGGCTGTTCGCCTTCCCGTTGCTCGTCAGATACAGTTTCTCGAAACGCGTGCCGGGTACCGGCCAGGCCTCGGCACTGCGCCAGCGGTTCTCGCCCATCAGGTAGTACTGAACCTTCGGCATGTCGGTGATGCCGTTCTCGATGCCCTTCAGCCAGTAGTCGTACCAGCGCAGTTTCAGGCCCATGACGTCGAATCGGGCATCACCCAGATCGCGTTCTCCGACGATCGTCTGCTCGGTGGCATTGGAATAACCGCAATGCGTGCCCGGCGCGATGATTACGAACTGGTTGTTCCGCGCCGTGGCACTTATGGATTCCTTCCGCAGCTTGTTGAAAAGCTCAAGAGTCTCGGCGGGGCCGTAGTCGTACCAGGAATCGAAGAACAGTGCAGGCACATCCAGGCGGTCGCCGGGACGCAGCCATTCGAGGTTCATGAAGTAAGGCCCCTCCGGATTGCTGGATGCGAACTTCTCGTAATGCGACGGCGGCCGTCCGGCCTCTTTCAGGATTTCAACGACGGGCAGCGTGCTGAAATCCACGCCGCTGCCGTCGACACTGAACCAGCCGGCCGTTTGCGCCAGTTCGAATGCCCCGCCGTCGAACGATGCCCAGGGCCGGCCCCGAATGTTGTACGCGGACGCCGCTGCCTGAGGGATGGTGGCAACGTGATGCGGATGACGGGCTGCGGCGAGCAGTAACTGCGACTCGCCGAGCGACGAGCAGCCAGCCGTGCCCAGCTTGCCGTTCGACCAGGGCTGGCGGGTGAGCCAGGAAACCGTGTCGTAACCGTCAATTCGATCCCCGACGCTCGGCACGAACACGCCCTCCGATTCACCGCGCCCGCGAGTGTCCTGTATCGCGGCGACGTAACCTCGACTTACCAGTTCTCGCAGCCCGGGTTCCCTGTCAAAGGCACCTTTCTTGTCGTAGATGGAGCGCCACAGGACGACCGGCAGCTTGCCCCCGGCCCCCTCGGGGAAGAACAGGTCCGTTGACAGGCGAACGCCGTCCCGCATCTCGATCATGATACCGGTCTCGGCCCGCACGCCGTACTGCCGAGGTTCGCCGGCGGGTTGTTCCCCGGGCACATCGGCCGCACAGGCACCGATTGCGCAGAGCAATGCGAAACTCATGCTCCTGCCAGGCTGGAAACGAAATGGCGTTTTCAAGTCGATACCTCGCCCGGACTGATTTCAGTCATTTCGCAGATGACGGTGAATCACCATGCCGCATGCAATGAGCACGATGCCGCAGCCGAGACTCACCCATAATTCGCCGCTCAACAAGGCTTTCGAGCCGACTGCGGCGCGATACGGCTGCGCCCAGAAGGCGATCATCAGGAAGGATAACGAGAAGCCGCCGACGATCAGAATCACCGGCCAGCGCCGCGTGAAACGAAGCTCTCGCGCGTCGAGTTCCGTGACCGGCACGACGTGCAGCTTGTCGCGATACCGACGCTCCGCTTCGGAGACGGTGCCGCGGCGTGACACCATAACAATCACTAGCGCGCTCATTACCACGCCGAGGATGATCGGGTCGGCCCACACCGGCAGCTCGATGATGCCGAGATAAGCCATAGCTTTCGTCGAGATGTTGCCGGCGAAGCCGACCACGATGCCCCAGAATGCGGCGTCGGCAGTAATGCGGCGGCTCCAGACGCTCATGAACGCGACCGGCCCCCAGGAGGACGCGAAGACCGTGCCGGCAAAGTAGGTTATCCAGAAAATCCGTGGCGGCAGGGCAAAAGCGAGTATCAGTACCAGCAGACCGATGCCGAGCATGCAAAGGCGACTCAGGCGGAGCTGCTTTTGATCGTCCGCACCTTCACGGCGCACGATGTCGTTGCTTGCGCTGAAACCTACGAGCGACAGAAAGGTCGTCGCCGACGACAGGGCCGCCGCCATGACGCCGGACATGAGGAGCACGCCGGCGACCGTAGGCATCAGGTTCTGAGCTGCCCAGATCATCGCCGTATCCACCGGCCGGATGTCGGGATTTCCGAGATTGATGGCGGCACCGCACAACATTAATACCGGATACATGAAGAGCAGGGCGGCGGATGCCCCACAGGCCGCCCGCAAGACGGTTTGCTCGTTACGGGCCATCAGATAGCGACTCGCCTGCCATGGGCTGACAGCCACGACCACGGACCAGGCCAAGCCGAGGATCACCGCCCAGGCAAGCGCTTCGCCGGGTGTCCGCCACGCTGCGTCCGGCCCGGTGACGCCGTGCCAGGAAATGATCCCCGGTTTTGCCGTGAAGCCTGCCAACGCATCGATCGTCGCAAACCAGCCGCCGGCTGCCGAAACGATGAAAGCGAGGGAGACGTAGCAGACGACACTGAACAGCAGGAACATGATTGTGTCGGTGATCACGACACCGCGTGAGCCCGAGTACATCGTGAACACGGTATATCCCACCCAGACGATGACGATCGCGGCCGGGTAGGACAGGTCGGACACGCGGGTGACGATGAGTGCCGCCCCCTGTGTTACGGCCACGAGGTAGGCGCCGAGGCCGACGATGATCGTCAGACCGGCGGCAACCTGCACGCGACGGCTGGCAAAACGCTGCCCGAAGTACTCGGCGACTGTCAGTGCGCGGCTGCGGCGAAGATGCCGGCCGAACAGGATAGCGCCGGCGACATAGCCTGTAACGTTGATCGCGACGAGTATCAGCACGATCGTGCCGTGGCCGGTGTACGCCATTCCCACTTCGCCGAGGAATGCGGCGGTACTCAGGAGGCTGGCCACCAGGGTGCCGACGACCAGCAAGGTCGGTGCCTGTCGTCCTGCCACGAAGTAATCGTCCAGATGTTTGACCTTGCGCCCCGCGTAGTTACCGATGACGAGATAAGCCGCGATGCTGACCAGGATGCCCCAGGCATAGGCGTTCACGACCGGCGACCCGAATCAGGCGGTGAAATAGCGACCACCACGAGTATCGGGCAAGCGGCACGGGCGGTTCGCCGGGCCGATCGACGACAAATACCATTCGCGAAACGCCGCCACGTCGGCTTCCAGAGCGGACGCCGGGCCCGGCCGGTAACTCGGCGAGCGTATGCCCGCCGCATTGGCCTCGATGATGGCCTTGTCCTGTTCCGTGGTCACGGCCCACAGCCAGGTCAGGCGCGCAAGATCATAGTCCTCGTTTTCCCGCGCCTCCCCGTGTACCAGCCAGGTGCAGACGATATCGCTGTGGTCTGCGTCGCGAGGCACGAAAGCGAAGAACACCGCATAGTCGTTGTACGCGAGCATGTAGGTGAACGGGCCGGCGGCGAGGGCGGTCTCACCGCCGTCGTATTCGCGAAATCGGCCCATCAGCGGCGCTGCCGGGCGGCCGTCCTCGGTAGCGCTGACATGCGACGCCCGCAACGGCGCGCGGTAGGCGGCAGCAATCGGTGCCCTCGGCAGTCGCTCATCGAGCGGCAAGACCGTGCCCACGTCCGCGAGCCAGGTTTCCAGCCGTTCGGCATGTGCGCGCCAGTCGCGTTCGCGGGCTTCAAAGCGGGCGAGCGCCGCCGGTGATCCGTCGCCGAACCGGTCCGCCTTGATTTCGACCCTGCAGTACTCCCTGTGCGCCGGCTTGCAGTGATAGCACTCGAGATAGTTCTCCAGCGCGAGCTTCCAGTTGGCGCCGATGGCGAATACCCGCTGTTCGGCAACCCGTGCGCCGGCGATGCCGTGCAGCGAGAGGAAGGGCGCCAGCTTTTCGGACAGGACGGCGAAATCCGGCGCTTCGCCGGCTGCCAGGCTGATGAAAATCAGGCCATCCAAAGTCCGCACGTGACAAGGCAGGAGGCCGAACCGGGAACGATCGAAATCCGTGGACATGTGCGCGGCCGCCGTAAGCCGGCCATCGTGCGCATATGTCCAGCCGTGGTACTTGCAGGTCATCGCCGGAGCGTTGCCACATTCGTTAAGGAGCACGCGGCTGCCGCGATGCCTGCAGATGTTGTAATGCGCGTGCACGGCACCATCGCGACCCCGAACGAGTATGATGTTCTCGCCGGCGATGTCGAACAGGCGGTAATCGCCGGGCTTCGTGAGCTGCGAATCATGCGCCGCCAGAATCCAGTGATTGCGAAAGATGCGCTCCCGGTCGCATTCGAAAGTCGCGGCATCGGTGTAGAAAGGGCGATCGAGCGAGAAGCCTGGTCTTTGCGCTTCGATCAGATCGTCGATGGCCTTGTTGTCGCTCGTGTGCATCGGCGGTTTACCTGGCAAGCCTGTTCCAGTCCTTGAGGATCTCGCGGGCCGCATTGTGTCCCGGAATGCCGGACACGCCGCCGCCAGGATGAGTGGAGGACCCGCATTGATACAGGCCGCGAATCGGTGTCCGGTAGTCGGCGTAATGCGGCGCCGGCCGCTGGAAGAACAGCTGTTCGAGCGCAAGCTCGCCATGGAAAATATGGCCTTGCGGCGTGTTGATGATGCGCTCGATATCGGGCGGTAGCAGTACCTGGCTGTCGATGATACCGTCGCTGAATCCCGGCGCGAGCTCGTCGATGGTATCGAAGACGTTCTTCACGAAAGCCTCTCGTTCGTCGTCCCAGCTGCATCCGTCCAGCGCGTAGGGGGCATGGCCTCCGAACAGATTTACAACGTGCTTGCCGTGCGGCGCCAGCGTGTCGTCGACGGTGGTCGGCACCACGGCCGTGATGAACGGCCGGCGCGAATATCGGCCGTGGCAGGCATCCTCGTAGGCCGCCTGCAGGTATTCGACGGTCGGGCCGATGTGCACGTAGTTCGGCGATTCGAAACCACATTTCGCCGCGTCGAACGCCGCATAGCGCGGCGGAGAGTCCACGGCGACATTGATCTTGAATGCCGTGGAGAACGTCCGGTAGTTTCGGATGTGATTCAGAAATTCGGCAGGCAGATGCTCGGGCTCTATCAGCCTGTCGAACAGCACCTTGCAGCTTGCGTTGCTGACAATGACGCGGGCAGTAAATTCATCGCCTTTCGCTGTCATCACCCTGGATGCGCGCCCGCCGGAAACCTCGACGCGGACCACGTCGGCGTCAGTGCGGATCTGCATGCCGTGGCGCCGACCGCTTTCGGCGATGGCCTCGCTGATCGCGCCCATGCCTCCGCGGATGAACCCCCAGCCGCCGGCGCCCTCGTGCTCGCCCATGATGTGATGCAGCACGACGTAGGCAGACCCGGGCGTCTTCGGTCCGGCGAAGGTCCCGATGGAACAGTAATAGCCGAGGACCGCCCGGGTCACGCTGTGTTCGAACCAACGAGCCAGAAAATCGTCGGCGCTCATGGTCATCAGGTCCACCAGCCGGTAAAAATTATTGCCGATCTTCCGGTACTTCCAGACCAGCCGCGCCAGGTCTCGCAGGCTCCTGAGATCACGTCTCGATGGATCGACCGGCGTGTCGAGCAGCAGCTTGCGCACGATGTCGGCGGCTTCGTTGAGCCAGGAATCGAATTGCGGATAAATCTCGCCGTCGTGCCGGGAGAAACGGGCGAACTGGCCGGCGGTCTTGCGGACATCGCCGCTGAACACGATATGATCATCGGTGCCGATGGGACAGAACAGGTCGGTGGCCGGCAGCACAGTAAGGCCGAGATCCCGCAAATTTAGATCCCGGATGACTTTCGGGTGCAGCAGGCTCATTACATAAGAGAAAGTGGATGTCCTGAAGCCGGGCGCGAACTCTTCGGTGACAGCCGCGCCGCCTACGAGCTTGCGGCGCTCCAGCACGACGACCTTTCGGCCCGCCTTCGCCAGATATGCGCCGCAGGCAAGGCCGTTGTGTCCGCCGCCGATGATGACGGCGTCAAATGCTGAAACGGTCAACGCCGCGGTCTCGCTTTATGGCAGGCATCCCGGCCCCTTGGCGGCGGCTCGTGCCGCACACTCAGTCGAAGCGCTTCCTCACGCTGAACCCGATCGTGCGCGGCTTGGCATAGTTGCGAATGTTGTCGAATCGCGAGTCGCCGAACAACTGACCGCTCGAGTCATTGTCGAGCGAGTTATAGGCGAGTTCATTCCAGACGTTTCTGACGTCGGCCTGCAATTCCCAGCCATTCTGCAAGGTGAGGCCCAGATGGACATTACTCAGGCTCCACGAAGGGACGATGCCGTCGGGATCATTCTGCACGATATTGTCGAGACTGTTCCATTTCTCGCCTTCGTAGCTGTAGTCATAGCGAAACCACAGATTGCCGCCAAGGACCTCGGGCACGACGTATTCCAGGCTCGCGTAGTATTTGCTGTCGGCCGCCCAGACCATCGGCGCGCCTGCCGGCACCACGTCATCGAACCGGATGATTTCTTCCTTGAATTGCGGATCGCTGATCGTCGCTCTTGCGGCTACATTGAGATTTTCTGTGACCTGCCACTCGGCCGTGACCTCGACACCCTTGTTCTCCGCTTCGCCGCCATTGATCGTGCCGCGCAGCCACCATCGGCCGTCGACGCCGCTCTGGTTTATCTGGATCTGGTCCCAGACGACGCTGAAGGCTATGACGTTGAGCTGGACCCGACCGCCGGCAAACTGGCTCTTGATTCCGGCCTCGTAGTTTTCGACCTTGTCGGGTTCGTAAACAAGTGGCACGAAACCCGTATTGGCTGCCCGCTGGCTGTTGTTGCCCCCTAGGCGAAACCCCTCGCTGAAGAGGGCGTAAATCATGACGTCGTCCGTGAAATTGAAAGTAGTGCCCAGTTTGAACACCGTGTCGCTCTCGACGCCTGACGACTCGACAAGTCCTCCCGTATCTATGGCGCCCAACGGCGGCAAGCCCTGAGGGAACTGATAGATATAGTAAGTACCGCGGTCGAACTCGAACCACCGGGCCCCGAGCGTCACATTCCACTGCTCCGTCAGGTCGTATCCAATCTCGCCGAAGACCGCGGTTTGCTTGACAGAGTTGTAATAGGTCTCCGAGTAACCGATGTCCGTCGGCGGCAACGGGTACTGGACATCGTAGCCGAGGTAATTGTAGTAATAGGCGTACGCCTGGGCCGCATACCAGGACGTCGTGCCGACGTAATCCGGATTCTTTGCGCCGTAGAACCACTCGGTAGTCAAGTCTTCGTAAAAGCCGCCAATCATCCATTGAAAGCGGCTCTCGCCCTGAGAGCTCAGACGCGCTTCGTACGCCGAACGATAAATGTCCTGGTCATTGAAGATCGTACCGAAGGTATAGTCCGAATTGTAAAGAGCATAAAAAGGACCCCAATACGCATCCTTCCATTGTTCGTAGACCATGTTGTCCCATTCGTAGACGATCTTTCGATCGAAGTACGAAGCGGTTGCCGTCAACTCGGCAAATCCCAGGTCGCCTTTTACAGTCCCTGATACCTGATACCAGTCGTCGTTGCGATATTCGTCGAAGAACCTCGTAATCTTGAAGTCACCGATCGCCGGGTCGGATTCCCAGATACCGTCGAGCTCGCTTTGCTGCGCCAGATAGGAGAGGCTGACATCCCACTCGTCGCTGACGTTCCAGAGGGCAGCGATCCGGCCGCCGTAGTTGTCGAAAGTGTTCTGATTCTCGTCGACGACGTCGGCGTTGGTCTCCGAGCCCTCGAGCGTCGTGCCGAGCACGTTATCGACATAGCCGCCTTCGTGCGAAGTGAACGCGACGGCACGGATCGCAACCTTGTCCTCGACGAGCGGCACGTTGATCCAGGCACTCAGGTCATAACTTTCGTCGCCGCCATCGGTCGTCCAGATTCCCGCATCCACCTGGCTGGAAAAAGCAGTCGCGTCAGGCTGATTCGTGATGATGCGCAATGTGCCGGACTGAGAACTTGAACCGAACAACGTGCCCTGCGGTCCGGGCAGAACTTCGACACGATTGATATCGATCATCCTGACATCGACCTCCTGGGAGATCGTGGTGATCGGTTGCTCGTCGAGATACACCGCAACCTGGCTGTCGGTGTAGAACTCCTGGGTTCCGGTCGACATGCCGCGCATGACGAGCGAATTTCGCCCCGGCACCGCGTTCGCGAGCGAGACGCTGGTCAACGCCCGAACGTAGTCTTCGGTGCCCTGGATGGCCTGCTTCTGGATGTCGACGGTGGTCAGCGCCGTGATGCTCTGCCCGAGATCCTGCATGTTCATCTCACGTTTCGTCGCCGTGACGATGATCTCTTCGATGGTAGCGCTCTGAGCCACCGCAGGCGTGGCAGGATACAGAGCAACCAGGATGGCGGTGGCGAGTGGTGTCAGAGTGAAGGCACGTCGCTCCTCCGGCACGCAACTGCAGTCGGTGAAGAACCGGCTTGCCGCGGCGGCGCCGGGTATGGCACACCACGACAAGTCACGCTGAGTGTTTCTGGCCATAATCGTTTCCCCCGAAGCAAGCTCGTGACGCTGACCACCTCCCTGCCATGATCGAGCCCGATCTCGAAACATCGATCGGTAGTGGCCGTGGCCTAATTCCTCCTCGCACGGGCGCTGCATTCATGTACAATTTGGATACATGTAGAGAGCGACTGGCTGCGAATTCAAGTAATTTTGGCTCGGAATCACCATTCAATCGTGGCCGCGTACAGCGACATCAGGTCACTACCGGCGCGCCTCTGGAAATGGCCCGATTGCTCTGCCGTGATGCATTTTGCCGCGGAATATGCTCACTATGGCATAAGGGCGACTGCATCCGGGCTCCGCTGCGGCACCCGCAGTCGGCGCGCCGATATTCAGCAATCTAAATTATATACAAGAAGAATACAACCCGTTGCTGGCGGCGGCTGGCGTGTGGCAGTTACCGGCTAGATGAATACAATCGAAACTATTTGACCAATGCGGCCGACCGCGCTCCGGCGGCTGCCGCATGATCGCGGGATCGAGGTTGACGAGGCGGCGTTTCCACGCAAAACGATCGTTTGTGCATCCACGAACTTCAGGGGACCTCAAAGACATGGCGAGAACACCGGGCGCGAAAATCCTTGCCGAGGACATTTACAGCACGTTGAAGGAAGATATCCTCAACGCCGAGCTTCAACCGGGTGCGATTCTGGACGAGATGCAGCTGATGGATCGATTTGACGTCAGTCGTACGCCGGTCCGGGAAGTAATACGCAAGCTGGCGGCCGACGGCTTTGTCGGCATGGAGCCCCATCGGAGCGCCTATGTAAAAAATTTTACCGTGCAAGACATCGGGGATTTCTTCGAGGCTTTCCGACTCACGCAACGCCTCGTTATGATCCTGAGCGCCGCCAGAATCAGCCGGGAGCGGCTCGACAACATCGCAAAGCTCGAAACGCGGCTGGAATCCGCATGTGACACCAGGAAAGTCAAACTTGCGCGCGAGCTCAACATTCATTTCCATATCGAAGTGGCGGCCGGGTGCTGCAACAAATATCTGCAGGAATCGTACGGCAGGCTTCTCGAGCAAAGCACCCGCCTGTCGTCACTGACGTTCAGATTGATCGTCGACAAGGACTGGAAACTGCATGCTGCGATGATTCTGCGGAACCACGATGACATCCTCAGCGCACTTGCAAGGCGGGATTGCGAAGGTATCGCCAGATTGTCCGACGAGCACATTGAGATATTCAAGCGACGGGTCTATGCCGCGCTCGACAAGGACGTCCCGGATGCAGTGATCTTCAACCCGCTTTGAGACACGGAACGGCGCCTGGACGTTGTCCAATATAGACCCGATCGAACGTACTGCCCGGACATCCCCGGTAAAATCAATCACGCAGGCTAAGCCCGGAGCCCGTGCAGACTCCTGATCGTCGTCAGGACGTTCCGTCGTTCAGAAGACGCCCTTGGAGAACGTCTGGTTGCCGCTCTCGCTCCAACCTCTAATATGGGTCGTCGGAAACAGCTCTGAGAGCCTGCCGCCCGCGGACCGGGGCCACGTCCTCGGCGCAGGCCCGGTGGGTCTCATCGTCGCGTTGCGTATCACACCGTGGCGCCGATAAAAAAATCCCGATTCTGTCGAATTACCGCAACCTCGTTCGTCTAATCTTCGAAACGGACTGGCGGCCGTTCCTGGCCGGAGTGTTCCCCCACCTGAGAAGGAGTACGAAGATGCGAGTCATGGTGATAGTGAAGGCGACGAAAAACTCCGAGGCTGGCACGATGCCCGAGGAGAAGCTGCTCAACGAGATGGGCAAGTTCAACGAAGAACTGGTGAAAGCCGGGGTCATGGTCGGCGGCGACGGCCTCCAACCGAGCAGCAAGGGCAAGCGAGTCACTTTCTCGAGCGGCAAAAGATTCGTCACCGACGGTCCGTTCATCGAAACGACAGAACTGGGGGCCGGCTACTGGATCTGGCAGGTCAAGTCGATGGAAGAGGCGCTCGAGTGGGCGCGCCGCTGCCCGGACCCGATGCCGGGTGAGGAGGCGGTACTCGAGATACGCCCGCTCTACGAACTGGAAGACTTCGGCGACGAGGTCACGCCGGAAGTGCGCGAGCGCGATGCGCGTCTGCGTGCCGAGATCCAGCGGCAGCACAGCTGATGAGCAAGCTGCGCTTCACGATCTCCATGTCACTCGACGGTTTCGTCGCCGGCCCGGATCCGAGCCTCGAAAACCCGCTGGGCATCGGCGGCGAGCAGCTGCATGAGTGGGCGCTTTCCCTGGCGGCATGGCGCGCGCCGCACGGACTGGAGGGCGGGGAGGTTAATGAGAGCTCGAAAGTAGTCGAGGCGTCGCTCACCAACGTCGGTGCCACGATCATGGGCCGCAACATGTTCGGCGGCGGCCCCGGCCCGTGGGACGACCGGAAGCCATGGAACGGCTGGTGGGGCGACAACCCGCCGTTCCATCATCCGGTCTTCGTCCTAACGCATCACGCGCGCGAGCCGCTCGAACTCGAAGGTGGCACGACCTTCACCTTCGTCACCGGCGGCATCGAAGCGGCGCTGGAACAGGCGAGGCGGGCCGCGGACGGCAAGGACGTAGCGCTCTCCGGGGGTGCCAAAGCCGCGCAGCAGTATCTCGCGGCGGGTCTCCTCGACGAGATGCAAGTCAGCGTCGTGCCCATGTTGCTCGGCAGCGGGGCACGGCTGTTCGAGAATGTCGGCGCCGATTTGCACGGACTCGAACCGGTGCATACGGTGGGCACGCCGAAGGTGACGCATCTCAAGTTCGAGAGGTGCTGAGCGGTACCGATACCGGATTTGCTGCTCGACCCATCCGCTCGCCGCCACAATTCGACACAATCCTTCCACAGGGCCACCCGATTGCGTTGCTACAAATCATTCCGGAATACCGTAATGAGGTGGCGCCATGAACGACCTGACTCCGAACTGGAAGACGTGGCAGGCATTCTTTGCCGCGCGAAGTGGGCGCCCTTTGCCGGGGCTCGATGATTCGCAGGACTATTCGGGCTTGCCCGCCTCCGTTGCCCGGTCACTGGCGATCTTTCAGCTCGGCGAGTCCGGCGGTGGGACGATCGTCGAGCAGGCGCGCGACAGCTGCATCCCGGGCGCCGGCAGGCACTACGCGGTCGCGATGCAGTTGTTCGTCGCCGAAGAGCATCGACACGCGGAGATCCTCGCGATCTGCGTACGCAAACTCGGTGGTTCGCTCATTCGCCGCAACTGGACTGCCAGCCTGTTCGTCTTTTTCCGGCGCCTGATTGGTTTGCGCCTCAAAGTCCTGGTGCTGCTCACCGCCGAAATCGTCGGCATCTGCTACTATCATTTGCTGTCGACGCGCCTGCCCGCGAGCCGATTGCGGTCGTTGCTCGAGCAGATCGTCGAGGACGAGCGTTCCCACTTGCAGTTCCACTGCAGCTTTCTGCGGGTCGAGGTGCGCAGTCGATGGCGTCGCCTCGTGTTCAAATGTGCATGGCGGCTGTCGATGTCGGCCGCGGCAATCGTGACGCTCATCGACCATCGCGCCGCGCTTCGCGATCTCGAGTTGCCTGCAGGCGTCGTCTGGCGGCGCTGGATGACCTACGGCCGGCTTGCGGAGCGGTTGATCACCGTCAGGCACGGCGGAACGCAGGCGGCCGCGCAAGGCTTCGTGACTCGCGTCGCTTCCTGGGGAAGCGTTTGCCGCGGCGATCGGAATCACGCTCGCCAACCCCATCGTCATTCCCTGGCCTTATGTGCTTTCGCGTTACGTGAAGCGGCCCGGAGACCGATGGAGGTGAGCTGCAATCCGTTCAACAACCTCCGCGACTTCGTCGGCCGTCGTCGCGCGGCCCAGGCTGAACCGGACGGCGCCCATTGCGACGTCTGTGGTGATGTTCATCGCCCGCAGTACGGGCGATACCGCTACTTGCCCTGAGTGACAGGCGGATCCGGTCGATGCAGCGACCCCGTCCAGGGCGGCAAGAATCTCGGCTCCATTGCAGCCGACAAAGGAGACGTTCAAGGTGTTCGGCAGGCGCTGTTCAGGGTGCCCGTTCAGCACAACACGATCGTCCAACTTTGCATGGAGTGCATCCCGGAACTGGTCGCGCAAGCGGCGCAGGGTCGTCATTGCCGACAGATCACCGGCCAATTCACACGCCGCCCCGAGGGCGGCCGTCAACATGGCGCTTTCGGTTCCGGCTCGTCTCCCTCCTTCGTGCCCGCCGCCATGAATCAGTGGCTCGAGCGCTATCCCCGTGCGCACGTAGAGCGCTCCGATGCCCTTCGGCGCGTACGCCTTGTGGCCGGCGATGGACAGCAGATCGATTCCGAGTTCAGCGACCCGGGTGGGTATCTTGCCGACAGACTGTGCAGCGTCGGTGTGGAACGTGACGCCGTGGTCTCGTGCGATCTGCGCGCACGACGCGATCGGCTGGATCGTTCCGACCTCGTTGTTTGCATGCATGACGCTGATCAGAACAGTCGCGCGCGTGATGGCACGTCGCAGATCGTCAGGATCCAGGAGTCCCGTGCGGTCTACCGGCAAATACGTCACCCGGGCACCTTGACGCTCCAGAAATGCGCAGGGCGAGAGGACCGACGGATGCTCGACCTGCGTCGTAATCAGATGCGCACGCCTTGGCGGGACGAGCAGCGCACCCTTCAGCGCAAGATTGTTCGCCTCGCTGCCGCCGCTCGTAAACACGATCTCCTCGGGCGTGCAACCGAGGAACGTCGCTACCTGCCGGCGGCTCCTTTCCACAGCGTCCTTTGCCGGTATGGCGGCCCAGTGCGGGCTCGACGGGTTTCCGTAGCCGTCATCCATCGCGGAACGCATCGCTTGCGCAACGACAGGATCAACGGGCGTGCTCGAGTTGTAATCGAGATAGATACGATCAGAACTCATACGCGTTCCTGCGAAGTCGCGGTGAAGTCCGGGGCGATATCGCCGATTCCCAGCGTCATGGTCGGTTCTCCTGTGGTGTAAGAGTCAGTCGAGCAGATTTGGCCGCGGCGTGGATAACGCTCTTACGCGCGGCAGTGTTTCATGCATGCGGATGGCGACAACGGCACCCGATGCGAACGTCAGCGCCGCCACGACCGCCATTGCGGCGGACAGACCGAGGAGGTCGGCGATCACGCCGGAGAGGATCGCGCCGAACACGTAGCCTGAGTCGCGCCACAGCCGGTAGACGCCGACCGACGACGCGCGCCAGGCGGGCTCAGTGACGTCGCCGATGACCGCGAGGAGGGTCGGGTACACCATGGCGGTGCCGAGCCCGAGGATCACACTTCCGCCGAGGAAGCCCGCCATCCCGTCAGCAGCAATGACGATGGCGATGCCCGCGGCTTGCAGCCACATGCCCCACACGATCAACCATTTCCGGCCGATGCGATCCGACCAGGCGCCCGTCAGAAGCTGCGCCGCGCCCCACACCGCCGGGTAGACGGCCGCGAGCACGCCGATTTGCGAAAGACTCATGCCGTGCGCGGCGAACACCAGCGGAAACAGTCCCCATGCCATGCCGTCATTGAGGTTGTTGACCAGTCCCGCCTGTGTGGCGCTGGACAAATCGGGATCCCTGGCGGTCGTGCGCCCGAACACCTCGCGTTGCGAGAGCAGCGTCTGTGCCTGCCCGGCAGACTCGTGAGCAGCGTGGTGGCGGGTCTCGCGAACCGCGAACGCCGAGAGCAGGAGACCGGCGACCACGAAGCCTACGCCGAGATAGAAAGGCTCGGGCCGCAGGCCGAAGGTCGCGGCGACCCATCCGGTTGCGAGCGCACTCAAGGCGACGGCGAAGTAACCGGCGAATTCGTTGAGACCCATCGCCAGACCACGCTGCTCAGGGCCGGCGAGATCGATCTTCATGATCACGGTGACCGACCAGGTCAGTCCCTGGCTGATTCCGAGCAGCACGTTGGCCGCAATGATCCAGTTCCAGGTTGGCGCGATCATCAGCAGGAACGGCACCGGTGTCGCGATCAGCCAGCCGGCGATCAGCACCTGCTTGCGGCCGAAGTGATCGGACAAACGACCGGCTGCGTAATTCGCGAGAGCCTTCGTCAGTCCGAACGCGATGATGAAGGAAAGAATCGCCGTGCGCGCCGCCAATCCGAACTCCTGTTCGGCGATGGCCGGCAGGATGCTGCGCTCCAGACCGACCATCGCGCCCACGAACGCGTTGACGACGACCAGAAGCGAGAACTGCGCCCAGTTCTCCCGCAGTCCGAGACGAATATCCGCTGTTTTCATGGATGAGTGCAGCCTCGCGTACAAGTAGAAAGGCTGGAATATCACGACCGATCTTCTTTCGAGGATTTTTCCACACGCCAGCCGCGCGCCCGCCAGTCCACGACCCCTTCGTCCATGTGGTGTGCGCGATATCCCTTTTTGCGCAGCAACTCGACGGCCTCGATCGCCATCACGCACTGTGGGCCGCGGCAATACGCCACGAGGTCGCGGTCTTTCGGCAACTCCGACAGTCGCTTGTTGAGCTCACCGACCGGAACCGAGCGGGCGCCGGGGATGTGGCCCGCCCGGTATTCCTCGGCTGGACGAACATCGAGCAGCGTGACCTCGCCGTTGCGCAACCGTCGCAGCAACTCCTTGCCCGCGATCCGTTCCAGCGAATCGCGCTTCTCCAGAAAGGCCTTCATGATCTCGCCGATCTCGGCGAAGCGTGACTCGGCAAGCTGGCGCACGCCGTGCAGGAACTTCAGAACCTGCTCATCCGCAAGCCGATACTCGACGTACAGGCCGTGCTTCCGTGCATCGACGAGTCGAGCCCGGCGCAGAACCTGGAGATGCTGGGAGGCGTTCGCCACGCTCACCGCCGCCTGCTGCGCAAGGGACTCCACCGTACGTGGCCCCTGGCAGAGGAGTTCGAGCAGTTCGATCCGTTTGGCGGAGGAGAGTGCTTTGCCGATTCGGGCGAATTGCCCGAAGACGCCGTCCTTCATTTCGCGCGTTTGCATGGCGTTCCATATTCAAGTATTCGCTTGAATACTATATTAAGCACTTTTCCACAAGTCAATGTCCCCGACTGGCTCGTCCGATGGCGATGCCGTCGTCGTCATCGACGTCGACCTTCAGGGTCCCCGGAACTCATTCGTGACGTCGTCGCGAAACGTCGCGAGGGCCATGACGTAGTCTATGCGACGCGCGAAGACCGCCGGAGCGACGGTTTCGCCAAACGGCGTTGGTCCGGGCGCGTCCGGCGACGGCGGTCATTCGGCCGACTCAGAATCGCACGCGCACTGCCGCGCCACTCCTTCTCGGCGGGATCGGGGCGACATTGAACCGTTAGGCGCGCCGAAACGACCTATAGTCGGAATGAAGGTGGCAGCGAAGGGGGCATCTCCGATGCGACGGAGCGTGGCGCGCATATTCGAGGAATATCTGGCCGCCTCCGCACGGACAGGCGATCGCGCCGCGCTTGAACGACTGGCGGCGCGCTGGCAACCCAAGCTCCTGGCGCACGCTGCGCGGCTGACAGGAGACATGGATATGGCGCGCGATGCGGTGCAGGACGGATGGACCGATATCATCAGGGCTTTGCCGCGCCTGGACGATGCGGCGCTGTTTCCGGCCTGGGCCCATCGCATCGTTTCGCGGCGCGCCGTGGACGCCGTCCGGCACAAATCGCGCCGCCGGCGGCTGAATGACGCCTACGCCGCAGAGCCCGCGCAAGCGGTCGAGACGGGCATGGAGACGACGGCCGACGCGCCGGCGCTGAACCGCGCGCTCGCCGCCCTGCCGGCCGAGCAGCGCGCGGCGGTCGCGCTGTTTTACGGCGAGGATTTCAGCGTCGCGGAAATCGCCGCGGCGCTTCGGGTTCCGGCGGGCACCGTCAAGACCCGCCTGATGCACGCCCGGCGCAAATTGCGCGAAGCGTTGGAAGGAGGAAAGTCAGATGACGGAACTTGATCGACAGATTGAAGAGGCGCTCAATGCGGAAGACCGAGCGCTAATGGCGCGTTTCGGCGAGCAGAACTTGTGGGCGCAGGCGTTCAGCGTGTATGGCGGAAAACAAGGCTGGATCGGCATCCTTGCAACTATTTTCGTTGTCGTCCCGTTCGTCGGCGCGATCTACGGTGCGTATAAATTCTTCGGCGCGACTGAGGCCGTCGAGATGGTAAAGTGGGGCATAGCGGTTTGGTTCCTGGTCACGATGGTCGCCTTTATGAAATTGTGGTTCTGGATGCGCATGGAATCGAACCGTATTCTGCGCGAGGTCAAACGCGTCGAATTGCAATTGGCGCGGCTGCAGGGCAAACAGTCGGTCTGATTTGACGCAACGAGGAGGTGGGCGTGAACCATCCCGAGGCAGGCGCGGTCACGGCGGGGCATTATGCAAGCCGCTTGCTCCACGCGAGGCAAGTACTCATCGCGCCTGCCTTCTATACCGGTGGAACCGGCCTGGTTCGCGTCAGAACAAACGGCGGTCGAATTGATATCGCCCGGCCGGGATCATCGTCGCCACGATTTACTACCTCTGGAAGTATCCGCAGGAAGGTTTTTCCGATTTCTTCGTGACCGAAATGATGCCTGAAATCGCCGCAGCGGGCATGCCGATGATCGCAGCCTACCTACCGGAACGCAGACCCCACAATTTTCCGCGGCTCCCGGTCCGGCAGAGCGAAAACGTGTTCGTCTGGTTGACGCGACTCGCAACGACGGATAATCCAAACAACGAGCGGAGTGCGCTGGCAAACCTGCCGCCATGGACCGCCGAGGTCGCGACGCGATTCGCCGACTTCCAGGAACGACCCGCGCAACGACTGGTACTCGAGCCGACGCCGCGGTTGGCCCTGCGGTGAGGACGCGGATGAGCGGAACGAGCGCGTGAGTCTTGCGTGAGCTCACCCGATGCTGAGCCTGCGCGATTTCCCGGCGCCTCCTTGCTCGAGGAATTTACCGGCGGGAAGCAGTTCTACGATTATAAGGAGAGCTCAATGCTGCGCGCCGCCGTGGGGCGGAAGTTCGAGATCATAGGCGAGGCGCTTTCGAAGCTTTCCAAGGCTGATTCGGCGATAGTCTCGCACATCGGCGGGTTCTCGAACTCGTCGTCGAGCGGATCGCCCGATCAGTCCGAATACCTGCCGTCTCTGAGACGCTGGAAGAGCACGGCGTCCCGCCGAATGAGCCGCCAAGTCATCCAGCCCGCAGGAGATGGCGGATTGGCTCGAGTACATGACCGAGGACAAGGATTCCTCTTTGGGTCAACGTTCGCTCGCTACGCGGCATCCAACGACTGGCACCTTGAGTAGAGATCGGCGCGATGACTGAGGAATCAACTGGCAACACCAGACCCGACCGCCGCGGCTCCCTGCTCGCGCGCTGGCTTCTCCACCTCCGGAAGGCCTCATGGTGCTGCTCGGCGTGATGCTGGCCTTCCTCATGGAGGAGTATCGCGAGGACCGCGAGCGGGAGCAGCTTGCGGCCGCCGCCATGCAGCGGGTGAACCTGGAGGCGGCAAGCAACTTCCGCGAAGTCATCGCCATGCATGCCATCACCCGCGAGCGTCTGGGAAGGCTGGAATCCCTGAAGCCCGATGTGGACCGTTCGGTGCCTTTCATCAAGCTGATTCCCGGGTTCACGGGCTACAGCCTCCTCCAGACCGACCGTTCGGCCTGGTCCGGCATGCAGCTCGGCAGCTATTTCGACAAGGTCCCGCACGCATATCTGACCGACGTCTTCCTGATCTATGACTCGAATGAGGTGTTGAAGAGCCTGGACGGTAAGATCAGGGATTTGGCTTTCGGCCCCGACGTCCACGACCCCGCGATGTCGGCGACGGTCTGGGCCGTCTCCCGGATGATCATGGAGCAGCAGGTCACTTGGGGTAGCGAAGCCATCCCGATCTACTGCCGATTTCTCGAGGAATGGGCACCCGAGCTATATGCCCGACGCCAGGACGAGCGTCGCCAGGTCATGGAGCAGGACATGCCGTCATTCCGGGAAGCCTGTAGCTGAATCAGGCCGGAGCGGCCAGCGGATGCTTGCACGGCGCCCGCCAGGCGTGTCCAACTAGCCGGCCCCCGGAAAGCCTGGCGCAGGGCCAGCCGATTCAGGCGCCGCAATCCTTCGTCATGTACATTGGAATAATCCCGTCATTTAGCGCCCCGGCGCGGGGAGATACTCCCGCTCGGGACGAAATACCCTCTAAACTGCCGGCTGGCCATAAATATTCCCGATCGGGAACGCTTTGTTGTCAGCTGTCCGGAATAGATCTTGCGACGCATTTCCCGGGAGCAGGTATGCACGTAACGCGAGGCTTTAACCAATGAGTGCAGTTGCCAGGCTCCTTCGGCCGATTGCTGTTTTCCTTGCATTGACCGGTTGGGCAATACCGGCTTTTGCCGCAGATGAACCCCACAAGGTTCTGTTCACCTACGGTGGCTGGGATGGCCATGAGCCGGAAGCCATGCGTGATCTCCTTGTACCCTGGCTGGAGTCCGAGGGCTTCGAGGTCATTGTTTCCGACACCCTGGAACCCTATGCGAATGCCGACCTGATGAGTGACGTCGACCTGGTCGTCCAGATCTGGACGATGGGCGAAATCACCGAGCCCCAGCTCGACGGTCTGGTTAGCGCCGTCGAGAAGGGAATCGGGATCGCCGGCTGGCATGGCGGCCTGGGCGATGCGTTTCGTCTGGCACCACGATACCAATACATGATTGGTGGACAGTGGGTGGAACATCCCGGTAACGACGGCGTTCAGTACCGGGTCAACATCACCGACCATGAGGACCCGATCACTGCCGGGCTTGAAGACTTCGACGTCGTCTCAGAGCAGTACTACATGCATGTCGACCCGAACAACAAAGTGCTCGCGACCACCACTTTCAGCGGGGAGCATGACTTCTGGGTAAAGGACGCCGTCATGCCCGTCGTATGGAAACGCAAGTACGGCGAGGGCCGCGTGTTCTATACGTCCCTCGGTCACAAATCGAACGTGTTCGAAAGTCGCGAAGCACTTACTGTCCTCAAGCGCGGCATACTTTGGGCCAGTCGAAGCAAGTACGAGAAGACGCCCAATTTGATATCTCCCCGATACCCGGCCCGGTAAGCAGACCTACAGCGCCCCCGCGCGCAGCAGCTCGGCCGCATGATTCGCCGCGCGTGCCGTGATCGCCATGTAGGTAATCGACGGATTGACGCATGAGGCCGATGTCATGCACGCGCCGTCAGTGACGAACAGGTTCGGTACTTCGTGCGCCTGGTTCCAGCCGTTCAGTACGGACTCGGAGGGCTCGTTGCCCATGCGGGCCGTTCCCATCTCGTGGACGCCGCGTCCCATGATCATCGGACCGGGATGGGCGTGGATGTCGATTGCGCCCGCCGCCTTCAGCATCTCTTTGCCACGCTCCATGATGTCGTCGATCATCTTTTTCTCGTTGTCCTTGTACTCGACCTCGAAACGCACCTGCGGGATGCCGAAGCGGTCGACCTTCTTCTCGTCGAGCAGCATCCGGTTCCCGGCATACGGCAGAATTTCCCCGAAGCCGCCCAGGTGCATCGCCCACGGCCCCGGTCGCGTGAGCTCGTCCTTCAAGCCCTTGCCGAAACCGGGCACGTCACGGCTCCAGTCGAGGCGGCTCGCACTTCCCTGGAAGCCGTAGCCGCGGAGGAAGCCTGAGTCTCTATCCTGGCCGTCGAGATTGCGGAAGCGCGGTATGTAGATCCCGTTCGGCCGAGCGCCGATCGTGTTGCGATCCAGGAATCCCGGGATGATGCCGTTTATGCGAGTCGCGAACGTATGGTCCATCAGGTAACGGCCGAGCGCCCCGCTGCCGTTCGCGAGCCCGTTCGGGTGCTGCTCGTTCCTCGAGTTCAGCAGGATCTGGGTACTGCCGACCGTCGATGCGCAGAGAAATACCGTCTTCGCCCTGAATCGCACGCGCTCGCGGGTCTTCGCATCCACGACGCTCACGCTCGTGATACGCCCTGTCTCTCGATCGGTATCCAGCCGCTCGACGACGCTGTCAGGGCGAATGGTCAGCCGGCCCGTCGCCTTCGCCGCCGGCAAGGTCGAGGTCAGGCTGCAGAAGTAGGCCGAGATGGAACAGCCGCGGCTGCACGGGCCGCAGTAGTGGCAAGCCCCTCGTCCGTTGTGCGGTTCGGTCAGTACGGCGACCCGCCCGATCGTCATCATGCGGGCGGGGAAGTTTTCCTCGATCGCGGCCTTGACATGCTGCTCGACGGAATTCATCGGCATCGGTTTCAGGAACTCGCCGTCCGGCAGTTGCGGCAGCCCTTCCGCCTGGCCCGAGATACCGGCGAATTTTTCGACGTACGAGTACCACGGCGCGATGTCCCTGTACCGGATCGGCCAGTCGATGCCGTACCCGTCCTTCAAGTTCGCTTCGAAGTCCAGGTCGCTCCAGCGATAGCATTGCCGTCCCCACACCAAGGAGCGCCCGCCCAGGATATCGCCGCGCACCCAGTGAAAGGGCCTGCTTTCATCGACCACGTAGGGATTCAAACGGTCGTTGTTCCAGAATTGCCGGTTGTGTTCGTCGAACCAGCCGAAGCTGCTCTGCACGGAATAGTCGCGCTCGTACAGCTTGCGATCGCCGTAGTTTCGGAATTCGTAATGCCATGGCGGCTTGTGCTCACCCTGGTAGTCGCGTATGTGCTCGATCTCCCGGCCGCGCTCGAGCACGAGCGTCTTCAAGCCTTTTTCGGTCAGTTCCTTGGCGGCCCAGCCCCCGGATATCCCGGAACCAATCACTATCGCATCGAAGTCCGTCGACATTGCCGCCCCTCAGACCCAGCGGCCGGTCACGGCGTCATAAACCACTTCGCGGTAGACGCCCGGCATCGGGTTGCCTCCCCCGGGCAGCGAGCTTGCGCCAAGTTCGGACGTGAAATAGCCGTTGACGACGATGGCTTTGAGCACCGTGAACATCGTGCTGCCCTCGGTCGCGGCCAGCGCTTGCGTTCGCTCGGCCACACTGCAGGCGACGAATCCCTTTCCATAGGCGGCCTTGCAGTCTGCATCCAGCTTCGCCATGCCTTCGAGCACGGGCTGCCGCTCGTCGGCCGTATGCCAGTCCGAGAGGATCAGTTCGGCGAATTGTGGCACGCCGGCCTCGGTGGCGCCCGGCGTGTCCGTCGCCGGGATGATGAGCTCCGAGATCGACGCGAGAATCTCACGCTCGCGGTCGTCGAGCACGAGTTGCTTCGGCGATGCATCGAGATCAGCGGCGGCAAGGCACGCGCGTTGCAGACCGATGAGCGCCACGCCGGCACTGCTGCCGATCGCCGCGCGTAGCAATTCCCGTCGATTCACCGTCTTGCGTTCCCCCGTTATCCCCGAAACGCGCCGGCCGCCGTTCGCCAATGATCGGCGAGAAGGACAGGGAATTCAACGCGATGATGCGCACCAAATACTCAACAGGCGAGTCATCGACGATCTCCGTGGCTGTAGGTCATCGTTACGGAGGCGGGGCCGCTTCGTGCCTGCTCCACATCTGCTGCTCCAAGCTTCATTCGACGAACTCCGCCAATCGGGGATCGGCGCGCAGGGACTCGAAGAGGTAGGTCGAGAAGGCCCTGATGCGCGCGACGTTGCGCAAGTCCGGGTGTGTCAGCAGCCAGAAATCGGAGCTGAACGACGGCTCGAGCACGAACAGCGGCTCGAAGCGCTTCCCGGCCTGGTCGGCCGGTAGTATGCCGAGGCCGAGGCCGGCCGCGATCATCGCCGCGATGGTGTTGAGGTCGCTCGCCGTGGCGACGAACTGCTCCCGCGGGAACTGCCGGTGCAGCCAGCCGAACGCCGGCAGACGCCGAAAGGCTTCGTCCGCGCCCACCAGGTCATGCTGCGACAGCTCCGCAACCGATCGCGGCGCCGCTCCTCGCTTGCTCAGGTAGCGGCGGCTGCCGAAGGCGAGCCACGGCACGCGCACGACCCGGCGGCCCACGAGGTACCCGGGGGGCGCCGAGGTCGCGCGCAGCGCCAGGTCCGCCTGCCGGCGGGCGAGGTCGTAGTCGGTATCGCTGACGCCGATCTCGACGCGAATGCCGGGATAGCGTGCGCGGAAACGCGGCAGCAGCGGTGCGACGAAGTCCGTTGCGAGCACCGGGGCCGTCGTCATCCGGATGTCGCCGCTGAGCCGATAGTCTCCGGCCGCCGCCGACCTCGTCAGCGCCGCCACAGCCTCGTCTGCACGCTCCGCCTGCGCCAGCGCGGCTTCGCCGAGCGCGGTCAGGAGGTAGCCCTCGGGCAGCCGTTCGAACAGCCGCGTTCCGAGCTCCTCCTCGAAGGCATTGATTCGACGAAAGACGGTCGAATGGTTGACTCGCAGGTCACGGGCGGCGCCGGCCAGGCTGCCGGCACGGGCGACGGCGAGAAAGAAGCGCAGGTGGTCCCAGTCCATTTGCGAAACTGCAAAATAGAATTGCAATTCTCCCTGATTCCCGTGCGTACATGCAAGTGGTAGATTGCCCGCTCGAAACCCCGTCACCTCGGATCCGAAAGGAGAACGTCATGAATACTCGACACGCGCAGCTCGGCGCATTGCTCCTGCGACTCGCGCTCGGCACCGTCTTCATCGCGCATAGCGTCTATCTCAAGCTCGTCGTCTTCGGCCTGCCGGGCACCGCGCAGTTCTTCGCCTCGGTCGGGCTGCCGGAGTTCCTGGCCTACCTCGTCTTCGGCCTGGAAGCGGTCGGCGGAGCGGCATTGATCCTGGGCGCTTATGCGCGTATCGCCGCGCTCGCGCTGGTGCCGGTGGCGCTGGGCGCCGCCTGGGTGCACCTCGGCGCGGGATGGTTGTTCACGAACGAAGGCGGGGGCTGGGAGTACCCGGTGTTCCTCGCGGTCGCGCTGCTGGCGCAGTTCCTGATCGGCGATGGCGCGCTCACGTTGCGCCGCTCGACTTCACCTGTAGCTGAACGGCCTCGTGATGCTCATGACGCCCTTGCGTGAATTTTGCCTGGCTGACGCCCGCAAAACCAGAAGCCCCGCGGCTCCCTGTGGAGCCGCGCTGCAATGATCAGTACGCCTTTTCGTCCCGGAACCATATGGCCAGAGTTCGCAACAGAATCTTGAAATCCAGCAACAACGACCAGCGACCCAGGTATTCCAGGTCATACGCGAGGCGTTCTCTCATTTCATCCAAGTTTGCCGCCGAGCCGGGACGGCAGTTGATCTGTGCGAGTCCTGTGATGCCGGGCGCTATCTTGTGACGCACCATGTAGCCGCGGATCAACTTGCGATACTGCTCGTTGTGAGCGATTGCGAGGGGCCGGGGTCCAACCACGCTCATCCTGCCCTGCAGGACATTGACGAGCTGAGGCAGTTCGTCCAAGGAGTAGCGGCGCAGGAACCGTCCCACGTGCGTTGTACGCTCGTCGTCCCTGGACGCCTGGCGAACGGAGCTGCCGTCGTCGGAAGTCGTCATGGTCCGGAATTTATAAACGACGATTTCCTGGCCATCCAGGCCGTAACGCCGTTGCCTGAAGATCACGCTGCCCGGTGTGGTGAGCTTTATCGCCGCTGCAATGATCAGCATGAAGGGCAAGGCGAACAGCAACATGAGGGAAGCGAGCACCACGTCGCTCGCTCGTTTGCATAGTCCGCGAAGTCCATGGAAGGGCGTTTCGCAAAGCGCAACTACGGGTATGCCGTCCACGTCGGTGGTCATCGACCGCATCAGGTCGAACGACAGCAAGTCGGGCACGAAGTAGAGCGATGCGGTCGTATCGGTGAGCTCGTCCAACAACGCTCGCGCGCGCTGCGCGTAGCTCAACGGAATCGCTACAAAGATAGTATCAACGCGCTCACGCTGCGCATACTCTCGCAGGTCCGAAAACTTCCCCAATAACATATGTTGATCCAGGTCGCCCAATCGGTCCGGGTCGCGATCATCGAAGTATCCTTTGAGCGTCAAGCCAAGTTCCTGCCGCTCCATGATCGCTTGTCCCAATCGCAAGCTCGCCTCGTTGACGCCTGCAATGACCGCCACCTGCGCGTGCCCTGAGCTGATCACCGTCTGCCTGAATGCCTTCCGCAGAAGCACCAATGCTGCAGCCGCGCACGGCGGCGTGACCACGAACCAGGTGAACACAACGAGACGTGAGTATGCGCCGGAGACTTCCGTCGCGTAACCGAGGAACACCAGAATTGCGACGACGGCAATCCAGGACATCGCTGTTCTTTGCACGACGGTCCAGCTTGAGATGAAAGCACCCCAATCCTCCGCGATCTGCCGGGGCATGATCATGTAGTAAAGAAGCGCGGATATGACGGCCAGGAACGTGTAGTGATCGCTTACTTCTACGCCGTAGAGCTCGCTGCACATCACGAGCGTGAGAATGGAAGTAATGGGTGGCGCCAACATCTGTAGCACGGCGATAGTGCTCGCAGTCGGTCCAACCCTCAGGTAGTCGCTTTTCATTGCTGTTGCGCCCAAGCATCGACTCTGCCGGCCCCACGCCGCAGACGCTCGCGCAGCGAAATTTCACGAGGCTTATTTGTCCAGGAGCCTGGTCTTTGGACCGGTCTTTCGATGGAAAGAAAGGAATGTCGCCACATGAACCTTGCGTCCTGCGACAAGACGAAGCGTTAGGATAGTCGTTCGAGAATCCCGCGCGCTACTGTCTCTGGATTGCTACATATATTATGTAGAAGGTTCCGTTGTACTTGCTACAAATTGCTGCGGGTTGGAGCGGTCGAGAAACAACGTGAGCTTCCGTGCTACTGCGCCGCCTCAACCGCAGTGTCGGAGCGCACCATGCCGTTGCCGAAAATGACTTTTGGTCCCAGCGGTTCGGCAGTCGTCTTGATAACGTTGCGCACCTCGATCGGCGACAGGCTCGGGTCGACCGACTTGACGAGTGCCGCTACGCCAGCCGCATGTGGACCGGAGAACGAAGTGCCGCTCACCAACTCATAGTCAGTTGCCACGACGCTGAGATCAACGATCGTCACGCCTGCATTGATATCGCCCTGCAGGGCCTGGCCATCCTCCTGCGAGACAGACACTGCCGGACCCGTTGAGGTGAATTCCCCGAGGGTGCCGCCAAAGTTGCCCGGGGCATTGTTGAACACTACCGTGCCAACGGCGCCGGCTGCCTCGGCTCCTTCTACCTTCTCGGCGAAACTGCAGTCGCCGCGCACCATGAGAGCCACCTTGCCGCTGGGGTCAGCGGTGTGAATATCGTCGAGGGTAGCGACGCAGCCCCGGCCGACGTCGACGATTTCGACACCTGTCACGCTGGCTACCGCAGAACCGGTCATGGCGATGGCCGAGAAAGACCGCATTTCCGGCGAGACTTCGTCCAGGAAGGCCTGGCGGCCGCACCCCGTACAGGTCGCCGCCGGCACATCCACGCCCGGGCCAGTTACGTCGACCCATCCGCCCACGTTGGTGAAACCGGCGGGGTCGTCGTTGATATCGGTGGCACCCACCGCCAGGACGGAGCCGTAGGCAGCCGGGAAATTGGGTTTTTGCGTGGCGTCATTGCCGGCCGAGGCAATCAGTACGATGCCTGCGGCGTTGGCTGCCTGAATGGCCGATGCCTCAAAGTTGAACCCCGCGCCTCCGCCGAAACTCATGTTAATGACATCCACGCCGTCGACGACCGCCTGTACCAGACCGCCGATGATCGCAGACAGCGGGCAGCCCTCTACGAAGTCTGCGAAGCACACCCGATACGGACGGATCTGTGCGTGCGGCGCAACTCCGATCACCCCGACGGAGTTGTCCACCGATGCGATGACGCTGGCACTGCTGGTCCCATGCCCCTGAAGAGGTGCAGGGATGTCGTCGGACGGATCATCATCGCCGAAAAGAAAATCCCGAACGACCCCGCTGCCTCTGTCGTCCACGAGGTTCCCCGCAAGATCGGGGTGACTGTAGTCGATACCGGTATCGAGGACTCCGACGACCACGCCGTTCCCCGCGACAGCACCGCCGCGGACTTCAGGAGCCGCGACATTATCGTCTGCGGGACCAAAGTTCGGCGCCGTACTCCACACTATGTCAGCCTGAATGCGATCGACGCCCCAGCCAACGAACTCATCGAACGGTCCCACCGGAAAGTTCGCCGGCAGGACATGCAACATTCGAACGCTATCCTCTTCGATGGTCGTGGCGAGACCGCTTCTGCGGACCGCCCTCTGCCCCTCGGCGGACAGCTCGGCAGCCAGTCCATCGAGCACGGCGGAATAGTCGAATACGACAGTGCCGCCGTTGGCGGCGATGAGAGCCTTGAGTGCAGCTGCGTTACCATGCTGGTACTGGATGAGATAACGCTTCCCTCCATCGCCTGGTTTGGCTGCGTACGCCGGCAAGCCGGCGAGGCTCAATGCAGCGATAAGTGCGGATATCAGCCGAATTCGAGAAAAGCACAACGTCTTCATCGTGTGACTCCTGAATTGTAAAGGTGGGGCCTGCAGTACTTCGAGCGAGCCGAGTGCAGACCAGTCGGATGGCGGGGGTGCCAGCGAAGTGGCGCCCTGGATAATCGCGAAGATCCGGGCGTTATGTTTACCGGTCCGGACCCTGTACCGCTCTTTTCAGTTTACATGATTTCTTACAAATTTCATGTCGCCAAATGAAAACGGGCGCGAGGCGACGCCAACGCCTGCTGGCTGCTCGGCCGAGCTCTGACACCCTCAGGTATGATGGGCCGCCCCGCGCCACGGAAATCGAAATGTCTCACGCTCGAAACCTGCCGGCCATCGTCATACTGGCAATACTCCTCGCCTCCGTGGCAGATGGAGGGGCGCTGTCGGACACGGAACGGCAACTCGTCGAGGTGATCGACAGCCGCCAGTCCGGGGCGATGGCCTTGTTGCAGCAAGCGGTTGAAATCAACAGCGGCACCATGAATCCCGCTGGAGTGAAGCAGGTCGGCAAGCTGTTCGGGGACGCTCTGGCGAAGCTCAAGTTCGACGTCAGCTGGGTGGACGGCACGGAATTCGGTCGCGCGGGCCACCTGGTCGCCCGGCATCGCGGAAGCGGCCCGCACCTGCTGCTCATCGGCCACCTGGACACCGTGTTCGAGCCCGACAGCCCGTTCCAGCATTTCGAGCGCCTCGGTGCCCAACGGGCGAAAGGGCCCGGCATCATCGATATGAAAGGCGGCGACGTGATCATCATCGAGGCCCTGGCGGCGTTGAGCGCAGCAGGCGCGCTCGCAGACCTGCAGATCACGGTGGTGATGACCGGAGACGAAGAATCGTCCGGCAGACCGCTGTCAAAGGCGCGGCGGGTACTGCTGGAAGCGGCGGACGCCGCCGACGTGGCACTCGGCTTCGAGGACGGCGACGGCAATCCGGAGACGGCTGTCATCGCCCGGCGAGGATATACCGGCTGGCGGCTCACCGCATCCGGCACACCGGCTCACTCCTCCCTGATATTCCGCGACGAGATTGGTGATGGCGCGGCGTTCGAGGTGGCTCGCATCCTGGATGGGTTCCGCCGCGAGTTGGCCGGAGAACGCTACCTGACATTCAATCCCGGCATCGGGCTGGTCGGCACCCGGGTGGATTACGACGACGCCCATTCCTCCGGCGACGCCTTTGGCAAGGCGAATGTCATTGCCGAGCACGGTGTGGTGACCGGCGATCTGCGCACGCTCGCCATGGACCAGCTCGTCTCCGCCAAATCCCGCATGGAAGACATCGTGGCCCGGCATCTGCCGGGCACCTCCGCGGAAATCGAGTTCACGGACGGATACCCGCCGCTTGCCCCCACGGACAGCAACCGCCGCCTGTTGTCGCTGTACGACCAGGCCAGCCGTGACCTGGGTCTGGGCGGCGTGAGTGCGGTGGACCCCGGCGACGCCGGCGCCGCCGACATTTCATTCACCGCCGGCCGGGTCGTCATGGCGCTGGACGGGCTCGGGCTCATGGGGGAGGGGGGACACACCGAACGGGAGACCGCCAATCTGGCCACGTTGCCGAGTCAGACCAAGCGCGCAGCGCTTCTCATGTACCGACTGCGGGATCTCGATTTTCCGGAGATGTAACTACACCAGGGTGCAAGCCGGGGGAATTGCGTTGTGTCGCGATGCTAACGCCGGATATTTTTCCCGCCGACGGTGTCGATGAGCCTCGGGGCGGGATGAGGTTGCATCGTGCCGGCCCTGTAGCGGCGAAAATAATCCTTGTACGCACCCATCGCGGTGGGGCCGAATATGAGCATGATCGGGATATTGGCCCACAGCATGAGACCTGTACCGAAAGTCGATAGCAGATCGAGCTGATGTTGTGTCCCTACGAGTTGCGCGGTGAACAGAATCAGCAGGCAATAAACGAGGCGGTAGGCGAGTACCGCGCGCGGTCCGAGCAGGTAAGTAATGCCCTGCTCGCCATAGTAGCTCCACGAGATGATGGTCGAGAACGCAAAGAGCCAGACAGTGGCCGGCACGACCCAAATACCCAGGCCCGGAAGGACGCGATCGAATGACTTGGCCGTCAACGTCGCGCCCTTGAAATCGAAGAACGCGCCGGGCACGGCGACGGTCGGGCTGGAGTCCTGGCCGGTGGCGAAGGCCGGAAACACGGCCAGCCAGTGTCCCTCATCCCACCTCAGTTCACCTGTCAGCCGATGCCGGTCGAGCCCCGTTTCACCGTTCGCGTCCGCCTGGAGGACGATGAAAATGCCGTTACCGGCGCGCAACTGGCCGCGCGCGTCCACTTCATCGCGCACCGTGACCTGTACCGGAGCGACAAGCCACTGATGGCGGCCTTGCTCATCAGTCAGCGGCAGGCGGTCCTCATCCGGCAGTGGACTTACAATCGGCGGCTCCACAAAGGCCAGAGCAGGCTCGCGGTTCCATGCGCCGCTCAACAGGATGACGAGCGCCGTTATCGTGCATACGCACAACGTATCCACAAACGGCTCGAGCCCGGCGACGACGCCTTCGCGCACGGGCTCGTCGGTTTTTGCAGCGCTGTGTGCAATGGGCGCCGAGCCCTGACCCGCTTCATTGGAGAACAGTGCTCGCTGCATGCCCTTCAGGAAGGCGAATCCCGCGGACCCCCCGATGAACGCGCCGGCAGCGTCGCTCTCGGAGAGTGCGTGCCGGACAATGAGCGCGAACACCGCGGGAACCTCGTCTGCGCGGGCGAGAATGACGTAGATTCCCGCCAGCAGATACAAGCCGCACATGAATGGAACGAGGTGTGCCGCAACATCTCCGATGCGCTTGATACCGCCTACGATCACCAGCCCGACACCGACCGTGAGTATGAGCCCGGTAACCCACTGCGGAATCCCGAAATAGGTAAACGATATGTCGGCGACGTTCCATGCCTGGAACATGTTGCCGCCCGTGATGGTAGAGACCAGAAGCGTGAGACAGAAGACACCGCCGATGGCTGTCCCGGCCCCGGACAGGCGAGGATCGAACCTCTTAAGACCTGTTCTGCAGACCCACATAGGCCCACCGCGAGGATTGTCCGGAACAGAGATATCCCGGTAGAGCATCGACTGGGTCACCTCGGTCATCTTCAGGCACATCCCTACGATGCCGACTATCCACATCCAGAACACCGCGCCGGGGCCGCCCAGCGAAACGGCGATCGCAACCCCGGCGATGTTGCCGAGGCCGACCGTGCCAGAGAGCGCTGTCGAGAGTGCCTGGAAGTGGTTGATGGCGCCGGGATCGCGTGCGTCGTCGTATTTGCCGCGGATGACCGCGACGCCGTGCGTAAGCGCCCGATACTGCCCGAATCCGCTCCAAACCGTAAACAACACGCCTACGCCGAGCACGATCAACAGCACGTAGTCGTGCCAGATAATGCCGTTAAGTAGCTCGAGCGTTTCGGTGAATTGGTTCATGACATCCTCGGCCCGCCCGTGATGCGCCGGCCACGCTGGGGCACGGATACGGTCACTGTTTTACGGTGGTGAGGATCGCCGGGAGCTGCCGTTCGTGCGCAGTGGGAAAATGTCTCTTACCGGGGTAGGAAATCCATTCAAGAGGCAGGCCCGCCCCATAGGAAATGCATATAGGATCCGGTTGCTTAGTCGATGATCGACAGCCGATAACCAACCCCGGGCTCGGTCAGTATGTATCGGGGTTGAGCCGGGGCCGCCTCGATCTTCTGGCGAAGTTGCCGAATGTAGACGCGCAAATACTGCACATCCACACCGGTCTCTGTGCCCCATGCAACGCGGAGTAAGTGACGGTGTGTTATTACCTTGCCTGCGTGGACGACCAGCTCGCGGAGGATCTCGTACTCTTTCTTCGAGAGCTTTACTTTGATGCCGTCAACGGTGACGTCTCTGCGCATCAGGTCGACGCTGAGCCCGCCACTGTTAAACGTGGGCAAGCTCCCCTCACTGGCCAGGCGATGCCTGAGCGCGGCTCGCATGCGGGCAGTCAGTTCCTCCACGCCGAAAGGCTTGCAGACGTAGTCGTCTGCGCCGAGATCGAGCGCCATTACTTTGCCGTGCTCGTCACTGCGGCTCGACAGCACCAGAATCGGCACCTGGGACTGAATAC
>Ga0299913_10000062_pt1 | contig 45716 bp, 38 predicted proteins | sample RVTome_9_FD_201360 | JGI IMG/M metagenome (GOLD analysis project Ga0299913, IMG submission 201360) | Soil microbial communities from uranium-contaminated site in the Upper Colorado River Basin, Wyoming, United States - RVT155D38 (version 2) ... | reverse complement strand
TCGCGAGCAGGTTGTCGAGCGCCTGCATGACGCGGGCGGGATCGGCCAGCAGGACCGCCCGCCCGGCCCGCCACTCGAGCGAGAGCGACCGCTCGCGCCGGGTGGCGGCGCCCCGCCAGCGCTCGACACAGGCCTCCAGCAGGGGCCGGGCTGAAACCGGGCGGCGGTTGAGGGCCGGGCGGGCGCCGTTGACGGCGGCATCGAGGTCGTCGAGGGCGGTGAGGGCCAGCTCGAGCGGGCTGGGGGGCCCGGCGGAACCGAACCGCAGCCGGCCCGGCGCCAGGGCAAGCGCCTGGAGCGGGCGGCGCAGCTCGTGGAGCGCCCGGTTCAGCCTCCGCCGCCGGCGGGTCGCGTGCAGCCGCACGCCGCATACCGCGGTCACCGTCACCAGGAACGGCCAGGCCCAGGCGAACGGCTCGACGGTCAACCGCTGCCCCCCGAGAGCCGGTAGCCGACCCCCCACACGTTCTGGGGGATAGGGGATAGCGGTCGCGGAACTTCCGCCGCCGATCGCGTGCCAGCAACTCGCGACCCGGCAACCAGAAGATAGGGTCGGGCCGGTGGCTGGCCCGCGACCTCGTGACTGCGTAGCCGTAGGCGTCATAGCTCTTGCGGTCACAGGATGCGACGCGGTTGACGAATTCACACCGCAAAGCAAGGATGAGATGAGGGCAGAGCGCTCGATCAACGAGCTTGGCGATGCGCTGGCGGACGAGAATTATGATGCAGCCTGCGACGTACTTGCCCCTGAGGGAACCGCAGACATTGTCACTGGGGGGAAGGGTGGGGAAGTGCCGAGGTCTCGGTGCCCCGAGGTCTTGGAGCTGGCAACGCGGGTGAGCGGAGTAGATTGGACGGAGGTACCCACCGTCGAGATCAACGAGACCCGAGGGGCTGGAGACGAGCTAGTGGCGGAGGCGGACAACGGTGAGGTATGGCGGCTCACTCCCGACCCGGACTACACGATCACCGCCGTGCCTCGATAGGGATCGGACCAAGGCTCGCCTGACTTAAGCAAGGACCATGCGCCAATGTTAGGCTCGCCGTGTGGGGCAGCCGTACCGAGCAGTTCGCCGCATTGACATGCCGCCCGACGAGCTCGGCCCGCAGGTAGCCGTGGCCCTGCAGCCACTCGGCTACCAGGCGAAAGTGATGTCGAGCACTCTGGCTACTTACGAACGAAGCGGCCTTTCGACTCTCACAGGCATCGTGCTCCTGCTCATTCCGATCGTCGGATGGATCATCCTGTTCATGATTCTTCTCGGGTCCACCGGGCCGAAACGAATCACCATGGCAATGCGCGCTGACGGCGGAGCAACGATCGCGACCATCGAGGCCATGGATCCAAGTGCGACAGACTTTTTCGAGAAGCTGGGGGCTGAGGTCGCAACGGCATCGCCGGGATGGCATCCGGATCCTGATGATGCCCGCCAAGAGCGGTACTGGGACGGGACGCGGTGGACGGATCAGCGTCGTTCTCTGGCTGAGTAGACCTAGGCGGGGGTCTATGACTCGGGACTACCTCGATGATCTTCAGGAAATGGAGGATGAGGGCCCCGATCCCGGATTCACACAGAACTCAGAGGGCGATGCGGCAAGGGAAGTCCGGCTGCTTCGCTACTTCCTGATCGGCGCGGCTGTCGTGATTCTGGTGTGGATCTTCATCGTGACGCCCATGGCGAAGGACAGCTGCCTTGAGCAAGGAAACGAGTGGAAAGGCGGGATTACGTTGGAGTGCGAGGAAGATTTCAACTTCTAGCCACCTGTTGCTGCCCCGCGCCAGATAGAGCCTCCACGCGATATCGCGCGGATCTCACGATCGCGAAGTAGGCTCGGGGTTCTGGCTCTGGCGCGAGGCTAGAGCTAGATCCCAAGCTCGCGACGCGACCGGGTATGAGAACCGAAGCCAATGTCGCATCTCTCCGGTTTCAAAGCCACGCGGATGGAGGTTCTCATGGACGATGTCGCAGAGGATGTCCCGTAGATCTTCGCCGTCCGCGATGAATTCCTCGATATTGGCGCGATCCAGGTCAGGCGTCCTCTCCTTGATCAGCTGGCTCGTGGCCTTCCATGCAGGGAGCTCCCGATCTACCCGCTTGCCCGAGGTATTCATTGGACGGCGGCCAAACGCCACCTTGCGACCGCATCCACAAAAGCAACGGGCCATCGTGGCTCAGTCCCGGCGCTCGAACGCCCAGGTATTGGTCAGTTGGAGCAGGTCCGGCGAGTCCTCGTCCAGCCCCATGCCCGTTACCTGGATCAGACGAAGGACCATGCCTGCCTGGCCATACCACTGTCCAACGAGCTGGAAGCGCATGCGCTTTCTTACCCGAGGAAACAGATCCATCGCGCGGAGCTCCTCGGTGAACGGACCGCCCGCCATATTTCTGATTCCAGACTGGACGTTCTCCGGAACACCCGCCATCTCCAAGGAATCGCCTACGAGGCGCACGACCCAGGCCGCCCACATTTGCGCAGGGTCCACATTGGTGCGCGGCCCGATGTTTTCGCCCCCCGCCTCCATTGCAGTCATCCCGACATATCCCACGGCGACCGCATGGACGATCGCGGAACGCAATCTGGCCTCTTGGGCCGTATCGAGTCCGGCGATCTTCTTTGAGCCGATCAGCTTTCCAATCGGCGGCGTGAGCGACCCCGGCCCGTACCTTCCGGCTCCCTTGCCGTGCTTCGGCACGTGAATTTCGTAGTCGGCCAGCCGATCCACGCACGGTTCGACCGCGGTCGCTTCGCCTTCTCGGCCCGGCTGGGCGATGTACTCCAGTGGGATCGGGTCAGTGAGCATCGGCTCGAATACATCGCGCGTAGCCTCAACCGTCGCCTGTAGGAACGACTCGGCCATGGCCATCAATCCAGGCCACCTTTACGCATGGGGAAGTGGTGCTTAGTCATGCGCATCTCGAAGAACCCAACGTCTATCAACTCTCGCATCCGACTCCATCGTTGTCCGCGTCAAACCCGTGCGGATCACGACCCGTGACCTTGATCGGCCCATCCACGTCGGCGCAGTCGAGATCCGGTGGATATCGAGGTACGCATGGGCTGTACCCGGCCTCGCAGCCATCACGACTACCCTTGCTCCCCTTGCTTGGGCGCCCGCTCGATTCATTCCCCTGACTGTTGGAGCCGCAGGCTGAGGCCGCCCAGAGCCCGCGATCACTGCGCTTGGCAATCGTGGCCAGGCGGTTGAAGAGAGCCGCATGCTTGGTATTGGGCTCAATGGCCAGCGGCGTCGCGTAGCCCTTCTTCACGAGGCTTGCATTGAAGAACGTCCCGCCCTGTAGCCAGACGTAGATAAGTGGGCGGCCGTAGTGGTCTGTTGCCTCAACCCCGCGCGTGAAGTAGACGGACCGCCCGGGCGAGAGATGGGTTTTCGCAAAGCCGGAGGCCTCAGGTCCAAAGCACTCCACACCGCCGTAGACCTCGGGCGTGTCGACGCCGATCAGCCGAGAATTGCCGAGACCAGCGAGCTCGACCGTGTCACCGTCCACCACACGCACGACCCTGGCCCGCTTAGCCTTGCTAGGGATACTCGGCGACCGCTGGACCGCCCTCGGCTGTAGCTCGGATTGTGACTTTGGGCGCTTCGCCGGACGGGACTGGTGCGGCGGCTCTCGATGACGGTGCTTGGCCGCGTTGGGCGGCTGGCCGGGGCTTGTGTCATCGCCCCCGCAGCCAGCAGGCAAGACCAGTAGAACCGAAGTCAGGGCGAGTGCGAGGGTGCGGCGACTTGCGGGCGCAGCATTCAAAGCTCTGTCAGGCCACATCAAGAGCCCTGAAGCCTGAGGATCTCTCTATCCAGCTTGCTTTTCGCCAGGCCTTGATGTCGCTCGGCTACTACTCGCAGCCCATCCCATCGCCGTCGGCGTCCAGTCCGTGCGGATCGGAGCCCGTCACAGTGATGGGACCACCCACGTCCGCGCAGTCCACGTCCGGCGGATACGGGGGAACACAAGGGCTGTAGCCAGCTTCGCAGTTAGCGGGCTCCGGTTCTGGTTGCGGGGCGGGAGGGGGTGTCGACTGTTGCGCCTGCTGCTCTTGTCTTTCCGCTTTGCGCTGCTGAGCCTGGCGCCGCGCTTCTTGGCGTTCCTTACGAAGCTCTTCGCGGCGTTCCTGAAGCCGCTTCTGGGCCCGCTTCTCCTTGTCCGCTTGATTCCCTTGAACGCCTGTTGCGCCCGTCGCGCCAGTGGCCCCTGAATCCGCGGTCTCCTCGTCGCCGCAGGCGGCCACTCCAAGACAGAGCGCAACAAGGATCAACGTCACTTTCGCGAGCATCACGCCCTGACACTTTCACACCACGACGGCTCGTGCAAGGGATGACCGGCCCACGCAGGTGGACCTGACCCGTTTCGGTGGACAGTTTCCGGCTTGGATTCAAGCCGCTTCCTTTAGTTGATTGAGGGGGAGATTCTCAAACTCCTCGGGGGGCGTAGCCGCCGATCGTCGTGTGGATGCGCTGGCGGTTGTAGAAGACCTCGATCCACTCGAAGATCGCGACCTGCAGATCGGCCCTCGTCGGCCACGAGTAGCGGTTGACGAGCTCCTTCTTGAGGGTCGCGAAGAACGACTCGGCGACGGCGTTGTCGAGCGGCGAGCCGCCCTCGGTCATCGAGAGATCGATCCCCGCTTCCTTGCAGCGCTCGCCGAAGGCGAGCGACACGTATTGCGATCCTCGATCGGAGTGATGGACGAGCCCGGCCTCCGGGCGCCTGGCGGGCGACCGCCATCTCGACCGCCTCGACCACGAGCTGCGCCTCGAGCTCGCGCATGCGGGCCCGCTCGTCCGAGGTCAGGCCGGACTTGCGGCCGGCGTCGACGTCGTCCTGGGCGACCCAGTTGCGAAGCGTCTGGCCGGAGATCCCGAGGACCTCGGCGATCCGGGCGATCGGCTCGCCCGACGTCTTGACGAGGCGGATCGCCTCAGCGCGGAACTCGGGCGGGTACGGGGGTCGTGAACGTGGCACTTGGACTCCTTTCTGGGAGCTCAAGGCTCCCAGCGGTCAAGTGTCCACGAAAGCGGGGCAGGTCCACGAGCGCCAGCATCGCCTGCTTGGAACTAGGATCCGTCCACCGGCATGAGGACTCTGCTCAACATCATCTGGTTGGTGCTCTCTGGCCTGTGGCTGGCCATCGGATATGCGATTGCAGGCTTGGTCATGTGCCTGCTGATCGTGACCATTCCGTTCGGTCTGCAGGCGTTCAAACTGGCTGGCTACGCGCTGTGGCCCTTCGGACGAACCGTGGTGAAACGGGTAGACGCCGGAGCACCCTCCGTCCTGGGCAACGTTCTTTGGCTCATCCTGGCGGGATGGTGGCTTGCCCTGGGACACCTCGCCACAGCGCTACTGCTGGCCCTCACAATCATCGGGATCCCGCTGGCGGTGGCCAATATCAAGCTGGTTCCAATCGCCCTCTGGCCGTTCGGGCGGGAGATCGTCCGCAGCGATGAGGTGACGACAGCTGTGGACCGGTACCGCGACGCAGTCGCCGTGCGGGGGCCCGGGGACTAGCCCCAACCGGGACGGCCAAACCCTCTTGTCCGACCGGTCGATAGGGACTAGCCTGTTGCAAGTAATGGGGAGCGAGCTGGAGGTTCAGTCAACTGCGCTCGATCGACTGCCCGACACCGTGGCGGCGTACCAAGTGGTGCTCCAGAGCGTTGCCCCGGCGGATCAAATCCAGGCGTTTGAGCAGGTCCCGAGGCTTTTGGGCGACGATGAGCCGATCGTTGCACTCGCCCACGCAAGCGTCAAGAAGAAGGGGCCCGTGCTTGTCGTCCTCACGGACCGCCGCCTGTTGTTTGCGGATGCACGACGCCCCAACGAGCATTTCGCCATCGATCGCGCGGCTTGGACGGTCCAGTCCGCGGGTACGAACTTCCTGTGGGGCAACAACGCAAAGCTCCGTGCCCGAGAAGGCGGCCACGACGAGCTTGTCCTACGGTCCTTCCTCCCAAGTTCGGAAGCTCTTCGAATCCTAGGCACACTCGGACTGGAGCTGCGCGATACAAGGTTGCGCGCCCTGCCAGGTGGCTTTCCCGAGGATCCGGGCGCCCCCCCGATTGCCGGACTCTGGGAGCTGAGCGTCTACCACGATCGCATAGTCGACCACGAAGGCAATCACCTGCCGTTCAACGGCGACGTCGAAGCTGTTGCCGACGCCGCAGGGAACATCGCCGTGACCCGCGGGCGAAATCTCGCGGCAAAGGGAGTAGGCACGCTGGCCCTTGGTCCCATCGGTCTGTTCTTCATGGGGAATGCGAAGGAGCGTCAGACCGATACGCGGGAGCTGTATCTGCTGGTTGAGGGGCCCAACTGGGCATACACGCACGCGTTCCAGCCGGAGCTCGGCGAGGCACTCCGGGGGTTTGCTCAGCAGATCAACGTGGCTGCCCGCCAGCACCGACAGCACCACGAACCCGGGCCTTCGAGCTCTGAATCCCCTGCGGCAAGCACGAGCATCGCTAGCGAACTACGCGAACTCGCATCCCTCAGGGACGAGGGCCTACTGACGCCGGAGGAGTTCGAGGCGGAGAAAGTGAAGCTCCTTGAGCGATAGCACTCTACGCCGTGCTCATCCGGGGCCCGTGCCTAGGCACCGGGAACTACCTGGTGGCGCTGTCGGCGGCGGGTTAGAGGCGTCGGATGATCCGGCGCCTTGAGGAGCGCTGACGCCAGCCACTCGGCGTGCGGAGCAACGCCAGATGACGTAAACGATAGGCGGAAGTTCCGCGACCGCTATCCCCTATCCCCCCACACGTTCTGGGGGATAGGCGATGAGGGGGTTTGCAACCGACCAGGCGCGCCTGCGAAGGGCATCCGCACTCAACCGGGGGGAACCCGCCTAGTCAGGCTTGGACTAGGTTCTTTGCATGGATCTAGCTGCCGGGGCGTACACAGCAAGTGGGCTGCAAAGACTCAACGTCGTTCTCGGAAAGAACGGCGCCGGCAAGAGCAGGTTTCTCAAGGCGCTCGACACGTCCTATGTCGACGAGACCCTCGGCGAGAAGCGGTACATCACGCCAGAACGAGGCGGCGTTCTTAAATACGAGCCGAACGTCGACCTCAACATGAGCAATACGCCCGACTGGCTGCTCAGCAGTAGGCGCGTCAATCAGTTCCGGCAATTCCGAGAGCAAAGCATGGCTCAGTTCAGGAAGTTCGAGCTTTCCGCCTACCGCCTAGCGGAAGAGCGGGGGGAGATTGCGAACTTCCAGCAATACATCGCGCAGCTGAACAGCCTGCTGGACAACATCGAGGTTTACCGTGCCGAGGGCACGCTGCAGATGCGCCTAAAGGGAGGCGGGGAGGATGTTGCTCCCGAGGACGTCAGTAGCGGCGAGGCCGAAGCGATCTCTCTGGGTATCGAAATTCTCACCTTCGCAGTTGACGCCGAACCCGAGAAGCTGAACCTCCTGTTCCTCGATTCGCCTGACGTCCACCTTCATCCTGATCTTCAATCCCGTCTAACCGCATTCCTGGCGGCGCTCGCTGCGGGGCATGACTTTCGCGTCGTCATCGCGACTCACAGCACTGCGCTTCTGGGTGGCCTGCTCCACCGGAACGACAGCGCGGTGGCGTTCCTGCGAGCCGGCGACAACGAGATCGAGTTTCGCTCGTTGAGTCAGCCCCTCGAAGCGGTGCTACCTGTGTTCGGGGCACATCCGTTGTCGAATGTGTTCAACGAGAGTCCCGTCCTTCTCCTCGAAGGCGAAGACGACGTGCGCCTATGGCAGCAGGTGGTCCGCTCTTCCGGTGGCGCCATCTCCCTCTACCCCATCGCGTGCGGGTCGGTGAACGCCATGCACGACTATGAACTTGAGGTCCAACGGATCGTGGCGAGTGTGTATGACCACCCGCGGGCGTATTCGCTCCGTGATCGAGACGACGGACCCGAGGAAATCGACGATGTTCCACCGGTTGTTCGCATGCGCTTGCACTGGCGCGCGGGCGAGAATCTGATCTTGGCAAACGAGGTCCTGGCGTCAGTCGGGGTTTCGTGGGAAGACGTCCAGTACCGCGTCACCAAATGGTTGGAAAGAAACCCTGACCATCCGCGATTTGAACCGATGAAGGCGTTTGCGGACGACGGGTTTGACCGGACGGCGGCAGACTTGAAGGACCTCCGGATGCTGCTGGTGGGCGAGATTCTTGCCTCCACGAAGCCGTGGGAGGTCTTGGTCGGCCAAGCGATCGCGTCTCTCCAACCACCTGCTGGCGCTGCGGCACCCGACGGGTCGCTGATAGACGCCCTCGGCGATAAGGTCGTGCAACATCTGCTCCCGGGCGGCGGCTGACTCCGGACCGGGAAAGGCTCTGAACTTCCGCTAGGCGACGAGCCAGCGGCTAGCCCAAGAGGTTCTCTATCTCCCCATGGAGGGTTTTCACGGTGTCCCGATGATCAGGATCGAGAAGGCCGCCTCTTCTTTTCCGCGCCGCATAGATCGCCTTCGCGAGCTGAGGCTTCGTTGGAGGCGCTATGGGGTCATCTGGGGTCGATTGCGCCTCACACCAAGACTCGAGGTCCTTCATCCGTCGCCTCGAGCTGATGGCATCCATGTCTAGCTTGATGTCAAGCCCTTGTTCTTGGAACGAGCCGTTGACTGCCTCGGCGAAGACCTCCGGCGCAATCAGATCCTCAAGGGTAGTGTCGCTACCCTCGCCCCCCAGGGCGAGAATCCGGCTGGCATCGACGCCCTTTTCTTCAAGCGCTTCCTTGTGGTTCTTGCCACCCCCGTCGCCGTCGGTCACGAACACGACGCTCGCTGCAATGCGACCGAGATCCTTAGCCTGAGCCTCGTCAATATGGGACAGGCGGGGCACAGGCTGGTAGTCGAGCTTGGTCTCCCCAGTGGCTTCCCGCAGGAGAGTCGGCAGTAGGAGCGCGTCCGTCAAGCCCTCGACCAACACGGCTCGCCGCGCTGTCGAAAAGGCAAAGGCGCTGGCACCCATCGCCATCAGAACGGGGGCAAAGCCCGCTTCCTCGAACCAAAAGTCATTGCGAAACTCGCTTTCGCGCGTGACGCGCGGGCCGCTCGGAGTGTTGAGGTAGGTTGGCGTGATGGCCCGTAGACCGACGGCGATGTCTCTAGGCAAAGACCCGGCTGAGTGCGTCGTGTAGATAACGACCTCAGCATCCTCCTGGTCCTCGAAGGTTGAGATCAGATTGGCCTGCGCGTCGTAGTGCAAATGGGCCTCCACCTCGTCGATCAGGATGATCGGCTTGACTGCCTCCTTTTGGGCTGCAATGAACGCGCGGAGCGCGACGAACTGCAAGACCCCCTCGCTGTGCTCGTCGATGTAGAAGTAGTCACCGGGAGCCTGCAGGGAGAGAAGGACACCCAAAGTGTTGGCGTCTACGCGGAACCTGAGCGTCATGTCGCTCTGATCCCACGACCGGTGGAAGGCCTTCGCAAGGTTGTCGTTGAGCTCTTCCTCCAGGTTTTCCGCAGCCGTCTTGTCTTCGTCTTCGCTCACCGCGACCACGTCTTCCCAAGTCTTGCCTGCAAGTGCGAGCAGGTTCTTGATCGCGGCGTTGGGCGCGTCGGCGTCGCTCAGGTCGTACTCCGCCCTGAGCGCTCGGTCCTCTTCCTCGAACTTCAAGAATCGAGGTAGGCGCTTGTCCCAAAGCGCCTCGAGCGCGTCCTGGTTGGGGTGGCCCTTTTCGTACTCGATTAGTGAGTCAACGGCTTGCTTGATCGCGACTCCGTACTTTGGAAAAGGGGTTTCAAGGTCCGCGATCTCCAGCCTTTCCTCGACGACGTCGTCAAGTCGAGTCCGGACGTTCTCCAGATCTGAGATTTGTGAGGTGGACAAATTCTCACTCTCCTGGGCGGCCACCCGGAGGGCGCGCTCCAGCAGGTAGCCAGTCCTGTCAACGCCGCTGGTTCCGCGCTCGTCATCCCACTCGGCCACGCTCCGGAGCCAGTTGCTCTGATTCAGTTGCTCGAGATGGGGGGTGAGCTTGCGCCGCCGGGTTAGGTCCCGCGTTGGCGCTGGTCTCAGCCGAGCACGAGACCCGCGGCTGTCCGAGTACTTGAAAACTTCAAGATGGGTCGGTTCGGCTGCGACGGCCTCGGGGATGACAGCCAGCGTCTCGCGATCCTCGTCATCGAGCGCGAACCTCGCGTGAATCGTTGTATCGAGCCTGTCGGCACTGCCGCGCGCGCGAGTCCGCTCCTTGGTCCCTATCGACCGACCGTCGGTAAGGCGCACAAGCGCATCAAGAAAGGATGTCTTGCCAGCTCCGTTCGGTCCGACGACACAGATGATTTTCTCGTCGAGCTCGATCGAGCCCGGTTCGACTAGGCGCTTGTAGCCCTTCATCTCGCCCTCGATTAGGCGCATCAGCGATCGGCCAGCGGGCGAGGCTTGACTGCCGCCCCAACTAGGCATGTCGTCCGTGTCCGCACGGGCAACACCGTATCTAGTCACGGGGTCGAGACAGGCCCACTGATACGCGAATCAACCCGGGACGTTAGGACCGCTTTGCCGATCGGAGGGAGGGACCGAAGAGCGCTCCCAGCGGGAGCCGCCGCATATGCGACAGCTGAGGATCGTGCTCTTGCACGAGGCTGAACTTGACGAATCCGGCGAACAGCTCCTGGAGAAAGATCCCGGCGTTCCCGTCGGGCGGCAGCCCGTCCTCGCCAGCGATGTGATGCGCGATTTCCTCGTAAAGCAGATATTCAGGGCGCCCTGCCCTGGTAGACCCTTCCAGATCGCGGTCGCGGCGACCTGCACGCCGGGGGTGTCGAGCGGGCTTCGACCCCGGGAGGCAGCGGCGAAAGCAGTCCATGAACCAGCCCCAGAATCCTGATCCCGGCCGTCCCATCGAACGGGAGCACCTCGATAACGCGATCGTACGCCCGCCTGGCCATAGCGCGGTCCGACTCGCTTCCACCCCCGATCTCGACTAGCATTGGGTTTGCTTCGGGCAGCCTTTACGACCGTGCGACGAGCCTCCGGATGGAGACGCCGACTGCGATGCCAATCGTGAGGGCAAGTGCCGTGAGCACGGCGACGTCGACTTGGCCAAGCTCGCTGTCTTCCCCAAAACCCGCGGCTGCCAACAGCCCAGCCAGGATCGGCCCCCACACGATCGCCCACCACCGGCCGATCATTAGCCCTCGGTGCAATTCGAGGCGTTCGCGTTCCGGGAGGTCAAGACAGCGCCGGAAGGCCTCAGCCAGCTCGGGCCGCGTATCACGGGCAGGGCGCGATGAGGTGTTCGTTGCCACCGCCCGACCCTAGACTCGGTCTAGCCGGCAGCGCCCGAACTTCGCTTCTGGGCGTCGAAGTTGGCGCTAAGGCGCCGTTCCCGCTCCGGCTCGACTTGGTCTTGGCCGTGCAGACCGGAAACGCTCCGCCGTTCCTGCATCGCTGCCCGTCTGGCATCGGGGCAAGGGCCTCGGCTATCCATGAACGAAGGCGGTCAATACGGCCTCTGAGGCAGATGTCAACGTGTCCGACTGCAGCCGAGGGTGCTACATCTCCGGAAGGCCCGACAGCCTCTTTGACTGCGGCAGCGGGCAACTACGTCGAGCTCGGGCGGAGGAACGGCAGCTTCGAGGGTTTCGACTACGGCAGTGGGAGCCACTTCCGCTGCGAGCTCAGGGCCGGGGCTCGTCCGGCGCTTCATGAGTTATCGATGCACGCTTGATGGCCCACTTCCTCGATCCATAGCCAGCCTCGCGCCTGGCATTCGGCCTCGGTGTCTGGATAACCACCCCCGCCTCCGCCGTCCTCATCTGTTGGGACGACGGCGCTGGGAAGATGAGCCGAGATTTCGACACCATTGTCGTTCGTACACGCACGCCCATGTGTGCCCGGAACCCGGGTCCCCTCGAGAGTTCGGGCGAACCCGGAACAGTCCCAGCCGGGCGGGGCGGTTGAGCTGTTTGGTCCAGTCGAGTTGGCGATGACGTACATCGCTTCCTCGCAGGTGATCGTGCCGGAGAGGACGACAACCTGAGCGCCGCTGGAATTAGTTCCGCAGTCGGCAGGGCCAGTGACAGGCGGCGGGCCACTTAGCTCGTCCTCCCGGCTAGTGACCTCGGTCAGTCGCGTCTCGACCCGCCTAACCAGCGCCTTTCCAATGCCTTGAACCCGCCTCGGCCACCGCTGGAGGCGAGATGTGACCGTGGCCGTCGTCTGCTCGTCTTCTGAGTCGAGGGCGTTGGACTGACGCAGCAGGTCACGGATCTTCTCGATCACCGACTTGAGCTTCTCAATCTGGCGCAGGAGCTGATCCTCGACCTCGGCAGGTCGGTCTCGCAAGCCGTCAAGGCTCCGGCGAGCCTGTTTCAGCTTGTTCAAAGCGCTCTCATCATCGGCCTTAGCGAGCACGCTTTGAGACCGATCGAGCTCAGTCGAGATCTCTTCGAGGAGGGCCGCCGTCTTGCCTTGCTCCTGAGCGACCGCTTCGAGGTCACTGGCGATCGGGTCAGGCAGGTCTGGACTGAGCTCAGGCGCGGATAGATCGAATGCCGAGGAATCGAGGGTCTTGCCTTGAGCGAGTTGCTCGGCGCTGTCAATGAGTCGATCGGTCTCGCCGACTCCGTCGGTGGCGACCGCCAGCGCTTCAAGCGCCGCCGATACTTGACTGTCATCTGTGGCCGAATCCTGTTCGCCACACGCAGCGACAACCAGGGCCGCGACGGCCGTTGCGACGATTGCGGCCCCGCGGCGACTGACAAGCGTTCCAAGGATGGCGAAAACGCCGGCTTGGATCCTCCTATTGCTCTCACCCGAGCCGACCTGCGCTGATGATCTCCCCCACACTCTGCACGGAACTCTAGCTTAAATGCGAGGTTTTGTCTGTAGAGTAATTGTCGTCGGGAGCCCACGATGCCCGGGTGGAGCCCCGCGAACAGTTCGCAGCGAACCTCCGAGCGGCAAGAAAGCGCCAGGGCCTCTCTCAAGAGGAGCTCGGCTTCCGTTGCGATCTCCATCGGACCGAGATCTCCCTGCTTGAGAGAGCCCGCCGCGATCCGCGCCTGGCGACGATTGCCCGTATTGCCCGTGCTCTTGGGCTCGATGTCCGTGAGCTGGTCAAGGGCGTCAAGTAGGCCGGCAGCGCACGACAAACTCGCGGGCCTGCGACGTGCACGATTGGGAACTAGGCCGACAGGGTCGGAGTTACCCGCAGATAGCGGTCGGCACGAACTGCCTTGATCAAACATCTAGGCGGCAGTCCATCAACTGGGAGTCCTGGACGCTCCCTTCAATCCGCTGATCGCGACTATGTCGGCCACAGTCACAAGGATGGATTCCTTGTCGCGGTAACCGGAGCTTGCTTCACCGGGCAACTCGCGCTCGAGCTCCAGCCATACCTCTCCAGCCTCTCGAGCTGCGTCGACCTTGGCCCGTATTTCTTCCAGCCATCCGACCACCCCAACGACTTCGCTGCCTCCCCGCAGGATGATCTTGGTCGGCACCGCTCCATCGTAGTCGCGTTTGAGTGAGGCTGGCACCTGTCAAGAATGGGACGCGCACGTACGACCATTGCGCGTTCTCGCCTGTCCCGGACGACCGCCCAGCCGCTGGTGCGTCCCCAACGGCACGCGTCGCCACAGCAACTAGGGCTTGAGTTCGTCTTTGAGGGTCTCCACAGCGGTTCTAAGAACGCCGGGGCCAACTAGATTCATCAGCGCGAGCCCGAGCGAAGCGCTCTTGACCACATCGGGAATCTGCTCGCTATCCAGCTTCAACACCTGTTGGGCGATGGCATCGGCAGTGGTGCGATCTGGGTTCTGAAGAAGCCACAGGCAGTACAGGGGCAGCGCTTTTCTCGACACCTGGTAGTCAATGCCGGCCATGATCTCGCCGGACTCCTTGGCCCGCTCCCGGGCACGGTGCCTATCAACGGATCGATCGGCAGCTTCGAGGAACTGAGTCAGGAGCGCGGCCGGGCCAACGGGAACGTCTTGATCACCAACACGGGCGATAAAGATCGACGAGCGAAGCAAGGCCATCGCGCCGAATCCTGCGGTAAGGACCTGGGTCCAGGCGCGGTCGTCTCCGGAGAGGCCAAAATCAACACCGAAGATGTGCAGCAAAGCCAGCGCTGAAAGCGAAGCAACGGCATTGAGCGAGATGTAAGCGGCCGCCCCCAGCGTCCAAACGGCCCGTCCCGGCGCATCCTTGTAGCGCGAAACCAACTCCCCGCCCCCTACGCCGGCCCCGAGGCCGGCGACGACCAGGTACTCAGGTAGCAAGTTGTGACTTGTCGACGATTGCCGCTAGACGCCGGCCGTCCTCAGTCAAGCTGAAAACCTCACGTCCGTCCTCTTGCTGATGGCTCCCAATCAGCTCGGACTTGGCTAGGCGGACAATCGCTTCTCCGACATCGACTAAAGAACCACGGTCGCGCTGGACCAGGTCGTCGAAGGACATCTCGTCGGCCCCCTCCAGAGTTTTGAGGATACGAACCGCAGCGCCCGACGCAATAGGCCCAAGCGGGGCCGCTTCGGTGCTTTGCGTGGGCGGAGCGTTCAGGACGTCGAGAAAATGCGTAACCGCGTCGACGTTCTGACTGAGATCAATCTTCGCAGAGGCCATGGAGCGAGGCTAGCACCGAAGCGAGCGCCATCGAGCGTTTTTCGCGATGACTTGACAACCCGACCTGGATGAGTTTCGGGCAGGAGACGAGCCCTCTCGAAGCACGGCTGCCACTCGCCGCCTCAGTGCCCCGAGGAACGAACAACGCAAGAGGCGCGAGCGACGATTGAGATGACTTGGCCTCTTGCATCAGCGAGCGCTAGCTGGTCGAGGAGTGGGGACAAGGACTCACGCGGCTCGGCGCGAGCGCAATGCACCTGCAGCTAGCTGTCGCCGAGCAGGGCGGCGAGCTCGCCCGAAGGAACGGACTCAATGGCCGAGAGCCTCCCTGGCCCCTCGAGCCCTGTTCGAGTCAGGAACGCCGAATGCTGGTCAGCGTGCTCGTAGTAGCCGAAGAGGTAGATCTGGCCGCGATGAAGAAAGCGCACCGCGGTCGTGGTTGTTGGCAAGCTGCGGGCGTGGTCGCGAAGCTGTCGGAGGCGCTCGTCGAGCGCCATGGACGGAGCAGCCTCAGGCACAGGCCGGTGTTGCCAGACCTCCCCAGCGTCAAGCATCAGCTCGTCGGAGATGTCCTCAACTGATTGGGCGCCTGCGACCTCGCGCTCGAGGTTCTCCAAAGCGTCGTTGCCAATCTGGCGCAGAGCCTGGCTCGCGCCGATTTGGGCATTCATGCCCCGCCGCATCAGCGTGGCGCCTTCCTCGGTCTCGCCGCTGGATCCGCCACGGGGCTCGCTGCTCAGCTGTGCCCGATCGCGGAGATGCCACTCGATCGCTTGCCCCTCGAGAACCGGTAGCGCCTCAACGACAAGGCCAGAACCCAGGTCGAGCGAGATCAGTTCTGGGACGTCAAGATCAACGCGGACAAATCCGAGCGCAACAGTGTTCCCGTCGCCAAGCGCGCCACGAACGGCACGGGCAATTTGTTCGTCGGAGACTGGCCGGCCGCCGGTATCGAGCGGCATCAGTCCCTTGCGAATCTCGCCAGCCTCGTCAATAGCGGCAGCAGCAGGTAGGGCTAGGTCGTCTTTGAGCTGGCGGACGAGGTCCCCCTGCAGCTGCTCGACAAGCCGCCGCTGCAAGGCGCCGAGCTTGGCCCACTTTTCCCGCTCTTCAGCCATTGATCAACAGTAGATCGCGAGGGTCTCCTGCGCTTGTAGTTCGCGATTCACTGGGGCGAGGTCTCCGACGGGCATAAAGAGCGCCGTGCTCCGGCAGACATCACGCTGGTCGCTAGCGAGAAGCTGTCCAGGCCTCCACGCCCGAGGTACTGTCGCGGTATGTCTCGCGGCAATGCTCATGGCAGAGACCCTGGCCTCTTGAGCGGCCCTCGCAGGCATCTGCCGGACCGCGGCCAGACAGTGACCAGTCTGCGGTCGGCGACGAGCGCGGCCCGCGCCGGCGAGTGGCGGCTGCGGTCGACTGACGCGCTCCGCCGCGACCACGGGCCCGCGGTCGAGTACGACGATGGCTCCTGGGAGTGGCGGCAGTATGGGGTACTGGATCGCGATGGGGGCCCGGCTGTGTTCTTGAGTGAGGCGCGCGAGGAGTGGATTGACCCGAGCGGCCTAGCTTGGGGCCATGCCGACGAGACTGAGCTCTGGTTTGGCGCCGGTCGCCTGCACGGCGACGACGGGCCAGCCGTTGTCGAGCGCGGCCGCCGCAGCCCCGTGATCCGAGGCGAGCACTACTACCGTGACGGCAAGCTAGACCGCGAGGATGGGAAACTCGCTCCATCCATTCGCACCCGAGGCAAGTGCTACAACGACCTCATCGTCGAATCGGAACCCACAGGTGATGTCGATCCCACGAATGGAGTGACCGGGCACGCGGACCCTTCGCCAGTTCGTTTCGCTGTCCTCAGCGATCCTCACGCGGTCGCTGACGATCCATTTCGCGGCGAAACGTGGGCACAGAAGCTGACCCGAAACGACCCGGCCCGCAACCCGTTCGCCGCGGTCAAGCAGCTGATCGAGGAAGAGTCGCTCATGGCAGACGCGCTGCTCTGCCCAGGCGACCTAGCGAATCGGATCGACACCGCTGGTCTTGAATACGCCTGGGAGGAGCTGCTAGCGATCGGCAAGCAGCTCGGAGTCGAGCGGACGATCGCGACCGCCGGCAACCACGACGTGATCCGCGCCGAAGATCTGCCCGACGGGGCCGAACCGGGCACCTGGATCGAGCCGCTGCGCCGGCTCCGCCCAGTCTTCCCGAGCGAGAACAGCGAGGAGAGCGAGGTCTACTTCGCGGACGACTTCGTACTCGTCGAGGCGGAGCGCTGGCGGGTGGTCGCGCTCAACTCGTGCGCGCGCCACGTCGAGCCCGACGAGTACAAGCACGGGAAGGTCGACGACAAGACCCTCGCCGAGCTCGAAACGGTCATCCCCGGTACGCGCAAGGACGTGAACGTCTTCCTCTGCCATCACCATCCGATCGAATGGCCGCACCTGCCGGGGAACGACACAAGCCATATGCGCGGAGGCAACAGGCTGCTCTCCTTCCTGGAGACCCGCGATCCCTACCGTTGGGTCTTCCTTCACGGGCATCGCCACGTCCCCGCGCTCGGGTATACGGGACAGACATCGTCCGGCGCGGTGCGCTTCAGCGCCGGCAGTCTCGCGCGCAGCCTCAGTCAAGAGGAGCGCAGCCACGTGCGCAACCAGTTCTACGTCCTGGAGTTCGACACCGCCGAACTGAAGGGGCTCGATTTGACAATGGGGGGCCGCTTCCGTTCCTGGGATTGGAACTACACCACCCGGATGCAGCCAGCGCTAGACGGATACGGGTTGCCCCGCGACGGGGGCTTCGGCTTTCGTCGCGACGGGCGGGAGCTAGCCACGGCTGCGCGGCAACAGGCCGAAGCGCTCGGCCAGCGGTCCGTCACCTGGGATGAGTTGGTGTCGGCGAATCGTCGCTGGCATTACGTCGCACCGGTCGACCGCGCGGCGATGCGCTCGGCGCTCGAGGAAGACCTGGGGGCGAATGTCGAGCCGAAGACGGGTGGCTCGGTGATCACCAAGGTGGGCTTCCGTGCTTGACCCCGAGTCCGGTCCCTTCAGCCGGCTCAACGCGCGTCGATCTTCTCCGGCCGAGGTCGCGCGCGATTTCGTCGCCCCGCCTACCTACAACGCATTGGTCAAAGAGCGCGACCCGCAGATCCTGCGGGGGCCCCGTGGAATCGGCAAGACCACGCTCCTCAAGATGCTCCTGCCGGAGGCGATCGACGCGTGGCAGCAGCCGGAGGCGGAACAGGTGCGCGAGTCGATCGGGTTCACGGGGGCCTTCGTCGCGGCGGATCGGATGTGGGCCGGGCAGTTGGAGGGCATGAGCGAGGCTCTTCCGGGCAAGCACCGGCCGATGTTCGGCCGCGCTGCGTTCGCGCTTATGTCGCTGGCAGCACTGGCCGAGTCTGCGGATTACCGCATCACTGACGCGACATGTCGCCGCGTCGAGCTCGCCCGGACGGCCGAGGAGGCGCTCGTCGCCGAGATCGCGCCTCGTTGGCTTGCGCATCCGGCTACTGCGAGCCTCGGGGGTCTGGCCGATCAGATGCACGGCCTGGTAGCGGATCTCGGGCGGCTGATGCAGGAGCTCGCTCACCCTGACGCAACGGACGAGCGGCGCGGCGAGGTGCTTTCGAGCAAGCTGCTGACGATCGACTTCTGGAGCGCCGCGACGTTCTTCATCCACGCGTTCAACCGAGCGGTGGGCCAGCATCACGAGCCCTGGATCTTGCTCATCGACGAGTTCGAGTTCCTCCCACGCTGGACGCGCGTTGGTCTGGGCGAGTCGTTCCAAGGTAAGGACCCGTTACTCAGCTTCAAGCTCTCGATTGCGCCCTACACGACCCCTGCGCCGTTCGCGGGTTCCGCTTTCAACGATTGGAGCGAGCTGGAACTCGCCCCAAAGCGGGCGCAAAGGGAGAAGGATCAGAACGTGTTCGCTGCGCAGTTGATGAAGCGGCAGATCGCCGAGCGCCGTCCCGGCGACGACGAGACGCCGGATCCGGAGGCCGTGTTCCCGACAGGAAAGGGCGCGCATGGCGAGGGCGACAGCTACGCACCGGATAGCGTCAACGCGGAGTTCATCGCGGCGCTCGCCGGCTTCGACGAGGGCTTCCGCACCTGGAAGGATGAGCTACTCGGCGAGCGCGGGCTCGAAGACTTGAAGAGCCGGAAGAAGGAGTACGACGAGATGCGCAAGGCGATGCCACTCGTCCGCCTCCGTCTCGAGTACTGGAAGCCTGGGCAGGACAGCGAAGCCGCCCCGCGGTCCAGGCACGCTTGGCCCCACTACTACGCCGGGGCGCAGAACATCTACACGATCAGCGAGAACAATCCGCGATGGCTGAAGGCCCTCGCCCACCAGCTCCTTGCCGGGTACAAGCCAGGCCGGGCCGTTCCTCCCGCCGATCAGACGCGGGCGGTTAAGGCTGTCTCGAAGGTGCTCTACAACAACATGCGTGCCGTTCCGATCGAGGAGTACGTCGTCGCCGAGCGCACGCCCGCGGAAACCGAGCGGGACGAGAGCACGTATTTCGAGCTGCGACCGTTCGGTCTGATCACGACGCTCGGCAAATACATGGAGAAGCGGACCCAGGGGCACGATTTCACGCCCGAAGTGCCAGGAACCTTTCTCGTCGACGATCCGGATCCCTGGCTCGAAGACGTCGTCAACTCCCTCGTGTTCCTGGGCGCTCTTGTCGTCGAGGGGCGCGACAAGGAGAACCGAGCGCAGGTTCGTCCGGCGCACATGTGGGCGCCGATCTTCCGTTTGCTGCTGCGGAAGGGGCGTCAGCGTTCGCTCCGGAGCGTCCTCCAATCCAACCGGAAGACCTGGCGACGCAAGCCAAGACACGGCGCACGTCAGGAGCGGTTCGCGTTTGGCGGAGAGGAATGACCCGCCTCGCAAGCACGACCGAGCGGCGTGTCGCGGTCCGTCCGTGGAGGACACGCGAGCTCGACGATCTCGCGGAGGCAGAGGGCTACGACGGGATGATCGCTTCGGTCGGCTACGAACCGCGGTCGCACGCGATTGCGGAGGCGATGCGCGAGCGCCCGCCGAAGGCGATCGCAGTCGAGTTCCGCGGCCAGCAGAACGAGCAGTACCTGGAATCGCGCGCGTGTTTCGACCGGATGAAGTTCGACATCAAGCAGGAGTGGGACGAGAGGTTCCTTCCGTTCGTCGCGAGCTGGTTTCGCGAACTCGACCCCGGCGCTCGCGTCCTGATCGACATCAGCAGTATGTCCCGGCCGCGCATCGCCTCCGTCGTCCAGGCGCTGGCCGATCTGGAAGACCCGAGTGCCGTCGACGTCGACTTCCTCTATGCGCCCGCCGCGTATCGCGACCCGGGCGAGCTACCGCCCGGTGTCCTGTCGCTCGGACCGGTCATTCCCTACTACGCGGGAGAGCTCCAGAACCGCCGGGATCCGGTCGCTCTTGTCGGTCTCGGTTATGAGCCGTTCAAGGCTGCCGGTGCCCTCGACAGCCTCGAAGTCGACAACGCGATCGTCTACATCCCCCGAGGATTCGACGAGCGCTTCTACGCGAAAGTCCTCGAAGCGAACGAAGGACTGCTCGAGCGGCACGACGCGCCTCAGCGGGAGGAGTACCTGGTGGCCGAGCCGTTCGAGTGCTTCGCGACGCTCGAAGGTCGCAGCCTCGCGTTGCTTGGAGAGGGCTTCGCGCCGGCGATCCTCCCGCTGGGGCCGAAGGTCTTCGCGCTCTGCGCGACGCTGGCCGGGGCGGCGCACCATCCGCAGATCTCGGTCTGGCGGGCGTCCTTCGGAGAAGACGAGGAGGCCGTCCCTCATGAGCCGGACGGAAAGGTCTGCGGCCTGACGGTCTCTCTGCGGCGAGCGGAGCGGCGGGCCGGGGACGGCGGCTAGCGCAATTTCGCCAGCTGGGTCCGCTTCGTCTCCTTGCGGACCAACTTCTCCAATGCGTCCGGGGCTTGCTCGAGCGGAAAGACGTCGAGTGGAGTCTTGCCGTGAAGTTCCTCGTACGGCGTGCTCCAGAACGCTCGCACCCCGCGGTCGCCGCCCGCCGCCATGAAGAGGCCGTCGAGCGCGCCCGCCAACGGACGCCAGTCGACGGTCCCGTGGAGCTCCGCCTCTTCGACGAGCTCCTCGGGTACGCCGTTGAGAAGGACTGCAATGCGCGCGCCACGGACATCCGGCGAGGCCTCCTGCCATTCCCCCACGCGGCGCGTACGAGCGGCGCCCGTGAGCCTTCGCATCTTTCGGCGCGGAAGGGCGCCGAGCCGGCGCAGACGCGCAGGGCGCTTGCCGTTGTTCTTGGCGTTCATCTTCGTGGTCATCATGGCCATCTTGCCACGGCGAAGCCTATGGCATCGCGGATTTCGCCTCGCTGGCGATGCGGTTCTCGTCCCACATCGGCAGCCGCGCTCGCGTTCGGGACCGATAGCCGACTAGCTGGCCACATATACGTGCTCCTCGACAGCCGCGTCGCGATTTCCGTGTCGTGCGCCCAGACTCGAATGACGCGCGGGTCGGCGGAGCGCCAGCTCGACGGAACGGAAATGCCGCCGCAGGACCGCGTCGGGGGTCTCGCCGGTGTGCTGCTGGAGCATCCCGTTGGAGGGGTAGCTAAGGACGAGTGTCGAGTCGGTCGCCGCCACGCCTCGGGCGAGTTGGGCGAACGCCCGGCCGACCTCGCGCGCGCGAGAGAAAGGCGTCATGAACCGGTCCGGCCGGTAGCGCCCCTTGCCGCTCAGGGCCGGGTAGTCGTAGCGCGTCACCGTTTCGAGCACGTGGTAGAAGTCGGCGTACTGGTTGCGGGTGTAGGGCGGATCCGCGTAGACGACCGCGCCGCGGAAGCCGGAGCGGCGCAATCGGGGCCAGAGCCCGAGCGCGTCGGCGCGCGATACGCGATTCTCCTTGCGCCAGCTCGCGCAGCCGTAAGGTTCGAGTAGCGCGAGCTCGTTCTCGAACTGTGCGACCGCGCTTCGACGACGGAGCGCGACCACGCGCCCGAGGCTGCTCTCGTTCGTTGCTTTGAGGTACTGACTGAGGTGGCCGGGCGATGCCGCGAGTCGGCTCGCGGCTTGCACGAGAGCGAGCAGCGCCCAACGCCGCTCGCACGCCGAGATCTCGCGCGCGCGCCGGGCCCGGTCGATCGCGTAGCGGACGCTGTCGAGCTCAATCGCTTGCTGTAGGCCGAAGTAGCCCCAAGCGAAGCCGAGCGTACAGAGCCGGTAGGGCGTCCGGCGCGGCTGCGTGGCGAGTTCGGCGACCTCGGCGGCGACGCCAGCCGAGTTCGCCGCATGTGGCCAACGGCAGTAGGCGGCGCCGTAGTACTCGACGGAAGGCGCGGCGAGTGTCGCCCGCTCCTCGGCGAGCTCGTCGCCGAAGCGCGCTTCTAGCTGGCCGCGGTTGCGCGCCAATGCAGGCCCGAGGAGCGCGACCATCGCGTCGGCCCGCGGTGGCCGTTCCACCGTCGCCACGAGACAGCGGCCTACGAGCTCGGCGTAGCGCTGGATGTCATTGACCCAGACCTGGCGCCCGCTCGGCGCTATCGCGCCCGCGACGAAGCACATGCCCGAGAAGAGGTCGATGAGCGGTCGATGCGGCCGGAGCCCCGCCACGAGCTCCGCGACGTCCGCCGCGATCTCGCGCTTGTTGCCCATGTAGCGGATACGCACGGCCATATTCGGTAGACGCGAGGGCCGGGAGCGCCATCTCGCGAGTCCAACCTACGCCGGGGGGCATTTCCTCGTGCGCCCGCGTAGATGCCCGTAGACTCGTCTTCTCGCATTTTGGGCGAATGCCGTGCCACGGCCGCGCAGACAGCCAGGTCCGCCGCCGGATTGTGTCCTCTCTCGACTCCATCATGTCCCGGTTCATGACTGCCCAGAAACGTCGATAGCCGAGCAACAGCATGGACAGCCGTGCCGCCTGTACGTCCCGATCCTGCGCGAGATCGTCCGCCGCAACTACTCGGACGGCGAGGCTTGAAATCGGTGACGAGCTCTCTGGAGTCGAGGTCGAGGAGTCAGCAAAATGAGCGCGCCGGTCTGCGTCGATCTCTTCTGCGGCTGCGGAGGCCTCTCGACCGGGCTACTCGATGCTGGGATCGACGTGCGTCTGGGCGTCGACCTGGACGAGCCGAGCATCGTCACCTTCGATCTCAATCATGCGGGCCGCGGCTCCGCTTCGTGGCAGGGCGACATCCGCGAGATCGACGGAACCCAGCTCGTCGAGGGAGCCGCGGCACCGGTCGATCTGCTCGTCGGCGGTCCGCCCTGTCAGCCGTTCAGTATCGCCGGCAAGCGCCGAGGGCTCGCGGACCGTCGCGGCGATCTTGTCTTCGAATTCGTTCGCCTGCTCGAGGAGACCTCCGCGTCCGCCTACATCTTCGAGAATGTCCCCAATCTCGCCAGCGTCGGGAACGGCAAGGCCCTGGGTGACCTCTTGAAGGCGATCCGTCGCCTCGGGTACACCGTGCAAGCCGAGACGCTGCTGGCGGCCGACTACGGCGTCCCGCAGATGCGCAAGCGGCTGTTCGTCGTCGGCGCGCGCGACAAGCGCAAAGTGGCGATGCCGCCGCCGACCCACGGCGCGGCGGATAGGGCGAGGGAGCTGGGTCTCGACCCGCACGTCACCGCGCACGCGGCGCTCGACGATCTCCCCGACGTCGCCGACGGGCGCGCCGAAGGCGTCGCCAACCACGAGCCGACCTTCCACTCCGAGGCGATGCTCGCAGCTTTCGCGAGCCTCGCACCGGGAACGCGCGAGCCGCGCTCCCGCCACGACCGTCTTCACCCGGAGCGCCCCGGCTACACGCTGCGAGCGGGCACGGGCAACTTCTCGCCACTTCGCCCAGTCCACTATCGCTACAACCGTGTGCTCTCCGTGCGCGAATGCGCGCGTCTGCAGTCCTTCCTCGACGACTTCCACTGGCCGGACGAGCAGGCGCGTCTGCAGCAGTACCGCCAGGTCGGCAACGCTGTTCCGCCCCTTCTCGCGAGGCGCGTCGGGGAGCATGTGGCTGAAGCGATGGGCTGGCGGCTGGACCCGGCTCGCTTCGCCGTCGAGGGTCCGCCGGAGGGCGTGAAGTTATCGCTCGCGGAGCGCCTCGCTAGGCGGTCGAAATACATGCGCGGGGGCGCCTCCGGGGCTGGCCCGGTAGAACTCGCCAGCTGATGGTCGACACGCGTACCCCGGAACAGCGGCGCCGAATCATGAGGTCCGTTAGCCGCAAGGACACCGGTCCCGAGCGGACCTTGCGCTCGGCGCTGCACGCCGCTGGGATCCGCGGCTGGCGCTGCGACTACCGTTCCGCTCCCGGTCGTCCCGACCTCGCCTGGCCGGCTCTTCGGGTTGCCGTCTTCGTCGACGGAGCGTTTTGGCACGGGCACCCTTCCCGTCACGAGCCGGGCCGGTCGGGAGGCTATTGGGACGAGAAGATCGCGGGCAACGTCGCGCGGGACCGCCGCGTCGACGCCGAACTCCGGGCGACCGGCTGGGAGGTGACCCGCGTCTGGGACTTCGAGGTCGCGAAGGCACTTCCCGCCGTGATCGACCGCATCATCACCGTCCTCACCGAGCGGGTGTCCGAGGAGCCAGGCCCGCGCTGGCAGCGCGGGCTTGCTTGTAGATCCAGCGTCCCGCCGTGCGCGCTCGCCTGAGCGCGCGCTGCGCCCCGCTGGCCGCAGGCGGGCGCCAGAGCGAATGCCATGCTTCGCGCTCGAGCATTGGCGATCACGAACGCATACGCCCAACCGCTCAGCGCCCCGAGCGCGAGTTCGGGGTCACGGTCTCCTAGCCCGCTGAGCCGCGGTCTGGTTCGGGTGGGCGGAGCACGTGGCCCGGAGGGCCTACGTTCCTCCAAATTGGAGGAACGATTTGGATCAACGCCGACCTGCTCGACTTGCCTAAGAGGCGCCAACCCCAGTTATCCGGACGGCCGCGGCGGATGGCTCTGTCACCGCTGCCGCCATGGCCGCAGCCATAACAATGGCCATCGGGATACCGACCCCGGTCCCGTACCCCGAGCCGAGAGCAAGCGGCCAGTGAGCTTGCCCCCTTTGAGCGGCAACGGCCGTTGCCGCGCCAAATAACCTTGATGACCACCATCAGCTTTTAGGACGAAGGCCCGCGCGCGCTGAGGCCAATCGCACGTCGGCCGGATAAAACGTGGCGGATGGAAGAACCCGGCCGTCTCTGCCTTTCACATCGCCGAGACGGGATGGTGGGATCAGGCTGTCTAGTCGAGACCTTTCTGGTCAGCGGTCAAAGTCACGACCCGCTCCGTTCCCGGCAGCTCACCGGCAGAAAAATCACGCAGGAAACCAATCTCGGCCGGATCAGTGGCAAGGACGGCCTGAACGTAGGCCGGGACCTGCGCGGTCAGGCTCGGTCCCGGACGCGCCAAAGGCTCAGCCTCAGCGGTCAGCAAATCGATAACCCGTTGACCTGGGTGAGCGTCATCCTTTAGGGGGCAACAGGTCAGACATTGCCACGGCCAGGCCACTTCGGCGATCACGTCCAGCCGAGGTCCCCGCTCGTCGAGCCGCCGCCGGACTTCTGTGGCTAGGGCAACGGAGCAGCCACGGTCGATTCGGTCGAGGGCCCGATTCTCGCAGCGATCGTGAAGGCGTAGCCCCGGACACGGACCATTAAAGAACAGGTACAGCGCCGTGAACCCGTCGCCCTCGGCCGCCTCAATCAGCTGGTCGATCTGGCGCTTGCCTGACTTGCCGATCCGCGCCGCAAGCCCCGGATATATGCAGCGGTCCAGATCAAGCTTTTTGGCCTGAACGCGCAGCGCTAGATAGCCATCGCCATCGCCAATGAACCACTCGAAATCGGCTGCTGTCTCAGCCTCGCGGTTCTGAGTGAACTTGGCGGCGCGGATCTGGGCCGGATGACGCCGGCACAGTTCGATCAGATGATGATCAGTGAAAACCCGCTCGTCAGGCCGCCCGTAGCCGCGATTGAAGCCATAGTCCATGTGGGTCCAGGTCTCATCGGCGAGCTCAGCAAGGCTCCCGCACAGGGCGTCGTCACGCACGCAGCGATCGTATGCCGCCTGCGAGTGGACTGACGACCGCCTCAGTCAGCTGGCAGCAATCCCCGCTAGAGCATTCCAGCCGCTTCGAGATCCTCGTATGTGCGTGGTTGGACCTCGCCGACGCGCTCCGCGATCTTCCACGAGAGCTTCGTCGCCGCGTCGATCTGGCTTGAGGTCTCGCTCGGACTGGTCAGGGAGCTTGCCTCCTCGACAGCAGCGCCGAGATCACGGCCGGCATAGCTGGGCTCCGACGCGCCCGTTGCCCGTCCGTTTCGGTCGACCTCGACGATGCCGGCCAAGAAGACCGGCTCCGGCGAGGCCCCTCCGGAATGAGACGCAGGGTCTGATCCGATCCAAAGGCACGGCACGTGACCCGTGCCGGCGCCATCCGCAGTGATGAAGCCGGCCCAGAGGATTCCCCGCCCAAGCATTCCCTCCGGCACAGGCATCCGGCCGGGATCGCGTTCCTCTAGAAGCTCGAGGCAGCGCTTCGGATCGAGTCTCCTCAGCCCCGGCCAGGGCAGATGGCGCGTCGTCGCCAGTGGCGCTAGGCGCTGATTACGGTGAGCTCTCGGTCGAGACCCATAGAGCAGGTTTGCCGTCCCGGTGTGCTGTCCACGTCCCATGTACCGACACTAGGTCCGGTTTGGCGCCGTGCCGACTTTTCGCATCGCGTGCCGTGGACCACGGGGCCCAGCCGTGCCGTCCCCCTTGACCCGGTTCTTTGACTCGGCCGCCCTATCGTTTTTCAATGACCAAGACCGGCGCCAACGAGATCATCGTCATCGCCTTTCGGGCCCTCAGTCCCGACGAGCAGGATCTCGTCGCTAGGGAGATCAATGAGCTCGTAGCGCGCCGGCGGCGCCAGGCCGAATCGAAGACCGAGATCGCCCTCGATTCGATGGGCCGTGTCAGGGCCTTCCTCGACGAGACCCCGACCGTCGATGGCTACCGCCAGGCATGGCGCCAGCTGCGCAGTCGCGGCGAGGACGTGCTCAGCGTGAACCAGATCATCAGTCAGTTCGGCAGCTGGCGCCAGGCCAAGGAAGCGCTCGAGCTGAGCGCGACTAATTCACCGGCCCAGCTCGAGTCGCGGCTCGCCAACCGTCGTCTCGACAAAATCTGGCGCTACACCGAGAAGACGCTGCGGCAGAGCCTGGCCCGCTGCGTTGATGAGCTAGGAGACGTCCCTCAAGTGGCCGAGTATCAGCACTGGCGGCGGGCGAGACTGTCCTTGGCTGAGAAGAAAGGCGACGCGATGCTCCATTTGCCGAGCGCGAGCCCATTCCGGCGCCGCTACGGCAGTTGGGAGCGAGCCCTGCTAGCCCTGGGATACAGGCCCGATCAAGTCGCGGAGCGCCTCGAGCGCCAGCGTCTCTCCTAAGCCACTGACTGGCCGCGCGGAAGCTATCGCCCGAACCGTCTCCAGAACCTGCGCCCTAGACGCCAAATTCCCAGGCTGGCCAGGGCTGATCAGTGGTGATCTCCTTGGCCCGCTCATGCAGCCCCGGCGGCGCCGGACTGCCGTCGCGATTGGTGACCTTGCCGGGAAGGGAGACCTCCTCATCAAGCACGATCACCTTCTCGACTTTGCCGGTGCTGAGATTGACATCGCAAAGCACCGGGACTTCGAACTCAACTGTCAACCGTCGCGGACTAGCCGCCTGGCCGCTGTCGCCACCATTTCCTCGCGCCATCGGGCAACACTAGGGCGGAATCGCTGCGGCGACTGACATTTCGCTTCCGGCGACTAACCCTCACCCGGAGTGATACGGCGGAGCGCGAAGTAGCAGGCGAGGATCGTCTGAATCTGCTCTCCCGCGCCATACGGAGCCGAGAACACGCCCTTGGCCCCAGTAATCATCGGCGAGGCCAGGCCGTGCCCCAGCCGATAGAGGCAAAGGACCGGCTTGCCCCAGCTCTCGGCCTTGCTGATCTCGTAGCCGACACCCAGCGAGGGCACGGTTATCTCGGCGACGAGGAGGTCGCTAACGAGGAGCCAGTCAAGATCTCGGCCATTGACCTCGCTTGGGGTCAGGCCTGCATCACCGGTGAAAGCAGGCCTGACGAACTCCTCGGTGAGCACCGTTCCGTAGCAGCGCAGCTGGCGGACGATGTGGCGGTAGATCGGGGCGTCACGCCGTCCGGCCGAGATCGCGCAGGCGAAGTAGATCTTCGGTCGTCGGTCCACCTGCGGACGGTACGGCGTGCGAGCGCCAACACCGGAAGCTAGGCGCCCTCTTGGCCCGCCCCTGCCCACTCTTCGATGCTCTCGCCACAGCAGGAGCAGGCGACCTCAGCTAGTGATCGAACGGCGATGACCTGATCGGGATTGACCCAGACCACGCCGCCTCCGACGAGCTCGAGTCCGGGCATCTCCCCGTAACGACGAGCGTGCTCAAGGATCTCCAGCAGCTCGACTACTCGATGCGGGACCGGCAACTCAGTGCCGTCCGACAGACAAAAGCTCGATCGGGCCTCCATGTGGCGAGCGTAGCCGCATCCCGGGCGCGCACTCGGATTCCGGGAGCAGGCCCAGGTATTCCCGCTAGCGCGACCTACGTTGGCGCCGTGGCTTCCGCTCGACGTGCTCGACGCTCGACCCTAAAGAGAACGCGATCACGGGAACACGATCTCTGCCGCGAGAGCTGGCTGGCCTTCCTCGACACCGTCCTCGGCCACCAGCCCGGCCCCGGTCTCCGCATTGATGGCCAGCGCCTCAGTGAGACTCAGCAGCGCGCTCTCCATCGCTGGCGCCAGGAAGGGTGCTCACCGTCGATTTTTTCTGCTGACCGCTTCCTGACCGTGAGCGGACTGCACCTCAGCGACTACTTCATTTTCTGCCAGATCAGCGGACTGCGGAGCTGGGCCTTGGGGGTACCGCCGTCGTGGCATGACGAGGATTGGTGGTGGGAGGACGCGGAATGAGCCCCGCTCGAATCCGCCCATCCCGGGGGCCTGGTCCTGTCACGACTCCGCGCTCGGACGTCCGGACATTCGCTGAGCGTCGCCACCTCGCCCGAGGCCCGGTAGCCGGTCTCGGTGACGCGCTCGGCCCCCTCGCCGGTGACCCGCATCTCCGTCTCGCGCCCCGAGCCGGTCGTAGGTGAAGGTCGTCGTCTTTCCGGAGCCTGGGATCTGCGAGTCGATCTCGGTCCGGCGCTGGATCAAGTTGCCATCGGCCTCGTAGGCAAAGGCACTGTCGCGGCCGGCATCCCAAGTCTCGTTCACGCGGACCTCGCGCTCGCCGCGATCGCGCTCGATCAGTGTCCGTCGCTCGTCGGCATAGCCGGCTGGCAGCGTCCAGGCCCACGCGGGGGCATCGCGCGTTATCGCTTGATGTCGCAGCGAGCGGACACCACGTCGAGCGAGCCAGCGTCGTCGAAGAAGGCGGTGAAGTGTCGGAAGCGATCGGGACCCCCCCGCTCCTTCTGCCATTGCTGCCAGCCGACGGCCTCGTTCCAACGACCAACCACCAGCCTCAGATACTCGGACTCCTGCTGTTCGCGAATCTCGGTCGCTTCCAGCACGTTCTCGGCTGGCGAACTTGACTCGTCCCAGAATCGGAAGGCGATTACTTCCGTGAACTCGATCTCCCCCGTTGCGACCGACCCATCGTCATAGTCACAGTCATACGAGACCGTGAGCTGGTCGCGGTTCACGGCCAAGTTCGGTCCCGAAGTCGTTCGATTGGTCGGCGTCACGAGCCTCATCACGCTAGCCACCTCCACGGACCGGCGGCATGAAGTCAGGAGCAACAAATCCTCCCAGCTCGTCAAGACGGGTTGAGAGTTGACGCTCGAAGAACGGACTACCAGTGACATCGCGAACCACTGTTGGCCCTTGGCCGGCCCTACGAAGCGCGAGTAGGGAGCGGTTGTTCATCGTGTACGTAACGCCGTCGCGGGTGATGGTCTGGATCGGTAGCTGGTCCGGCGAGATCCGCTCAGCGCGTAGACCCGCAGCTACGTCATCGACCGACTGACCTGCGAATTCACCGTGACGGAAGGTGCCCGATACGCCCCGCTGTCCAAAGCGAATTCCAACCCCTGCGGCGCGCGTTGGGCTCCCGCCGAAGACTCGATTGGCAACATCCCGGAGCCGTTTGGCACCGCTGCTCAGGCCGCGACCCGCAAGGTCGCAACCTTGCTTCACGCCTGGAAGCTTGCAAGGACCGACACTTAGTAGGGCGAGCTCCCCGAGCGCTTGGAGATCTAGCCCACCTCCCTCGGTCTGGGCGATTTGGTGTTGGCGCTCAGCCTCGTCGAGATCTGCAGCTCGTTCGAGAAGGAAGTAGTAGGCGAAGCGCTCGAGGTCCGGCGGGATCTCGTCTCCGAAGACGGCTTCCTTGGCGGGGCTGCCGTATATGCGGCTCGCCAGGGCGCTCTGCGGTGAGGCCCCTCGCTGCCGGACCGTGCCGGCGGCATCAGACAGGATCGGACTACCGGGATCCAGCGTCGGCGGTGAAGCTCCAATTACTGAGACGTTCCCTCCATACTCCTGGCGGTGCTCGCCCGGGTTGCAGGTGGCCGTGCATGCGATGTGCCCATCGAACTCGACGTTCGTGACCGGGTTGGCGCCGGCGAAGACGTAGCGGTTCTGGGTCAGCGGATCGGCCTGAAGCCCTAGGTCAAGGCCTGCCTGCTCGAAGCGGTCCTCGCTGAGGAAGCGGGCGATCTCGGGCCGGTAGGTCCGCGCCAGCATGTCGTAGGTACCGACCTCGGAGTCGTAGTAGAAGCCCTCGAAGCGGAACGGGTTGGCGAGCGCCTCGGGATCAGTGACCTCGCCCTCGTTCTCCAGATCACCGTAGGGGTCGTAGTCGTAGGCCGAGCCGGCGTCGACGGTGCCGTCTCGGTTCTCGAGCACCTCGACCGAGCCGCGGACGTCCTTGCCATATGACTGGTAGCGCTTCGAGGTCGAGTCGGTCGCCGTGAAGCCCTGGCGGTCGCCGCGGGAGTCGTAGTCGTAGGCGCGGACCCGCCCGCCAGAATCAACCTCGCGCGAGAGCAGCTCCGTGGTGCCGAGGTAGGAGAGCTCGTGGGTCTTGCCGTCGGCTCGCTTGAAGTCGCGGCGGTCGAGGGCGTCGTAGCCGTAGGTCGTGTCCTGCTCCTCGCTTGAGCCGGTGCGCCGCTCGAAGTCGTCGTAGATGTAGCGAACCGAGTCCTCGGCCGAGCACGCCTGAGTGGCGAGGCGGGCGCATTCGACCGAGCCGAAGTCGTTGTACTCGAAGTGGGTGCGCTCCTCGGTGCCCTCCTTGACCCAGTTGAGACGATCGCCGGTGTAGTCGTAGAGCGTCGTCGTGCCGGCGTCCTCCTTCTCGGTCACCGCCCCGGATCCGTCGAGCGTGTAGTTGACCGATGAGCCGTTGTTTCGCGTCCAGCGTGTCAACTGGTCGCGGGCGTTGTAGTCGTAGCTGCCGCGCTCGTCCTCGGTCCGGTTACCGTTTCGGTCGTAGAGGTAGGTCTCGGCCCCCGAGGCGGAACCGGCCCCGGTTCTGATCCGCTCTGCAAGCCGGCCGTCGTCGGCGTAGAGGAAGCGGTCGCTAACCCCCGAGAAGAGCTTGGCGCGCTCTTCGACCTGGCCCGAGGGGTGATAGGAGGTGGTGGTGACGCGGTTGTCGTCCTCGCTTCCCGGGCCGTCGGGGCCGGCGGGGTCGACCTCCATCCGGACCTCGCGCTCGGCGCGGTCGTAGGTGAAGCCGGTGTGGGTGGGGTCGGCGTAGTGGCCGGCGGCACTCCCGCAGTCGCCGAGGCGGGCGTCGGCGGGAGTGCCGTTCCAGGTGCCGTCGACGTAGCGGTCGGTGGTGTTGGAAGCGGCGTCGTAGCAGAGCAGGGTGTCGCGGCCGAACTCCTCGTCGACCACCCGCTCGCGCTCGGCGCCGTCGCGGTAGATCGTGGTCGAGCGGCCGCGGTCGCGGTCCTCGTAGCCGATGAGCGAGCGGTTGGCGTTGTAGAAGTGGTCGTAGGTGCGGCAGTAGGGGTTCTGATCGAGAGACTGCTCACAGGCTTGCCCGGCCCCCTCGGCCTGGCGGCGGGCCAGGGTCCCGTTGGGATTGAAGAGGCGCTTGATGTCGCGCCCGTCGTCGGGGCCGAGTGCGCTCCACTGGGTCTGGTTGCCCTGATCGTCGTAGAAGTACTCGACCCGCTTCTCGGGAACCTGACCCGCCGCCGGGTCGGTCGAGGTGCGGATCCAGCCCGTGTCGTAGTGGGTGTAGGCGACGCGGTCGGTCGCCGACTGATCCACCTCGTGCGCGAAGCGGATCTTCTCGATACGACCGCGCGTGTCCCGCCCGTAGCTCGTCTTGTAGCGCTTCTCGGACTCCCCGTCCCAGGGCAGGTAGATGGCGGTCGGCAGATCGTCGGGACTGTACTCGTGGACGGTGGCGTTCTCGGTTCCCCCGGCCAGGGTTGCGCCCGACTCGAGCGGCAAGCGATTGGTTCCGACGCCTGCGGGGTTGACGACACGGCGCAGGTTCCCGTTCGGGTCGTACTCGGTCACGGTCGTGCGTTCGGCGTCGCCCGTGCCGGTCGTCGTCGCCCAGGGGAGGTCGCGGCCGTCGTAGGTGGTCTCGGTCACGTGGGGCGCGACCTCGCTCCCGGCCGTCTCCCTCGCCCCCGGCTCGACCAGGCGAGTCAGGTTGCCGTGCGGGTCGTAGCTCATCTGCGTCGCGAACCCGAGCGGGTCGGTGATCTCGACCGGGCGGTTCGCGGCATCGAAGGTGATCGAGGTCTGGTGGTCGCCGGGCTCGGCCGTAGCGACCCCGCGCGGCCCAGTCTCGGAGATCCGGTTGCCCGCGACGTCGTGGGCGTAGGCCCAGGCCTCTTCGGCCGGGTTTCGCTCGAGCTTGAGGCGGTCCAGGGGGTCGTAGGCGAACGCGAAGTCGTTGTCGTTGGGCCGCGGGGTGATGCGGTCGGTGAGGTTCCCGTTCGGGTCGTAGCCGAAGGTGGTCACCTCCGGCGTGAGCTGCGCGGAGCCGGCGGCGAGGGCGTCGATCTCCGCCCGGGTGTCGGCCGAGCCGGGGGCGCTCTCCTCGGAGAGCCGGTCGAAGTCGTCGTAGGCGAAGCTCCAGCTTCCGACCCCGTCGGCGTAGGAGGTGAGGTTACCGTTCGGGTCGTAGCCGTAGCTGTGGCTGATCGAGCGCTCGGCGGAGACCGGCCAGCGCTTGGCCTCGATCCGGCCGGCCTCGTCGTAGACGATCCGGCGCTCGGCGGCGGCAACGTCGGTGATCGCCTCGAGCCGCAGCTCGTCGTCGTAGGTGAGGTCGGTGTCGCCGGCCAAGGGCAGCATCTCCGGCAGCGCCTCAGGCTCGACCCGCCCGAAGTCGCCCGGGGAGAGCGGCTGGGTCTCGGGCGGCGCGGGACCCTTGTCCGACCCGGCACCCGAAGCCGGCCCGCCCCGCTCCGCCAGCGCCGGCCCGGCTTCGGGTGCGGCGAGATCCGGTGTCGCTCCCGCATCGGTGGCACCGAAGCGGATGCCGGGATCCGGCGCCGCTGCGGCCGGGCCCCAGTCGAGCTGCCACCAAGACGGGCGCGTGGTCGACTCGAGCTGGCCGGTGTCGAGAAACTCGTTGGCGAAGGCGTTGCCGCGGGCGTCGACGATCGTCTCCGGGTCACCGACCTCGTCCGGGACGTAGACGACGCGGAGGTCCATCCGCCCGTACTGACCCGGGGCCCTGGGCAGCGAGCGCGAGGTCAGATGCCCGTTCGCGTCGTAGGTGTAGGTGACGGTGAAGTCGCCGGCCTCAGGGCTGGCGACGCCGCGCGGGCGCACCTCGGCCTTCAGCTTGCCGTCGAGGCGCAGGGCGTAGGCGGTCGTGTTGCCGAGCTCGTCGGCGGCGCCGATCAGGCGGTCGTCGGCGTCGTAGACGGCGTGGCTGGTGAACAGGGCCGGATCGCCCTCGCAGAAGCCGCGCGGCCCGAGGGCCCGGGTCTGGTTGCCGTTCAGGTCGTAGCGGTACTCGGTGCGGGCCCGGGGGTCGGCGGGGTCGCAGGAGCCGTCGGGGTTCTCGGTCTCGGCTGCCAGCTGGTCGGCCCGGTCCCAGGCGTAGGCGAAGCGCTGCGTCGCCTCGGCCCCGGCGTTGGCGATCGCCTCGGCGATGCCGACTGTGGGCGGGCCGTCCTCGCTGACGGGGCCGTCCTTGATGAGGTTGTCGTTGGGGTAGGAGACGCCGGTGCGGTTATCGCGGCGGTCGTAGGCGTAGGAGGTGATCAGATCCTTCGTCGGGGCGAGATCGTGCTCGCGGATCTCGGCCACGCGGCGGCCGATGGCGTCGAGCTCGTAGCTCGTGGCATGGCCGCGTCCCGAGTCGCAGTCGACTCCGTGCTCGTCGCCGCGAGGGCTGATCGCCCGCACCAGCCCCTCCTCGGCGTCGTAGCAGTAGCGGGCCCGGTCCCCGAGCGGCGTCGTCTCCGTCTCCGGGCGGTCCATCTCGGTGTAGGCGGCGCTCCAGTCCTGAAGCTTGCCATCCCGGCGCAGCGTCTGGTTGCCGTTTTGGTCGTAGCCGTAGCTGCGGTCGATGAAGCGGTCGGCGACCGGAATGCTGGTGTTCGTCGAGTCCTTCGGGATCCGCTCGGTCTTCAGCTGGTCGAGGGCGTCGTAGCTGAGCTCGGCCGTGAAGGTCGGCGGCAGCGGCCCGCTGGGGTCGAAGCCGGCCGAGCCGCGGGGGTCGGTGGCGGCGAGCAGGTTCCCGGCCGGGTCGTGGCGGTAGAGCCAGCGCCCGCCCTCGGGGTCGATGACCTCGGTCGGCAGGCCGCTCGCGTCGTAGGACTCGTAGGTGGTGGTGTTGAGGACGCCGGGGTCGACCTCGTCGGTCCGCGTGTGCACGAGGCCGCGGAGCTTCGGCGTCGCCGCGCCGTAGTAGGCGTACTCGGAGCGGAAGCCGATCGGGGACTGCTCGGCGGTGACGTTGCCGTTGGCGCGAAGGCCGCAGGCGGTCGAGTTCACTCGCTGGAGCTCGTAGTTCCACTCGTTGCCGGCCGGGCGGCGGATCGCGGTCAGGTCGGAGACGAAGCTCTCGTCGCAGTCCGCGTTGGCCCCGTGCTCGGAGTTGTGGACCCCGGGACCGCTCAGGTACTCGAGCGCCGTCAGCCGCCCGAGCGGGTCGAGCTGGGCGGTGAGCTGGCCGTTTCCGTTGTAGGCGTAGCGGGTCGTCGCCGGGTCTCCGGCCGTCTGGCCGGTGGCGTCGCGGCCCTCGATCAGGGAGATGACGTTGTTGTCGGAGTCCCACTCGAGGTCGGTCGCGGTTCGCAGCGGGTCGAGGATCCGGGTCGGGCGGTCGCGGCGGTCGAGCGTGTAGGTCCAGATCTGGCTGCGCCCGTCGCGGACGGTGGCGACGTCGAAGCCGGTGGAGCCGACGGTGCTGTAGCCGTAGCCGTGCCAATCGCCGCTTCGCTTGATCAGCGTCGCCAGCCGCCGGTCGGTCGAGCCCAGCGGCGGGTCGGCTTGGAAGAAGAACTGGGTCGAGTTCCCGCGCGGGTCGGTGACGCGGTTCAGCTGCGGGTGCTTGTTGGCGCCGCCCGGGGCGTCGTACCCGAACGTGGTCGCGCGCTCGGCGGCCGTGCCCTGGGCCTCGACCAGCGCCGTCAGCTGGTTGCGGTTCCCGGAGCGGTACTCGAACACCAGCTTCCGCCCGCCGTGGTCGGTGATCTGCTTCAGCCGCCCGCGGGCGCTGACCACGGCGTCGTTGACCGAGTAGTACTCGAGCTTGAGGCTGCGCTCGGCGCGCAGCGCGGCGCTGGCGTTGGCGTCGGTCCCGGCCGGGTCGACGACCGCCGCCAGCCGCGGCTCGCAGACGCCGGGGACGACCACCGCCGGGTTGCACTTGGCGTCCTGGTTCTCGACGAGGACCGTGTCGTAGTCGAAGCGCATCACGTTGCCGGTGCGGTCCTCGATCGATCGCAAAAAGCCCCAGCCGTCGTAGAAGTAGGTGACGCCGTCTGGCCGGGTCATCGCCCAGGCCTTCGGGCGCTGCTCGGGACGGATCAGCCCCTTGGCGGTGTCGTCGACGATGTCGGTGTACTGGCGCAGGTGGAGGTTGACCCCGGCCGGCGAGCGGTACTCCCAGATCGAGTCCTCGAGTAGCTCGAAGGTGTGGGTGGTGCCGTCGGGGTCGGTCATCGTCACCTGCGGCGGCGAGGCGACCACCGAGCCATCGGGACGGACCAGGCCGCCGAGCGGCTCGTTGACCCGGGTCACCCCGGAGATCCCGAGCGAGAAGCCGAACCCGACCTCGTCGTACTCCAAGCCGAGGATCCGCGAGTCGGCCCCGGGGGCGACGTTGACCTCGGGATAGTCGTAGGAGTTGTAGGTCAGGTCGACGATCGAGGCCAGGCCGCGGCCCGGGTTGGCGATCGGCCGCTTGTGCCAGACCAGGTTGCCGGTGGCCAGGTTGGCGTGGGCCTCGGCGAGGCCGGTCTCGACCGAGTCGTAGGCGAAGTACTGCTCGAGGCCGTGGCGGTCCGATCCGAGCGACGGCTCGCCGAGCGAGTCGCGGACGTTGACGTCGAAGCTGCGGGTGAACTCGTTCCCGGCGTGGTCGGTGAGGATCGTCTCCACCGTGTAATCGTCCGATCGGTACTCGGCGGTGTCGAAGGTGTAGGTCTCGATCGGCGAGGCGCAGTCGTAGGCCGGGCCGTCGCAGGGGAAGGAGTCGAAAAAGACGCGGTTGTTGTCGACCTTGACTTCGATCGAGCGCATCCCCGACTCCTTGACCGCGGTCGCCGAGTCGCCGTCAAAGCCGCGCAGGTTGAGGTCGTAGGTCTGCGGGTAGAGCAGGTTGCCGCGCTGTCGGTAGAGAGGCGAGTTCTCGAACCGCCCGGTCTCGAGCACCGGCGGCTTGCTGTCGTAGCGCACCTCGAAGCGCTTCGTCCGCGAGGAGTCGTTGCCCGGATTACGAACCCGGGCCGCGACCTCGCTGATCCCCTCGGGGAACTGGCCCGACGGCCCCCACTCCAGCGTCAGGCCGCCGTACTCCGGGCAGTTGGGCTCGCCCGCACCAGCGCCGCAGGTCTCGAGCTCCTTCGGCGCCTGCGTCCCATCGGGCAGGAACAGCCGCGCCGCCTCGATCCCGCGCTCGCCTCGCTCAGTTTCGCCGGCCTCGGCGGCGCCCGGGTCGCGGCCGAAGACGGCGGTCTCGACCTTGTCGTCGGGACCGATCCAGCCCGGCGGCGAGGGCCTTCCGATCGGGCAGTCGAGATCGTCGTCGGGGCAGTCGAGGACGATCTCACCGTCGCTGCAGCTGGGATCGGGGGCGTCGTCGCCGCAGTCGTTGACCGCCTGGCCATCGATGCATGCGGCGTCGGCGCCGCCGGCACGGCGGCAGCTGACGATGCGCTCGATCTGCGGCGGCCCGCCGGGGAGCCTCACCTCCCAGGAGAGCGACGACTCGTGGGCCGGGTGGCCGGTGCGCTGTCCGATCTCGTCGCGAGCCGTGATCTCGACCTCGAAGCGGTCGTCGGCGATCTCGAACAGGTCGAGCTTGTAGACCGCCTCCGAGCCGTCGCGCGGGAAGGAGCAGCCGCCGGAAACGACCTGGCAGGACTGGTCGAAGCGCTCCAGGACCTCGCCGTTGGCCTTGACCTCGACGAAGCCGATCCCGGAGCCTTGGTCGGTTACCTTGAGGCGGACGTCCTGGCCCGAGGCCGTCCCCGGGACGGCGTTGCCGGGCCCGGCCCCACCGCTGGCGTTGATCTGCGGGGCGGTGCGGTCGACGCGGACCTTAAAGCCCTTCTGGCCGACGTTGGTGACCGGGTCCTCGGCCTCAAGCTCGACGGTGCTCTCGGCCTCGGGCATCTGGTCGGTCGAGTAGGAGCCGAACTCGGCCCGGGCCGGGTCGGTGCTCGGCAGCGCCCACTCAAGCGGACAGGGATCGCCGAAGTCGCCGGCGCAGCCATGCTCGCGGCGCTCGACGTCGGTCCCGCCGCTTCGAGGCACGCGCTGCTCGAAGGCACTGATCCCGAGCCCGGTGTCGGAGGCCGAAACGTCATTGAGCTTGTACTGGGCCGAATGGGTCCAGTTGCCGGGGCCCGACTCCTGCCCTGAGAGCAAGGTCTGCTGGGCGTCGGGCACCGGGTTGTCGGCGTCGCGGAGCCAGATCCGCGCCCCGCCGAGGTAGGCGTCGCGCCAGTTCCCGAGGGCGGTGTTGTTGTCCGAGCGCAGGGCGACGTAGGCGAATTTGCCCTCGTCCTTGGGCGCACAGGGCGGCGGGAGGTTCTCGCAGGTCACAAGATTGCGGTTGATGTCGTTGACGGTCTCGTCGATGATCTGGACCGAGCTGATCCCGTAGCCGGGCGGCGGCCCGTTGATGGCCAGGACGAGCTTGGGGTCGCTGGCGCTGGTCCGGGCCTGGAAGTAGAGGTCGAGGAAGCTGGCCTCGCTGATGTAGGCGCTGGTGTCCTCGGGACGGTGCGGGACCCGGTAGCGCCACTGGGCCATGTCGCCGTTCTGGTAGTTCGGCGGGCTCGGCGGCGCATAGAGGTAGAGCCCCTTGCCGTAGCAGGGCAGGATGCTCGGCGCGGTCAGGCAGTTCTTGCGCAGGTTGTAGGGGGTGTGGTTGGTCGGCGGCTCGTGCGGTCCATGCTCGGCGTCGAAGTAGAGCTCGCGCCAGTCATCGGTGCCGGACGGGTCGACGTCGAAGTCGAAGCCGTCGACGATGAAGTTGGGGTCGACCAGCAGCGGGTAGGCCAGGTCGAGCTCGCGGTGTGGGGCGGCGAGGCGAAGGCTGTTGCCCTCGACCACCATCGAGACCTCGACCTCGCGCTCCTGGGCGTCCGCGGCCACCGGCGGCGGGATCAGGGCCAGCCGCTCGCCGTCGCGGACGACCTCGGCCCCACCCTCGAGCGCCGGCCGCAGCTCGGCTCCGGCCGGCAGGTCGAGGTCGAGGACGAACTCCTCGGCGCTCTCGGGCGAGCGCAGCTGCCAGAACAGCTCGACCCCGCGCGAGCGCGGCGCGGCCAGGAGGTCAGTGTCGGGCCCGGCCTCGGGATAGAGGAGGTCGTGCTCGCCGACCGCCAGCGCCGCCGCGTCGGCGGCGCCCTCGAGGCCGATCTTGAGCTCGCCGCCGAGATCGATCCCATCCCGAAGGCGCTCCGGCAGGGCGAGGTCGACGAGCGGCTGGCGCGGGGCGTAGCCGCCGCTGGCCGGGTCGAGGCGCAGATCGATGCGGCGCTTCTCCGCGCCCTCCTCGATCCGCAGCGGGAAGGGGGAGACGTAGAGGGTTGGCTCTTCGCCGGCGGGAGGGTCGAGGAGCGCGACGCGCTCGCCTCGGAACTCCTCGATTCGAAGCTCGTCGACGGCCCGGGCGGCGTCGAGGTCGAGCTCCCGCAGCGTCGCGGCGAACTCGTCCTCGAGAAGCGAGCGGGCCTGCGAGCCGGAGCTGTCGGTGTAGGCGGTGCGGGACTGCTGGCGCTCGGCGGCGGCCTCGGGACTGGCCAGGTAAGCCTCGTGCTCGGCCTCCTTGCGGGCGGCCTCGGCCTCGGCTTCGGCGATCTGCTCCTCGAAGCTCGGCGCGGGATCCGTGCTCTGAGCCGGAAGCTCGCTGGCGCCGACGGCCAGAGCTCCGGCAATAACCGCAGCGGTCATCGCCAGTGCCCCTCCTAGGCGAGTAGCCCTCCCGTGGCTCGCGGTAATCCGTCACCCCAATCGTGAAACGCAGCGCCTCCTACGCTGCTGGCCATCCATTCCTAACCGATCCAAGCAGGGCCTGTCAAGCGAAACCCCTGGCCAGCAAGCCAGGGTTCCGAGCCTCCCGCTCCTCTCCGTCGGTTTGCTGGCCTCGGCGCTAGCCGTCTTGGACCGCTGCGTCCCACGGACCCGGAGCGGTCGGCTCACGGACGAGAGCTGCGCCGTGAGAGCGGCTCTTTAGGGCATTGGGTCTTAGTGACCCGATCCGCAGGCAGCGACTGAGTCTGGACAGAGTGGTGGGCGTGGAGCTCCAGGCGAGCTATCCGAAGCAGGCCAAGTCTTGCGCCAACCCACCGAGGTCGCCCTCGCTGACGTCAAGAGGTAGTCGTAGACGCTTTGCCGCCGATGCCGCCTGCGATCCCTGGGCGCGGGTACCGGGTCGTGAACTCCTGCTGAGTCATGGTCCCCGCGTTGACGCGGCGCGCAGCGTCGCTGAAGGCGACGGCATCGCAGATGATTTCTCGCGCTGTCGGATCCCGGCTGCCGAGTTCCTCTAAGGCGCCGGTGCTTGGCGCACCTTGGCCGAGGGTCAGACGCCGCTCTGGTTCTACGTCCTGGCCGAGGCCGAGCAGCGCCAGCAGGGCTTGCAGCTCGGCGAAGTCGGAGCAAGGATCAGCGCCGAGACGCTGATCGGCCTGCTTGTCGCCGATCCGTTCTCGTTTTGCTCCGTCGACCCGACCTGGACTCCCGCGCGAGAGGGCAAGATCCCTGCCGCCGGTGAGAGCTTCGAGATGGCAGATCTGATTCGGTTCACCAGGAATTAAGAGCGGCGCGCGAGCGTTCGCTTATCACCGCCCGGCGCTAGTTCTGATTGCCGGCCGCCTTCCTTGCGCCCTCTCGCTCCTCTTTAGCCGAGGACGAGTCCTGAGCTGGCCGCTTGAGATCAAGCTGGGCCTTGCGCAACAGATTGCGCAGGGCCTCGGCCCTGGTCTGGGCGATCGGGTCGATCGGCTCACCTCTCGGACCGAAGACCAGCGTCGTTACCTGCGAGCCTGGGATGACGATCGTCTGCCATTGCTCGTTCTTGCTCCCGGCTCGATCCGGCGCCATCCGTGCCAGCAAGACCTTCTCCTCGCTGCGGGCTAAGAAGAGGCCGGCGAGCGGGCGGCGCTCCTCGCCGCGGAAGGCGACGGCGAGATCGAAACGCGGCTTGATGGTTAGCTCGCGGACGATCTTGAAGCAGGCGCCGTAGAGGGCGCCGTAGAGGAAGAAGAGCAGAGCCAAGGAGACGAAGCCGCGCGTCCGCAGGGCGACCATCAACAGTCCGCCGGCACCGGCCAAGGCCAACAAGATCAGAACCAGGCGGGCGAGGTCGGAGATCCCGGCGACTCCCCAGAGCGCCATGTAGCTGGCGAAGGCGACGAGCGCCAGCAGCACGAAGCCGAAGCGCCGCGGCAGCGTGCCCCGCGGATTCGAGGGGGCGAGGATGTACTGCAGTAGCGCCGCTCCGGCCCCGGCGAGGAAGGGAACAAAGAGCGAGCTGATGCCGACGATCAGGAGATACTCAGGCGGAAGGGCGTCAAGTGTTTGCAGTTCCGGAATCTGGGCGTTGTGGTAGCGGGCCCAGAGCACGGCGCCACCGACGAGCTCGACATAGACGGCAAGGCCAGCTATGCCGACAACTCCCTTCACCACCGATGGCAGGGTGATCCGAGTTGTCGTCGCGGCCGGCTTCTGACCGGCGTTGATGTCGCTCTTTGCCGACTCCCCCGGCATCGCTAACTCCCGGGCCGCCAGCGCCAGCGGCCAAGGAGCCGTCGTCTGGAGCTGGCGGCCAGGTGGCGCTCGACGGCGGCCTCGCTCAGGTAGTCGGGATGCGGGGGTGAGAGATCGGCTTCTGTGGCTAGCTCCGGCAGGTGTCGGGTGATCGCGGCGTCGGCGAGCAAATAGCCGTGGTTTTCGAGCACGCCCTGCTCGGCCCGGGAGAAGCAATCGAGGTCGGTCCGGATCTCAGAGATCACCTCATCGACGAGGCGGTCGGAGTAGATGTTCTCGCGCTTGTAGCTGGCCAGGTTGGAGCCGATCCCCCAGTAGGTGCCGCTCATGACCTTGGCGTCGAAGTTGGCGATCAGCCAGCGTTTGCGGACGGCGCCGGCCTGGTTGCTCTGGACAGACAAGTAGCGGCCGAGGCGAGAAGGAAGGCCACGATCGGGGCGAAAGTCGAAGGTCGCGCCACCATCGGAGACCAAGACCGTCTGATGGCTCTTCCAGACCGGCTCCAAGGCCATGTTGTCGTAGACCCCACCATCGCTGAGACGGAGGCGATTGATCAGCTCGTCGCGCTCGGAGTGCTCGCGGGCAAGACCGCCCTTGAGCTGATCCGGGTTCAGCTCGATCGGCAGGGGCGAGAAGACCGGCGGAAAGCAGGAGCTGGCGGCGACGGCACGACTCAGGGTCCACTCCTCAGGCGGCGGCGAGGCGTAGCCGGCCTGATAGTCACCGATACGGCTGCGCTCCGAGATCCAGTTGACCCCGAACGACATGTCGGTGGCGCAGAAGATCCAACGCGGGCGCTCGGGGAGATGGGCCAGAGGGCGATCGTCGAACTCGCGCCGGTAGCGACGAGCCAGCGCCCGGACGCCGATCGTCGAGTCGGACCAGTTCCAGGGCAGGGCTCGCTCGAGGGCCCAGAGGGTGCGGATGTTCTTGCGGGTCAGGCCATGGACCCGCTCGGCGAATTGATCGAACTGGTCGATCCGCTCCCCGTCTTGTGGCCAGGGGCGAATCGCATCGAGAAGCAGAGCAGCGAGGATGCTGCCGCCGGAGACGCTGGAGACGGTCTCGACCCGCGAGAGGATCCGCAGCTCGTTCAGCCGGCGCAGCGCCCCGAGATGAAAGAGCGCGGCCCGATAGCCGCCGCCGGAGAGGCAAAGGGCAAGCCCATGGCGCCGACGATCGGGAAGGTACTTCGACTCCTGCTCGGGCTCGGCTGGCCTGCTCGAGCGCCGACCGGGCAGTCTGGACATCTTCGGGGTCAACGCTCGCTCAGCCCCGCGGCACTAGACCTTGAACTGAGCCCACAGGGGGCGATGATCGGAGATGTAGTAGCGGCAATAGGCCAGGAAGGGGGCGGGCTGGTTTGGGTTCCAATGCCCCCTGAACAAGCAGCTGCCGAAGTCGAAGACCCCGATCGCCCGATTGAACTCTTCGGTCTCGCCGGGGAAGAAGGCAATCTGGTCGTAGTGGTAGCGGCCGCCGAGGCTGGTGCCGCCGATGGCCGTCGAGTGTTCGGGAAGCTGCAGACCGCGGCTGGTCAGGGCCTTGAAGATCGTGTCCTCAGGCGTGACCTGCGGCAGGTTGAAGTCACCGAGGGCGATGATGTCGCGAGCGTAAGCATGGTCGGAGCCGCGATTGAGATCGGCCCAGCGGGCGACGGCATAGGTCTCAAGGGCCCGGCGGCCGATGTCCCGCGCCGCCTCGGAGCCGTAGAAGAGATGGACGCTGGCCAGGATGAAGCGAAAGTCGCCCACAGTGAAGGCAGCTAGATACGGGCTGCGGTCAAAGCCGGTAAAGCTTCCTTCGACGCCTTCGAGATGGATGTGGCGATAGTCGCTCGGTGGGACTGAAAGCCGGCCGACCAGCTCCAACAGCTCGACCTTATTGTCATCGAAGAGAAAAGCGGTGCGCTCGTCGTTGCCGGCAGTGTCGGAGATCAGGAGCCGCCAAGGCTCGCCGAGAAGCTCCTTGACCGCATAGAGCCCGCTTAGGTCCTCGGCCACCTCCTGGATGGCGATCAGGTCGAACCAGCCGAGGATCTCGGCTATCAGTCGATGGTCCTTGTCGCGACGCTCCTGGTGCCCGAAATTGGCGATGTTCCAGGTGGCGAGCAGCAGCCGGTCGTCACTCTTGTCTGGGATCTGGCGCTCGCTTCTGTGCTCGGCCAGAGCAGCCAGCTCATCCTCGAGCTCGTAGTCGTAGCTCGTTTCCGGCTTGGGAAAGGGCGGCATCGTCGGCCCTCTAAGGCTCGCAGATCAAGAGACGAACCTCGGTGAGCGCCAAGGCGTCGCTAGGTTTGCTCTCGGCCGTGGGCGTGCTCTCAAGACGAGACTCTCGCTGGCAGGACCATCGCGGATTGGCGTGACCGCATAGACAAGCTCCTTTCTCATGTCCCGTACAGGCGCACAGCGATGATCGACGAAACTCGGTCGCAGCCGCGCTGGCCGATCGAGAATCTCCATGAGGCCCTGGCGATGCGCTTCTGTGAGTTCCTGAGGTCCCTTCCGGAGTCACGCAGGGAGTGGTTTGGAGCGGAAGTCCGGGCCGCCTGCGGTCCCTGATCCGGCGGGACGTCGTCAGCACACTTGAAGGGGTTGACGGCCGCCAGAACGACCAGCCCGATGGAAAAGAACTGCAGCTGAGCGCGGCGGTGCAAGGGGCTAAGCCCGGTTCCTGGCCGGCATGCGGGGCAAAGCCCACCTCCATCGCTACGCCCCCAGCACGCCGGCGATGGCGCCAATCGGAGGAGCGAAGAAGTAGCCGCCGCCGGTGGGCGTCACCCACTCGTCCTTGATCTCGAGTCGCACGGGTCCCTCCGGGCCCGGAAATTCGATGAACCGCGTTCGGTCGCCGGTCTTGTCGCGCTGCCCGATCAGCGGGTCGTGACCGCCGAAGTTCGGCTGCACCGGCGAATTAGCCCAGCGTCGGGTCAGGAACTCGAACTGGTCCTCGATCGTGCTGGCATAAGAGACAAAGACCAGGCCCCGCTCCTCTTTTCGGAGCTGCGGGGAGGGCTTTTCGACGCCGGCCAGAGGCGGCCCGAATGGAATGCCGCGTCGCAGGATCAGCCGGATCAGGGTGTCGGCCGGCTTGCCCAGGTCGGTCGCGCTGTCGCGCGGGTTGGCCTTCCTGATGTGGGCGAAATGGGGACAGACCGCCCCCAGAACGTCGGCCATCGCCGGCGGTGCCGAGTCGCCGGCGTAACCAGGGATCGGACGCAGCTCCGAAGGGCGCGTGTCGTCGTCGAAGAGGAAGTGGTTGTTGGCCCAGGTGTCGCCGGCCAGGACGGCATCGTCGGCAGAGGGGGCCCGCACCAGAGGCGCGCCGCTCGGCCAGCGCCCGACGAGCATCGCCGCAAACTGCTCGGGCGGCAGGCCGAGTGCGGCGGCGCTCGAGGTCGCAAAGTCCCAGAAGGCGGGGACGTCCTGACGCAGCCGCCGGAAGACCAGATATGAGCCGCGCTTGGCCCAGGACGGGAAGTTGCTCGCAGCTGAGGCCGGGGCCAATGGGTTCTCTGGGTCCTGCCGCGGCTCACCGAGGAGGAACTGCCCCGGCCAGACCAGTACCTGACCCGGCCTGGCAAACAGCCGGGCCCGCGGGTCGGTCGGGCTGATCTGGCGCGGCGTGATGAAGTCGCCGGGGGCGGCCGAGACCCTGCCCCGCACACCGGGCTGTGAGACGCCGTCCTTGAACCCGAAGTGCTCGTGCCCGCGCAGCGGATCCGAAAGCGTGTCACCGCGCTGCTCGAACAGGAGCTCGAGCTTGTGCCCGATGGCGCCTTCCCTGACAAGGGCCACCGCGTCGTCGAGGTCATCCGGATCGTCGGCGGCCGCGATAACCATGATGTCGGCCTCGTTCTTCGGCCCGCCCACCAGCCACCTGCTGGCATGCCCGGGATGTTTCGTCTTGGTCGGATCGCCGAGATAGGTCGAACGCGCGGCCAAACCCTGACGGAAGCTCTGATCGCCGAAGGCAGCCGCCGTCTCCTTGTCGACCAGCTTGCCGATCGCCGCGTTGGAGAAGGCGATGTTGACCCAGGTGGCCTTCAGGAGACCTGGCTCCTGGACGCCAAAGCGGGCGCGCAGCGAGCGGTGCACTCGGACGAAGGCCAGGACGTCGTCCATTGACGAGATGGCCGGCGCGATCAGCCGCAACCACTTCTTGGTCGCCGGTTTCGATCGGATGCGGTAGAAGAGGAAGTGCTGGTGGTCCTTGTTAAATCCCGGGACAATGTTGCCCTGGATGTCATCGCGGACCTTGCGACCGTAGATCGGCTCCGGCGGGGCGTCCGGAACCTCGGCGCCATCGCCGGCCAGGCTTGGCAGGGAAACGTTGGCCGGCAGAATCGGCCCGCTCTGCCCGACCGCCGCCAGGACGTCTTCAACCTTCTCGGGCGCCTGGTTGCCGCTCTTTCCCTTTCTATTCACGGTCTCCGCGTTCCCGCTAGGCCGCCGATCATCACGGTGACGTGCTCGGCAACCTGGCCGCCGAACTCGATCGGTCGGCCTCCGATCCCGATCTCGCCGACAACGAAGCCCTCGGAGGCCGGGACCTTGTACTCGAGCCGCAGGGCCGCACCGACAACCCCACGCTTGACCTTCCAGTAGTTGCCGACCGGCCTGCCGTTCGGCTTGGTCCAACCGGTGTCGTCCCAGTCGGTCATGTAGAGGCCAACCGGCTCGCTCAGCGTGACCGAAAGGCCACGCCGGG
>Ga0299913_10000061_pt1 | contig 45790 bp, 48 predicted proteins | sample RVTome_9_FD_201360 | JGI IMG/M metagenome (GOLD analysis project Ga0299913, IMG submission 201360) | Soil microbial communities from uranium-contaminated site in the Upper Colorado River Basin, Wyoming, United States - RVT155D38 (version 2) ... | reverse complement strand
TCCAATCGATCATCGATGCGGCCCCGTCCGACTTCATCCTCTACTCGGGCTCGTCGCGGGCACTGACCGCGGCCATGGCCGTCGGCTGCCACGGAGCCATCACCGGCTCGGGAAACTATGTGCCCGAACTGGTGATGGAGACCCTGAAAGCGGCCAAGGCCGACCCGATGACGGCACGAAAGCTGCAGAAGCGACTCAGCGCGGTGAGCGCCGATGTCGAGGCGCACGGGGTCCCCGGGGTCAAGGCCGCGGCCAAGGCGGCGGGTCTCGACCCGGGCCACCCCAGAGAGCCGCTGACCCGGCTCTCCCGCGGTGCGGAGACCTCCATCGCCAAATTGATCTGACCGGACCGCCACGACCAGCTTTTGACCGTTTATTCAAAGTTGGCCAGGTCGGTACCATTCCCATGAACGTCATCAAGGAGCAAGCAAGTGTCGAAGTTTCTCAGCGAGGAGTGGGCGGCAGAGGTCACTGCAGCCCTCAACAGTCATCAGGGCTTCAAGAACGCCATCGGCAATGCCGACCTCACCATCCAGTTCAACACCACCGATACCCCCGACGGTGAGGTGGATTACTACCTCCAGGCCGGTGGTGGTGACGCCAGGATGGCGATCGGCGCCCTCGAGGGAGCCGACGTGACCGTCAAGCAGACCTACGACACCGCAACCGCGATCTCCACCGGTGAGCTCAACACCCAGACCGCATTCATGACCGGCAAGCTCAAGGTCTCGGGCAACCTGGCCAAGCTGATGATGCATCAGAGTGCGATCCAGCAGTGGAGCTCGGCAGTCTCCCAGCTCGACGTCGAATACTGACGCAAAACCCGTCGAAACGCCGGGCGCCTCATGCGCATAGGTGGTAGTCCCACCTGAGCAGGGAGCAGTCACGATGCCGCGATGCCGGGTGAGCATATTTTTACCCGGCCTGGTCGGAGTGACAGGCTCAGGATGTGCCCGCCTCCGTAGCTACCCGCCACGACCTGTCGGCACCGAGATGCGGGCCGAGTTGAGCGAGCTCGGCGCCAGGGTGAGTCAGCTCGAGGGCAGGATGACGGCACTCGAGAGCGCCGTCGTCGCGATCGGTCTCCGCCTCGATCGCATGTTCCTCGCACTGGTCGGCGGGCTGGTCGTGATCGCCGCCGCGATGACCGGCCCCGCATTCACGCCCTGGCCGGCCTTGTGCCCGCCCCACAACGTTTGCCAACGCCATGTGGCAGCGCACTAGATCAGACCCAGCTCCCTCACCGCGTCACGCTCATTGATGAGCTCGGCCACCGAGACGTCGATCTTGGCCCTCGAGTAGTCGTCGATCTCGAGACCCTGGACGATCTCCCATCGGCCGGCACGGCAGATGCAGGGGAACGACGACATCAGCCCTTCGGGCACGCCGTAGGACCCGTCGGAGGGAACTCCCATCGAGACCCAGTCGTCATCCGGGGTCCCCTGCCACCAGTCGCGGATGTGCGAGATGGCGGCATTGGCCGCCGAGGCAGCCGACGAAGCCCCCCTCGCCTCGATGATCGCCGCTCCCCTCTTCGCCACGGTCGGGATGAACTCGTCTTCGATCCAATCCTGGTCGTCCACGACGCCTACGGCCTGCTGCCCGTCCACCTCACAATGGAAGAGATCCGGGTATTGGGTGGTCGAATGGTTGCCCCAGATCGTCATCCTCCTGATCGAGGTCACCGGTCGGTTCACCTTCTTGGCCAGCTGGGCCACGGCACGGTTGTGGTCGAGACGGGTCATGGCGGTGAAATTGGCCGGATCCATCCCCTTGGCGTTGTTCATGGCGATCAGGGCGTTGGTGTTCGCCGGGTTGCCCACCACCAGCACTCTCACCTCGGGTTTCGCCGAGGCGGCTATGGCCTTGCCTTGGGTGGTGAAGATGGCTCCGTTGGCGGTGAGGAGATCGGAGCGCTCCATACCCGCCTTGCGGGGCATGGCCCCCACCAGCAAGGCGATGTCTGCGTCGGCGAAGGCGGTCTCCGGGTCGTCCGTCGCCACCATCTCGGCGAGGAGGGGAAAGGCGCCGTCGTCCAACTCCATCGCCACCCCCTTCATGGCGTCCATCGCGGCGGGGATCTCGAGCATCTGGAGGATCACCGGCTGTTCCGATCCGAGCATGTCGCCTGCTGCGATCCGGAACACGAGGCTGTACCCGATCTGTCCGGCTGCCCCGGTGACGGCAACACGTACTGGTGAGTGATTCATGATGCGGAAACTACGCCCTGTCCATGGTCAGGTGAAATCCAGGGCGATGTCGAGCTGGGGAGCGGAGTGGGTCAGCCACCCCACCGAGATGATGTCGACCCCGGTGTCGGCAAGGAGCCGGACGTTCTCGATGGTCACTCCCCCGGACGCCTCCGTAGTGAGACGGCCACCGACCATATCGACCGCTTCCCGCACCAGCTCTGGCCCCATGTTGTCGAGCAGGACCCGGTCGGCATCGGTATCGAGGACTCGGGCCAGTTGATCGAGGTTCTCCACCTCGACCTCGATCATCACGCCCGGGCTCACCGCGGCGCGAGCCGCGGCCACCGCCTTGACGATGTCGCCGACGGCCGCAAGATGGTTGTCCTTGATCAAGACCGCGTCGAACAGGCCGAAACGATGGTTCATCCCGCCACCGACCCGGACCGCGTACTTGTCGATCGCCCTCAGCCCCGGCATGGTCTTGCGCGTGTCCGAGATGCGCGCACCGGTGCCGGACACTTCCTCGACGAGCTGGGCGGTGGCAGTGGCCACGCCCGACATCCGGCCCAGGAGGTTCAACGCAGTCCTCTCCCCGCTCAGAATCGAGCGGGAGTGGCCCGAGATCCGGGCTACACGGTCACCAGGCGCGACCTGGTCACCATCGGCGAGCATCGGGACGACGGCCACCGACGGGTCGAGAGCCTCGAAGACATATGCAGCCACCTCCAGCCCTGCGATCACACCGGCGGCACGAGCCACGAAGACACCGCTGCTCTCCGCTGTCTGCGGGATGCATGCGTCGGACGTGATGTCTCCCACCGCACCCAGATCCTCTGACAGGGCACGCCCGACGATCTCGACGTAGTCGGAGCGCGGTATCAATGGCTCACCGGGGCCAACTCGGCCCTGGTCGGGTCGATCAGAGTCCGATGCTCCTGCATCGGGTCGGGCTCGGGGTAATCGGCACGGTAGTGGCCACCCCTCGACTCGGAGCGGCGGAGTGCCGCCAGGATCACCATGAGCGACAACTCGATGGCGACCCGTCCCGAAATCGTCCTTCGCAAAACCGGGTCGAGGTCGAGCAGGGCGTTCCGCGCCTCCCAGAGACCGGACCCGGTGCGGACCAGGCCCACCCGGTCCCACATGATCTGACGGAGGGACTCGAGGGCAGGCCCCGCCACCAAGGGAAGGTCGAACGCCTCCTTCGGGGCCTGAGGCTCGCTTTCGGGATCGACCTGGTCGCGAATCACATCGGCGGCGACCCGGGCCCCGAAGACGAGACCCTCGAGCAGCGAGTTGGAGGCGAGACGGTTGGCGCCGTGTGCCCCGGTCGAGCTCGCCTCCCCCACCGCCCAGAGACCAGGGACGGTGGTTCGCCCATCGGCATCGGTGTCGATCCCGCCCATGCAGTAATGCGCCGCCGGCGAGACCGGGAGCAGGTGCTGTGCCGGGTCGAGGCCCACCGAATGGGCATGAGCGTTGACCGTGGGGAACCGGTCGGCGAAGTTCACGATCGAGCCGGCGTCGAGATAGGCGCCGCCGAGCCCTCGGTCGTATTGCCAGAAGATGGCGCGGGCCACGACGTCACGGGGGGCGAGCTCGGCCATCGGGTGGTACTGCGGCATGAATCGGCGGCCGTGAGCGTCGACCAGCGTCGCCCCTTCCCCACGGAGCGCCTCGGTTAGCAGCGGCATCGGGTCCTTGCCCACGTGCAGTGCGGTCGGGTGGAACTGGACGAACTCGAGATCTGCCAGCCTCGCCCCCACCCGGCCGGCCATTGCGATCCCGTCGCCGGTCACACCGCTGGGGTTGGTGGTTTGCGAGAAGAGCCTGCCCGCCCCACCCGTGGCCAACACCACGGCTGGCGCCAACAGCACGGCGCGATTCTTACCGTCTCCGGTAACCACGCCTGCCACCCGATCGTCGGCAACGACCAGGTCGACTACCCGGCCCTGGATCATGGTGATCGTGTCCCCCGCGTCGACAGCCGCCATCAGGGAGCGCATGACCTCGGCTCCGGTGGCGTCCCCGTCGGCGTGGAGGACACGTCGGGTCTGGTGCCCGCCTTCTCTGGCCAGCAACAACTCGCCGTTCTCGTCCCGATCGAACTCGGCGCCCAGTGCCATGAGGTTCCGGACCGCTTGCGGTCCGCCGCCCGTGAGCAGATCCACCATCCGCTCCACGCCGAGGCCGCCCGACACGTTCAGCGTGTCATCGGCGTGCTGACGAGGCGAGTCGTCGGGAGAGAGCGCCACCGCGATGCCACCCTGGGCCCACCAGGTCGAGCCCATCTCCGCAACGGTCACGACGTAGGCTCGGGGAAGCCCGAGGGCAACCGTGAGACCGGCCACACCTGCACCGACCACCAGTGGTGCGTCGAGTCGGGTGATCTCAGTCACCGGAGCGTGCCTCTAGTCCTGACGACCGACCTCGAGCATCCTCATCACCGCCACCCGGGCCCGCTCCGCGACTTCTGGGTGGATCTCCACCCGGTGGGTGAGGGTCGCCAGCGAATCGCGAATGCCCACCAGGGTGATCTGCTTCATGTATGGGCACAGGTTGCAGGGGCGGACGTATTCGGTTTGAGGGGTTTGCCTGGCCACGTTGTCGGCCATGGAGCACTCGGTGATCATCATCACCCGCTCCGGCTGTCGCGTGATGACCCAGTTGATCATCCCGTGGGTCGACCCGACGTAGTCGGCTTCGGCCAGGACGTCGGGCGGGCACTCGGGATGGGCGATCACCTGGATGTCGCCGAATGCCGCCCGGTAGTCGGTGATCTCCCTACCGGTGAAACGCTCGTGAACGATGCACGAGCCCTCCCAGACGATGATGTCCACGTCGGTCTGCGTCGCCACCCACCTCCCCAGGTACTGGTCGGGGGTGAAGATGACACGCTCGACGCCGAGCGACTCCACCACCGCGACCGCGTTGCCGGAAGTGCAGGTGATGTCCGACTCGGCCTTGACCTCGGCCGAGGTGTTGACGTAGCTGACGACAGGGACGCCCGGATGTCGTTCCCTCAGCCCGCGGACATCGGCACCGGTTATCCCATCGGCCAGCGAGCATCCGGCACCCAGGTCGGGGATGAGCACGGTCTTCTCCGGGTTGATGATCTTGGCAGTCTCCGCCATGAAATGGACCCCGGCCAGCACGATGACGTCGGCCTCGGTCTCCAGCGCCAACTGGGCCAGGGCCAGCGAGTCGCCCCTTATGTCGGCCGCCAAGTGGAAGATGTCGGGGGTCATGTAGTTGTGGGCGGCAACGATGGCGTTGCGCTCCTCTTTGAGCCGCCCGATCTCGTCGAGGATGGGCGCGAGGGCAGCCACTTCCTCCTCGGGGAGAACATCGGAGGCACGAGTCGTCTGAAGGGTGGTCATGGGCTCCCGCTGCGGGCTGTATCAGTCTAGGAACGGACCGGGATGACCAGATCTGCCACCACCCACCCATGGTCCAAGTACCAACTGCCAAGTAATCGCCGCAGGCCGATTCACATATGCCCGATGATGGCGTCGCCGAACTCGGAGGTCTTCACCTCGATGGCGTCGTCGGTGAGACGGGCGAAGTCGTAGGTGACCGTCCTCGCCGCGATCGCGCCCTCCAGCCCGCGAACGATCGAGTCGGCGGCCTCATGCCAACCCATGTAACGGAACATCATCTCACCGGACAGGATCACCGAGCCCGGATTCACCTTGTCCTGACCGGCGTACTTGGGGGCGGTGCCGTGAGTGGCCTCGAAAACGGCGACACCGGTCTCGTAGTTGATGTTTCCACCGGGGGCGATCCCGATCCCGCCCACCTGGGCAGCGAGGGCATCCGAGATGTAGTCGCCGTTGAGGTTCAGGGTGGCCAACACGTCATAGCTGGCCGGCCTGGTCAGGACCTGCTGCAACATGGCGTCGGCGATCACATCCTGGACCAACAACTTGTCCCCGGGCTCACCACCGCTGTCCTCCCAGGACACTGCCAGGTCGGAGAACTCCTCCCGCACCACCTCGTATCCCCAGTTGCGAAAGGCGCCCTCGGTGAACTTCATGATGTTTCCCTTGTGCACCAGGGTCACCGACTTGCGCCCGTTGGCCAAGGCGTACCTGATGGCGGCACGGACCAGCCGCTTGGAACCGGTGACAGAGACCGGCTTGAGCCCGAGGCCCGAGTCGGGGCGCACGTCCCATCCGTACTCCTCTTTCACGAACTCGATGAGCCTGGCCGCGTCCTCGGTGTTGGCCTCCAGCTCCAGACCGGCGTAGACGTCTTCGGTGTTCTCCCGGAAGATGACCATGTCGACCTTTCCCGGGTCTTTCACCGGGGAAGGGACCCCCTGAAACCAGCGAACCGGCCGCACACAGGCATAGAGGTCCATCATCTGGCGCAGGGCGACGTTGAGCGAGCGGATCCCCCCTCCGATCGGAGTGGTCAAGGGGCCCTTGATCCCGACGAGCTGGTCCCTGAAAGCGGCAACCGTCTCCTCGGGAAGCCAGGTGCCGGTCTCGGTGAACGCCTTCTCTCCGGCGAGGACTTCCTTCCAGGCCACGGCTCGCTCGTCCCCGTAGGCGCCTTTCACCGCGGCATCGAAGACCCGTACCGAGGCCGCCCAGATGTCGGGGCCGATCCCGTCACCCTCGATGAAGGGGATGATCGGATCGTCGGGCACCACGAGGCCCTCGGGGCCCATTGTGATCGAATTCGGCATCGAGTAACTCCTGGAAAGATGTCGGAGCTTCGAGGTTAGCCGTCAGACCCGACCCCGATTTCTGGCCGGCAGAGCTCGGCGCTCTCCCTTCGAAGGGCGGCACCCGTGCCCACCGGGGAGAACCGGAAGAGATGGTGACATCGTCTCTCTCGTTTGTGCCCGGGCGCCACTGCTCCGGACAGGGTCGCCGCGCCGACGATGTGTCGGCGCCAATCGCAGACGCCACTAGGGTCGGCCCTCCCTGCCAGGAAACCTGTGGAAAAAACCCTGAGCCCAACCCGCGGCGCGAGGATGATGCGGCTGTTCCATCGCAATGCGGCCAGAGCCCGCGAGATCGGGATCTCGCGACAGGTCATCGAAGACGAGCTCCTGGTCGGCGACTCCATTCACATCAACGGTCGGCGCTACGCCAACTTCGGGCTGTGCTCCTATCTCGGGCTCGGAGACGACAAGCGCCTCAAGGAAGGCGCCCATCGGGCCGTGGAGCGGTTCGGCACGTCATACTCGTCGTCGATTGCCTACACCGCGATTCCGCTCTACGAGGAGCTGAAACAGCGTCTCGACAGGATGTTCGACGCCCACACGGTCTTGGCCCCGACGACGACCCTGGCCCACTTCGCAGCTCTCCCGGTCCTGGTCCGGCCCGGCGACACCGTCCTGGTCGACTCGGTCTCGCATGCCTCGGTCCAGACCGCCACCCAGCTCCTACAGGCGAACGGGATCGAGGTTCGCGTGGTGCCGCACAGCGATGTGGCTGCGGTCGAGACCATCCTCCTCGAGCAAGAGTCAGAGGAACGGGTCTGGCTTCTCGTCGACGGCATCTACTCGATGTATGGCGACATGGCCCCTGGTGCAGAGTTCGCCGGGCTTCTCGACCGGTTCCCCAATCTTCACATCTATTGCGACGATGCCCACGGATTCGGCTGGGACGGTGAGAAAGGGAGGGGCTCGTATCTGGCCAGGGCCGCCTGGCACGACCGACTCGTCGTCGTCGCAGGTCTCTCCAAGTCCTTTGGCGCCTCCGGTGGCGTGATCGCCACCCCTGATCCCGAGCTCGCCGAGTTCATCGAGCTGGTCGGGCCGCCATTGACGTTCGGCGGCCCGATACCTCCGGGCAGCCTGGGGGCGGCGGTGGCTTCGGCGGACCTTCATCTCTCCGACGACTTGCCCCCACTTCAGGCCGAGCTCAAGAGTCGCATCGAGCTGGTCAACCGGCTCGCGGTCGAGCTGGGCATTCCGCTGGCCTCATTCGATCAATCGCCGATCTGGTACCTCGAGGTGGGCGACTACGACAGGTCCGCGGCGCTGTGCGTGGCGATGATGGAGGCAGGGTTCTTCCTCAACGGGTCGGCTTTCCCCGTCGTGCCCTACGGTCATGCCGGCGTCAGGTTCACGGTGACCCTCTACAACTCCCCGGATCAGATCGAGGACATGCTGACCGCCTTCCGCGAGAAGATGCTGGAGATCGTCGGGGAGACCGAGGTCGTCGTGGACCTGACCGCTCAGGTCCATGTGGGCGGGGGCAAATAGACCGGCACCATCCCTAAATAATCGCCTTGATCGTGCCGAATATATGATGTGGGTCCTTCACACATGCCCTCTGTTCGGCGCTGGGGCGTTCCCGGACCGGTCATAGCCGTGCTCGTCGTCGCGGCCGTGGTGGCCTGGGCCCGACCGTCGACGGCCGAAACCGTCGGGGTGGCCGGGATGTTGCTCGGCTATCTGACGGCAGGCGTGCTGATCGTGCGTCGATCCCGCGGCCTGGAACGCCGGGAGCGGATCGCCTGGCGTTTCATGGCGGCCACCACGTTCGTGGTATCGGCCGGCGTCATCTCGGTGAGCGTTCTCACCCAGCTGGGGTATGAGATCCAGGCATTCGGCCCCACCGACATCTTCTTCCTCGCCGGGTACGCCCTATTGATCGTGGCCCTGAACCGTCTGGCGCGAGCCGACGTCCAGGGCAGGGATTGGCTGCTCACCATCCTCGACGCACTGGTGGGGGCAATCGCCCTCTCCGCCCTGGTTTGGACCGCCTTCTATCACCAGCTGGTCGCAAGCTTGCAGGCGGCCGGGGCCTGGGAGCGCGTGATCGCAAGCGTCTATCCGGTGCTCGACGTCGCCCTGGTCATCGGTCTCATGATCCTGGTGATCCGCCGCAGTCACTTCCACATGGACCCGAGGCTTCTCTTCCTGGCCATCGGCCTGACCATGCAGGTGGGCGCCGACCTCATCTTCCTGTACCGCGGCGCCGGACGCTCTTTCGTCGACGCCGAGCCGAGCTACGGCCTCCTCCTCCTCGCCTTGGCCGGGTACCTGGCGGCGGCCGCCGTCGTGGACAAGACGCCGCGCCGACGGGAGTTCCCGGAACGGGATACTCCGCTGTTGGCCCTCATCTGGCCCTATCTGCTCGTGGTTGGGCTCCTCGCCACCCACGTGGTGCGCTACCACTCGGTGAACACGAGCACCGACGGCGTTCTCCTCCTCGACGCCCTGATCATCATCGGCGCGGTCATCTTCTTGCGCCAGATGCTGATGATCCACCGAAACCGCATCAGAGTCGAGAACCAGCGCTCAGAGCTCGTGGCGTCGGTGAGCCATGAGCTGCGGACTCCCTTGACTGCCATGGTCGGCTACCTGAGCCTCCTAGACGAGAGCGGCGACGACTTCCCGGCCGAGGCGAGAGGCGAGATGCTGTCAGAGGCAAACCGGCAGGCCAAACACATGGCCAGGCTGGTCTCGGACCTCGTGTTGCTGGCCCGGGGCGATCACCGTCAAATGGCTCTCGAGATCGGCGAGACCAGAGTGTCCACGCTGATCACCGCCGCCCTGCGCTCGGTCAAACCCGGTCGAACCCGAGTCGAGGAGACCTTCGAAGGCGACGGGGTGGTGAGGATCGACTCCGATCGGCTCCGCCAGGCCATGGTCAACCTGGTGAGCAATGCGGTGCGTTACGGGGGTGACCGCGCGGTAGTCACGGGGAGGATCCGAGGGCTCGATCTCGCCCTCGAGATCCACGACAACGGCAAAGGGGTGCCCACCCGCTACGAGACTGCGATCTGGGAACGATTCGAGCGGGGGGCGCAACGTCTCAATGCGGTCACCCCCGGTTTGGGAATCGGGCTGTCGATCGTGCGCGCCATCGCCGAGTCTCACGGGGGCAGAGCGGAGTACCGCCGATCCGAGCGACTGGGTGGAGCCTGCTTCTCGCTCATCATCCCGGGATGCGTCGTCGCCACGGTCGAAACCGTGGAGAGGGAAGGGTCAGAGCCGAACCCTGCGAGGGCCCAAGCGCTGCGAAGCTGAGCAGCCCGAAGGGCAGGGTGCGTCCTCGAAGCCAACAGGCATCGTCATCCCCTCCGGGAGCGGGCCGCCAGCAAGGTGTTGGAGAGCAGCATTGCCCGGGTCATCGGCCCCACACCACCGGGCACCGGGGTCAAGGCCCCGGCGATCTCGTTGACCGAGCCGAACGCGACATCACCGACCAAGCCCTGCTCGGTGCGGCTTATGCCGACATCGACGACGATGGCGCCCGGGGCGACGAAGTCGGCATCGACCAGACCGGGGACTCCCGCGGCCGCGACCAGGATGTCGGCTTCCCTGGATATCCCGGCGAGATCCCTGGTCCGGGAGTGGGCGATGGTCACCGTGGCGTCTACGCCTTTCGAGGTGAGCATGAGAGCAAGCGGCCTTCCCACGAGGAGCGACCTTCCGATGATCACAGCTCTCTTCCCGGATATCGGGATGTCGTAATCCTCCAGAATCCGCAGGATCCCGCTCGGAGTGCACGGTCGAAGCCCGGGCCGGTCCAGAACCAAGAGACCCAAATTGTGGGGGTGGAGGCCATCGACGTCCTTGGCCGGGTCGATCGAGGCGAGGACCCGCTCGGAGTCGAGGCCCTCCGGCAGTGGAAGCTGGACCAGGACACCGTCGACATCCCGGTCCTGATTGAGAGAACCGATCAGGTCGTCCAGCTCGCCCTGGGCCACGGTGGCCGGAAATTCGTGATGGAACGAGGCGATCCCGACTTCCTCGGCGTCGCTCCGCTTGCCTCTCACGTAGGTGTGCGAGGCCGGATCGTCGCCGACCAGCACCGTGGCCAGACCCGGCTGGTAGTCGAGCTCAGCGACAGCCGCCGCCACCTCGGCCTTCACTTTCCGGGCCGACTCCTTTCCGTCGAGGATCTCGGCAGCCATCAGTGCTTGAAGTGCCTGCGATGGGTGAAGAGCAAGGCCAGGCCATGTTCATTGGCTGCGTCGATCAACTCCCGGTCGTTGCGGGAGCCTCCCGGCTCGACGACCGCGGTGACCCCGGCCCGTGCCAGGACGTCGAGACCGTCACGGAACGGGAAGAACGCATCGGATGCGGCCACCCCTCCTGCGCCGCGGTCCCCGGCCCGGATCACCGCCCGTTCTGCCGCCCCCACCCGGGACTGGTCACCGGCGCCCACTCCCACCGCGGCACCGTCTTTGACCACGACGACCGCATTCGACTTGGTGTGCATGGCCACGGTCCAGGCGAATCCGAGCTCCTCTCGCTCCTGCTCGTCGGGCTGACGTTCCGAGACGACCTCCCACTCCTCCCCTTCGCTCCAATCGCGGGTCTGGATGAGGAGACCCGACTCCACCCGGCGCAGGTCCGGGTCGTCCTGCCCTGGCGGTGTCGCCTCGAGGAGACGAAGACCGGTCCTCGAGGCGAGGATCTCCCGTGCCGCGTCCGTGACCGCGGCGCAGACCACCACTTCGACGAAGCGGGAGGAGATCGACCGGGCCATCGCCTCGTCGACCGTCCCGTTCACCCCGACGACACTGCCAAAAGCGGAGAGCGGGTCGCAGGCCCAAGCCCTTTCGAAGCTCTCCGCCAGGTCCGCCCCATAGGCAGCGCCGCAGGCATTGGTGTGCTTGATGATGGCGACACAACCGGGATGGCCACAGGCGAGTCTCCACGCCGCTTCGGCGTCGACGTAGTTGTTGAACGACATCTCCTTGCCCTGATGCTGGGTTGCACCCATCCACCAGGGTTCCACGCCGTCCTCGACGTGGATCGACGCGGGTTGATGCGGGTTCTCCCCGTATCTCAACTCGGAGACGCGGCGCAGCGGGATCACCCTGTTCTCACCGATCCAGCCCACGATGGCTGCGTCGTAGGAGGCGGTGTGGAAGAAGGCCTCGGCCGCGAGCTCACGTCTCAGTTCGTAGTCGAGGCCACCGGTCTCGACGGCTTCGGCCACCGCTGGGTACTGCCGGGACGACGTGACTACTCCGACGTAGCGATGGTTCTTCGCTGCGGCCCTGACCATGGCCGGCCCCCCGATGTCGATCTTCTCGATGATCTCGGTCTCGGTGACCCCCGGGGTTTCCAGCGTCTCCCTGAACGGGTAGAGGCTGACGACCACGAGCTGGAATGGGGCGATGTCGTTCGCGTCCAGATCGGCGAGATCGCCGTCGTCCTCGGTGCGAGCCAGGATCCCACCGTGGATCTTCGGATGCAGGGTCTTCACCCGGCCACCCAGGATCTCAGGGGCACCTGTCACCTCGGAGACTGATACTACCGGGATGCCGGCCACGGTCAGAGCAACCGCGGTCCCTCCCGAGGAGACGATCTCGACATCTGCTGCAACCAGGCGCTCGGCGAAGGCGACGAGACCCGTCTTGTCGTAGACACTGATCAGGGCGCGCCGCACCGGAACCCGGCTCACTGCCACCTCACCATCCGCCCCTCGACATGGATCTGGCCCCGGCCGAATGCGCCGACCACCTTCGGATAGAGGTCATGTTCCTCCGCCTGGATGCGAGCGTGGAGACTGGCCAGGTCGTCGTCGGGGAGAACCGGCACCGCACGCTGGGCGATGATCGGACCGTGATCGACCTCCTCGTCGACGAAGTGGACGGTGACACCAGTCACCTTGACCCCGTGGTCGAGGGCATGCTGAACGGCATGGGCGCCCGGGAAGGCGGGGAGAAGCGACGGGTGGATGTTCAGCACCCGATTCCGATATGCAGCGATCAGGTCATCGCTGAGGACGCGCATGAACCCGGCCAGGACCACCGCCTCGGCCCCTGAGCTCTCGATCTCTCCGAGTATCGCCGTCGTGAACTCGGTTCGCGAGCCGAAGTCTCCCCAGGGCACGATCCGGCTCGGGATCCCCGCCGCCTCGGCCCGTCCCAGTGCCCCCGCGTCCGGCCGATCGGAGACTACGAGGCGAACCTCTGCACCCAGGTCGGGTGCGTCGATGAGAGCCTGGAGATTGGTTCCGGAGCCCGAGGCGAGGACTGCGATTTTGATGACGACCTCCACTCGAGCCGATCGCGCCGGGAGTGTAGAGGTTGCCGGGACCGGATCAGCGACCGGGAGGCCCTCGCATCGCTTGGCGAGCGCGATAGAGGACCGACCGCGCCGATGAGGGACTCGTCCCCATCACCCGTGACACCTCTTCGACCGCAAGGCCCGCCCCGTCCTTGAGGAGGAGAGCACACCGGTAGTTGTCGGGCAGCGCGGCGAGAGCCTCGAGGAGATCCATCCGGACCTCGACGCCCCTGACGAGGTCGTAGGGAGGGGAGCGGTGACGATCGAAGTCGCCGGCGGCGACCGAGTCGAGATATGAGTCGGCGACGCCGGTGCGCCGGGGCTCGAGACGACGAGCCTCCGTAGAAGCGGTCCGATGCAGCCACAAACGCAGCGTCCCCACCCCGGGGGACGCTGCGACCTTCTTCATGACCTTCACCAGCATCCCGGGCCCGATGCCGGCTCCGGTGTCGGGCTCCCGAAGCAGGTGCCAGGCCAGGCTCTCCAACTCGAGGCGATACTCCCGGAGATGTTCGTCGATCGGCTTGAATCTGGTGGAAGTGTGACCGATTGAGGGATGCCGCATCTCTCGTGTCTATTCCGAATGGAGCCGGTTGATGTCAATGGTCGAGAGCGTCGATGCGCCCGACTGGGAACCGTGGATTGCAGAAACGGGGGGGCGGATCCTGGATATCCGCGAGCCTTGGGAGTGGGAGAAGGGAACCCTTCCCGACTCCACCCTCATCCCCATGGGCGAGATTCCCGGCAGGTTGGGCGAGCTCGACGCCGATCAGGCGCTACTCGTCGTCTGCCGCTCCGGTGGCCGGAGCCAACAGGTCGCCCTCTATCTGGCCATGAACGGGTTCACCAGAGTGGCCAACATGGCGGGAGGGATGAAGGCACTCGGTCTCCAGGAATGAGCCTCGGCTCTGCGACAATGGGCGGACATGGTCGACGATCGCAGGATGCCCAGCTGGTTGTGGCCAGTGATCGGGCTCATCGCCGTGGTCACGCTCGTCCTCATCGGCCTCAACCGTGAGCCGGCCGAGTTCGATCCCAACACGCCCGAAGGCACGGTCCAGGTCTATATCGGCGCATTGGTCGACGGCGACTTCGAGACAGCCGCCTCTTACTGGGCCGACGAAGGGTGCACTCCGATTTCGAACATCCCGACCCGGGGCGCTCCCCAGGTGTCGGTCTCACTGGTGAGCGTGGACGGCAACGACGTCCAGGCCAACGTGGTGGTGAGAATCACCGAGAATTCCGAAGATCCGCTCGGCGGGCTCGTCGAGTACCAGGAGTGGTTCACCCTGACACATCAAGACGGGTCGTGGAAGGTACGACAGCCGTCCTGGCCCTACTACGACCTCGCATGTGAGGAGCAGACATGATCGTTCTCGGGCCTCTCCTGTTCCTTCTGGTGGTGGGCGGTCTCATCGCCCTCGGGATCCGGACCTGGCGGCAACGGGAGGAGTCGGGGCGCGAGGGTGGCCTCGACCTGATCCCGTATCTCCTGATGGCGCTGGCGGTGGGCGTTGCCGGCTTCTCGTTCGCCCGCCTCGCCCGCGCCAGTCTCACTCCCGATCGGATCGCGGGGAGGCCGATCGGCGAGTTGGCCGGTGCACTGGCCGGGCTGGTGGTGGCCGGGCCCACCGCGTACCTGCTCTGGCAGTTCCTGTCCAAACGGCGGAAGACGTTCCTACGGAATCCAGGATGGCCGATCTACCTCTCGATCGTCGAAGTGGTGTTCCTCACCGCCTTTTTCGTGGCCGTCGGCCAGTTCGCCGATGCGCTGACCGACAGCGCTCTCGCCCCGCGATGGACCGACCTGATCGTTTACGGCGGGATCGTGGCTTTCCATTGGTGGGCGGAGAGCCGGGAGCCCGCAACCGAAGTGGTTGGAGAATTGCCGAGGCTGGTGGGTTCCGCCGTTTCGGTGGTCACTCTCGCCGCGGGCGCCATCGGCACGCTCAGCTGGCTGTTCTCGGAGGCCTACGAAAGCCTGGGAGGGGCGGTGACCGTGCCTCCCGAGCCGGCGATTCCCCTCGCCCTCACCCTGGCGGCAGCCCCGATGTGGGCGTGGAGATGGCTGCCGGCCTGGGAAGAGAAGTCGACTCCGTTTCGCAGCCTCTATCTCTCCTTCCTGACCGCGCTCTCTCTCATCGTCACCACGGGGGCGGCGGTGACCATCGTCGCGGTGCTCCTCTCGTTCCTGTTCGGCCAGGCGGGCCCGACCGAAGACCACTTCGGCACCTACCCGACTGCGGTCTCCTTTGCCCTGGTCGGCGGTGCGCTTTGGATCCACCACCGCCGGCGCATCGGAGTGGCCCGGGGCGGGGCGATGCGGGGCTATCAGTACGGTATGGCGGCGGCGGGACTGGCCGGACTGGTCGGTTTCACCGTGACCCTTATCGACCTCGCATTCGAACCACGGCTCGCGGGAGGCGACACCGGCGAGGCTCTGATCCTGCTCGGGTGCTCGGTCATCGCGTCCGGGCTGGCTTGGTTCTGGTTCTGGCGCAAAGTCGAGGAGGCTCCCCGCGCGGAGGAGATCCGCGCCCTCCAGCGCCGGATGTACCTGCTCGGCATGGCGGTGACAACCGGGCTCACCGCCGCCGGCTCATTGATCGCCGCTTTGGTCGTGGTGTTCCGGGCCCTCCTCGGTGAGGGCGGCGACATATCCGAATCGCTTCGAATCCCCCTGAGTTTGACAGTGGTGTCCGGGCTCGCCGCCTGGCATCTCTACACCCACGTTCGCACCGACGGTGCCGCGCTGAGGAAGACCGAGGCCCGACCGTTCACGGTGACCATCGTCTGCTCTCATCCGGGCCAGATCTCCACACTGTTCCCAAAGGAGGCGACGGTTCGTGTTCTCTACCGGGCAGACGACGCCGGTGTGATCGACGAGTCCATGGCCGACGCCATCGTCTCCGAGGTCGGAGGACGCTCTTCACTGGTCTGGGTCGACGGCGGCGGTTTCCGTGTGGCGGCGGCGAGAGAGACCTGAGCAAGACAAGCTTGCGTTGACCCGATGACCTGGCTCGCCGAGAAATGGTTGAAATGGCGTGGCTGGCGCTTCGTCGGCAGCCTGCCCGACGTGGACAGGATGATCATCATCGGAGCGCCTCACACCAGCAACTGGGACTTCATCGTCTACCTTGCTGCCATCTCCCACTGGCGGATGTCACCCCGTTATGTCGGCAAGCACACCCTTTTCCGATGGCCGTTTGGCTACTTCTTCCGCAGGTTCGGGGGGATCGCGGTCGATCGGTCCCGCCCCGGCGGCATGGTGGGCCAGGTGACTGAGGAGTTCGAGAAGGCGGAACGGATGATCCTGGTCATGGCCCCCGAGGGCACACGTAAGGCGGCACCACATTGGAAATCGGGATTCCTCAGGATCGCCGCCGAGGCCAACGTGCCCATCGTGCCCGCCTACATCCACTTCCCGAACAAGAAGGTGGTACTCGGGACACCGATCGCCTTCGACGGCGACGAGAAGAAGATTATGGACCGACTACGAGAGATCTACGCGGCGGGCGAGGGCAAAGACGGTCAGGGCAAAGGGCCGGTGCGGCTCAAAGAGGAGCGCTCAGTCTGAGTGCTCCGCCAGTTGCCTGAACTCCTCGGATGTGACCCCTCGATCGGGCGCCGACCCCAGCTTGAGCAGACCCCGGCCGAAACGCTCCCTGATCACATCGACCGAGGCATCGAGGGCGCGCCGTTTGAGATCGATCCCGCTCCCGGCCCGCAACACGTCGCCGGGATCGACCTCCAACTCGAGCTGGAGGAAGTCGTCGGTGGTGAGATTCGACAGCGACATCCCGACCAGGGTGACCGGCTCCTCCTCGCCGGCGATGGCCCTATGCAGAAGGACTCCGCCCAGCTCGGCGAGAGCAGCTGTCGAAGCAGTCGGCGAGGGAAGGGTATGGCTCCGTGACACGAGACGCGGGCCCGGGTATCTGACCCGAAGGCTCAAGGTGGACCCGGCCATCTCCTTCTTACGCACCCGCCGCCCGATCCGGTCGGCCAAACCGAGGACCACCACCGCCAGAGCTTCGGGGTCGGTCAAGCCACGGCCCAGCGCCTGCTGGCTGCCGACGCTGCCCGCCCGCCGCCCTCCGCGCACGCGACGCGGGTCCCGGTTCCAGGCCAGGGCGTGAAGGGCGCCGGAGGCCCCCGGTCCCAGCGAGGCGCCGAGGGCACCGGCGGGCACGGCAGCCAGATCGCCGATGGTGCAGATCCCGAAGCGATGGAGATGCGCCGCCGTCACCCGCCCCACTCCCCACATCGCCTCCACCGGCAACGGGTGGAGAAACTCCAGCTCGGTGCCGAGCGGCACCACCACCAGCCCGTTCGGCTTGGCCCTCGCCGAGGCGATCTTGGCCAGGAACTTGGTCGAGGCGACTCCGACCGAGATGGGCAGACCGATCTCGTCGGCGACCCGCGCGCGGATCCGACGAGCGATCGCCGAGGGCTTGCCCAGGATATGGGTCGACCCGCGCACGTCGAGAAAAGCCTCGTCGATGGAGATCTGCTCGATCACCGGGGAGGCGTCCTCGAGGATGGACATCACCCGGGACGAGAAGTCGAGATAACGTTCGAAGTGCCCGTCGACGACGACCGCCTCGGGGCAGAGACGTTTTGCATCGCGGGCAGGCATCGGCGCCCTGATCCCGTGAGCACGCGCCTCATACGACGCGGCGAGAACGATCCCGCCACCTACCAGGACTGGCCGGCCTCTCAGCGAGGGGTCGAGCAGCTGCTCCACCGAGGCGTAGAAAGCATCGAGGTCGGCATGGAGGATGGTCGGTTCCATTCCCCGAATGTGGCACACGTCTGGGACACAACCTGCCGCCCGGGCAGGCACGGGTGAGAAAGGGCGACGGAGCGTTAGGCCTGGCGCTTCAGCGCACCGCGGTCGATCTTGCCCAGGTGGGTGGTGGGGAGCCGGTCGAGGAAGTGGATGCGACGAGGGTGTTTGTAGGGCTCGAGGTGGTCGAGCACCCAGTCGGTGAGCTCTTGCTCGGTCGTCGTTTCGGCAACGACGAAGGCGACCGGCCGGGCCAGACCGGAGGGGTCCGTCGCCGCCACCACGGCGCATTCCCTGACCGCAGGATGATCGAGGAGCACGGACTCTACCTCCTGGGGGCGGAACCACCGGCCCTTGACCTTGATGGCGTCGTCAGCGCGGCCACGATGGGTGACGTAGCCATCCCCGTCGATCGAGACCAGGTCACCACCGGCGAACCACTCGCCACGGAATGCCTCGGCCGTGGCCTCCGGGTTCTCGAAGTAGCCGAGCCCAAGCGAGTCGCCCTTTACCCAGAGTCGCCCCACCTCGCCGGTAGGGACCTCCTCCCCGTCGTCGTCGCATACCTTGATCTCGAATCCGGGCACGACAGTCCCCAGCGTCCCCGGTCTGACCTCCCCGATCCGGTTGGACACGAAGATGTGCCACATCTCGGCCGTCCCCAGACCATCGAGCAACTCGACCCCGAACCGATCCTGCCACTGGTGGTAGAGGACGTCGGGCAGCGCCTCCCCCGCCGAGGTGGCCACCCGCAACGAGGCGAGGTCCCAGATCGAGGCATCGGGATGAGACAACATCTGATTCATCGCCGACGGCACGTTGACCAACACCGTGGCGCGATGTCGCTGGACCCTGCTCAGTACCGCTTCGGGCGTTGGATGATCCTCGAACAGCACCGCCGAGGCACCCACCGAGAACGGAAAGAAGAGATTCGACCCCATGGCGTAGCCGAAATAGAGCTTGGGAACGGCGATGGTCACGTCCTCCAAGCTCAACCCGAGGACCCCCTTGCCGTAGAGCTCGGTGGTGTTGGCGAAAGAGCGGTGTGTCTGCACCACGGCCTTGGGGAGACCGGTGGTTCCGCCGGAGAAGATCCACATCGCGGGGTCGAGGGCGGCGGTGTCGAAGCCGGCGACGTCGGTGTCGGGAGCGGTCGAACCGTCCTCCACCGCCAGCACAGGCGGCGGGCCCAAACCGGCGGCGCCGAGCCCCTCCTCGAACCAACGCCGATGGCGTTGGTGCACCACGGCCGCCGTTGGTCGGGCCAGCCTGGCTATCCCGCCCAGGTCTGCCGGAGTCAGACCCGGGCTGAGCAGGAGGGCAACGGCGCCGAGGCGAAGCGTCCCGAACAGTGCGGCGACGTGATCCAAGCTGTCGGGCAGGACGATGAGCACCCGGTCCTCTGGAGCGACACCCCGATCGGCGAGGAGAAAGGCGTAGCCCGATGCCGCCCTGTCCACCTCGGCATAGGTGACATCGCGGGTGTCGAGGCGGAGTGCGACACGCTCACCGATGCCTTCGGCGATCCGCCGTCGGAGGAGGTGCTCGTCGATGTTGAGTCGCTCGGGCCACATCGCCACACGGTGACGCTACCTACCCGGACCGGGTCAGGAGCCGAGCTCTCTCGGGTCGAACCGGTAGGGCAGCTCGAGACGGTGTGTCTTCATCAGCGCCTCGTCGGACAGGATCTCGACGGTGGCGTCCCCGGCAACGATTCGGCCTTCGTCCATCACCAGGGCTCGAGGACAGAGCTCGAGGGCGAAGGGGAGGTCGTGGGTGACCAGGAGTTGGGTGATGGGCAATCCACGAAGCACGTCGATGAGCTCTCGTCGCGACGCCGGGTCGAGATTGGAAGTCGGCTCGTCGAGCACCAGGATCTCCGGGCGCATCGCCAGAACGGTGGCGATCGCCACCCGGCGACGCTCCCCGTAGCTGAGGTGATGCGGCGCCCGCTCCAAAGCATCGACCATCGAAACGGCCCCGAGCGCTTCGGTCACCCGGCGGTCCAACTCCTCACCTTCGACCCCAAAGTTGGCCGGGCCGAAGGCCACGTCTTGACCCACCGTGGGCATGAACAGTTGGTCGTCGGGATCCTGGAAGACGATCCCGACTCGACGCCGCACCTCCATGAGCGACTCATCGGTGATGTCGAGCCCGGCCACCCGCACCGTGCCCGCGGCAGGGCGGAAGATGCCGTTGAGATGGAGAAGCAATGTCGTCTTGCCTGCTCCGTTGGGGCCGAGCAGGGCGACGCGCTCACCATGGTGGACGTGGAGATCGACATCGTGGAGAGCCTGATGCCCGTCCGGGTAGACGTAGCTCAGACCGAGGACTTCGAGCGACGGCTCGCTCACGAGTGCTCCGGCTCGTGAGTTCCCTGCGTGTAGCGCGGGCCATGCGTGAGACTTGCGAGTCGGTGCACTAGTGCAGCACCGTGACCGCGAGCAGGGCCAGGATCACCGTGGCACCGGGCACGATCATCCCGACCAGCCACTGACGTGGGGTCGCCTTCTCGTCTCCGTAAACGGGGATCCTGCCGGCGAAGCCACGGGCCACCATCGCCTGGTGGACTCGCTCCCCGCGCTCGAAGGATCGGATGAACAGCGAGCCGGCCGACTGGGCGAGTGGGCCGCCCTGCCAGAGCCAGCGAGGCTCGTAGCCGCGCGACGCCATGGCGACCCGTCTCCGGGAGAACTCCCCGGCCACTATGTCCAGGTAGCGCACCATGAATCCGGCGATGGCGGTGATGACCTTGGGGACGTGGAGACGTCCAAGGGCGCGAATGAGGTCCGGCACGGTGCTGGTCGCAGAGACGACGATCGAGGCCCCCACTCCCAGCGTTGCCTTGGCCAGGATGGTCCATGCCCCCCACAGGCCTTCCACCGACAGGTCGACGCCCAGGATCTCGGTGGTCTCCCCCCGACCGAAGAAGGGGAGGAGAACGGCGAAGACGAGGATGGGAATCTCGACGACCATGCGTCTGGCGACGAAACCGGCGGGCAGCTCGGCGAGCAAGATCACCCCGAGCAGGAGCGAGCCGGCCAGGGCGTGGGCCCAGAAGGCTTCCCGGGGGATCGCCACCGCTGCCAACACGAATGTCAAGAGGGCGACGACCTTCACCTGGGCCGGGAGGAGGTGAACCGGCGTCCTCCCGTGCCGGTAGAGAGTGTGGGCGTGGGCTGTTCCGCTCAGACGGGTGTCGCGCTCCTCTTCCTGATCACGATGAAGCCGCCGACAATCGCGGCGCCGATCCCGAACGTGACCAGCACCCCGACCACCCCGGCAACCCGGGTCCCAGTGGCTTCGTCCTCCACTGCGCCGACTTCGTAATCGGCCAGCGGCGACTCGGACAGAGCGTGATCCTCGGCCGTCTCGATGAAGCCTTGGTCGATGGCGACGCGTTCCAGACCGTCGGGCGCGCTCGACGCCAGAGGCGCCACCAGCACGAGCAGGGCGGCCACGACCAGCCCGGAGGCGGCGAATCCCCAGATCCCCGAGCGAATCGGCCTCGTCTCCCGGGCGCTGAGAGCGGTGCGTTCCAAACCGGCGATCAGCTCGGGGCGAGTTGCTCCGACCGCGGCAACCGTCGCCGCCGAGATCAGACCCTCCCCGACGCCGATGAGGAAGTGAACCCCGACCATTGCGGTGAAGACCGTGCCGACCTCGACACTCCCCCGACCGCCGACGCCGTACTCGACGACGAAGGCGACCGAGGTGGCGACCACCGAGACCAGGCCGGCGGTGAAGGTGGCGACCATCACCGAAACCCAGCTCTTGGGTAGCAGACGTGTCATGACGCGGAACAGAGTCCAGCCCACCAAGCCGGTTGTCAGTGCCATGTTGAGGATGTTGGAGCCGAGCGCGGTGATTCCACCATCGGCGAAGAGGAGCGCCTGGATGATCACCACCACGCCCACCGCGGTGATCCCGAGCCATGGGCCAACCAGGATCACGGCCAGTGCCCCGCCGAGGAGATGACCCGAGGTCCCCGCCCCGACAGGGAAGTTCAACATCTGGAGGGCGAAGACGAAAGCGGCGACCAGGCCGGTGAGGGCGATCCTGCTGTCCTGGAGATAGGCGCCGGCCCTCTTGATCGACAGCCCGAGACCTCCCGCCGCCACGACAGCGGTGCCGGCCGAGGTGGCTCCATTGAGAAACCCGTCGGGGATGTGCACATCGCCTCTCTTGCAAACGTGTCGCAACAAGAGTAGCCGATCAGGTCAGGTGCTGCTCCCGTCGGCACAGATCGGACAGAGACCGGAGAGGGCGAAGTGGTTCACATCGGCGACGAAGCCGGTGGCGACCGTGATGGCATCGACAAAACGTCGCGTCTCCTCCTCGGGGAGGGTGGAGGTGCGCCCGCATTGGCGGCAGATCAGATGTTGATGACCGGCGTCTTCGGCCAGGTGGTAGACCGATGGGCCGTGCCCGAGATGGGAGTGGGCGAGCAGACCCGACTCCTCCAGGGCCTCCAGGGTCCGGTACACCGTGGAGCGGTCGAGTCGGGTCCCGCTCTTCTCCCGGGCCCGGTCGTACATGTCGGCTGCGCTGAGATGCTCGTCGTGGGCGGCCGCCACAACCTCGCAGACGGCACGACGTGCCTTGGTGATGCGATAGCCCTTCTCGCTCAAGGCATCGATCAGCGCGTCGGCCGCTATGTGCATCGGAACAGGGTAAGCGCGGCCCGGAGATGCCCTCCTCGCCCCGCTAGCTTTCCTCGCTGATGCCCACGGCTCTCATCACCGGTCCCTCCTCCGGCATCGGCATGGCGACCGCGCTCGAGTTGGGACGGCGAGGGTGCCATGTCATCGCCGCAGGCCGATCGGCTGAGAGGGCCGAACCCGTACTCGCCTCGATCCGGGCCGGTGGCGGCTCGGGCGAGTTCGTCGATCTGGACCTCGCCTCCATGGCCTCGGTGCGCGCAGCGGCCGAGAGGGTGGTCGAGACGGGCCATCTCGTCGACATCCTGGTCAACAATGCCGGGATCGGGATCAACCGACGCGGGCTGACCGAGGACGGCTTCGAGGTTCACTTCGGGATCAACCACCTCGGTCACTTCCTGCTCACCCGGGAGCTGTTGACCCGGTTTCGGCCGGGGTCCCGGATAGTGACGCTGGCCAGTGCCGTGCACTTCCGGGCCGAAGGCATCGATTTCGCTCGGATGCGCACTCCGACCCCGGGGGTGGGGCTGGCCGAGTACGCCGTCTCCAAATTGGCCAATGTGCTCTTCATCAGGGAGCTGGCCAGTCGACACCCCGACCTGAGGAGCTACGCGGTCCACCCCGGTCTGGTGCGCACCCGGATCATCCCCGCCCCGATCCGCCTCCTCAGCGGCAAGCGGATGCGAAGCCCGCAACAGGGTGCGGATGCCGTCGTCTGGTGCGCCACCTCGCCGGAAGTCGCCGACGAGAGCGGTCACTACTTCCAGGACCGAGGCGTCGCAACCCCCTCGGTCCCGGCACAGGACGACGCGCTGGCCGCCGAGTTGTGGGAGCGGTCCGAGGATTGGTGCAGCTGACCCGCGTGTCGGGTGCAAACGGCCCACAACCTGGTCCACAGGCAGACACGGAGTACCGTCGGTGGTGATGGCGCAGGACCTGTACTACGGGAGATATCTCCGTCTCGACCGGCTTCTCGGTGCTCAAGAGCTGGAGAGCGAGAAGGCCGGGGACACGGTCCACGACGAGATGCTGTTCATCGTGGTACATCAGGCCTACGAGCTCTGGTTCAAGCAGATCCTGTGGGAGTTGGACGAGGTCAGACGCGTCTTCGGGCAGGAAATCGTCGACGAGGCGGACATGGGCAGGGCGGTTTCCCTCCTCCGCCGCATCTCCGTGATCCAGGAACTACTCATCCAGCAGGTCTCGGTCCTGGAGACGATGACTCCGCTCGATTTCCTCGACTTCAGGGACCATCTGTTCCCGGCCTCGGGGTTCCAATCCGCCCAGTTCAGAGTGGTGGAGAACAAGTTGGGTCTCCGACCCGGCGACCGTCTCAAACTGAGTGGCGCTCCCTACACCTCCCGGTTCACAGAAAAGGACCTGGCGGTGGTCGCAGCCAGTGAGTCCGAGCCTTCGGTATTCGACCTGGTCGAGCGATGGCTGGAGCGGACACCTTTCCTCGATCACGAGAACTTCAGCTTCTGGGACTCGTTTCAGCTGGCGGTCAGAAGCCGTCTCGAGGCAGACCGGGACGTAGTCGAGTCGAACCCGAGGCTGTCCGAGGACGAAAAAACGACACAGCTCGCTGAGTTCGAGTCCACCATGGATCAGTACGAGGCGCTGTTCGACCCGGCGAAACACGCCGAGCAGCAGGCGGCCGGTAAGCGGCGTCTCTCCCATCGCGCCTTCCAGGCGGCGCTGTTCATCACGCTCTACCGTGACCAGCCGGCGCTCCAGGAGCCTCACCGGTTGCTCGAGCTGCTCATGGACATAGACGAAGGGTTCACGACGTGGCGCTACCGGCACGCCCAGATGGTGCTCCGCATGATCGGGCGCCGGATCGGGACAGGGGGATCGGCCGGGGCCAAGTACCTGGAAAGGTCGGCGGAGCGCAGCCGGATCTTCTCCGACCTCTATGACCTGTCCACCTTCCTCATCCCAAAGGCCAACAGACCTCCCCTGCCCCCCGGGATCGTGGAATCGATGCGGTTCAAGTTCGAGGGATGAGCCTCAAGCACGGATTCTCCCGATTTCTCGGGGCTGAGCCGGAGCGTCTCCATTTCGCGGCACACTCCCATCATCCCTGGCCCGACGTCTCCTTCGAGGGCCAGAGGCAGGCCTGGCAGGACGCGGCGGCGATGATGGACGACAAGTGGGAGCACGTGTTCGGAGTCGTGATCCCGAGGGTGAGTTCCCGTCTGGGCGAGATCCTCGGGCTGGCCGACCCGACCACTCTCACCTTCGGCCCCAACACCCATTCGTTCCTCCTACGCATCTTCTCCTGTCTCGAGCCACCGGTGCGGGTCCTCTCCACCGACTCCGAGTTCCACTCCTTCACCAGGCAATCGAGACGCTGGGAGGAAGCCGGGCTGGCCATCGTCGACCGCGTCCCCTCCGAGCCGTTCGACACATTCTCCGATCGTTTCACCCGCGAGGCGCGGGCCGGTGCCCATGATCTGATCTATCTGAGCCAGGTGCTCTTCGATTCGGGGCAGTTGGTTTCGGGCCTCGATCAAATCGTCTCTTCGGTGCCGGAGAACCGGACCTTCTTCGTCGTGGACGGCTACCACGCCTTCATGGCCCTGCCGGTCGATCTGGGGGCAATCCAGGACCGGGTGTTCTATCTGGCCGGAGGCTACAAATACGCCATGGCGGGTGAAGGGGCATGTTTTCTCCATGTCCCCCCCGGCTACGGGCCCCGGCCCGTGGACACCGGCTGGTACGCCGGCTTCGGACAACTCGAAACCGGTGTGGGCGACCGGATCGTCTACGCCGACGACGGCACCAGATTCGCCGGATCGACCTACGACCCCTCCGGGATCTATCGGATGGACGCGGTCCTCGCCTGGCTGGAGGCGGAGGGCATGGCCCCGGCCGACATCCACACCCATGTCGTCGGTCTCCAAGACCGGTTCGTGGGCCAAGCTCCCGAGTTCGCCGAGCTCGTCACTCCCCGGCCCCAAGAGCGGGGGAACTTCCTCAGCTTCCGGACCGAAGCCGCCGGCGAGATCTACAGCTCCCTACACGACCGGAACGTGATCACCGACCATCGTGGCGATCGACTTCGCATCGGGTTCGGGATCTATCACGACGAGGAGGACGTGGACCGTCTCCTCGTCCATTTGACCGAGACTCTCAGCGGTCGGATGCGGATCTGATCGGCGCTAGCGGGACGACCCGGGGACTACCGCCACAGCGACCAACTCGACCAACGCCTCGGGATCGAACAGCTCGGCCACTCCGATCAGGGCCATCGGGGGGAAGTGCTTGCCGAAGACCGCCCGATAGGCGTCACCGATCGGGCCAAGATTGTCCCGATAGCCCTGGATATCGGTGGTGTAGATGGTCAGCGACACCAGGTCCGTCGGCTCCCCGCCTGCGACTGCGATGACTCCGGCCACCGAGCGACAGGCCTGGGCGAACTGATCGACCAGCCCCGGATCGATGGTCGAGTCCTGATGGTGGCCGGTTTGCCCGGCGATATAGAGCGCGTTGCCCCGAGTCGGGAGTGCACCATGCGAAAAGCCGCGGGCGGGGGGCATGCCCTCGGGATTCAGGAACCGGTGATCGCTCATCGCCCCTTCCAGTTGGGCGGGCGTTTCCCGGTGAATGCCCGGTAGAACTCGACGTGATCCTCGGTGGTCATGAGCAAGGCCTGGGTGAAGGCCTCCATCTCGATGGCCGACCCGAGGTCCATGTCCAGCTCGCGGCCGATCAGCACCTTGGTGGCGCCGTAGGCGAGAGTGGGCCCTGAGGCGAGATCGTGGGCCAGCTGCCTGGCTGCGTCGGCCAGCTCTGCGTCCGCCACCACGCGCGAGGCGAGACCAATCGACACCGCCCGCTCGGCATCGAGCCCCTCGCCGAGAAGCAGCAGCTCGGTCGCCCTTCCCAGGCCGACAACCCGGGGCAACAGATAGGCAGATCCCATGTCGGCCCCGGCCAAACCGACCTTCGTGAAGAGAAAGTGGAATGAAGCCGACTCGGAGAGGATCCTGAGATCGGCGGCAAGGGCGATAACAGCACCGGCGCCTGCGGCGACGCCGTTGACCGCGGCCACCACCGGCATGGGGAGACGGCGCATCCGCTCCACCACCGACCCGGTCATGCGGGTGAACTCGAGCAGGCCCTTCGAGCCCGTCTCCACCAGGCTGCCGATGATCTCGTCCACGTCCCCGCCCGAGCAGAACCCGCGTCCGGTGCCGGTGAGCACCAGGACCCGGACATCGTCCCTGTGCTCGATCTCGCCCAGGAGATCCCTCAGGTCGGCGTAGACCTCGAAGGTGAGGGCATTGAGCTTCTCGGGCCGATCGAAGGAGACGGTCGCCACTCCCCCGTCGATCTCGAACCTGAAATTGTCCCAGTGGTCGGTGAAACCTGCCGAGGCGCGAAATGGGCTCACTGGTGCTCTGGCCACTGACGTTGGTGATGGTCAGGGCGAGCCAGAGGCGCCGCTGGCAAGGACGCAGGACGCAGGCGCACCCGTAGGTGCGTCAAAGACGAGGACGCAGCAAGCGGTGTCATCTGGCCGTCCTGAACGCGGCGAACGTTAGTGGTCGGGGCACTGGGGACGAGGCTAACCAGCAGGCCTCGATCGGGGCCTATACGGGAGCCACCTCTCGAACGTCGGACTCCCTGGCGGTGAGATAGGTGTAGATCCCGTAGAGGAGAGCGAGACCGAGGATGGGGGTGAAGATCCGCTTCAGGGTCGAGTTCTCGGTGAAGATGCCCACCGCGAATCCGAGCACACCGACGTTCGACCCCCAGTAGATGACGCGGTTGGCCGCCTCGGAAACCACCGAAGCAACCGCCATCATGGCGAAGATCAGGTTGGTCATGACCATGATGAAGTTGATGTGGTCCACCGCCACCAGCCAAGGGGAGATCTCCTCGAACTCCGCTCCCGACACGAACAGCGAGACCACGTAGGCGAACAGGGCGATCCCGATGATGAGACCGAGGACCGCGGTACGAGCCATCGTTCCCGGGACCGATCCACCCCATTGCGAGGGAGCTAGATAGGTCCTCAGTCTCCAGACGAGGATGAGCAGCCCCACCACTTCCAACGGGACGTTGGCCTGGAGCATCGCCTCGTTGTCGAGGAGGACGCCGAGCATCGCCAGCACACCGGCGAGGAAGATCAGTGACATCTGCACCATCCCGGCTCTGGACTCGGAGAGCGTGGGAGTGTCCTCCCGGCGTAGCAACCACTCGATCAGCGCGGTCCCGGCCAGGATCACATAGCCGACGACCATGGCGGCGGGATGCGCCCCGCCGAGCTGTTCGGCATTCTCCGGTGCCACGATCTCGACCTCGGCGAGTTGCAGACCGAGAGCGACACCGAGGACGGCGCCGATCACCAGGAAGAAGAGTGAGAGAGCCATCCCATATTCGGCCACGTTCCAGGTCCTGCCCCGATGGGCTCGCAGCACCCATGCGAACATCCAAACGATGGCGATGAAGGCCAGGGCGCCACCGATGGGTCGCTGGATGCTCGACGTGGTCAGGTCGACTGACCAGAAGGCGAGCACATAGAGGGCAAGGGCCACGATCGAGAAGTTGGCCAGGTTCTTGCTCGACCGGTCGTCGGCCGCGCCGAACATCCACATCGCACCCCCGAAGATGGAGAGCGTGATCCAGCCCAGGGTTCCGGCGTGGACGTGGGTGAGAAGTGTGTTCCGGGGCGGATCCCAGATGTCTGTGCCGTTGAGGATCCCGATGACCACGGTGATGACGAAGATCACCAACGCGGCACGGAACAGGTTGCGCACACCAGAGGGCATTGCGCCCATCTCAGAACCCCTCTCTCGTAGGTTCGGCGGATTATGTCAGGGGGATCACAGCGCTGGCGGGGAAAACCGCAGCATTTCTGGGACGGACATAAGGTGGTGCTCCCATGATCAGGTCCCTCGTCGAGGAGTGCGAGCGCACCGGCCATGCCCTGATCGAGATCGCCGAGGGCGGGACGAGAGGTCGGGTGAACCGGGAGCTGGTGCGGGCTATCGCCGGACACGGGCTCTTTGATCGGCTCTTCGGCGAGAGCGGGGTGACCGCCACCGATCTGTGCGCCATCAGACAGGGACTGGCTCGGGTGTGCACCGAAGCCGAGACCGCCTTCGCCGTGCAGGGTCTCGGTGCGATTCCTATCCACCTCCATGCGTCGCCGGAGCTCCGGGACCAGGTGATGCCCGGAATTCGCCGTGGCGAGAGTGTGGCGGCCTTCGCCCTGACCGAACCGACTGCAGGGTCGGATGCCGCTTCGCTCTCCACCGTCGCCGAGAGAGACGGCAACGGCTTCAGGATCACGGGCGAGAAGACCTTCATTTCCAACGCCCCCGATGCCGACGTCTACACCCTGTTCGCCCGAACCACTCAAGATGCGGGGGGGCGCGGTGTCACCGCATTCGTCGTGACGAGCGACCTCGATGGTCTCGTCGGCGAGCCGATAGAGATGCTCTCGCCCCATCCCCTCGGTCGCATCCATCTCGATGGGGTCTATGTGCCCGAGGGGAATGTCCTCGGGGAGATCGACCACGGCTTCCGGGTGGCCATGCAGACTCTCGACCTGTTCCGGCCCAGTGTCGGCGCCTTCGCCCTCGGGATGGCGGAAGCGGCGCTACGAGTGGCCACGGGCCATGCCACGACCCGCACTGCGTTTGGCACCCCGATCGCCGACTTCCAGGGGATCTCCCACCAACTGGCCAACGTCCGACTCGACATCGAGGCTGCCGAGCTTCTCGTCTACTCGGCGGCCGCGGCCCACGACGATGGTGACGGCGAGAGTCTCACCGGGAAGGCGGCCATGGCCAAGCTTCACGCCACGGAGACGGCACAACGAGCGGTCGACACAGCCATCCAGGTCCTGGGAGCGAGAGGGCTTCAGGCCGACTCGACCCTCGCCCACCTCTACCTCGAGGTGAGGGCTCCCCGCATCTACGAGGGCACGTCTGAGATCCAACGCAACATCATCGCCCGGGAGCTGTTCAACGGGCGGCTGTGACTCAGTGCTCTAGCACTGGCCTCAGCCGGCGGGCAGGCCGGCCCGGACCATGATGCAGGCATGGGCAAGCCAGGTGAAGGGTCCCGCCTCCAGCTTGTCGATGAGCTCGGATGACTCGGCGCCGGGCTGGAGCCAGATGTTGAGGGCCCCGGCCTGCTCACACTCGTCGAGGACTTGGAGACCGCGTTTGGCCGGGATCACGAAGTCGACGATGGTCGGAGTCTCGGGGAGGTCCTTCACCGACTTCCAACATGGGTCGCCGTCGACGGTCTCCCGGTAGGGATTGACCGCGTACACCTTGAACCCCTTCCGTTTGAGGTCGCGGTAGATGATCCCGCCGTACTTGGCGGGACGATCGGTGGCGCCGATCACCGCGATCGAGGCGCCCGGCCCGGAGAGAAGTGGAGTGAGGTCGGTCATATCGGCCCTGAACGGTATCGCCGATCGCGCCTTGCCTTCAATCGACTCGGTACCGTGACCGGCGTGACCGACATAATCGTCGACGGCGGCCCTCTGACCCCGGCACAGGTGGTGGCAGTGGCCAAACGCCGGGCGCGAGCGATCACAGGCCCTGGGCTCGCCGAGCGCATGGAGCCGGCGCGTGCTGTCGTGGATGCCGCCGTCGACTCGGGTGAGGTCGTCTACGGGATCACCACCGGGTTCGGGGCCCTCGCCTCGACCCACATCGGACGTGAAGAATCGGAGGCCCTCCAGTACAACCTGATCCGGTCACACGCCTCCGGTGTCGGCGATCCCGTGCCCGACGAGCTGGTGCGTGCCATCCTCCTCCTCCGGGCCAGGACCCTGGCTCAGGGGCACTCAGGAGTTCGGCCGGTGATCGTGGAACGACTTCTGGAGATGCTGGACCGGGACATCCTCCCGGTGATCCCGTCCCAGGGCTCGGTTGGGGCATCGGGTGATCTGGCCCCTTTCGCCCACATGGCCCTGCCGGTCATCGGCGAGGGGAAGGTGAGAGTCGATGGAAAGGTCGTCCCCACATCGGAGACCGACCTGGAGCCGATCGAACTTCAGGCCAAGGAGGGACTCTCCCTGCTCAATGGGACCGAAGGCATGTCGGCGATGGGGGCACTGGGTCTGGATGAGGCACGCCGGCTCCTCATCGCCTGCGACGTGGCGTGCGCCATGACCATCGAGGCGATGATGGGCAGCGCCCGACCCTTCCGCGCCGACATCCACCACCTCCGTCCTCACCCGGGCCAGATCGCCTCGGCGCGCCGTATCGCCGCCCTCATCGAGGGGAGCGAGATCGGGGCCAGTCATCAGGACGACTTCGACCACGCAGTCCAGGACGCATACTCGTTGCGCTGCGCACCTCAGGTCCATGGTGCGGTCGCCGACACTCTCGACCACATGGAGAGTGTGTTGAGCCGGGAGATGGGGTCGGTGGTGGACAACCCGATCGTCTTTCCGGAGACAGGCGAGGTCGTGTCGGCAGGGAACTTCCACGGGCAGGCTCTCGCCTTCGTCCTCGACTTCGCCACCATCGCCGTGTCCGAGCTGGGATCGATCTCGGAGCGGCGAACCGACCGGCTCCTCGACCCGGCCCGCTCTCGAGGTCTTCCCGCCTTCCTCGCCCCCGACCCTGGCGTGCAATCCGGGTACATGATCACCCAGTACGTGCAGGCCGCCCTGGTGGCCGAGAACAAGGTTCTCTGCCATCCGGCGTCGGTGGACACCATCCCCACTTCCGGGAACCAGGAGGACCACGTCTCGATGGGTTGGGGAGCGGGAAAGAAGCTTGCTCAGGTTCTCGACAACGCCCGTAGGGTCATCGCCATCGAGATCCTGTGCGCCACCCAGGGGATCGAGTATCGACGTCCCCTCTCGCCCGGCACAGGAGCCGGCGCGGTGGCGGACCTGATCCGCGAGCACGTACCCACCCTCGACGAAGATCGGGCTCTCTCCGAAGAGATCGAGACTGTGGCCGCGCTCATCGGCGACGGCTCGGTGGCGTCGGCCGCAGCTTCGTGAGCGACCTTCTCCTCACCGGGATCGGTGAGCTGACCACCAACACCGGCGACCCCATCCCCGATGCCGCGGTGAAGGTGACGGATGGAACGGTGATGTTCGCCGGGCCGGAGACGGACGCCCCGGGACAAGGCGGTGCGAATCACATCGATTGTCAGGGGCGGGCTGTCATCCCCGGGATGGTCGACGCCCACACCCATCTCGTGTTCGAGGGCGACCGTGCCAACGAGTTCGCCATGAAGATGGGGGGCGCCGGCTACCTGGAGATCGCTGCCTCGGGCGGAGGAATCCTCTCCACGGTTGGGGCCACCCGAACCGCCACGGAGGAACAGCTCTTCGAGACCTCGGCGCGACGAGTGCGGACGATGATCGCGTCGGGCACGACAACGGTGGAGATCAAGTCCGGCTACGGGCTCGACACCGCGACGGAGGTCCTCCTGCTCCGGGTGGCGAAGAGGATCGGGGAGGAGCTGCCGGTGACCGTGAGGACCACCTTTCTCGGCGCCCATACCCTGCCTCCGGAGTACTCGGGCGATCGGGCCGGATACGTCGACCTGGTCATCGAGGAGATGCTCCCCGCCGCCGCCCCCTTGGCCGACTATTGCGATGTCTTCGTAGAGGAAGGCGCTTTCTCCGTAGACGAGGCCCGTCGCATCTTCGAGGCGGCGAAGAAACTCGGTCTGGCTGCCCGGGTCCACGCCGATCAACTGACCCGTTCCGGCGGAGCCGCTCTTGCGGCAGACATCGGCGCCGCCAGCGCCGATCATCTCGACTATGCCAACGAGGCGGATGCCGACGCGCTGGCCCGGATGGGAGTGGTGGCGGTGCTGGTGCCCGGCGCCTCGTATACCCTTCGCTCCCCCCAGGCCCCAGGACCGATGCTGCTCGATCGAGGCGTCACGATCGCCCTGGCCTCAGACTGCAATCCCGGGACCTCCTACTTCGAGTCGATGGGCCTCGTGATCAGCCTGGCCGTGGTCCAGATGGGCCTGACCACCGACCAGGCCATCTACGCCGCCACCCGGGGAGGCGCCCTTTCGCTCGGGCTAGATGATCACGGGGTGATCGCACAGGGCTCGGCGGGAGATCTCCTGGTGCTCGACGCCCCGACGCGGGACCACATCCCATATCGCCCGGGGACCAACCTGATCTGGAAGACGGTGAAGGAGGGCGTGGTCGTGGCCAGCCGAGCAGCTAGCTTCGGGCGCTGACCGAAAGGACCTGCATGCGCAACTTCCTGCTCTTCCTCCACATCGTTGGTGCCGCCGGGTGGCTGGGAGGTGGCCTCTACGTCTTCCAGACTTATTCCCAGATCGCACGGATGGGGCCACCGGCCGGGGGAGATACGTTGAAGGGGCTGGAGAAGAGGAGCGGGATGTACTTCGGGGTCACCTCGGGGCTGGTGTTCCTCTCCGGCGTCGGCCTCGTCCTCACCTCGGATGCATTCGGCTGGGCCGACGGCTTCGTCCTGATCGGATTGGGGGCATTCATCCTCTCCGGCATCATCCAGTCGCTGGTCGGAAAGAAGGCGAACGAGCGTCTCACCGAGGCTGCCTCCACCGGCTCCGGGATCGAGCCTGCGATCAGATCCTGGCAGTTCGGGTCGGTCTGGGATCTGGTCATTCTCGTCGTGGTGGTTTGGGCGATGGTCACCAAACTCGGGGCCTGAGCGGTGGACCGGTCCAGGATCGAGGCTTTCCTCGATCGGTTCGTCGATCTCGCCTCGGGCGCGACGACGATCGGGCTTCTCGCCGTCGCCGACAGGAGCGGTCTGGCCCGGCATCTCAGCGAGAGAGGGGGCGGGACTGGCGAGGAGATCGCGGCCGGCGCAGGACTCGAAGCCCGCTACGTGACCGAGATCCTCTCCGGCCTGGCCGCGGCCGGGGTGGTCGAGTACGACCCGGAATCGGGGAAGTTCGAGCTCCCACCCGAGCACGCTCTCTTTCTCGCCGACGAGACCAGCCCGTATTTCATGGGTGGGTTCCTCGACATGCTCCCCACCATCCTCGGCCATGTCGACGGAGTGACGGAAGCCACCGTGCATGGAGGCGGTGTCCCATTCGAGGACTTCGGCTCTCGGATAGTGCGAGGAATCGACCGGGGAAACACACCCTCCCAGCTCACCTTCCTGCTCACCAGATGGCTGCCCGGCGTGCCCGGTCTCGTCCCTCGTCTCGAGACGGGAATCCGCGTGGCCGACGTCGGCTGCGGGTCAGGGACGGTCCCCATCCTCATGGCCCAGGGGTACCCCAACTGCGAGGTGGTGGGCTACGACGTGTCCGCCCACGGCATCGCCGAGGCAAGGAGCCGAGCTGCCGGGATCGCGGACGTCGTTTTCCTCGAGCTCGCCGTCGAGGAGATCCCGACCGACCCGCCTTTCGGCCTGATCACCAGCTTCGACGTGATCCACGACCTGGCCGACCCCCTCGCCGGGCTACGCCGCATTCGTGAGGCCCTCGCCGATGACGGGATCTTCCTGATGATGGAGCCAAATGCGAGCTCCGATCTGGAGGCAAACCTGAGCCCCTACGGTGCGATGCTGTACGGGATGTCGACCCTGCACTGCATGACTCAGTCACTGGCCTCAGGCGGCGCCGGTCTCGGATCGGCCTGGGGCAGGGAGCGAGCGGAGGCGCTGGCCGGCGAAGCCGGGTTCACTTCGTTCCAGCCGCTCGAGGACATCTCCAACCGGTTCTCGGCCTTCTACCTTCTACAGGGATAGCGATGGTGCGACCTCGACGGAGCAGAAAACGGACATGCCCGATATCGATTCATCCAAGGTAACGGAGCGAATTGACGCAACAGCCCTAGAATTGCTCGAGCAGCATTGTGGCCAGCCGTCTCAAGCGCTTCACCCAGCCAGGTACGGTTCCAAGATGGTCGGCCTACCTCCCGGCGGCACGCGCGGTGCCGAGTTCCCCAAAGCCCTTCGCCCGCTGATGAAGGCCATGGGAGGGATAGGAAGCCTCATGTTCCGCTTCGGAGCAAAGGTGCAGGGACGACCCCTTCTTCGCGTGACCACGATAGGAGCCAAGTCAGGAAAACGCCGAGAGACGGTGCTCGGCTGGTTCGCTGATGGAGACCAAGACGATTCGTGGTTCGTGGTTGCTTCCAACGCGGGATCTTCCCGTCATCCAGCATGGGCCTTCAACCTCGCCGAGAACCCGGGCGATGCCCTCGTCGATTTGGGTGATGGAGAGTTCCCAGTCGAAGCAGAGTTGGTTACCGGGGCCGAGCGCGATTCTGTCTGGCGTCAGGTCGTGGAACTTGCTCCAGGCTATGGCCGCTATCTAGAACAGACCGACCGCGAAATACCGATCTTCAGGTTGAGCCGACGCACGCAGCACGGCTGAGTTGGAACACGCTCCAGGATCAGCCGCAGCAAGCCATTCGACCTGTGGGCAACTGTGATCGCTCTGACCTATGTGGCGGTCCGACGCTCGCAGCTTTCTTCGTGTTCTGGCGGACCCTTGGCGATCTGGGACAGGCTGCGTTGCCGGGCATCGTGGTTCTGATCATTGGTGCAGTCATCGGAGCGGTGCTCCACACGCTGATTGACAGGAGCAACGAAGACACGTCATAAGCAGGGAGACATCTGTCGGCTCATGACTGCAATTCTGGAAGGAGTTACGCCGTGACCGAGCCCACCACCCGCACCCTCGACGTGCCCGGAGCCGTGCTGACCTACGACGTCCACGAGCCGGAGACGACCGCCGACCACAGACCACTGCTCATCGTCGGGTCACCGATGGGGGCCTCCGGCTTCGCCCAGCTCGTTCCCCATTTCACTGATAGGAAGGTCATCACCTACGACCCCCGAGGCATGGAGCGCAGCGAGCTTCTCGACGGCGGGATGGTCACCTCTTTCAACGCACGAGACGACTCGCCAGCCACGACGGAAACGCGGCGGTGGGATCGTCGGAGGTCGATCCGGGACAGCGGGCCACCTCGGCGGCGATGGCGGCGGTGGGATCTCCCCGGGGCACCACAACCTCCACGGGGAGACCGCATCGGATCAGGTCCACCCCCACCCAGACGAACTCCCACGGTTCCGGGTTGGGGCCCTGGTCGGCAACGTCGTCGGGATACGAGGGTATGAAGCCGAACCGCTTGGCGTTGTGGAAGTTGTCCGCAGCCAGCCAGGCGTAGTCCGGGGTGTCCCGGAACCCGCCGAAGGTCCCGTCGGCATAACGGAAATCGAGGGCATAGCCGCCATGGTGTTTGGAGGTGCCCGGGAGGGAATACCAGCTGAGAGCGGCGTCGATCGCCTCGTCCGATGTGCCTCTCAGCTTTGAATTGAACTGGGTGCGCTGACTGGCCGGGGACCGGTAGGCAGAAGACACGACGAACCGGTGGCCCGCTTCCCGGGCCGCCCCCTTCAGCTCGAGCCAGGCCTCCGCCGCCTCGGGCTGCATCGGCACCCCGTCGGCGCTGCCGAGATCGGGGCCGGCTTCGGGTCGCAGCAGATAGCCGCGGCGGGTGGCGATGCCCCAGATCCGCGTGTCGAGATCATCGTCGCCAGTGACGGGATGACGCTCGTCGGGAGGGACCAAGTTGCCCAAAACGTGTGTCACGGCATAGTCGTACAAGGCGTTGAACTGGTCACCGGTGTAGGTGGGGAAATCCTCGTCGACGCCATCAGTCGATGCGGCGGCGGCCATGAGGACCAAAGTCAGGCTGAGTGAGAAGACCGATCGCATCGATCCTCCAAGGTACCGGAGCACGACGATTTCGAAAGGACCGGGCCGTTCCAACCACTGGGCCTACCAGGCACCTCCGCCGCCGCCACCACCACCCCCGCCACCGCCGCCGCTGCCGGAGAAGCCCCCGCCCCCGCCACTGGCCGAGGGCGGGGTGAAGGCGCCGGACAGGGCGGAGTTGAGTCCGGCGAAGGCGTTCTCGCTGGCGCCTCCCGAATATCCGTAGTGGCCGTACCAGTAGATCGATGAGGAAGACTCCAGCTCTGGGGGCGCATGAAGGCGCGCCTGCTCCAAGACTTCCTGGGCCACCCCGAAGACGATTGCGTAGATCAGGAAGCGATCCCAGAGGTCGAGGGAGATGGGTGGGGCCTCCTCGAGCCGGGAGAAGTCGTTGAGGTACCTGCGGAAGGCATCCCACCGCTCCGCCTCGATGGCGCCCTCCTTGGTCCGCCGCACCCGCACCCGACGGAAGAGGAGGAAGACGAACAAGGCGACCGCTCCGATGATCATCCCGACGATGGTGAGGACCACGATCGTGTCCCCACCCGGCCGCCCGCGCATGATCCTGGGCAGGAGGAAGAGAGCCCCGAAGATGAGGAGGACGACGACGATGGCGGCCAACCAGGCCATACCGTTCCCCCTCACGTCGAGCAAACCGCCGCGCTTGATCGAATCGAGGACACGTTCCCGGAAGGTCTGATACGACTTGGCGTTGGCGCTCGCGTCGTCCCGGATCGCCTCCTTGAGCTCGTGGAGCGGCCGGGGACCCTCCTCGAGTACCCGACGCATGACGGTCAGCACCGACTGCTCGTAGTCCCTGTACCCGGTGTCCTTCTCGGTGAGCTCTAGCAGCAAGTCGGTGATGGTCTCGGTGCGCAGCCCGGCCCATGTGGTCCGCTCCACCTGGGTCGGTGTCGCTTTGATCGCCCCCTGTCGAATCAGATCGAACAGGGTCGCGGTGAACTCCCGCTCGCTCACCGAGCCCTGCGTGAGCAGAGCACCGACCTCGGCAGGTGGCATCTCCGTGGGTGGCTCCTGCTCGTACTCCCGGTCGTAGTCGACTCGTGGCTCCCGGCCGTAGCCGAGATAGACCAGCCCGCCCACGCCGAGAGAGATGGCTGCGGCGAATGCCGATCCCCAAACCAGCCCGGTTCGGGCGGCGACCGAAGCCTCGGACGCCTCTTCCTCGAACGCCTGCTCCTCGGCCAGGATCCGGTCGCGCCCGTTTCCTGCCACGGTCGTGGCCCCGTCGGTCGAGGAGAGGAGGGCGGCGGGGATGACCACCCTCATCTCCACCCACTGGTATTCAGGGATGCTGCTCGCCTCCAACGACGGCGAGACTTCGTCGTCGCCGAGAGAGGTCGAACCGTCGACGGAGTAAGGATGCCCGAAGACGAGGACTTCCCCGGCGACGGCCCCAGCAGGTATCACCATCCTGGCCCGGAGCCGGTCGAGCCCGACCGACCACTCGTCTCCCCACACCTTGAGATTGACGTCGACCACATCGTCGTAGGCGGTGGCGACCCCTGTCATCACGTAGTCGATCTGAAATGTTCGCTGCTCGTCCTGGGAGTCGTGATGCCAGACGATGCGGACGAAGTCGCCTCGCTGCTCCACGCCGTAGCTGCCGGCCGGCGAGGAACAACCCAGCTCGGTGCATGCCCCCGGCTGATAGGCGACCGACTCGTCGCTGACCGTGATCCGATCGATGCTCTCCCCCGGCCCGAGCGGTATGTCGCGATAAGCGCCGGAGAAGGCGCCGGAGAAATCGAAGGTGATGTGCTCGGTGATGGAGAGAGACCCGTCCGAGTTGACCACGATGTCGACGTCGGCCTCAGAGAGCCAGTACGACTTGGCCCAGGCCGCTGTCGCCGGAGCGACGACCAGCAGGATGACGAACAGAGCTCTGGCGGGCCGGCCCAACTCAGAAGTCGACGGTCGGGGCCTCGACGGCCTCAGGCCCGGCCTCGAAGAACTCCCTGGTCCGGAATCCGGTCATCGAGGCCACGATATTGGTCGGTATCTGCTGCACCCGGTTGTTGTATGTGAGCACGGTGTCGTTGTAGATCTGACGTGAAAGGGCGATCCGGTTCTCGGTCTCGGCCAGCTCGTTCTGCAGGTTTTGGAAGTTCTCCGAGGCGCGCAGCTCGGGATAGGCCTCGGCCACGGCGAATAGCTGGCGAAGTGCCTGGGTGAGGAAATTCTCGGCCTGAGCCTGCTCGGCCGGGCCTGTGGCCGACTGAGCTGCGCTCCTCGCCTGGGTGACCCGCTCGAAGGTCTCCCGCTCGTGTGCGGCGTAGCCTTTGACCGTCTCCACCAGATTGGGCACCAGGTCATAGCGACGCTTCAGTTGGACGTCGATCTGGGCCCAGGAGTTGTCCACGCGATTGCGTGCCTGGACCAGACTGTTATAGATGAAAACGAAGATGACGACCAGGACTGCCAGCACGATCAAGGCGATTTCCATGGCCGGGGAGTCTAGGGCGGGCGATCCACCGGCCGCAGGACAGCGACCGTGTCATGCGAGGTGGCTGATATGACGTCAGAGGGCCGCTTCGGTGCCGTCATCTCCTGCATGGACGGACGGATCCAGACCCGGGTCCTCGACCAGGTGATGACCCGGCTCGGTGTCCGTTTCGTCGACAACATCACCTCCACCGGAGCGGTGCAGCATCTCGACGGGGCGGTGACCGCCACGGGTGAGGGTCTGCTCCGCAGCTTGGCCGTGTCCCTGGAGGCGCACGGGACCACCCAGGTGGCGGTTGTGGCCCACACCCGGTGCGCCGGCAACCCGGTCCCCGACAGCAAGCAGAAGGACCAGTTGGGCAAGGCAGTAGTGACAATCTCGGAGCGCTTCCCCGACCTCGAGGTGATCGCCCTCTTCTTCGACCCGAACATCGGTTTCGAGAGAATCGGCTAACCGACGGGGGGACTAGGTTGCGGGTACAAGCCCCCGAAAGGACCTTCCCTTGACTCACAGCGCCCTCTCCGCCTCGCTGACCGACCTTCTCGGTCTCGAGCACGCCCCCATCGCCATCACCTTCTTCGAAGAGTTGCCCGACGACGGCGTGCCCCGATTCGATGCGCCCATGTCGGAGCCGACCGAGGATGGACGGTCCGGTCGAGCGGCAGCACCCTGCGTGTTCTGGATGCATGCCCACCTGCGGACCTTCGACACCCTGGCCGAGGACCACGGCAACTGCTCAGTCGGCCGCTTCACCCACGGGTTTGCCGAGGCTGCCGACATCCTGGACAAGAGCGACGTAGCCGCCCTCCTCGACGTGGGGTGGGTGACCATGGAAGCGTTCGGCGGAGTGGCAGCCATGTCCCGGCGCCCCAAAGGCGTGCGTTACGGCCCGCTCTCCCAGGCCACCTCCGACCCCGACGTCGTCCTGCTCCGGGTCAGTCCCCGCCAGATGATGGAGATCAACGACTCGGTCCAAGTGGACTGGTCGGGCAAACCGCAATGCCAGATCCTGCCCAAGGCGGCAGAGCAGGGGGTGATCGCAGTCTCGATGGGTTGTGCCCTGTCCCGGGCCCGGACCGGCATGGGTGACGATGAGCTGACGGTGGCCGTCCCCGGCCATCGCGTCGCCGAGTTGGTGGCAGCTTTGCAACCAGTGACCACCGCAGACGCCGCAGTGGTCGGCTATGCCACCGCGGACCTGGCCCGGTTCTGATTGACGCAACCGTTCTCCTACGACCCGGCCATCACCAATCGTTTTCCTGCGATCCGAGCGGGTGTGGTCACCGCAACGGGACTGAGCAACGGCCCCAGCCCGGAGGAGCTCGTCGACCGATACCGGGCGGAACAAGTCGACGCCCTGGCCAGACTCGCCGCGACCCCGGTCTCGGAGACACCGTCGGTAAAGGCGTGGCGACGGGCGTTCAGCGCCTTCGGGGTGAAACCGACCCAATATCGATCAGCGGTCGAGGCGCTGCTGCGGCGGCTCGACAAGAGCGGCGAGATCCCCTCGATCAACACCTTGGTCGACATCGGGAACCTGATCTCGATCAGGTACTCATTGCCCGTCGCCGTCCTCGACCGTTCGAGCTTGACCGGCACTCTGACCGTCCGATTCGCCACCGGGACCGAGCAATTCGTCGATCTCGGATCGGGTGAGGAGCAGCACCCGGAACCAGGCGAGGTCGTCTTCGTGGATGAGGCCGATCACGTGTGTGCCAGACGCTGGTGCTGGCGTCAAAGCGCCCCGAGTGCGACCGGGGCAGGAACCACCGCGGCGCTGTTCACGATCGAGGCCCAGCACGATCATGCCGCAGACGACGTCGGCTCGGCCACCGATGATCTCGTCTCACTGCTGAATATCTATCAACCCAGGTCTCAGATATCGGCCTATCTGCTCCCCAACTGAGCCTCCCGCCGGATCAGCGCGGTGGTGGCTCGAGGGCATCGACGGCTGCCGCCCATTCCTGAGGCAATTCCACGGCCGAGGCCCGGGACATCAAACGCAGATAGAGGTCCGACGCGGTTCCACTCACGCTGGCCTCAGGGGTGCCGGCTCCGAGCAGCCAATCGCGCCCCAAATCCACGGCCTTGACCTCGAGCGCGGGCACCTCGCCCATCCGGGGCACCCACATGTCGGTGAACTCGTCGAGGCCGGACACCGCCACCAGGTCGAGCAGCGGCTCCGGCTCGCCAAACGCCTGCTCGGCATCCCAGCGATGAACCCCTGCCTCCACAACCATCCGCCGCTCCCACAGCCCGATGCAGGGGCCGGGCCAGAAGCCCCAGACCGGGGTGTCGGGGTCAGACTCCTCCAGGGTGGTGAGCATCTCGGCCAGGGTGGCCTCGAACCAGTCGAGCACATCGGCGTCCTCCGACGGTCTGGGACCTGAGATGCGCTCGGTGGGACGCTCCCGACAGATCAGTGTGGTGCGACCGAGTATCGACCCGATGTGGGACAGGAGATCCGCCACGGTCCAATCCGGGTACTGAGGGACGACACGGTCGGGGTCGCGTCGCGCCAACTCCAGGATCCTCCCACCCTCGGAGCGGATTACGTCCAGGTTCTCAGTCGAGCGCACGTGCCATCGCCTCCCCCATATCGGTAGGGGTCTCCGCCATGACTACGCCGGCGGCTCTCATCGCCTCGATCTTCGCCGCCGCCGTCCCCTTGCCTCCGGACACGATGGCACCTGCATGCCCCATCCGCTTCCCTGCAGGAGCCGTGGTTCCGGCGATGAACCCGGCCACAGGCTTGGTCATCTCGGATGCCACGAACTCGGCAGCCTCCTCTTCGGCGGTGCCCCCGATCTCACCGATCATGATCACCCCTTCGGTCTCGGGATCGTCCTCGAACATCCGCAGCATGTCGACGAAGCTGGTCCCGTTGACCGGGTCTCCCCCGATCCCGACCGCGGTGGTCTGGCCCAGGCCGTTCAGGGTCAGTTGATAAACGGCCTCATAGGTCAGGGTCCCGGAGCGGGAGATGACCCCGATCCTCCCCCTCTCGTGTATGTACCCGGGCATGATGCCGATCTTGCATTCCCCGGGCGTGATCACACCGGGGCAGTTGGGGCCGATCAGCCGGGTCGGCTTGTCCGCCAGGTAGCGCTTCGCCTTGATCATGTCGGCAACGGGGACACCTTCGGTGATCGCCACCACCAGGTCGAGACCGGCGGCAGCCGCCTCCATGATGGCGTCGGCGGCGAAGGGCGGGGGCACGTAGACCACCGAGGCATTGGCCCCGGTCTCGGCTACAGCCTGCTTGACGGTGGCGAACACCGGCAGATCCGCCGAATAGGTGTCATCCCGCCCCGGCACCCCGGAGTGATCGGTCTCGCCTTCGAAGTGGGCCACGGCGCCGTTGCGAGAGGGATGGACAGCACCCACCATCTGGGTGCCGTAGGCAATCGCCTTGTCGGTGTGGAATTGACCGGTCTTGCCCAGCCCTTGGATCAGGACCCGGGTGTCCTTTCCCACAAGGATGCTCATCAGACCAGCTCCACGATCTTCTCGGCGCCGTCGAGGAGACTGTCTGCTGCCACCACGTCGAGACCCGACTGCCGGATGATCTCCTTGCCCTTCTCGACGTTGGTGCCCTCGAGTCGGACCACGAGCGGCACGCTCAGTCCCACGTTCTTGACCGCGGCCACGATCCCGGTGGCGATGACGTCACACCGCATGATCCCCCCGAAGATGTTGACGAATATCCCCTCGACCGCGGGATCCTTGGTGATTATCTGAAATGCCGTGGTGACCTGACCCTCGTCGGCTCCTCCCCCGACGTCGAGGAAGTTGGCCGGCTCCCCGCCGACGTGCTTGATCGTGTCCATGGTGGCCATGGCCAGCCCGGCCCCGTTGACCAGGCAGCCGATGGTCCCGTCGAGCTTGATGTAGTTGAGCCCGGCCTCTTTGGCCGCCAGCTCGGCTGGGTCCTCTTCGCTCTCGTCGCGCATGGCGGCCACGTCGGGATGGCGGAACAGGGCGTTGTCGTCAAAGGCCATCTTCCCGTCGAGGGCCATCACCAGACCGCTGGAGGTGACCACCAGCGGGTTGATCTCGATCAGCTCGGTGTCGAGGTCGGTGGCGGCCCGGTCGAGCGCCTTGACGAATCTGGTGAAGCTCTTGGCGGTGTCGCCCTCCATACCCAGCCCGACGGCCAGCTCGTGGGCCTGGAAATCGGCAAGGCCGATGGCCGGGTCTATCTCCTGTCTCAGGATCTTCTCCGGCGTCTCCTCCGCCACTTTCTCGATCTCCATCCCGCCTTCGGTCGACGCCATGACGATGTTCCGGCTCACGGCTCGGTCGAGGAGAACGGCCAGATAGAGCTCGCGGGCGATATCGACGCCCTGTTCGACGTAGACGCGATTGACCACCTTGCCTTCGGCCCCGGTCTGGACGGTGACGAGGGTTGAGCCGAGCATCTTGGCGGCGAGGTCGGCGACCTTGGCCTCCGCCGCCTCGGGCCCGCCCTCGATGCCTTCGACGATCACGTTCACCCCCCGCAGGCCGGGATGCTCCTCGAAGGTCCCTTTGCCTCGACCTCCGGCGTGGATCTGTGCCTTGAGGACCACCACCGGGTTGCCCGATTCCTCGATCAGTGGACGCACCGCCGCGGCCGCATCGTCGGCCGTGGTGGCCATCCGGCCCAAAGGCACCGGGATCGCCCTCGCCGCCATGAGCTCCTTGGCCTGATACTCGTGAATCTTCAACTGGTTCCCTTCTTTCGGCGCACAGGCACTAAACCCTGGTCGGGATGTTGGCCTCGGCCCAGGCGGTGATCTCGTCGAGGGGGGCGCCGGGGGTGAAGATGGTGGCGAGGCCGGCGTCGAGAAGACCCGGGAAATCGGCGTCGGGGATGACACCACCACCGAACACCATCACGTCGGTGGCGTCGCGGGCGGCCAGTTCCTCCACCACCTGGGGGAACAACGTCTTGTGCGCGCCGGAGAGGGAGGAGAGACCGACCGCGTCCACATCCTCCTGGATTGCCGTCTCCGCGATCTGCGCCGGTGTCTGGTGAAGACCGGAGTAGATCACCTCGAAACCTGCATCCCGCAGGGCACGGGCGATCACCTTTGCGCCCCGATCGTGGCCGTCGAGGCCGGGTTTGGCGATGAGGATGCGTCTCGGCATGCCGACCGGGAAGGCTAGTGGGGATCAGCCATGCTCTATCCGGTGCCAGGAAGCCCAGTCCTCGAGGTGGGCCAGCTTGAACTCGGCGCAACTCGGTCGCTGGTAGTTGGGCTCCTCGAGGCAGGCGACCTGGTAATCCGTGGGAAAGAGGAGTGCTGCGAATTGCCTGAAGCTGTCCGTGAGCAATTCGTCCTCCAAATATGGGCCGCCGACAAAGAGCAGATGCCCGTCCGAGATCCCGTATTGCTGGGTGACAACAGCTGGCTCTTTGCCCACTGCCTGGTTGAGGGTGTTCGCATAGGACACATCGCATCGCATCGTGGCCGGTGAGAGCAACTCACATCCGAGCAGCTCCACTTCTGCTCCGAGCATGGCTTGGTACTCCACCTCGCTGCGACCTCGCTCCTCGGATGGGCCGGTTCTGATCTGCTCCGGAGCCCTCAAGCTGCCGGCGGTCTCGAAATCACCGCCGAACCATGCATCGAGGTGCGCCTCGATGAGACGTCGCTCGCCGGGATGGGAGAGGCTGATGCCACCGAGCTCCCCTATGGCAAGAGCGGCCGCGGCGAGCACGCCCACAATGGTTGCGAAGACCCAGTGCCGGGGCCGGGGCGAGCCAGGGGCCGGCATCGAGTCGGAGACTGTCCCCTCTTCAGGCATCACCAGGACCGGGCTCATCACCGTGAGGTTATCGGAGCGCATCTCCAAGACTCCCCTACCCTTTGGGCATGAGCCGATCCAATCTCCACGGGCTGGCCGCAGCCGGTGTCTCCATCTGGTCAGACCAGATCTCCAAGGCAATGCTCGATTCGGGCGAACTGGCGCGGAGGATCGAAGAAGACGCCGTGACCGGAGTCACCTCCAACCCGACGATCTTCGCCGGCGCCATCGTCGGTTCCACCGAGTACGAAGACCAGCTTCGCGATCTCAAGTCGGCCGGCGTGCCGTCGGAGGAGATCGTCAAGACCCTCATGGCCTCCGACCTGCAAAGAGCGTGCGACGAACTGATCGGCGTCTTCGAGGAAACCGGCGGTAGGGACGGATTCGTGTCGGTGGAGGTGTCACCGACCCTTGCCGGCGATGCGGATGCCAGCGTCACCGAGGCGAGGGATTGGATCAAGCAGATCGACCGGCCCAACCTGCTGGTCAAGATCCCGGCAACACCCGAGGGCATTCCCGCTATCCGTCGTCTCATCGCCGAGGGCATCTCGGTGAATGTCACCCTGATCTTCTCCCTGGAGCGCTACAAGCAGGTGATGGATGCCTATCTCGGGGGCATGGAGGAGCTGCGTGCCTCGGGTGGGGATCTGAGCAAAGTGGCGTCGGTCGCCTCCTTCTTCGTCTCCCGCTTCGACACCGAGGTGGACCGCAGGCTCGAGGAGATCGACACCCCTGAGGCCCTCTCGTTGCAGGGTGTCACCGCCAACGCCAATGCCAGGGTCGCCTACGGTCTCTTCCTCGAGCAGGTCGGAGCCGACCGATACGCCGCACTGGCCGAGCATGGCGCCAGGGTGCAGAGACCGCTCTGGGCCTCGACGTCCACCAAGAACCCCGACTATCCCGACCTGCTCTACGTGGAGAACCTGGTCGCCCCCGACACGATCAACACCATGCCCCTCGCCACGATCGACGCCTACCAGGATCACGGCAACCCGTCGCCCGCGCCCTTCACCGAGTTCGACATCGAACAGGCAAAGCTCGACCTGGCCCGACTGGCGGACCACGGGATCGACTACCAGGACGTGGTCCAGGTGCTCGAGGACGAGGGTGTGGACAAGTTCACCAAGAGCTGGCAGGAGCTGCTCGACGACGTGGAAAAGGCCTAATAGGCGGCCCGGGCGAAAGCTCCCGCATTTTCTCGCAGAA
>Ga0299913_10000060_pt1 | contig 46645 bp, 56 predicted proteins | sample RVTome_9_FD_201360 | JGI IMG/M metagenome (GOLD analysis project Ga0299913, IMG submission 201360) | Soil microbial communities from uranium-contaminated site in the Upper Colorado River Basin, Wyoming, United States - RVT155D38 (version 2) ... | reverse complement strand
TGCCGTTGAGTCGGTCCGGATCGGGACGTCGCTGGCGGACTCCTAGGAGGATCCGGATGCCTCGACTTCAGTACAAGACCTTTGCGACGCCAGACGAAGTCCGCACCTTTCCCAATGGCCGTGCCGACGTTGTCAAACTCGACGAGTCGGTGGTCGGTCATGCCGTGTACGAGCCTGGTTGGCGCTGGTCGACCGCCATGCCGGCAATCGCAGGGACCGTCCGCTGTCAACTCCACCACCTGGGGTACTCCATCTCAGGCACGATGCACGTCGAAAGCGACGACGGCCAGGCGATCGACATTCCTCCGGCGTCGGTGTACGAGATCCCTCCCGGTCACGACGCCTGGGTCGTAGGCGACGATCCATGGGTGACCGTTGAGTGGACGAGCGCCCGCGTCTTTGGGCTCGTTCCCGAGGGAGCCGGCGAAGGAGTCCTTGTCACCGTCTTGTTCACGGACATCGTCGACTCGACGGCGACTTTGCAGAGGATTGGCGATACGGCCTGGCGCGACCTTTTGGCGATCCACAACACTCGTCTCCGAGACCAGCTCAACGTTTTCCGGGGGCGTGAGGTGAAGACCACCGGTGACGGTTTCCTCGCCGTCTTCGATAGCCCCGCTCGGGCGGTGCGTTGTGGCGCCGCAATGGCCCTCTCCGCACGCCAGATGGACCTCCCGATCCGGGTGGGGGTACACACGGGTGAAGTCGAGCTCGTTGGTAGTGATGCCCGTGGGTTTGCCGTCCATGCCGCAGCGCGGATCATGGCCCTTGGCGGTCCAGACGAAGTCCTCGTGTCCGCAACGACCTTCGACCTGCTCGAGGGTTCGGGATTGAAGCTTGAGGAAGCAGGCACACACGAGATGAAAGGCCTGCCGGGGGCGCGGAACGTGTTCCGACTCGTCCTAGAGGCCACTTAGGTAAGGGACGACACGCGGATCTCTGGTCCACATGCTTGGCCCTTTCGAGGTCCCTTTCGAGGCCCCTGTCGAACTCCCCGAAAATGTGTCGAGGCTCGTTCTCCATCCCACATCCGTACCACAGGAGGATCAGAAACAACCGGGATCAACCCGAAACGATCGGGGCCAGAAACGCCTGCTACGGTTGGCTATCGGCCGGTTTTCCCTGGTCAGCGGGCACCCCAGAAATGGGTGGTGCTAGGACTCATAACCCGAAGGTCGCGGGTTCAAATCCCGCCCCCGCTACGAAAAGCCCTGGTCAGCGACCTGCTGACTGGGGCTTCTACCGTTCCGGGCCTATCTTCTCCCAGGTTTCTACCGTCTTCTTCACCGTCTCTACCAGGGCTTTCACCGCACCTGTGACCTTCGGGTTTCTTTGGATTAGCCGGGACCGCGCCTGCGAATGTGCGGTCAAGGTGGTCGCAGGCTCTGGCAGCTCGGGGATAGGCCGAGCGCTTTATAGGGCGAACCTTCGATGAGCTCCGTTTACTCGGTGGCGGCCGAACTCCGAGATCAGAGCAACACGAAAGCGGCTCGGCCGAAGGCTCCTCGGCTTCGCAATGTGACTTGAGCCTCTACTTGTCCGCGGCGCGGTTGAGTACATGTGAGGGGAAGGGTTTATTTCTATGCAAGTTGAGACCAAGAAGCACCCATCTCTACCTCCTCGGTGGTTCATCCGTTCCTTCTGGCGCGGCCATCGGACCCTGCTTCGGTTGAGCGGTGGTCATGTCGGGTTGTGGCGTCCGAAGCCGAACAAGTGGGGGGCGATGCGCCTCACCACCATCGGACGTCGCACTGGCCGAGAGCGCAGCGTGGTCGTCGGCTACTTCGAGGACGGCCCCAATCTGGTCACGATGGCGATGAACGGTTGGGGCGAAGGCGAGCCGGCATGGTGGCTCAACCTGCAAGCTCATCCCGACGTCGAGGTCGAACTGGTCGACGGGCGCCGTCTCGTCACCGGGCGCCCGGCGCGGGGCTTGGAGCGGGAACGTCTTTGGGCGCGGTGGGGAGAGATCGACGAGAACCTCGACGGATATGCGGCGCTTCGATCCACGGAGACCGCCGTCGTCGTCTTGGAACCACGGTCCGAGGCCAATGACGAACCGGTCGCACTGTGAGAAGACGAAACCTGCACCAGCATCCCGACGTGCGGTACGCCGCAGCCGAGGGTGGCGCAGCGAGTAGAGGAGAGAAGAATGGATAGAAGAGTGGATTCGGATAGAAAGACCGCGATAGTCGCAGGAGCACTATTCATAGTTGCGACCGTGGCATCCATCCTCGGTTCGGTTGCTCTCGGCTCGGTACTGGACGGATCGGGCTATCTGATCAACGTTGCCGCTAGTGAAAGCCAAGTGATAGGGGCTGTGCTGCTGTTTTTGATTGCCGCCTCAGCCGCCTTTGCGACCGCGTTCGTATTGTTTCCGATACTGAGGAGACATTCCGAAGGACTAGCCGCCGGATACGTCGGATTCAGAGGCTTCGAGAACGTGTTCTATGTCGCGGGCGTCATCGGTCTTCTGATCATGTTGACCGTGAGCCAGAACAGCGTGGCCGGCGGATCTCCGGACCCGGTCTTGGGCGTCGCGCTGCTGGCGTTGCATGACTGGTCGGTCGCGATCGGAACACTGATTTTCGCTGGTTTGGGGAGCATGACTCTCAACTCCGTTCTATACCAGTCGGGCCTCGTCCCCCGATGGTTGTCTCTCTGGGGGATCATCGGAGCGGTCTTGTTGGTCTCCTACGGGTTGTTCGGACTCTTTGGGGTGGATACCGGTCTGGGCTCCCCCTTCATGCTCCTGGCCATGCCGATTGCGCTGCAAGAGATGGTGTTCGCGGGCTGGCTTATCGCGAAGGGATTCAACCGACCTGCTGTTCAACTCGACAAATCACCGGCACAACGCGTTGAAGTGATGAGTTGACGCCCACCAGCCGAATAGACGAAGGAGGAGGCGCGAGCCGGTTCCCGGCTCACCGACGAGTCCCGACAACGGCCCGGGCCGGAAGGCAGCATCCTTCAACGTTCGGAAACCCCTCACACGAACTCGGTCAACAACTCGGTGGTGGGTTCAGCCTCTGTTTCGGCACCCCCGTTCATAGCCAGCCATTCCTACGTCCCGTCCGCAACGCCCACGCTCCGATAGGTAGGGGAAGCCAGAAGGTGACCAGCCGGAAGGTGAGAGCGGCGGCGACCGCCGACCCGGCTTCGACGCCGAGTCGGGTGAGCGCGGCGACCAGGGCAGCTTCCATCGCTCGGGGGGTGCGCGTTGTTCTGCTGGGTTGGATGGTCGTGACGGTCGCCGAGAGTCGGGAGATACTGGGGGGTAGGCGGTGAGCTCGGCGGCGGCACGCCGGTAGAAGTCTGAAGGGGTGGTGCCGTCATGGCCTAGCAGACCTCCGATGCCCGTGGACGGGGCGTTGGATGGTTCACCGGCGTCTATCAAAAGGACGTGGGCGCGGGCCCGACCCAGGACCGGAGCGGCGGATGAGCCCGCCGCGCCGCCGCCCACAATCACAACCTCTGGAAACGTGTTCATGTCTGACCAGGAGGGAGTATCTCGTGACAAGGTGGCGAGGATATTGCGCCTTTGCTGCGCGGCGGTCGACCGATGAGTGACTGGCCAGCATCCTGAAGCTGTGGGCATTCAAATTGACGTGGCAAGGATGGCGGTCAGCTGGGCTGTTCATTACGGTCGTTCCAGGGCTGGCTGAGCCCTGAAAGTTGATCCAAACGCGTTAGGAGCTTTTCGAGCAATGCCTCGCAGTTCTTCACCTCGGTGGGACTGAAGTCACTAAGCATGGATTGGTAGACCGAGAGGCTCGTGGTGAAGGCTTCGTCGATCAGGGCGCGGCCGGAGTCGGTGATGCCTAATCTGATCGCCCGCCGATCCTCGGGATCTGGGCTTCGTTGGATGAGTCCCTGCCGCTCGAGCCGATCGAGTTTGCCCGTCATCCCTGATTGTGAAGTCAGGAGCCGCTGGGCGACCTGGAGAGGGGTGAGGAGGGCTGGCTCCTCCCGTCGCAAAAGGGCGAGAACCTCGTAGTCGCCCCGTCGGCGTAGTCCGGAGGCGACGGCGGTCTTTTCCAACAGCTCCTCGGCTAGTCGCCCGCTCCAAATCAGACCGTGGACGACTCCAAGACTAAAAAGGTCGTCATCCGGCCTGAGGCGCATCCAGCCGTCGACGGTCTCTCGGGAGAATTCCAGTCGGCTCATAATCCAAATCCGGATACTAGCTTTGGCTTAGTACCGTTCGCATGCATATAGTACGTTAACGAAAGATAGATCGCCAGGGTGGCCCCTCTCGGTCTCGAACCGACCAGGGAGGACGAACACCATGGCGACCACAGTCACACCGCCCACAGCCTCAGCCCCTAAACGAGCTCCGGTGGACTCCTTGAGGAAGACCGCTTTCTGGGCGGGCGTGCTCTACCTGATCACCTTTGTCTCGATCCCGACTCCCCTCGTCCTTTATGGTCCGGTGAAAGAGGCGGGCTACATCGCTGGTGCTGGCCCGGACACCGGCGTGCTCATCGGCGGCGTCCTGGAACTGATCGTGGGTCTCGCCGGCATCGGCACCGCCGTAGTCCTGTACAAGGTGTTGAAGCGGCAGAACCAAGCAGCCGCGCTCGGCCTCGTCGGCTCTCGAGTCCTCGAAGGCACCCTCCTCTTCGCCGGAGTCGCCAGCATCCTTACTGTCGTAGCCCTGCGGCAGGCCGGAGTCGGAGCAGACGGGTTGATCATCGGTCAGGCGTTAGTCGGGCTCTATGACAAGACGTTCCTCGTCTCAGGAAGCCTCATCCCCGCCGTGAACGCCCTGTTGCTCGGTTCGCTGCTGTACAAGTCACGCCTAGTGTCACGAGTCCTTCCTGTGCTCGGTCTCGTCGGAGCGCCTCTACTCCTCGTCGGCACCATCGGCACGATGTTCGGCGCCTGGGAACCCCTGTCCACGCCGACCCTGATCCTCGCACTTCCCATCGCGACCTGGGAGTTTTCGCTCGGCGTCTACTTGATCGTAAAGGGGTTCCGGCCTGCGGGCTTGGTCAGACTCGACTTGGCCCCGGCAGTGGCCGGCGCCTAAGTACGTAGCCGTATAGCTCCTGTCGCCCCCAAGTTTGCGGCGACAGGAGCTCCCCGTACCCGTCGTGGTCGGCTGACATGCCGAAGGTGACCTTCCCCACCGTCCTGATCACCCTCCAAGCCCGTATTCACCCCATCAACTCACGACCGAAGGACACATCGACTTGGTTACACAATCCCAGTCCTACCCCGCCCGCCTGAGCATCGACTATCCCGAGAAACTGGACCGGGTATCGACCTTCTTCCGGCTCATCTTTGTGATCCCGATTCTCGTCATCCTCACCCTGCTCACCGCGACCGCCAGCGACACCGTCACCGTGATCACCGACAGCGGCGAGGTGGTGTCCCGAATCACCACGACGGGTTTGGGGATCACTGGCGGGCTGTTCGTGGCGACGATGCTAATGATCGTCTTCAGGCAGCGATACCCGCGCTGGTGGTTCGATTTTGCCCTCGCCCTCAACCGGTTCTCAAACCGGGTCGGTGCATATATGGGACTTCTCACCGACCGGTACCCATCGACCGAGGACGAGCAATCGGTCCATCTCGATCTCGAATACCCGGATGTGGAACAGGATCTGAGCCGCTGGATGCCGTTGGTGAAATGGCTGCTGGCCATCCCCCACTACATCGTCCTCGCCGTGCTCGTGGTGGGAGCGGTAATCGCCATCCTCATCGCCTGGTTCGCCATCCTCTTCACCGGTCGTTACCCACGGGCACTCTTCGACTATGTGGTCGGCGTGGGGAGATGGGCCCTGCGAGTGCAGGCCTACGCCACTCTCCTGATCACCGACCGATACCCACCGTTCAGCCTGCAATGAATCAAGTAAGAAACGAGACGTCATGACCGTGGACCCAATCCTCAACCCGGCAACTGACCGACCCGTGGAAGGCCCCGCGTCGATCTCCTCCATGCCGAAGAGCGGCAAGATGCGAGCCATCGTCCAGGACGCATACGGCTCGAGCGACGTTCTGCGTTCTGCAGAAATCGACCGGCCCGAGATCGCGGCGAGCGAAGTGCTGGTCAAGGTGGCCGCGGCCGGGATGGATCGGGGCACCTGGCATTCAATGGCTGGCAAGCCGTATTTGATGCGCGTCATGGGGTTCGGGTTTCGTCGGCCAAAGAATCGCGTTCCCGGATTGGATGTGGCGGGCACGGTTGTGTCAGTTGGATTAGAGGTAACCCGATTCAAGCCAGGTGACGAGGTGTTCGGCATCAGCCGCGGCTCCTTCGCTGAGTACGCGGCCGTGCTTGAGGACAAGCTCGCTCACAAGCCGGCCAACCTCACCTTCGAGCAGGCGGCTGTTGTCCCCATCTCCGGAGGGACAGCCCTCCAGGCACTCCGCGACTCCGGGCGCGTACAGACCAGACAGAAGGTCCTGATCATTGGTGCTTCGGGCGGGGTTGGCACCTACGCCGTACAACTCGCCAAAGCCATGGGGGCAGAGGTCACAGGGGTGAGTAGCACTGCAAAGGTCGATCTCGTTCGTTCCATCGGCGCCGAGCACGTCATCGACTACACCAGAGACGAGTACCTCGACGGTGCCAAGCGCTACGACCTGGTCCTCGACATCGGCGGAAACAACAGCCTGTCCCGACTCCGACGAGCGCTGACTCCGAACGGCACATTGGTCATCGTGGGCGGCGAAGAGAAAGGCAACGTCACCGGGGGCTTCGGCCGACAGATCCGCGCTCTCGTCCTTTCCCTCTTCGTGGGTCAACGACTGACCATGCTCGCCTCGAAGGAGCGATACACCGACCTGGAGACTCTGCGCCCATTCCTCGAAAGCGGCCAGGTCACCCCTGTAATCGACAGGACCTACACCTTGACCGATGTTCCCGAAGCCATGGGTCATCTCGAGGCCGGACGAGCCCGCGGAAAGATCGCCATCACCGTCTAACCCCCTCAATGGGAGCTCGACTACCACAACGAAAGTGGACGAAATGACTTCGATCCGAACAACCGGTTTGACCAAGGACTTCGGCGCCCTCAGAGCCGTGGACAACATCAACATGGACCTCCCCCAAGGCCGGGTGGCTGGTTTCGTCGGCCCCAACGGGTCACCCGGTCCTCGGCGATCGCCATCTCGGTCGGTGCTGCCTGGTTCATCCTCGGTGAGGTGCTCCTCGGCACATTCTGGGACAGCCTCGCCGAGTGGGGCCCGGCTGCGGTCACCAACGCCCTCGCAGTCGGAGGCGCTGGTGGGGCAGGCACGATGGGAGGAGCTGCACCGGTCATCGTCTACGGCACCGCAGCTCTTCTCGCCATCGGATACGGCGTTCTCAGCCTTGCGATTTCTGCAACGGTCCTGGCGAGAAGGGATGTGACGAGCTGATGGTCACACCCTCGATGACTGGCAAGACCGTCTTGATCACCGGTGGGACCGGCGGGATCGGCAGGGCTGCAGCGATCGGCCTCGCCTCGATGGGCGCTCGGGTGGGCATCACGGGCCGAGATCGGACACGGGCCGAGAAAGCCGCCGCCAGCATCGCCGTCGAATCGGGGAATCCCGCCGTCGATGTGTTCGTCGCTGACATGTCATCGCAGGCCGAGGTCCGGCGATTGGCCGACGAGGTCCTCGCCGTTTACCCGCAGTTGGATGTTCTGGTCAACAACGTGGGGGGCTTCTGGGCTCACCGTCACCAGACCGCCGACGGACTGGAGCACACGTTCGCCTTGAATCATCTGGCACCGTTTCTGCTCACCAACCTCGTGTTGGACCGGCTCATCACCAGCGCCCCGGCTCGCGTCGTCACAGTGTCGTCCGGGGCTCACACCATGGGGAGGATCGACTTCGACGATCTGATGGGCGAGCAGGACTATTCGGGACAACGCGCTTATAACCAGTCGAAGCTGGCCAACGTGATGTTCACATACGAGCTAGCCAGACGCCTCGAGGGGACCGGTGTCACCGCCACCGCGCTCCACCCAGGGATGACCAACACCTCCTTTAGCACCGAGGACCCCCACCGAAAGATGGCGCCCATCGTCTTCGTTGTTCGACCTTTCATGAAGAGCCCCAAGAAGGGCGCCGATACCGCCATCTACCTGGCCAGTTCCCCAGAAGTGGAGGGTGTCACCGGCCGGTACTTCGTCAACCACAAGATCAGAGAGTCCGAACAATCCTCTTACGACACCGCAACGACCGCCCAACTGTGGCGGATCTCTGCCGACCTCGTCGGAATACCAATCGACCCGGCGCCGACCCGAAGAACGAAGGCCACACCAGGGGAACACATCGCCTCCTCAAAAGGAATGGACTCGTAATGGCAACCACCCGAACCACCGCAATCGACACCGAAGTCCCAACCAGGTGGAACCAGAGAATTGCAGTCACCGTAGGGGTCCTGTTCTTCTTCCAGCTGATCACATTTCTGATAGGCAGTTCGTTGATACAGACCTATCTGGATGGAGACGCCGGCAGGGCAACGCTCACCGTGGGCGTACTCCTTGAAATGTTGGCCGGCTTGGCGGTCGTAGCAATCGGGTTCCTGATGTACCGGGTGTTGAAGGTTGTGGACAGGCAGCTGGCGTTGGGATACCCGATCATGAGGGTCATTGAGTTTGCAGTCTCTGCGGTCTTCGCCGCGTATCTGCTCAGCCAACTCCAGGAGTTCCCCAACCACCTGCTGTGGGTGTACATCCCCACCGGGATCGGTGGTTTGATCTTGAACTACTTGTTTTTCACGTCACGAATGGTTCCCCGCCCCATTGCCATTCTCGGCCTGATTGGATACACGCTGCTCTTGCTTGTCGTACCGCTCGACCTCGTCGGCGCCGTCGAGGAGGGCAGTGGTACCGGACTCGCATTGCTCGTCCCGGGCGGACTGTACGAGTTCGTCATTCTGCCGATTTGGCTCATCGCAAAGGGGTTCCGACCACCGGTCGTGACGGCTGCCTGAATCTGGTCTAGTTCCAGTGTGGGCGTTCATCTCTGAGAGCCCTTTCGATCACCCTTTCGAGGGGTCGGGATGGCGATACCGAGGCTAACGGTCATCCCACATCCGTACCACAGGACGACCAGAAACGACCGGGAACAACCCGAAACGATGGAGGCAGAATCGCCTGCTACGGTTGGGTTTCGGCCGGTTTTCCCTGGTCAGCGGATACCCCAGAAATGGTGGTGCTAGCTCATAACCCGAAGGTCGCGGGTTCAAATCCCGCCCCCGCTACCGAAAGCCCCGGTCAGCGCACCGCTAACCGGGGCTTCTACCGTGTTAGGCGGGTCTTCTACCGGATCTTCTACCGGCGATGCTGTCTGGTTTCTCGTTGAGGAGCTTCTCGATGGTGCGGGCGGCTTCGGCTTGCATGCCGGGGAGCACGTGTTGGTAGGTGTCGATGGTGAACGCCGGGTTCCCATGGCCCAGCCGTTCTGATACCACCTTGACGGGGACTCCGGCTTTGATGAGCAGAGTCCCGTGGGTATGGCGGACGTCATGGAGACGGACGCGTGGTACTCCTGCCCGGTTGGCGATTCGTTCGAACGTCTGGGAGATCGAATGCGGGTGGACGGGCTTGCCGTCGCTGTTGGTGAACACCCAACCGTCGGACTCGACTCCCGCCGCTTCCTGCTCTGCTCGCTGCCAATCTCGCCAGGCCTTCATCACTTTTATGGTGGTCGGATCGAGGTCGATGGCTCGTCTCGAGTTTGAGGTCTTGCCCCGTGACTCGCGGAGCTCGTAGCCAACGGCGACCAGGCCACGGTTGACCGAGACACGTGACGTCTTGAAGTCCACATCGTCCCAGCGGAGACCGAGTAGCTCGCTTCTCCGCATACCGGTGGCGGCGAGCATCCAGAATGCCGGGAACAGCCGATGGCCTGCCGCAGCCTGCAGAAACGCCTGCAGCTGTTGGGCATTCCACGCCTGCGGCTCCACCTTCGGTATCGATCGCAGCTTCGGGGAGTGGGCTACCAACGCTACGTTCCGGTTGACCAGCCTGCGGGTTACGGCATCGTTGAGGGCACCTCGGATGATGAGATGCACCTCGAACACCGTCTTCGGCGCCAGTGGCCGGCTTCCGTCGGTGGGGTGCAGCATCCGGTCGTAGAGCGCCTCGAGATGGTGGGCACGGAGCCGTCGGATCCGTAGTTGGCCGATGGCGGGGAGGATGTGCCGTTCGATCTTCGGCGGTAGCCGTCCCAGGTCGATTCGGCCAGGTTGATCTTCTTACCGGGCAGCCAGGTGTTGGTCAGGTAGACGCCGAGGGTGAGTGACCGCACCTTGTCGTTGCGTCCGTTCAACTCGGCCGCCAGCCGGGCTGCCAGCTTCTCCGCTTCCTCCCGGGTGGTGCCAGCGGGATGCCAGCTTCGCTTGTCTCGACCCGTGACCGGGTCCAGACCTTCGTACACGACCGCATACCAGCGGTCACCCTTGCGGGCTACGTAACCTCTCATGAGGTTCTCCTTTCCGGGTTCCCGACGGTCGGAAACCCGGTAGAAGGATCGGTAGAAAGCCCGTCAGATGAGGCGAGGCACAGACATGGCGCAGTGCCTCCTCCGCGAATGCCCTCGTCAGGGTGCCTTTCGGCGAGTTTCCTCGCGGCCGCGATCCCGGTAGAAGCTCCCGAACAGCTCCCTAGTTTGTCGGGTCGTCCCTCCGACGAGGCGCTCGTCCTCGCGATCTGGGACGTTTGGCACTGGCGGTTGACTCCCATCGAAACGGAAGATCGACTCGTCGCGTAAGGAATCGTTGTGATCTCACCGCTGAACCGGCCGAGGACCGTGGTTTTGGGTGCCGCCGTCGTTGTGGGCCTGCTGATGTTGGAGCTGTTCGGGGGATGGGCCTACGCCTTGGTAGTCACGGCCGGCATGCTCGTCGTAGGCTGGGTGTTGCGCCTGGCTGGTGCGATATCCCGGCTGTTCTGGTGGCGTCCCGACCGCAGGGACTTGATCGCCATCCTTGTGCTGTACCTGGGCGTGGTTGGGGCGATCCGTCTGGCGTTTGTTGGGTTCACCACCAGATCGATGGTCGGCCTGTTTCTCAGCTACGCGGTGGCGGGGTTGCTCCTTCTGGGGGTGGCAGGCCCAGTGGCATACAACGGATGGATCCGGTCGCGCCCGCTCCGATCACTTGGAGTGGGGCTTCATGAATGGCGACCGACCATCCTCCTCGCCCTGGTGTTCGCCGCCGTCCAGTTCTCACTCACTCTGTGGGGCTACGACCTGCCGCAGCCGGTGGATTGGATCCCGCTGCTTCTCATGTCCCTCACGGTGGGTGTATTCGAGTCGGTGTTCTTCCGAGGATTCGTCCAGAACCGACTCGAGGACTCGTTTGGGCCTGTGGTCGGCATCGGAGCGGCGGCGGCTCTCTACGGGCTGTACCACATCGGGTATGGAATGGGAGTCGATGAGATCTTCTTCCTCACAGGGCTGGGTGTGGTCTATGCGGTGGCCTTCTCCACCACGCGAAACGTGCTCGTGTTGTGGCCACTGCTGACCCCTCTGGGCAGCTTCTTCAACAACCTCGAAGCAGGGGATATCGAGTTGCCCTGGGCGTCGATGATCGGCTTCGGGCAGGTGCTCCTGGCCTTGGCCGCGGTGTTGTGGCTGGCCCAACGCCATGTGACGCGGAGCCCACATCGAGCCGGCGAGGAGCCAGCCGTTGAATCTATTGGGGAACCACTAACCAGCGGTCGGGGTGACCGCGTCCCGATCCGGGCCAAAACAAGGAGGTACTGAGATGCAACAGGATGTTCGTACAGCCGAGCTGACCGATTCTGACCTGAGGGCCCAGGCGGTGGAGAGGCTCAACAAGAAGGGTGAGTTCAATGCCCACCTGGTCTCCTACACAATCATCAACCTGGTCGTGTGGGCGGTCTGGGGTGTGATCTTCGCCACTACGGGTGTGTGGTTTCCCTGGCCGGCATTCGTCACCTTCGGTTGGGGGATCGGCGTGGCCTTCCACGCCTGGGACGTCTACTGGCGCCACCCCATCACCGAAGAGGAGATCGTTCGGGAGGAGGCTCGCCTGCAACGGAGCTGACCTGGTGGCCGAGCCGGCCCCGCGTCACAGCGACCATCACAAAGGCGACGACGACGGCGAGACCTACCGCCGTCCACAGCGGAATCAAAGAGCCCGCCTGCTCAGGCAAAACCGGAAGCAGGCCGACGCTGGTATTGGCGGCGGCGTGAATGATGACCACAGCGGGCAGGCTTTTGGTCTTGTTCCATAACCAGCCGTAGATCACCGAGGTAGCCACGATCTGAACCCAGAATGCGGCCGGCGGGAGTTGCTTTTGCAGGGTCCCTTCGATGACGAAGAGGGGTAGGTGCCAGACAGCCCAGATCAACCCCAAGAGGAGGACGGCGGTGGTGGGCCGGAGTCGCCGCTCCAGGCGGGATAGGGCGAACCCTCTCCAGCCGAGCTCCTCGCCGAGCGGACCTCCCAACACCAAAACGTATAGGAACACGGGAATGACCAGGTAGAGCCGTCTCGGGTCCTGCCATACGCCGGCCGGGGCTCCGCTCACGCGGGCCAGACCGATGGCGGCGAGGATCAGCACCGCCGGTCCGAAGACGACGAGAAGCCAGAGGAGAGGCGGGAAACGCCATCGCCATTGGGAGCGGATCTCGGCACGGAGGCCGACCCTTCCCGATCGGACCACGACCATCACGATGGCCGCGGTGGCTGGCCCGAACGTCCCAACAATCAGAAGGATCGTCTTGATCCACTCCGGTGGGGTCCACCACCACAGTGGCAGCCAGGCCGTCCAGCTGACCGCGAATGCGAGCAGGAGGAAGCCGACCAGCTCGGCGGAGGAGGATGGCCTATCCGGGTATCTGCCCATGGGGCTCGGGATGTCGAAACTGCAGTCCGAGACGGTCGGCGAAGACGATTGCGGCCAGTACCAGCAGGTTGGGGATTGTGCCGGTCGCCGCGTCATCCCACCAGATCACAATTACTACCTGGGAGATGATGACACCGATCACTGCGAGCATCCGCCACCACCAACGTCGAACCGTTACTCCCACACCGGCCGCAACGAAGAGAACCGTGAGGATCAGCCAGACGCCGGCCACGATGTCCGTCGCCGAGGAGCCGAGTGAGATGCTGGGCTGACCGTCCAGCTCGGCGATGTCGGCGACCCCCCAGATCTCGATCGGTCCCAGGAGGTGGATGAGACCGTGGCCGACGAGAAGAAGCACCACAGCCCACCGGGCCAGCCCACCATGCCCGCGGTCAGGTTGTGTCATCCGGTGCCGCCTGCCTCTGCAAAGAGGGTGTCGGCGATGTCACCCGCCCAGGATTCGATCTGGTCCCAGTCCCGGAAGTCCCCTTCCGGGGCGCGCAGGGTGGTGACGATGGCCCGTTCTCCGAAGGTCAGCTTGGATTTGTCGATCTTCCCAGCGAAGACCTGATGGCCCCGGACTCCCAGACTCCCAACGATCCCAGCCACGTCCACCAGGTCTTCCTCCGGTTTGGGCGGGTCTCCGATCGGACCGCTGGAGAAGAGCCACACCGCTGGCCGTCGATCGGCGAGTTCTCTCGCCTGTTTCATCCAACGACCGGCGTAGACGGCGCTGCCCAGGATCACTGCGTCGTAACCCTCCAGTGCATCAGCGCGTTCGGCCGAGCTGTTTATCACGTCGAGGCCTCGTTCTCTGGGCACGTCCCCGACCCGGTCGGCGATTTCAGCCGTTGCGCCATGTTTGAAGCGATTGCGACCAACACTCTCATCGGAGGTCATTCCTCCCCGCGTCTCTGCTTCTTCCTAGCAGGTGACTCCTCGGATCGGGCCCTTCAATGGTCAGGTCGCCATTCCATCCATGCGGTGGCGGACGCTGACCTCGAACCGGGCCGCGGTCTCGGTTGGGTCGCCGGCAGGAAGGCTATCGGCGAGGAGGACATCGACGAGGGCCGGGGTGAGACTGGGCACGATCCGGGCGAGGAGCCGGGCCATGGTGGGGGAGAGGTGGCGGATCCTCACTTCGTCCGGGTTGATTTGCTGGACGAATTGGTCGATGGTGACGATGTCGGGTCCGCCCACCTCGAAGGTGCCGACCGGTGCCTCTGGATCCAGGGCGGCGGCGACCAGTATCTCGGTGAGGTAGTCGACATGGAGCGGAGCCAGTTTCTGAGTTCCGTCGCCAAGTACGGAGACCGTCTTGCCTTGGTAGCTGGCGAAGCTGGGTCCGATGTCGTCGGGGTCGCCGTAGATGAAGGTGGCGCGGAGGATCACCGCGGGGATGCCGGTCCGGCGGATGAGTTCTTCTGCTTCGCCTTTGGTGCGGAGGTAGGCGTTGGCCGAGTCGGGGTCGGCGCCCGCGTAGGAGAGGAGGACCACCCTCTGCACCGCCGAGTCGGAGAGCGTCTCAGTGAGGCGACGGACCGTACCGACGTTGGCGACTTCGTACGTGTTGGGTCGCCGGGGTTGGAGTGTGCCGGCGAGGTGGATCACCGCCTCGGCGTCGGCGACGCCGGTCCGCCAGTCGTCTTCTTGGCTCAGAGGCCGGACCGGGTTGGGGAACCCGGCGAGGCGATGCTGCAGGTGACGTCCGACATGGCCGTCCGCACCGGTGATGGCCAGCGTCCCGGTTCGCCAGGGCCGTGCGGTCATCGGTCGTCGCTCCCGACTCCGGCCGGACTGGTCGTCTCGAGGACATCCCTCATGATCTCGGCGAACCGTCCCGGCTGGTCGAAGTGGGCCCGGTGACCGCCACCTTCGATGATGAGCTTCTCCTTGATGGGGGCGTCGAGGAGGGCGAACCATTCTTCGGCGAGGACCGCTCGACCCCGGGCCTCGTGTTCCCCGAGCACCATGTAGTAGGGGATCTCGAGCTCAGGAATGTCATTGCGGAAGTCGACATTCTGGAGCTGGGGGTAGAGGGTGGCGTTGGTGTCGAGGAACCCTCGGAAGGCGTTGACCCGGTCCATGAAGGTGTACTCAGGAACGAAGAGGATGCCGGGCATCTCGTTGTCCAGGTTCATCTCCGGGTAGCGGTTCCAGTCGTGTTCGTGGGAGACGACCGGGTCATAGCGGATCAGGTCGGCATAGGGCGGGGGGCCGTTGCGCCGCAGAGTCTCCGCCAGCTCGGTGTCTCCGGTCTCCTCCGCCCAAACCAGGGCATCCTCCCAGAACATGATGTCGGTCTCCCGCTGGCTGACCATCTGCCCCACCCCGACGAAGGCGTAGTACAGCTCAGGCTGCTGCTGGGCGGCGAGGACCCCGAGGGTTGACCCCCAGGACTGGCCGACCAGGTAAATCTGGTCCTCGTCGAACCGATTCCGCAGGTAGTTGGTTACTTCGATGGTGTCGGAGACGAACTGTTCGAGGGTGAAGGTGTCGGTGGGATCGAGGGCCGCATAGGACTTGCCGGCTCCGCGCTGTTCCCAGACGACCACGGTGAAATCCTGCTCCAGGGTGACGTCTTGGCGGACGGCGCCGATGTCGGTGCCCCCGGGACCGCCGGTCAGGTAGAGGAGTACCGGGTTGTCGACGCCGCGGCCGCGGATCATCAGCACCTGGTCTTGGCCGCCGATGGGGACGGTGGCCAGTTCGGCGACACTCCCCTCCACCGGACCGTCGGCACCGAGTATGGGTGCGGTAGTGGCGGGACGGGCGATCAAGAACCCCACGACCACCAGAGCGGCTGTTGCGATTCCGGTGATGGTCCATCCCAGGCCGCCCATCGCTGCGGCGGTGGGATGTCCGAGACGGGAGGCCAACCAGACTCCAAAGACGGCGCTGAGAATCATCGGAGCGAGGACCAGGAGCCCGTGGAACACCCGGCCCAGCACTAGAGCGACCACTCCGAAGAAGCCGCTCAAGTCGATGGCGTCGACCGTGGGTCCAACACTGCCGATGCGGGACAGTTCGAAGACGAGGGCAAAGACGGCAGGCGATACCAGCAGACTCCAACGATTCCCCATCGCCAATCCGGCTCCGACCCCCACGGCCAGGGCCGCCACTACGGAGATCAACGCCTCAGCGGTGGTAACCGGACCTCGAGGAGTCAGCCAGGCAGAGAACAGGGCGAAGCCAGCGACCAATGCCACGGCGACAACCACTCCGAAGCGCCAATCCGCCCACAACTGCTCCCACATTCCTCTCTCCCGTGATCCTGTGCCCGTGTCGACCAGGAGACGATCCCGGCCGGTTTCCAAAGTTCTGATGTCCATGACAACTCCTGATCGGGAGAACGCGCGTTTGGGCCTCCAGGACCGAGGATGTACGAAGACCAGCGTGACCGACAGGGCCGAACGTCCCTCGATCGGGGGTCGTGTGCCCCAAGACCAGGCTATCCGGGTCATACGTCCCTGACCACGACCGGGTATTGGCTCTAGGTTGGCCCACATGAGGAACGATCAACTTGCCAGAAGCCGCATGAGGGATGTCGGCATTGCAGTGGCGCTCGTACTCCTCGCCTTGGTCCTCACCGCCTGTGTGCCGGGAGTCAACCCCGAGATCGGGACGGCTCCGGAGGGCGGCAACGTCGCCGGGTTCTGGCTGGGACTGTGGCACGGGATTATCGCCCCGGTCACCTTCGTCATCTCCCTCTTCACCGACAAGGTGAACCTCTACGAGGTACACAACAGCGGCAACTGGTACGACCCGGGCTTCGTCCTCGGCGGCGGGATTCTCTTTGGTGGTGGCTTCGGGGGAGCACGAAGCGGGCGTCGATGACTGTCCATTGGCGATGAGTCGGTCGGAGGTGCCCGGCGGAGTGCGCTGGATCGGATACCTGTTCTACGTGGCGGTGCTGGCCGCCGGCTACTACTACAACTTGACCTTCGTCCAGTTGGGGATCATCGACCTGGGTACCCGGTTGGTGGGATTGAGCTCTTCCCGCGTTTCGGCGGTGATGGCAGGCTTCGCCGTTGCTGCCCTGGTGGCGGCGGTGATGGCGGGTCGGGTGATCGACCGTCGGGGTTGGAGCCGGGATCTGCGGGTCAAGCTGCGAATCCTGTTCTTTGTGGTCGCCGTGCAGACTCTGCTCACCGTCACTGCCCCGCTGGTGGGGTCGGCCACCCAGCTGACAGTGTGGGTCCTGTTCTGTTCGGTGACGCTCGGGGTGGGAATGCCGGTCACCTTCAGTCTGATGGTCGATCTGATCCCGGTCCGCCATCGGGGTGCGGGGGCAGCGGTGGTGGCCGGGCTGGCGTTCGCCGCTGCGGCGGTGTATCCACTGGAGTGGCGGCTGGAGGAGTTCGCCCCGGTGATGACCGTCCTGATGGCTCCAGCCGTGTTGATACTGGGTGTCGTTGCCTACCGCCGCTTCCGGTTCGTCGACATGCTGGCCACCCAGCACGAACGGTTTGGGATTGGCCGGTTCGCTCCGGTGAGGACAGCCAGCTCGGCCTTCTGGCTGCCGGTGGCTCTCATGTTCTCGGTGTTCTTCATCGACAGTCTCGGATTCTTGCGGATCATCGACACCCCGGTCTACATCCACGCCTCCTGGCAGTCACCGGAAGTCGGGGTCAGGGGGTTCATCGCGGTGAGTCATGTGCTGGGCGCCGCCATGGCCGGAGTGCTGTACACCGTGTTCGGGCGACGGTGGCTTTTCGTTTGGATCCTGGGTCTATTCGCCTTCACCCATCTCCTCTACACCTTCCACCTCGCCACGGCCCTCTCAGGCGTCGACCCTCCGCTGCTGCTCCCGTTCTTCTATGTACTGGCGGTGAGCTTCTACACCACCTTGAACTTCGCTCTCTGGCCCGATCTGTCAACACCGAGAAACATCGGCCTCCATGCGGGGCTTGGGGTGGGGATCGCTGGGTGGCTTGCGTCGTTCCTCTCCACCTCACTGGCGCTCTACTCCAAAGGTGCGGGAATCTCGCTGTTGGAGCATCTCAGGTATGTCAACGCCCTGGCTCTCCTCCTGGCCGTGGCTTTCCCCCTTTTCCTCTACTTCCGGCGAATGCGGACCCTGGCCGGGCTCGGAAGGGCACCGTGAACCTGGCAGTCATCCCCCTTCTCATCGTCGCCCTGCTGTTGGTCTCGGGGAACCCCGAGGTCGAAATCGCACAGCTGATGATGACCGGAGTGCACCAGGTCGAAGACCACGACGGTGCTCTGATCGTTGGGGAAGCCGAGGTGAACATCCCGACCGGGGCGGAGGTCCCCGGTCCTATCTATGTGATCGGCGGTGAAATGACCGTGGCCGGTGTCGTGACCGGTGATGTGATCCAGCTTGCCGGGACCCTTACCGTGAAATCAGGCGCCACCATCGGTGACGAGTTACAGCACGTTGCGGGCACGCTGGTGGTCTCCGACGGCGCCGAAATCGGACGGCGCACCAGTCTCGACGTGACTGCAATTGTGGGTGACGACGCTGCCGGCAGCTTCATTCCGGGAGTGGTCTTGACGCTGTTCCTGGCCGGGGTCGGCTACATGCTCACCAACAAGAGGAGCGGCGCATTGGACAACGTGGCTTCCGCGGTGACCGGCCATCCGGTGGCCATGTTCACAGTCGGGCTTCTGCTCGCTATGACGTTCATCTCGATCTTCGTGTTCATGGCCCTCACATTGGTCCTCCTCCCGGTCGCTGTGGTGGGAGTCCTTGCCGGTCTGATGACCCTCGGCTACGGGGTGATCGCTTGGGGTCATCTCATCGGAGCCCGTCTCCCCATCCGTCACCAGCGGCTGGCGACGGTCATCGGAGTGATCGTGGCCACGACCGGAATCCAAATCGCCGGCCGGATCGCCATATTGGGGGATGTGATCGTGGCGGCGGTTCTCCTCACCGGGATAGGAGCGGTAGTGGTCACCTACTTCGGGGTCACCCAGTTCCGACCGGCTCCTCTGCCCGACTGACACCCACCCGGGATCTCAATCGATCCCCACCCGTCTTAGGACTTCGGGAACACCTTGGGGGACCTTCGGCCCTGGTGTCGCATTTCCAATCCAAGGCATGGTGGAAGTCGTTTGGAAGCAGAGGTAGGCATCTCATGATACAAATCCGGACATCTCAACCCGTTGAGACCATTCCGGAAGCGCCAAGCCAAGCATCCCGGCCGGTCTGGCTGGCGCTCGGGTTGTTCATCCTGGGCGCTGGAGCGGCCTCGATCGCGCTGTTCGGCCCCTTGGTCGGTGATGTCATCCGCTATCACGTCTCGGAGGGAGCGGCCAACCAGGTTGTCGGTGGCGATGTTGCCGGGCTTCTCCTTGTGGCACCGTTGAGCGTCCTTGCCGGAATCCTGATATGGCGTGGTCACTTCGCTGGTTCGGTCCTGGCGTTGGGCCCGGCGGTGTACGCCCTCTACATGTACAGCCAGCTCGCCCTGGGTGGTGACTTCATCCGCTACCCCGGCAACACCGAACGGTTCTTCCCCCTCTACTTAGGCCTATTCATCCTCGCCGGAGCGATTGTGATCCGTGTCTGGACGATGATCGACACGGATCGGCTGCCGGTCACCAGACGGTGGGTGGACCGCACCCTCGGCATCTTCTTTCTGGTGATGGCCGTCTTCTTGACGCTCGGCCTCCATGTCCCCGGTCTCATAGACATCTGGGCGGGTCAGCCCAGCAGCGAATACCTGGCCGACCCAGCCGTGTTCTGGCTGGTCAAGTTCATGGACCTCGGCATCGTCGTGCCAGGCATGGTGCTCGCCGGGATCGGAATACTCCGCGGAAGCGCCTGGGCGCACAAGATCAAGTACGCCGCGGTCGGCTGGGGTGGACTACTGGGAGCGTCGGTTGCCGGGATGGCCATCGTCATGCAGGCCACAGGCGATCCGGCTGCAACCTTGGCCAATACCGTCGCCTTCAGCGCCTTCGCCGCCATCGCCATTGCGATGGCTTGGATCGTGTACCTACCGCTCATGCGGCGGGACGTCTCATGAGGGGCGCTCGCACCGGCGTCGGCATCGTGTTTGGTGCCGCCTTTGGGCTCCTGTTCGGACAGATGCTTTTCGGCGACTGGTGGATCGGTCCCATGATTGGTGTCGCGGCCGGGCTGATCATTGGTGCCGTCGCCGATCTGATGGGACCTGCGGGCGGTCCTCGACGTCGTCCTCCGAGCGACGAAGCGACGTGAGGTCGGAGAAGTCACTTCGTGCAGCGTGGTCGAAGGCGCGATGACCATGCCGCAGCGTTTCGGGCCGGTCGAGGAGACAAGGATCCGACCTTCTGCGACGACGTCGACTGCCCAATTCGAGTCACCTGCGGTCCACATCGGGCATCTCACCAAGCGATATGGGGCGACGGTGGCTGTGGACGATCTCAGCTTCTCGATCCGACGTGGGACGATCGCCGGGTTCCTGGGCCCGAACGGTGCCGGGAAGACGACAACGTTCCGGATGTTGGTCGGCCTGGCTGCGCCGACCAGCGGCGCCGCCCAGGTGCTCGGGCAGGCCTACGGGACGCTGCGCAATCCGATCCTGCGGGTGGGGGCGATGCTGGAGGTGTCCGGCTACCACCCGGCCCGGAGCGCCCGCAATCATCTACTCGTTCTGGCCCGGACCGCCGATATCCCAGAAGGCCGTGTCGACGAGCTACTCGGCCTGGTCGAACTGGACCAAGCCGCCGACCGGGCGGTGGGAGGTTTCTCCTCAGGAATGCGACAACGGCTCGGGCTGGCCGCGTCGCTGCTCGGCGATCCCGAACTGCTGTTGTTGGACGAGCCGGCGAACGGCCTCGATCCCAAAGGCATCCGCTGGCTCCGCCAGTTCCTCCGGAATCTGGCACACGAGCAGGGTAAGACGGTGCTGGTTTCCAGTCACGTTCTGGCCGAAGTCGCCCAGATGGTCGACGAGGTGGTGATCATCAACCGGGGTCGACTCATCACCCAAGGGCCGGTAGACACAGTGGTCGCTCACATGGGCCGCACGGTGGCGATCCGAAGCCCTGACGCGACTCGCCTCGCCGATCTTCTCACCCGGCAGGGGGCAACGGTGACGCGCCACGACGCCGACCGGCTGCTGGTCTCCGGCGTCGACATCGAAGAAGTCGGCCGGCTCGCTGCCGTCAACAACCTGGTCCTCTACGAGCTCCGCGAGCAAGGACTGTCCCTCGAGGAGACCTTCCTGGCGCTCACCGAACCAGCGGCGACCCCATGATCCGACTGATAGGCGCTGAGCTGTTCAAGCTTCGCACCACCCGGATGTACCTAGCCTTCTTGGCGGCGGCCACCGGCTTGGTGGTCTTGGTGACCGCGGTCCACTTCCTCCTCGGCGACGACGCCTCCCTGACCATCGAGGGAGCCGCCAACGTCATCGAAACCGAAGCCGACCTGCGGTCGGTCCTCGACGTGTCGGGGGTGGCTGCACTGTTCACACTGGTGCTGGGCGCCACGGCAGTGGCCAGTGAGCATCGGCACCGCACCATCGTCTCCACATTCTTGGTCACGCCGGCCAGGGGGCGGGTGGTGGCCGCAAAGGTGGTCGGCTACACCGTTGCCGGAGCGGTGTTTGGGATCGTGGTCGAAGCAGCCGCAGTCGTGGTGGCGGTCGGATGGCTGGCCGTCACCAGCAATCCGATCCCGTTCGGAACGACTATCGCTGCCGTCCTCGCCCTGACCCCGATCGCAACCGGTCTCGCCGCCGGGTTCGGAGTCGGGATCGGCGCCGCCGTGCCCAATCAGCTTGGAGCGGTGCTGGCCGCTATCGGCTGGGTGATGATCGTCGAACAGCTCTTTGCGGGCCTGGTTCCACAGCTGGCGCAATGGCTTCCCTTCACTGGGGCCGGCGCGGCGATAACCGGACTCCGCCCGAACGTCGGAATTCTCACTGGTATCGGCCTCTTCCTGGCATATCTCGTCGCTCTGGTGGCAGTCGGCATCCAGGTCACCCGCCGACGTGACGTCGCATGAAAGGAAAATGATGACCATGGCAAAGTACATCCGATGGACGGCAGCGGGGCTGCTGGTCATGCACGGAGGGATCGACGCTCTCGGGTTCTTCTCGGCGTGGGATCTGGCCAAGATCGAAGAGATAGGCGGTCCCAGCTTCCTCCTTGACAGTCTGGAAGCCGGTCATCCGGCGATCATCGCCTTCGGTTTGCTGTGGCTGGTCGCCATGGTGGGATTCATGACCGCCCTATTGGCGCCGCTCTCGACACCGCCTGGTGGCTTTCTCTTGCAGGCATTGCGGCCGGGGTCGGCCTCCTACCCACCATCGTCTGGTGGAATGACGCCTGGATAGGGGCAGTTGTCAACTTCTGCATTCTCGCCGTCGTGGTGCTTGGCCGTTCACGGATCGAACGGCTCCACCATCAGGATCTGATAGGTGCCTAGATGAGCAGCGGCCCCTTCACGCCCGGTATCGGAGGATCATGTCCATGAGTGGGACAACCCGACGTGCGGCATGGGAAGACCTGGCCAAGGCGGCGCCACCGGTGGGAGTGTTCACCCTGCATGAGATAGGCACTCTCCCTCCGCCGGCGCAACGGTTCCTCACCTACGCCCTCACTCCCGGGATCCAACTGACTCCGACCGTTCTGTTGGAGATGGAAGGCGACATCAGAGTGAAGGATTGGGTTCCGTTCCACGCCCGACAGATCCTCAGGGCGCGGGAGGGTTTCGTCTGGGAGGCCACTGCGGGGAAGCCACCGTTGATCTTCAAGGGTGGAGACACCTACTGGAATGGAACCGGAAGCCTCGACTTCAGGATCTGGGGGATCATCCCCGTAGCCCGAGCCGTCGGACCACACATCGACCGTAGCGCGGCCGGCCGGCTCGCCGCCGAGACCGTTGCATGGGCGCCGCAAGCGTTGACTCCACAGATGGGTGCCACCTGGACACCGATCGACACCGACACCGCGACAGTGACCCTCCCCGTGCGTGATGCCGCGGTCGACGTGACCATCACCGTCGATGCGAAAGGACGTCTTCGAGAGCTGATCATGCAACGGTGGGGCGACCCGAACCCGGGACAGTTCGACCTTTACCCGTTCGGCGGCGCGTTCGACGACTACGCCGGCTTTGACGGCGTGACCATCGCCACCGCCGGAAGGGTGGGCTGGTGGTGGGGCACCGAACACCAACCGGACGGTGAGTTCTTCAGAGGTCGCATAACCAGGGCGCATGTCCCTGACCCGTGGACGCCAGGGCAGAGCCTGGACAGGACACCGGCCCGTGATCGGTTCTAAGCCCAATCCGCTTACAGGAGCAGCAGACGTGACGACGCCGAAAGGCACAATTCCCCGGGTGCCGCCGTCCCGGGCCATTAGTTCTCTTGGGAGGGTCATTTGCCTCTATCGACTTCGAACGGGCCCCCCAACTATGAACGACAGCAGGCCTTCGGCATCAGAGAAACTGATTCCGAGCCAACAAGCAGAGCGGCGGACTGACGAAATCTCACGCTTCCAAAGAAAGGACCCCCATGACGACAACCGCAACACGAGAGCAGGGTACGGCAACAACCAACGGTGAACCATCAGGCATGAGCCTGCGGACGGTCTGGTGGTTCATGGCGCTCACCTTCGGACTGGGATGGGGGGTAATAAGCACTCTCGTCCTGTTCACCGATCAGATCGAAGCGATATTCGGCGAAGTGAGCGGCACCAACCCCGTGTTCATCCTGGGCGTTTGGACCCCGGCCATCGCGGGAATCGCTCTGGTCTGGCGCCACTACGGACGAAAGGGAGTCGCCAGTTATCTCCGGCGACTGACCCTGTGGAGGATGCCGTCTCCGTGGTGGCTGTTCTTGCTGCTAGGGATACCGGCGGTCAAATACCTGGGAGCAGCCTTCAACGGCACGGCAGGCGACTTCCCCTTCTCGCCCTGGTACGGACTGCTGCCGGCTTTGGGGATTGCCCTGATCATCGGTCCGGTCGAGGAGATCGGTTGGCGCGGTTTCGCCCTGCCGCTGTTGCAGCGCAGGTTCGCACCATTGTGGTCCGGGCTGATACTGGGTGTGTTCTGGGGACTGTGGCACGCTCCCGCCTTTCTGCTGTCGGGGACACCTCAAAGCGCCTGGAGCTTTGCCCCCTACGTGCTTGGAGTCCTCGCCCTGTCTGTCATCATCACCCCGCTCTTCAACGCCGCCCAGGGCAGTATCCTGATGGCTGCCCTGTTCCACTTTCAGATGAACGGACCGGCGTGGCCCGACGCCCAGCCATGGGAGAACTACCTGTTCGCCCTGGTCGCTGTGGTCGTCGTGGTCATCAACCGAAAGGCAATGCTGTCCCGTGATGGTGCGGTCACTGATGTGCTGATGCCGACGCCCGCGAACGACACCGAACGGCATTTCCACAATCGCGAAGCGGCTGCTTCGAGTCACTGAGCTCAGGTTCGGATCTACCGGGGAGGGCCCGTCACAGGTCCCTCTTCGGTGGGTCTACCTGGCGGTGCGGCGCCTTCGAGGTGTGGAAAGGAGTTGGTTGGACGTGTTGGGTTTTCGTCGGCCACAGAGGGGCGCATCTCAACGTCATGGTGTCCCCGAAGCTTCCTCGGCAGCAGGGACAAGGGTCGAGCTACGCCAGGCCGCCCGGTCGGTGGTGAGAGGAGCCGATAACCGACGACACATCAGACTCGAAGATCCCCGAGATCTCATCCTGAGAGTCTTCTCACTCCGTCTTTCGGGTCCCGGCGTCTTCGTCGGTGTCGTGGTGTACGCGACCTCGCTCTTCCCCTCGCTGCTGCCAAAACTCGCGGTGACCCAGGGCATCGTCTCGGGGATCTCGTTCATGGTGGGCTACGGCCTGGGGGCCGGCTGGCAATGGGCCTGGAACTATCTTGGGTTACGGAACCCTTCAGGCCGATGGTGGGTCATTGTTCGATGGAGTTGCATTGGTCTCGTCGCATATGCCCTGGTCGTCGGAATGTGGGAGTTCGTGGGCTGGCAGAACGACATGCGAGATACATTCGGCATGGACCGTCTGTCTCCGGTCGTTTGGCTGACAATTCTTCCAATCGCATTTGGGGTGGCGACCGCGATCCTGATCATTGTGCGATCGGTCCGAAAGAGCTTCCTGTGGTCTGTTCAATTGCTCAGCAGCGTCCTCCCTACGCGACTTGCCAGGTTGGTCGGTGGCGTTGGCTTGGTGCTGACGCTCTGGGGTCTATGGAGCGGGGTGCTGGTCAATGGCTTCTTCGCTGCAACCAATGAGGTGTTCTCGACGCGCGATGTGGCTACCGAGGAAGGGATCACGCCACCGGACTCTGACCTCAGGTCGGGGAGTCCGGATTCCTTGGTGGAATGGGAGACATTGGGGCTGAGAGGACGAACATTCGTCGCTTCAGGGTCGACGGTCGAAGAACTCAACGCTTTCCACGGCGCAGGGGCCATGGAGCCGATTCACGTGTACGTAGGCCTCCGGTCGGCCGAGACCCACGAAGCTCGGGCTCGACTGTTGTTAGAGGAACTGATCCGAACGGATGCCTTCAGCCGCGAAGCGCTCGTTGTAGCCACGACCACTGGAACCGGTTTCGTCGACTCCAATGCGACGACAGCCCTCGAATACGTCCTAAACGGCGACGTGGCCATGGCTGCAGCGCAGTACTCGTATCTGCCCAGTTGGATTTCGTTGCTCGCGGATCAGGATGAAGTGAAGGAGACCTCACAGACTGTTTTCCGTACCATCCACGCCTACTGGTCAGAGCTTCCACCCGATGAACGTCCGGAGCTCTACCTCTATGGCCTTTCGTTGGGGTCGTACGGTGTCGAGTCGATCCTGACGTCGATCAACATCATCAACGAGCCAATCGACGGGGCCCTCTTAGTCGGCCCACCGTTCATGAGCAAGCTGTGGAGCGGTCTCGTCGCGGATCGCGATCCGGGCACCTCTCCAGCGACACCTATCTACCAGGGAGGAAGAACTGTTCGCTACACCAACAAAGAAAGCGCTCTCGACATCGGTGATGAGGAATGGGGCGATACCAGAATCCTGTATCTCCAGCATGCCTCCGATCCAGTGGTGTTCTTCTCGCCATCCTTGTTCTTCGAGCACCCCGATTGGCTGGTCGATGGGCAGCGAGGCGCCGAGATCAGTGACGAGTTCCACTACGCACGGCTGATCACCGGATGGCAGGTGATGATGGATCTGCCGGCGGCCGGATCGATTCCCGAAGGGTACGGGCATCTGTACTCCAAGCAGGCCAACGCAGAGGCATGGGCAGCGGTGATCAGACCAGAAGGGTGGTCCGACTCCGATACCGAACGACTCGTAGAATTCCTCGAAGGTATAGGACCGGCGGCTAGATCGTGACCGTGCATCGCCTTAGCTTCCTTGCGTCGGAGAGCGGCACGCGCCTGGCATTTCACATCGGTTCTCTCGCACCGCTTTCGCCTTCCATATCGGTAGGCCCGATGTCGGGGAGTGGCCAGAAGCGGAGTCCCGGAATCGCCGGCTTATCCTCTGCCTGAGTGATCACCTCCGAGCTGGCTCAGGCGCAGGCCGAACTCCGATATGGCTATCGGTCGGCATCGGTTGGTCAGATCTACGCGGGTACGGTGTGGTTGGTGTCCGCAGTCGTGTGGATAGCTGCCGACAACACGGTGGGTGTGCTGGTTCTGTTGATTGGGGGCTTCTTCATCTATCCGGTCACGACCCTGGCTTCTCGTCTTCTCGGGAACCCGGGTTCCGTCCCGCCGGCCAATCCGCTACGCGAGGCGAGTATCGCCATTCCGGTCGTGGGCGCTTTGTGTATACCGGTGGTGGGAGCCGCTGCCCTCTATGACATCAACTGGTTCTATCCGGCTTTCATGGTGGTAATGGGGGCGCACTACTTGCCGTTCTCCCATCTCTACGGGATGCGCATCTTCGTCCCCCTGGGAGCCGCAATGTGGCTGGCGGGTTTGTCGATCGGGTTGTGGGCGCCGGCGTGGTCCGCAGTCGGGGCGCTGCTCACCGGGGCGGCTCTCATGTGGGTTGGTGCTCGCGCCGCGATCGACTATCGCAAGGAGTTCTCGCGATCCACGGCTGGCCAGCCATCTTGGGGCCAATGATCCATGCAGGATCTGTGACGTTCGGCGCTATCACATTGCCCTCTGATGCCTCAAGATGGGATGACAACGCGAGAAGCCAGGATTGTGATTTCGGTGTTACCTCAGTGTCGCAACTCACTGCGGTGAGCTGGACATTGAAACGACAGCTTAGGTTCCACCGATCCTCGTGGTCGCATCAGCCAAGCCGAGTGCCATGTCCCGGTACCGGCTGGCTTGTCCAATAGGAGAGTGTGATGGCTGACGGAGTATTGGATCTGGCTGATGGCCGGAGGCTTGCCTACTCCGAATGGGGTCCGGCGGATGCGCCGCCGATCCTCTACTGCCACGGGTTTCCCAGCAACCGTCGTGAACTGGACCTGATCCAGCCGGTGCTGGAGCGACGCCTGGTAGAGGCCCGGGTGGTGGCGCTGAACCGTCCCGGGTACGGGCGATCAACCTTCCAGGCGGATCGAGGGATCCTGGATTGGCCGCGTGACGTCGCCGAGGCAGCCGACATTCTCGGTATCAGCCGCTTCTCGGTGCTCGGCGTGTCTGGGGGTTGTCCTTATGCGTTGGCATGCGGTTATGCGCTGGGTGATCGGGTGACTCGCATCGGCATCGTTGCGGGGATGGGACCATTGGATGCGACCGGGATGAAACAGGCCACCGGGATTAGTGGCCCATCCGCCGTCGGGTTGATCCGCCGGCTCCAGTTCGGGATGGCGGCGTTGGCGTTCAGGAAGGGCCAGGAGGGCCGTTTCGTTGAGCAATCGGTAGCCAGCATGGGCGCCGCCGACCGGGAGGTGATGGAGCGTGGCGAGGTGCGAGCATGGTTCACCGGAGTAATGCGCGACTCCTTCCAGGAAGGGGGAAGAGCAGCAGCCCACGAGGCGGGTCTCTACCGGGGTGGGTGGGGATTCGACCCACGACAAGTCAATCACGAGACCCGGTTCTGGTATGGCGGCGCCGACGAGACGGTGCCGATGTCGGTAGGACGGTGGCTCGCCGACCGGATGGCCCAATCGGAGTACACCGTGTGGCCCCGGCACGGACACTTCAGCTGGATGATCGCCGATGAAGCAGCCGATGTGGTCTCCTCCACCGCAACAGGGTTCTGACGGAAGCTCTCGTCCTGACAGCCTGGTCCTCTCCGACAACGACTTCCGCAGCTGGGGCGAACTCGGCGTCACCTTTCAATCCCGAACACTGGCGTCTCGACGCCGCCATTGGCTCAGAAAGGACCTGACAGGGGGAACACGCGGTCCCAACAAACGGACACAAGTGGCACCACTAAACGTGGTCGACTTGAGTTGACCGTAAGGCGCAGCCGGTTGTTTCGACTGATGCCAGACTGATGCCCAACGCCCTGGCACAGGGTGATATTGGCCGTCACGCGTTAGCAGCCGTGCCAGATTGTCATGACGCCAGGTATCGCTAATCCGCCCCCATCAACGCTGTTCGAAACCCACTCGTCCTCATAACCCGAAGGTCGCGGGTTCAAATCCCGCCCCCGCTACCAAAAGCCCTGGCCAGCGAATCGCCGGCCAGGGCTTCTATCGTGTTACGCGGTTCTTCTACCGTCGCTTCTACCGGCAGTTCCGGGTCGTGCCTTGTCGATGAGTCTTTCGAAGGTCCTGGCGGCTTCTGCCTGCATCCCGGGGAGCACGTGCTGGTAGGTGTCGATAGTGAACGCCGGGTTCCCGTGACCGAGACGCTCTGACACCACCTTGACGGGGACGCCGGCTTTGATGAGCAGGGTCCCATGAGTGTGCCGGACGTCGTGGAGACGGATCCGTGGCACTCCTGCCCGGTTGGCGATCCGTTCGAACGTTTGGGAGATCGAATGAGGATGGACCGGTTGGCCATCGGTGTTGGTGAACACCCAGTCGTCTGATTCGACGCCTGCAGCCTCCTGCTCGGCGAGCTGCCAGTCGCGCCATGCCTTGAGCACCTTGACGGTGGTGGGGTCGAGGTCGATGGCTCGTCTCGAGTTCCGAGTCTTGCCTCTCGACTCTCGCAGTTCGTAGGCGACGGCGACCAAGCCACGGTTGATCGACACGCGCGCTTCCTTGAAGTCGACGTCGTCCCACCGGAGCCCGAGAAGTTCGCTACGTCGCATGCCGGTGGCGGCGAGAAGCCAGAATGCGGGAAACAGCCGATGACCAGCCGCAGCCTGCAGAAACGCCTGTAGCTGTTGGGCATTCCACGCTTGCGGTTCGACTTTGGGGATGTGCTGCCGGGCCGCGCCGACGGTCGAGCTCCGGTTGACGGCGAGGTGATCCGCTGGCGGGGGGCGGTGGCGGCCGCGGGTTGGGCTGCCCTCGCTTCGGTGGCCCTGACCTTTGTCCAAGTGTGGCTCTACGTCCAGTGGCCGCCACCGGACACGGTGGCGGGCTTCTACGCCCTCTTCGCCGACAACCCGTTGCTGGGGTTGGCCTCCTTGGATCTCCTTTACATCGTCAACAACCTGCTGGTCCTCCTGGTCTATTTGGGATTGTTCTTTGTTCTCCGCCGCAGCTACCCGTCGACGGTGACCATCGGGTTGTGTTGGGAGCGGTGGGGATGGCCGCCTACATGGCGTCGAACACCGCATTCGAGATGCTGTCGCTGGCCAACGCCTACGCGGCTGGCGATGCCACCGGTCGGATCGCCCTGTTGGGTGCCGGGGAGGCGATGCTGGCCGTGTTCACAGGGACCGCCTTCGACATCTACTACATCCTCAACGGGATCACCCTGTTCCTGTTCGCCGGCGCGGTATTGGCCTCGGAGCGGTTCAGCCGAGCCACTGGTGTCTGGGGTCTGATTGCAGCAGCGTTCATGATGGTCCCCTCCACCGCGGGGACCATCGGGATGGTTTTCGCTCTGGGTTCGCTGGTGCCGTGGGTTGTGTTCGCCGCTCTGGCGGGCCGTCGCCTGCTCCGTCTGGTCCGATGACGGTGCCTTTCATGTTGGTGAGGTGGTGACATGGTCTCCTATGTGGTAGAGGATGTAATGGCGGCCTCACCAGTGGAGGTGTTCGACTTCTGCAGCGACCTGCGCAACGAACTGGTCTGGAATCCCAACGCCGAGCAGGTGGACAAGCTCACCGACGGTCCCGTCGGCCGCGGCACCCGGTTCCGCGCCCGCTGGGCCAACGCCGGCGAAGTGACCGTCGACGTCTTCGAGTTCGACCGTCCCAAGCTCTGGGCAACACGCTCTGTAGCCCGGGGAATGGAGGTGGTCTTCAGGGGAGCCGTCTCCGAAGAGGACGGCAGAACCCGGTATGTGGCCCGGATGGAGGTCCGGCCGATCGGACTGGCCCGGCTGTACGCACCGCTCGCTCTCCTCGTCATGCGTCGCCAGGACACCACCAACATGCGTCTGATCAAAGAGGCAGTGGAGGCAGGGATTCGACGAAGTAGCTAGTTGGGAGGTTGCCTGATTCTCAGCCCAGATCACGAGCCACTTCCTTGGCCGATGCGTCGGCCGCTGTCTCAGACCTGTTCCCACGATTCGAGAAAGACCTTGGTCAGGGTGTTGCTGGTGGGGGGGTTGTGGCTCGTCGTCCAACCCCCCTCGGAGCCCAGCGCGAAACGTTGTTCTCGACCAGGGGAGACGCCGCTGACGATCCGTCGGAAGCCTGCCCTACTTCCAGGGTCTGGGAAATACGAGGAGCGTCCAGCCGGCGAGGCTGACAATAAGTGCCAGTCGCCACACGAGAGACCACGACGTCTCCCAGATCCACAGTCCGGCCATGACCGGCAGGAAGAGCAGCCATACCAGTCCTTGTGCCAGCCACGGCAGGTCGCGAACCCACTGCCATGCGGCATCAAGGCTTCCCTGGCTCCATATCAATGCGACACCAAAGGCGACCCAAATGAGGGCGAAAACGACGAACAGGATGCCCTTGTCGGCAAGGGCCCCGACACTGTCACCCAGACCGGTCGCCACTTTCTCGATTACTTGCTCCATTCGACTCTGCTCCTTTCCTGTGTCTGTCGACTCCTCTGGAATGTCCAGTTCTGGTCTTGCTGTGCTCACCCCGTTTCCTTTCCGTGACTTGACCTCTGGTCGCGACCATGGAGTCGGGGGTCTTTGACCTTCCAGGGTCCAATGTTCTGTTGACTTGGTGACGAAGGTCCCTATTCGGGTCGCGATCGGATTGGCAATGTCGGGTCAAACAGCAGGCTCATCCTGAGTGCGATTGGAAGGAGGTAGTCGTGTCGACCGTCAAGGAGGCAGCATCGGAATTCTTGGCCAACAAGCGGATCGCCGTCACCGGGGTATCGAGGAACCCACAGGGGCACGGGAGCAATGTCGTCTACCAGCGGCTCCGTGACCGCGGTTATGAGGTGTTCGCTGTCAACCCCAACGCCGACCAAGTGGAAGGGGACCCCTGCTATGAGGATGTGAAGTCGATCCCAGATGGGGTGGACGCGGTGGTGATCGGTACCCGACCGGAGGTCGCCGAGGACACCATGCGAGAATGCGCCGAGCTGGGGATCAAGCATGTGTGGATGCACCGCTCCTTCGGAGAGGGGAGCGTTTCGGATGCGGCCACCCAATTCGGGCGAGGCCAAGGGATTTCGGTGATCGACGGGGGCTGTCCCTGCATGTTCGACCCCACCGCCGACCCGGGACACAAGGCGATGCGTTTCATCTTCACCCTTACCGGCAAGATCCCCCGAGAAGTCTGATCCTTGAGTGCGTTTCCTCTACTTCTATGTGATGAAGGACGACCCCGATGCGGTACGGGCTACCGCTGCTGAGCACGCCAGCTATTGGGACGAGCTTCACCTGAGTCGGTATATGGGGGGAGCATTTGCTGATCGGTCGGGTGGTTTGATCACCTTCGACGCCGGGTCGCTCGGCGAAGCGGAGCGACTGGTAGCCGAAGATCCGTTCCCACGGCGGGGCCTCATCGGACAGGCATGGCTCAAGGAGTGGAACGTCGACTGAGACAGATGCTCCTAGGCGGTGGCGGACGACTCGGGCCACGCCGCAGTCGATGTCAGATCGATAGGCGACTCCGACGATGCTGATTCCCTCGTGACAATGGACCGGACACCTAGGGACTTTTGTCCCTAACCACTCCCCGGTTGCTTAGCGACCATTGGCTAACGCCTCAACGGACGAGGCCTTGGCAAGGAACTGTGGCATGTGGCGATTTCTCTTTATCGCATTTCTCATTGTCCACGCGGCTATCCATCTGGCGATCTGGCTGCCGTCTTTCAAACCAGACGCCGCTTTTGATCCCAATAGCTCGTGGCTGGTTGGTAGCCAGAGGGGCCTGGCTGTGACTCTCGCCGTCATCGCGGCAGCGTTTCTCACGGCGGGAGGAGTGGGGCTTTGGATGGAAGGGTCGTGGTGGAGTGTGATCGCGGTGGCGGGTCTGGCCGTCTCCTTCCTGCTCATGGTCTTGTTCTTCCATCCTTGGTTCATCCCCATCCAGGTGATCAACGCGGCTCTGATCGTCGCGTTGCTCTGGTTGGACTGGCCCTCCGAAGCCCTGGTGGGAGCGTGAACATGGAAACTGTCGAAACCGAACGACTCGACATGCACGTGCGGGAGTCGGGTAATCCGGGACTCCCCGCTGTGGTCTTCTTGCACGGGGTGGGCAACAGCGGAGGCATGTGGGATCGACATATGGAACAACTGGAGGAGTTCCACTGTCTGGCGCCCGACCTTCCCGGTTTCGGACGGAGCAATCACTTGTCCTGGACCACGCGAGAGGAGATCACAGAGCAGATCGCTGCACTCATCGAGACGCGGATACCTGACCGCAGAGCGCACGTGGTCGGTCTTTCCCTGGGTGGTTCGATCGTTCACACACTGCTGGCCCGACACCCAGACCTTCTTGACCGGGTGGTAATAGACGGCTGCGGGGTCCTTCCCTGGAGGGGGACCAGGCTGGTAAAGGCTGGGGTGGCGGCGATCTCCCCCTTTCTACATACCAAGGCAGTAATCGGTGTTGTGAGCAATGCCTTCGGGTTCGATGAGAAGACCCGGGCCGACATGCGGACCGCGTCAACGCGGGCATTTCGAAAGGGTTTCGCCGACGCCAATGACACTCGTCTCACTGCCTCGGAGCTGGCCGCGCCCTGTCCCACGCTGCTCGTAGCGGGGGAGCTCGAGACCAAACCGCCCGTCCGAGCCTCCAACGCCGCTCTCGCCGCCCTCATGCCACAAGCCGAGGCACGGTATGTCGCCGGCAGGGGTCACGGCTGGCTGGGCGAGCAGCCGGAGCTGCACATGAGCATGGTGAAGGCATGGCTCACAGGAGAAGAGCTCCCCGCCCAGCTCCTGGCCGAAACGAGTACCTGGGATGCCGACGCAGTGGAGCGGCTCGTCGGCGCCGATCCTTCACCGTGATGGCAAAGGAGGTGTGATGGCGACCGACACCCGGCAGGAGGACCAATCCCAACACACGGGATTCATCAGAACTGTTCCTGGAGCCAGGAAGACCGGTCCGGCCAGATCAGCTCCGCCTTTCCGCGTCACACGGCTGTCTCCGGCTCGGGTAGCGGTGCTCGATCTAGTTCGTTACGCGTCCCGGAAGCCGACAATGCACGGCCTATTGGAGGTCGATGTGAGCTCCGCTCATGAGCGGTTGGCCTCTCTGGAGGGACCCCCCACCACCCTCACGTCATTCGTGGTGGCAAGCCTGGCGAGGGTGGTGGCCGAATACCCGGAAGTGAACGCGAGGAGAGCCGGACGCAAGTTGGTCCTCTTCGACCGTGTGGATGTGGTGGTCACCGTGGAGAGGGAACTTGAGGGTGCGGTGGCGCCGGTTCCCATGGTGATAAGAGACGCGGCCCACAAGAGCCTGGACGAGGTCGCCTCACAGCTTCGTGAAGCCAGGACCAAGAGCATTGAGGATATCGCCGGGCAGTCTCTGCTCGGAAGGCTCCCATCTGTTCTCCGCGGAATCGGAGCGGGCCTCCTGCGACGGTTTCCGGCTGCTGCGGCACGATTCGGGCCTGCCGTGGGGGTGAGCTCTCTCGGCATGTTCGGCTCCGGCTGGGGGATCCCCCTGTCCCCCATGACCCTGATGGTGACCGTTGGCGGGACCATCCTCAGACCGGTACTGCAAGACGGTCAGCTCGAGAATCACGTGTTCCTTCCCTTGACGCTGAGTTTCGATCACAGTGCCATAGACGGCGCCCCCGCGGCCGGTTCGCCACCAGCTTCCGGCACGCTCTGGAGACCGGATCAGTCCTCGACGAGGAGATCGAGTGATCAGAGACAGCTATCTGGCCGACATGCGCCGCGCCTACGATCGAGTCAGCGGGGCGGCTAGCTCGACTCTCTCCACAGACTGGGGAGAGATCGAGTTCGTCGACCACGGCTCGGGTGTGCCGGTTCTGTTGAGCCACGGCATCTTCGGGGGTCACGACAACGCCGTGGAGATGGTCGAAAGCTATGTCGGGCGAGGCTTTCGGACCATCGGGCCATCCCGTTTCGGTTACTTTGGCTCAACCCTCCCCGAAGGGGCAACCCCGGCGACACAGGGCGACGCTTACCTCGACCTCCTCGACCACCTGGATGTCGACCGGGTCGTCGTCGTCGGGTTCTCGGCCGGAAGCCCGTCTGCCATTCAAATGGCTCTACGGCAACCTCACCGTCTGTACGGTCTGATCCTCGCCTCGGCCTACCTTCCCGGGATGGCGTCTCCCCTACCCACCCCGGTGGCGCCCTTTCTCTCGATGGCTCTCCGCTGGCAGTTCGGATGGTGGCTCCTCAAGACCTGGGCTCCGGTCCTATTGGGCCGGATCATGGGCGTCCCCAGAGACTGGCCCGACACCTCCGATGAGGATCTTGACTCCATCCGGGAGTCTCTGTTCCCGATGCAGCCGAAACGGTCCGGCGTCGTCTTCGACACACTGGTCTCAGAACCGGCCTGCAACCGGTTCCCACTAGAGGAGATCACCGTTCCCACCCTGGTGGTGCACGCCGCCGATGACCATCTGGCGCCCTACAAGTATGCTCCCGAGGCTGCGATTCGGATCCCGGGCGCTCGGCAGGTCACCGTAGACAGCGGCGGACACCTTTTCCTCGAACATCAAGCACAGGTCCGTCAGGCCACAGCCGCCTTCATCGAAGAGGTGGTTGGAGGCACTTGGTTGGCATCGGGCTCTTTCGTGCGTCCATCGCGCGAGAGGGTGTCATGAGATGGCAACCCACGCGAAATACCGCGAATCAGACATGCCTCTTAGGGCTTCGCGTAATTGCCCAGGCCACACGACACCCCGAACCCGCTGACAACACGAAGTTGTTGCGGATTCCAATCCCGCTCCCATTACGAGAAAGCCCTGGCAGGCACCCTTCTGACCGGGCCTTCTATCGCCCGAATGGCTCTTCTGCCGGTCTGGGCTTCCGACTGATGCCGGACTGATTCCGCACGGGCGTGAATTTGCCTAACTACGTACACCGGGGAACTCAGCGGGCGGCATTCACACGAGCTGCCTCGCCCAATGCCTTTCAAATCCACTCCGCCGATGAAGCATGAAGATGGCGATGCCAATGGTCATTACCGGATACATCCCCGTGACCAGCCAGTGCAGGTAGTCGGTTCCTGCGATTTCGCCCGCAACGACGACCAGCGCCACCGGTGCGACCATCGCCATGCTGATTTCGAGCCTGAGCCGTCGGGGTTCGACGTCGCCAGGTCATCCAGGCGAATACGGGGGCGGTGAGGAAGACAATGTCGCATTGGGCGTACAACCCGGAACCTGGGTAATAAACCGCCGCGTATTGTGACGACACGCCGACCAGCCGACCCGCGAGCAGGCAGAGAAGCGCTCCCGTCCCCATTGCGATCTTGAGCTCCACGAAACGCATGAGGACCGGACGCCAGGCTGGCCGCTGATGCCGGTCCTTCGTCGCGATTTCATCGGCCTGTGATCCTCCGGTCCCTGACTCCAAGGTTCGGCGAGGGGGTTCGGATGGTCGCTCACGTGGAAGGTATGGGGGTCGCACGTAAACGCAGCAGGTGGGAAAGATGAACCAGGCGGCCGGCGAACGCGAGTGGCCGAGGTAGGAGCTGCAGGGCCGGGTCGGCGACCAATTCGGGTTCGACCATCTGGATGTTGCGCCCCCGGATACGCATCTCGCATTCGCCGCGGGCGAGAACGTTCTTCACCCAATGCACGTTGGTGCCGTACCACAATCAGATTAGGTAGTGGTCACCTCGCTTCAGGACGAGCAGTGGGGTGCGATAGACGCGCCCCGTCCTGCGGCCGCGGTGGGTAAGCAGCCCCAACCCGGGCAGAGAGCCTGCGAAAAGTCTCATCACCGGGTTGAAGACGTGAGTGGTGAGAGCAGCCAAGCGGCTCATCCTGGTCAAGTAGGCACACCTATTCCCCTGAGACCACGAGTCGGCGTGTCACCACGACTCCACCAAAGTCGAACCTGCAAGCTCACCAAGCGACCTCTGAAATCCCTGGAGAAAGACATCGAGATCGGGGCAGAGTTCACGATCGGCGACCGCGGTCATGTTGAACTGACCGGCGTAGGAAATCGCTCCGATGCCAAGGGTCACGTTTCCCGCCGTCGGCACGATCGGGAAGATCTCCAGAACCTCTGCCCCCAGAAAGAACAAGGGAACGGGAGGGCCGGGGACGTTGGTCACGTACAGATTTTCGAACCGTTGCTGTCTGAAGACACGCAGCAAAGCCTTCTGAGCGAGCTCCGATCGAAATATGACGCCCAGCGTTGGACGCGCCTTCGTCTTCCGCAGCGCAGTCTCCGCGGCGATGAGCTCGAGCCTGCGGGCAGGGTCGGCCTCTCCTAGTGACAGCGGAACCGCCATCCCCGACGTGACATTCCCCTGCGCAACACTATTTTGATGAAGGGACACTGGAACCATTGCTCGCAGGACCAGGTCATCGACAGGTTCCTGGCGGCTGATCAGAAGGTCGCGCAGACCGCCGGCGACAGCCGACAAGAGCACGTCATTGACTTTGGCACCATGGACTTGGGCGATCCTTCGGTATGTTTCGAGGCTCCCCCGAGCGATAGCTAACCTGCGATCCCGACCCACGGGCCGGTTCAAGCTGGTCCGCGGAGCACGCACAGCGAAGACCTCCGCAACATACGGCCACACGCCGCGAAACCTCCGAAGCCCCCGGATCGGATGAGCCAGATACGACAGTTTTCGCCCTAGCCCGGCGAGGCGTTGACGCAGGTTGTCTCTGAAAAGATCCGGATTGGACGGAAACGGCGCTGGTGTCCAAATCTGCTGAGATGCCGAGGCTAGTTCAGGACCCATCCCAACGAAGGCGGCCAATACGGCCAGACCCGCCATGCCGTCGGCGACCGCATGATGAAGTTTGATCAGCAATGCGACACGGCCCTCTTCCATCCCCGTGATAAACCACATCTCCCAAAGGGGCTTCGAACTGTCCAGTTCGCGCCGTCTCAACTCCTCACACGCATCGAGAAGGTTGTCGTCGCTGCCCGGTAGGTCCAGGCTGTGGGTACGGACATGATCTGCCACGTCGAATGTCGGGGTGTCGATCCATAGGGGTGTGCCCAACCCGAATCGGGGTCGATGAATCACCTGGCGGAAGCGGGGAACGAAGTCGAGCCTTTGCTCGATCAAACGTCGAACAGCCCCTAACCGGAACCGACCGAGGGAGTCGTGGAGCGTATGCCCGTCGAGAATGACAAGCGCTCCCGTATACATGGGATTGCCCAGATCATCCGAATAGATCCAGATCAGGTCGTCCGCGGGCAACCGTTCCATACCTGAGTCTCCCCCCTATGTTTGGTTTTGCGCAGGGCCGAATGACCTTTACTGCCTCCGTCCTTCCGCTCCTCAAAGGACGGGCGCCCTTAGGATCCTCGCCGGATTAGGCCACGGAAAGTCCTGCTTCACGCTTCGAGGCCAACGTGCTAGCGGGCTCCTGGCCAGCGCAGTGTCTCGAATTCACCGCGGACAGCTGCGGACCAGCCTCCTCTAGGACTAACAGTGTCACTACTGCAACAAGAGGGCAAGAGATCCTCCGTGGTCGTGGGTCCAGGGCCAGCAGAGTTGCCTGATCTGGGGTGATCGTCGTATAGCGGACCAGTGGCTGGGTCGTGGAAACTCGCCTGGGGATCGACGGCCAGCCCTCCTAGCGCATCTGCCAGTCGCAGCCGCTGAGCCAAAGAACCGCGTGTCACGGCATTGGCCGAAACGGAGCCGAGGACCTACCAGGTCGGGACCATAGGCCCTGGAGCACCTTAGGGATCAGAGAGTGCGGTCACCGGTGACCGCGCGGTCGAAGAAGGTGTGTCATGAAACTGGAAACCGAGTCGGATTCTCAGATCGGCCTGTCAGCCGGGAAGCTCGTAGACATCGGTGATACCGCTCTTTTTGTGGTGGAGCGGGGAACCGGGTTGCCTCTGATCTGTCTGCATGGGGGACCGGGCCCGGACCACCACATGTGGGGTGACTATCTCGACGCGTTGACCGATCAGTTCAAGCTCGTGCTGGTAGATCAGAGGGCTCAAGGAAGATCCGCCCCGGCGCCTCGGGACACATGGACGTTCCCGCAGATGGCTAAAGACGTCTCGCTGCTTGCCAAGGCGATGGGATTCGACCATTACGCAGTTCTCGGCCACTCCTTTGGAACGATGGTGGCGCTTCAGCACGCCGTCGACCACTCGGGTGCCAGTGACGCCACGATCGTTTCCAATGTGGTCCCTTGGGCCCGCTATCTGATGCCCCACGTACAAGCCAGCATCGCGACATTCGAACCCAAGGCGTTGCGAGACCAGATCATGCAGGCCTGGGCCTCCGAAGCCGGTGTGGAAACTCCCGAGGATCTCGAGGCGCTGTGGCTGAGGATGATGCCGTTCCAGTTCAAGGATCCTCTCGATCCCCGAATGGGTGAATTCATGGAACGCGGAGCTGGAGTGGTGTACGCCCCGGAGGTGGTGCGTCACTTCGCCGAGTTTCCCATCGAGGTGGAGGAAGGTCTCCCCTATGTCACCCAACCGGTCCTGGTGATCGCAGGACGACATGACCGGACATGCTCAATGCAGGCGGCCGAAGCGACAGCTCGCAGTGTCCCCGCTGGCGAGTTGGTGGTCTTGGAGAACAGCGCCCATATGACGTTCGTCGAGGAGAACGACCGTTTCGTTGCCGTAGTGCGCGAGTTTCTCGGTCGTCACCTATAGGAGAGAATGACCATGACCTGGGAGACGGGGCTGCTCGAATGGAGAGACTTCTATATCGCCGTGGCAGGGGCGGGAGCAGCCCTGGTCGGACTGGTCTTCGTGGGAGCCTCGATTCAGCTCAGCAACCGTCCCCTGGACTCGCGGATTCGGATCCTGGCGACCATGGCTGTGGTGAACCTGCTCCACCCGCTCATCGCATCTCTGATCATGCTGGTGCCCGGCTCACCCCAAGTCCTCGGCGCCGGTCTACTCACCCTCGCCCTCGCGGGCTTGGTCGGCGCGATCGGTATTGACAGGGCCAAACTCCGCCAACCCCGCATCGAGAGCCGATTGTGGCTCGTGTATCGGTACTTCATTCCATCCGCCGCGGAACTCATATTGGCCGCCGGCGCGATCGCATTGATCCTCGGATCGACTCTCGGGCTCTACGCCGTCCCCGCCTTCGTCTTCCTCATGTTCATTGTGGGCACACAGAACGCGTGGGATCTACTGCTCGGCGGAGGCAGCACGAGCCGATCGGAGCCTCTGCCCGAGCGCGCCGTTGTGGTCGTCACACATGGGAATTCGGGTGGTGGATCGTGAGGCTGAGAGCCAGCGGAGCGTGAGGGGACAGCGATGGTGAACCTGGGTGTTCCTGAGAAGGACAAGACCGGCAACCTCGCCAACGGCGGTCTTCGGCTGCGGGTCGGGCGCGGTCCTCAGACCATGCGAGGCGTGGCGGTCAGCGAGGATGCCTCCCGCCGTGAGGGCTGGATCGACAACTTGCGGGTCGCCATCATCGTGGGGGTCATCGGCTCGCATGTCAGCCTGCTCTACGCCCTAGACGTTGATTTCTACTACCAGGAGCGGACGGCCGGCGAGGTCGCCAGGGCCGTGCTTGGCGGGATCTTCGCGCCCGGCCTCCTGTTCGGGATGGGACTCCTCTTCTTCGTAGCGGGTGGTTCACGCCTCCGGCTTTCGGACGCAAGGGTGCCCGTCGCTTCCTCCTAGACAGGCTGTGGCGTCTCGGTATCCCCACGGCCGTCTACTTCTTTCTCATCAACCCGGCGATGAACTTTCTTGGAGATCACGGGATGGGCCAAGGGCAGACGGTCGCCGATTACCTCCGACTCACCTACTGGGACGACGTCGACCTCGGCGTGGCGTGGTTCATCGCCGCTCTACTGGCGTTCTCACTGGCCTATGCCGCCTGGTGGTGGCGAGATCCCGTCCGGACTGAGGGCATGATGCCGCTCCGAGGTAGTGATCTGGTGAAGGGGGTCTGTTCATCGCCGTGGCGTCGTTTCTTGTCTGACTCGAGTTCCCGGTCCTCGGCGAGAAAGACGTGTGGACGCTGAACTTATGGGAGTACCCGCAGATGTTGACCCTTTTCGCGCTCGGCGTTTTCGCCCGGGAGCGAGGTTGGCTGTCCCACGGGCTGTCGCCACAGCTGCGGCGGACCTGCGGGTGGGCCGCCGCCGTCGGCGTCGTCCTCGCCACGCTCGTTGGCGTGGGCATTACCACATCAGAGCGACCGGCGATTCACCCGCGACGTCCTCGACTTCGTCAATCGATATCGCTGCCGGGGGACCGAGTGGCTCAAGCGTCGTCGCGCATCGAGACACCCATTCGGTACAGCGGTAGGCCTACCCCCAGCACTCAGACGAGGAGCAGGACAATGGCGGCGAAGTAGAAGCCGATGGCCACGTTCAGTACCGACTGTCTTGGCGAGGCGTGTTCGAGGACGACAGCCATGATTCCGGCTGTGCCGGCGAGGAGACCTGACCAGCCTGTGATACGTCCGAAAATCTGGCTGCGCAGCATCACAGTCGAGATCAGCGCCCACGACGCCGAAACGAGTACGTAGCTGACGAGGAAGGCGTTCTCGTTGAAGAGGGCGAGCATCGCCTCGCCGGCGGCGAGGAACAGCTCGCGCTCGGCACTGGTGCTCGCAGCGGCATACTGGTCGCTGAGGGTGAGAACGGCGAAGAGGTTGTTGTTGGCGAAGAAGTCTGCGATTCCGAGGAAGAAGACAGCCGCGGCGATTGCCATCACGGCTTCCGCGCTTCGGCGCAGCGCCAGGTAGAGGGCAAGGATCAGAGGGATGAACGCCAGGTAGGCGACCATTCCGAGCAGGTCGAGGGTGAGCAATCCAACGAGCCTGTTCTCTTGAAACAGGTTGAAATGCTCGAGGGCTGTCTCGGGTCTGGGGAAGAAGGCATACACCACGACCTCGCCCACGAGAAGCACGGCGATGATGCCTCCGGCTAGCCCGGCCAACCGGTTGAATCCTCCCCATCGAGGATCGGCAACACCGTCGTCACGAGATACATTCGTCCTCTGGTGATCGGCGCCCTGGGTCACGGACGAGACTCTCTCAAGTCCATTCCCATCCGATCAGCCCCCAGGAGGAAAGCTGAGCGGTCAGAAAGGCAGTGCGAGGAAGAGCCCGGCGTACTGCAACCGAACAGACCGGGCCCACCAGTCTTGGATCCAGCCAATGGTTCCAATGGCGAGCAGGGCAACCATCAGTACGGCTACAGCGAGCGGGAGATGCCAAACCAGACGCTGGCCCGGGGGGAAGTCGAGCCAGCCGATGAAGCCCGAGTCGACGAGCCCGGGAACCACCGCGATGAGGGCGATCACTCCCAGGTCGAGTAGGGCGGTGACGAGGGCTAGAGCGCCTCCAACGCGTTGGCCCTTTCGCTGTCGAACCGGAGCCTCTCGCTGATCGCGACGGCGACGGGCGAATCGGGCGGCTGCTGCGAGGAGCCATCCAGCTTCCCCACGTGCCGGCGGGTGGCGCTCGTCCTGCCGAAGTGTGACGTTTGGCACTGGCCAACCGTGGCCAGTTGGTCGGAACATTGATGTGTCGTGCGACGTGGAGATGAGATGGCAGCGATGAAGCGGCCGAAGATGGTGGTCTTGGGTGGAGCCGTGGTCCTCGCCTTGTTGTTGTTGGAAGCATTCGCGGGTTGGACCTATGTGCTCGTCGTCTCGGTCGGGATGCTATCGGTCGGATTGATCTTGCGTCTGATCTCCCGAGAGTTCCGCCTGTTCTGGTGGCGTCCTGATCGAAAGGACCTGGTCGCCATCGGCCTCTTGTATCTAGCTGTGGTGGGAGCCAATCGGCTCGCCTTCGTCGGTTTCACCACCGACAACATGCTGGGCTTGTTCCTCAGCTACGCGGTGGTGGGGTTGCTCTTGTTGGGGGTGGTTGGCCCTGTGGTTTACACGGTGTGGTGGCGTTCTCGTCCACTCCGGTCGCTCGGAGTCGGGCTTCATGAATGGCGACCCACTGTGCTGCTCGGTCTGGTGTTCGCCGCAGTTCAGTTCTCGCTGACCCTCTGGGGCTATGACCTGCCCGAACCGGTCGACTGGATTCCACTACTACTCATGTCTCTCACCGTCGGCATGTTCGAGTCGATCTTCTTCCGGGGGTTCATACAGAACCGACTGGAGGAGGCGTTCGGTCCGGTGGCCGGAATCGGGTCAGCAGCCGTCCTTTACGGTCTCTACCACTTCGGGTATGGGATGGGAGCCGAAGAGGTCCTCTCCCTGACGGGCCTCGGTGTGGTCTATGCCGTGGCATTCTCCACGACCAGCAACATCCTGGTCCTTTGGCCCCTGCTCACCCCACTGGGCAGCCTCTTCAACAACCTGGAGACAGGGGATATCGAACTGCCGTGGGCCTCGATGGCCGGGTTCGGGCAGGTGTTGATTGCCATGGGAGTGGTCTTGTGGCTCGGCCACCGTCACGCAGCGAGAAGGGACGGGTCGAAGCCAATCGTCGAACCCATTGAGAAACCGATAGGCACCGGCCTGGGTGACCGCACCCTGGTCGGGGCCGAGACAAGGAGGTAATCCGAAATGGAGACTGTGCAGCAGGCAAATCCGCAGACTGACACCGATCTGAGGGAAGAGGCGGTGAAACGTCTCAACAAGAAGCGCGAGTTCAACGCTCACCTGGTCGCCTACTTACTGATCAATCTGGTCGTGTGGGCGGTCTGGGGTGTGATCTTCTTCGCGTCCGGGGTGTGGTTCCCGTGGCCGGCGTTTATCACGTTGGGCTGGGGAGTCGGCCTGGCGTTCCACGCCTGGGATACCTACGGGCGCAAGCCCATCACCGAGGAAGAGATCCTCGAAGAAGAAGCTCGCCTGCGACGCTGACCCCACCGCCGGGTCGGCCAATGGTCGGTGCCTGAACGGACAGGAGTCGTCAGATGGCCAGTTCTGACACAAGCAGCAGACGGCAGCTGCCCGTCGTTTCGTTCTTCGCCCTCGTCTTCGCGTGGTCGTGGGTGTGGTGGTGGATGGCGGCGACGATTGGGGTCGCGGTCACCGAGCCGCCGGGCTTGCTGCTGTATCTGCTGGGCGTGTTCGGTCCGTTCGTCGGGGCGGCCTGGGTCGTGCACCACGGCGGTAGTGGGTATCGGCGCGAGTTTCTGCGCCGAATCTGGGATCCGCGCGGTCTCGCCACTCGCTGGTGGCTCGCCCTGCTCGCGGTGGCTGCGGGGCCTGCCGCGCTCGCCGCGGTGGGAACCAGCGTAATGGGCAGGGCAGGGGCGTCTCCGGGCCTCAGTGCTGGCGCGGTTGCCGCACTGGCGGGGCCAGCGCTGGTTGCCGGGCTGGTTGAGGAGCCGGGCTGGCGGGGGGCGGTGTCTGACGCGTGGCAGGCCCGCACCCGGCCGGTGTTTGCGGCGACGGGGATTGGCGCGCTCTGGTCCCTTTGGCACCTACCACTGAGCTTTTTCGAGGGGTCCTACTACTACGAGCTGGAATTCGCGTCGGAGCGGTTCTGGCTTACCCACCTGATGCTCGTCCCGCTCGGAATCCTCCTCGTGTGGCTGGTAAACGGGTCCGGCGGAAGGATCCTCCTCGCCGTGCTCGCCCACGCGGGGTTCAATGTCGCCATCGGCCTGGCCCCCAACGGCATTGCGCGCGATGTGCTGGTCTTCCTCGCCCTCACCGCAGCCACCTCCGCCATCATCATCATGACCCGGGGCCGATTGTGCTTCCTGGGGCCGGCCCGAGGACTGATGCCAGACTGATGCCCAACGACGTGACACGGGGTGACATTGGGCGTTACTCGTTAGCAAGTCACTCTGGTTTGTCCTCTTCTTGAGTATCGCTAATCGATGCCTATCAGTGTCCTCGTGGGGCTGCCGTCGGGCTCATAACCCGAAGGTCGCGGGTTCAAATCCCGCCCCCGCTACCACCGAAAAACCCAGGCACTGCCTGGGTTTTGCGCTTATTTGGGGTGACTACGACATCCTCAGCTCGAACGTATGAACGGGAAGGCGCCGCGTCGTCACCCTGGCGCGGTATCGCCGCCTACACCACGAGGGTGATCCCCATCTCGAGTAGGAGTTCAGCCTCCTCCCCGGGATGGGTGCCAATCCGGACCCGATGCCGTACCGTTTCCTGGTGAGCTCGACACTGGGCAAGCCCCGCGTCTTCGATGCCGTGCTGGCTGCGGTCGTCTTCGTCGTGAGCATCTTCCTGGTGCTGGGCGAGGACACCCTTGCGTGGCGACAGTTCGACGAGATCATGCCGACGGCGGTGTGGGTCTCCGCCGTGGCGTCAGGTTCCCTGTTGTGGCGCCGGACCAGACCCCTGGTCATCCTGGGGCTGCTCATGGCGCTCGAGGTGTTGCCCAGCTCGATTGCTCCACCCGACTCGACTTTCGCCATCCCCTTCGCCCTGTATTCGGCGGGCCGCTACGGAGAGAACGACCGGTGGAACTTCCTGCTCCTCGCCGCTGCGGTCGTCATCGTCTCTATCCCCACCTACATGGACAATGAGGACGTCGCGGAGTTCGCCCTCGCCGTGATCTCCATGTTCGGGATCTGGTACGCGGGTCGGAGGGTTCGATTCCGGGGCGAGCGTCTCGCCGAACGCGAGGAGCTGCGTCACGAGGAAGCCCTGCGCACGGTCGTCGAGGAGCGCACCCGCATCGCCCGCGAGCTACACGACGTGGTCGCTCATCGGGTCAGCCTCATGACCGTCCAGGCCGGCGCCGCCCGCACCATCGCCACCGACGATCCGGAGAAGGCGGCCGAAGCCATGGGGGCCGTGGAGCAAGCCGGCCGGGAGGTTCTCGGCGAGCTGCGCCATCTGCTCGGTGTGCTCCGACCCGACGCCGAAGGCGACCTTTTTCCGCAACCCGGGCTGATCGACATCCCTCATCTCGTCGACGAGTTCAATGAGGCCGGGCTGGAGGTCACGCTGTCGGTCCACGGGGAAGAGGTCGAGTTGCCGGTCCGGGTGGAGCTCGCCGTCTACCGCATCGTCCAGGAGGCGCTGACCAACGCCCTCCGCCACGCCGGGCCCGACGCCCGTGCAATGGTGCGTCTCGAGACCAACGGGGAAGGCGTCCGCATCGAAGTGACAGACGATGGGATCGGAGCTTCCCCGGGTGTAAACGGCGGCCACGGCATCGTCGGCATGCGGGAGCGGGCCCAGCTTCTGGGCGGCAGTTTCCACGCCGGTCCCGGTCCGCGCGGCGGGTACTCGGTTTCCGCGTATCTGCCGGTGGAGGAGGACAGCCCGTGATCCGGGTGGCCGTCGTCGACGACCAGGCACTGATCCGCGGGGGTCTGGCCATGGTCCTGAACCATGAGCCCGACATCGAAGTCGTCGCCGAAGCCGGAACCGGAACCGAAGCGATCGCCGTTGCCGCGGCGGAACGACCGGACGTCATCCTCATGGACATCCGAATGCCTGAACTGGACGGGCTCGAAGCAACGGCGAGGATCCTGGAACAGGCCGACTGGCCGGTGCGGGTGATCATCCTCACCACGTTCGACCCCGACGAGTATGTCTATCGCGCCCTGAAGGCGGGCGCGAGCGGCTTCGTCCTCAAAGACATCCCACCCGAAGACCTGGTCGACGCGGTTCGGGTGGTCGACGACGGCGGCGCGTTGCTCGCCCCCTCCATCACGCAACGGCTCATCGGCCAGTTCACCGAACGTCTCGGTGTCGACCGCTCCGTCTCAGACCGGCTCGGCCGTCTCACCGACCGGGAACGTGAGGTCGTCGTGGCAGTGGGACGGGGCAAGAGCAATGCCGAGCTCTCCGAAGATCTGTTCATCGGCGCCACCACCGTCAAGTCTCACGTCTCCAACATCCTCACCAAACTTGGGCTCCGGGACCGGGCCCAGATCGTGGTTTTCGCCTACGAGAGTGGGCTCATCCAAGCCGGTACCCACGACATCGGGCACTGATCTCATCCTCCAGAAGGAGAGCGAGTCCCGTTGAGTCCTCCCCGAGACCCGCCCCCGCAACCTTCCCGGGCGTGATGACCCTGACCCGGTTCAACCCGATGATGGGCGGGTAGCCGTAACGAAGGAGACCACATGACAATCGCACTTGACCGCATCACGACGACCGCAGCCCGCATGGAAGGCGGCGTCAAGAGATATGGATTCGGCGACGCCAGCATCCGGGCCCTCGACGATGTCGACGTCGGATTCGAGGTACGCCGTTTCACCGCCATCATGGGGCCTTCAGGCTCCGGCAAGTCGACCCTGCTCCACACCCTGGCCGGTCTCGATACCCTCGATGAAGGCTCGGCCTACATCGGCGAAGTCGAGCTGGGAGCGCTTGGTGATCGCAAGCTGACGCTGCTGCGCAGGGAGAAGGTCGGCTTCATCTTCCAGGCCTTCAATCTCATCCCCACCC